>LFIK01004681.1_pt1 | contig 11057 bp, 8 predicted proteins | sample 643401 | NCBI WGS metagenome assembly LFIK01 (sample SAMN03777447, study PRJNA286221) | soda lake metagenome | biome: soda lake; feature: Kulunda steppe; material: water; isolation source: sample T5-Br brine of Lake Tanatar-5 | place: Russia: Kulunda steppe | collected 2010-07
AACAAGCATGTCTGCGCGAAATCAGGCACTCATCCATTTCGAGAGCGCCCGAGAACTTCTTGTGGCACATGACGAGGGCCGCTCTCTCTACGATGACGTTTTCATCAAGGAGCGTTTTGAAGCTGCGAATCTGCCTATCCCAGATGATCAGCTTGTGCTTGGTGTAGCAGGTCGCCGTCTCAATCTTGCACTCGCCCTGCATTACCTTGATACCGCCATTGCGATTGCCCGGCGCCACGGTCTTGGCTCAGGTTGGAGGGCGTTGCCGATACACGAGTGGCAGGAGCGGGCACAAGGTGTCCGTGCTGCGCTCGGGCTTGCGAGAGACGGCGAGGCACCCGGTCCGCGTTCTTCGGACATCGCAGGCACCGCACATATGCTCGGACATACCATTGTTCCTAAAAATGGTACGTGCTCCAGTCATTCCGATAACCAGTGTTTTGTTCCTGACAGAACGGCTCGCGAATCATCGAACAGCGAAACCGAACCGCAACGACAGACCTGCATTCAGCTGGATACGAACAACCATGATGAGCGCCTGCGCTTCAGCAAGCTCTTCGCACAATCTCTCGATATGCGCGCCGAGGAAGGTCGCCTTGGCGACAAACAAAGACACACGACAAATTCGTCACTTAGAATTTGGATCGAAACGATCGGCGACCGACCCGTCACTGGATATGCCAGACAGGACATGGCGGCCTATCGGTCTTTTCTGAAAACCATTCCAAAGCTGTATTGGCGCTCGGCCAGTGAACGGCGGAAACCGATCCAGCAAGTCGTTGCAGAGGCCGACGAAACGGCGAAAGCAACCGGGAAACCCGTCGAGCGCCTTGGCCCGGTTACAATCAACAAACACCTTTCGAATATCGGTTCATTTTTCGCTTGGGCACAGAAGGAGCAATACCTGCCCGACATAACGCCCTTCTGGGGCGGCTTTCACTTGCCGACCGGCGAAGCCGTGACGGGCCTTGCAGAGCATGAGGAGCGACCGGCTTTCAGTAACGCGCAGATCGAAACGATCTTTAAACACCCTGTCTGGACGGGGCGAGCATCGGAGAACCGCTACAATAAAGCTGGCACGCTCATTATCCGCGATGCCCTCTACTGGGGGCCGCTTAGAGTCCGTTTGAGAATGGGATCAATGGCTGACTCGGCGTAGGAGGAGACTTCCCATCGCGACATGGATCATCGCCTCGGAGACGTCGATGCGCTGCTCGTAATCGCGCACGAGGCGCCGCCATCGAATGAGCCATCCAAAGGTTCGCTCGACCACCCAGCGTCGCGGCAGCACCTTGAAGCCTTGTTCAGCCTCGATCCGTCGGACAATTTCGATGACGAACTCCAGGAATGCGGCCTTGTCCATGAGCTGGGTGCGATCGTAGGCCCCGTCAGCGAAGAGATGCTTGAGCCACGGCCAGCGCTTGCGAATGGCATCGAGGATCGCCTGAGCCCCGGCGCTGTCGGAGATGTCGGCTGGCGTCAGGTTGACCATCAGCAAGCGCCCGTCGGTGTCCACCGCCACGTGTCGCTTGCGCCCTACGGTCTTCTTGCCGCCGTCAAAGCCTCGCTTGGCTCCGTGCGCGGAGGCCTTCACCGTCTGGCTATCGAGAACGCCGCCCTCAGGGCTGGCCTCGCGACCGCAGCGTTCACGGTCCATCATCAGCGCCACGTCGTGGATGGTGCGAAACAACATCAACCGGACAAAGCGGCGGAACCACCAATAGACGGTCTGCCACGGCGGGAAATCCTTCGGCAGCATGCGCCAGCCGCCGCCGGAACGCGTCATGTACCGGATCGCATTCAACACTTCCCGAAGATCAACCGACGGCTTACGTCCACGCTTGGAAAAGCGGGGCAGCAAAGGCTCGATCCGTACCCATTCTGCATCGGTGAGATCGGTCGGATAACGCTTCGTCTTCCGCTCGATCGCGGCCATGCGGCCTCGCGTCTGTCGTGTCCACATAGACATCGTGAATCACAAACGCACCGATTTGCAAACCCATTCTCAAACGGTCACTTATTGCCGTCTATTCCTTGATGCGTCGGGAAGAAATCTTCCAGTTAAAGGTGAAACATGTCCGCGAGGAAGAAGGGATATGGGTGTTTGACCTGCATCATCACGAACTGTCACTAAAAAATGCAGCGAGCAGGCGCCTCGTTCCTTTGCACCGGCACCTTCTTGAGCTCGGCTTCATCGAAACCATGGTACGCAAGCGCACTCCGGAAGAACAGTTGTTTCCAGAATTGTCCCGCAGCGCAGTACATAACACATTCGGCGATAAGATCGGCAAAAAATTCGCGAGCATAATCGACTTTCTCGGCATTGTTGTGATGAGGAAAGACGGAAAGGAAAGCCATGGTGCCTTTCATCCATTGCGTCATTATGGGGAAACAATTCTGCTGAACGCAAAGGTTCCAGCGGGGATTGTTGACGCGATCGCAGGTCACAAGTCATCAGCACGCGATAACGAAAAACGTAGCCGTGAAACTGTCGAACGCACAAGATACAATAAGGGCTACTACGTTACGACGCTCAAAAATGCTATAGATGAAATCGAAGCTCCAATCGATATCGCTGAACTGAAACGGCGCGTCAGGGAATGCAAGCGATTCAATCGACGGAGGCGCAATGCGGGAGAGGTTTGAGTACAGGAAGAAGATCCCCTGAGTAATTTTGCACAAAGACAATCTTTGATTTTGAGAGTCTTTATCGCAACATAGTGCATGGAATTTAAAATAAATCTTTGATTTGGTTAAATCTTGCGTCGTAAGTGTTTTATGCGGGCAGTTATATTCAGCAAATATCAATGTGGTGCGGATAAGAATTATAATAATATGGAATGCAAAAATGGCGCATTTATAATTGGCGCTTACGCCGAATCTGTTTTTTTCGAGAAGCTACGAGACCTCACGCCAACGCCAGGGCCGCCCCACGGTCGCCGCCCTTGACGAGCTACTGGGCAGCATCGAAGTGCCGCCAAACCTGTCGCAGGTTAGCCGCAGCGGCGGGGTTCGGCGGACCCGGGGCGGTCGCACGAAGTCGCAGCTTGATAGGTGAATCGCCAATGTCTACAATCTTTGAAAGATTAGAGGCAGCTTGATTCGTAAAACCAAGAACGGTCTGGCGGCTCGAAATTTTGGTGGGACGACCACGTTGTGCAATCGGCCACCTCAGACGGGCACGTGCAGAGAGAAAAAGACATAGTTTAGTTCGGCTGAACCGAGCCGCCGGCGAATGGGGGATGCGCAGGCACTGCAATGATGGAATCGTTTTTTGAAAGACCCATTCTGAATTCCCCTTACGCGCCGCCGGATCGTCACTGGGAGCTCGATGACGACGGGCAGCCGACCAACCGGATCATCGACACGCGGCGTCGCTCGGATTTGATCACACCGGTCCCCAAGGCGAAGAAACGGCGCCGGAGCCGGCAGGAGCAGATGACCTTTGCCGACGAGGGCGGCCTCACGTCAGAGGATCAGGAATACAACCCGACTCCGATCATCAATGAGGTGCGGACCTATGTCGAGACATGGCGCAACCTCCCCAACCCGGATCAATGGCAGGTCACACCAGAAACCGCACGCCTTCTGAAGCATTGGCGCGAGCATGATTTCCAAGGCGTGAGACCCTTTTTCTGTCAGATCGAAGCGGTCGAAACGGCAATCTGGCTGACGGAAGTCGCCCCGAAGATGGGCGCGCGCGGGAAGAAATTCTGGGCTCATATGGAAGGCGGCAACGCCCAGGCCAACCCGGAACTGATGCGTATGGCGCTGAAACTCGCCACGGGTGCGGGCAAGACAACGGTCATGGCGATGCTCATTGCGTGGCAGACCGTCAACGCCGTGCGACATCCAAACAGCAAGCTGTTCTCCCGCGGGTTTCTGGTGGTTGCGCCGGGGATCACGATCAAGGATCGCCTGCGTGTGCTTCTGCCGAACGATACCGAGAGCTACTATCGACATCGCGAGATCGTCCCGCCGGACATGTTGGCCGACATCGCCAAGGCCAAGATCGTCATCACGAATTACCACGCCTTCAAGCTGCGTGAACGGATCTCTGTCTCGAAAGGAACCCGTACCGCTCTCGAAGGCTGGCGCGGAGAGACGCTGCAGACCCAGGAAACAGAAGGTCAGATGATCCAGCGCGTGATGCCGGAGCTGATGGGGCTGAAGAATATCGTCGTCATCAACGACGAGGCGCATCACTGTTACCGGGAACGCGTTTCGGATTCCGATGGTGAGACCGAGGCGGATCTCAAGGGCGATGAAAAGGACGAAGCGAAGGCGAACAATGAGGCAGCCCGGATGTGGATTTCCGGGCTCGAAGCGGTCAAACGCAAACTCGGGCTCGCGATGGTCTATGACCTCTCGGCCACCCCCTTTTTTCTCCGTGGATCGGGATACGCGGAAGGCACGCTGTTTCCCTGGACCATGAGCGACTTTTCGCTGATGGATGCGATCGAATGCGGTATCGTCAAGCTTCCGCGCGTGCCGATTTCCGACAACATTCCCGGCGGCGATGCCCCGAAATTCCGTAATCTTTGGGAGCATATCGGCAAGAAGATGCCCAAGAAGGGGCGCGGCGCCGGAAAGACGCTGGACCCCCTGAGTCTTCCGGCGGAGCTTCTCACTGCGCTGGAAGCACTCTATGGGCATTACGAAAAGACCTTCGCCCTGTGGAAGGACGAAGGGCTCGGGGTCCCGCCGGTCTTCATCGTCGTGTGCAACAATACCGCGACGTCAGAGCTGATCTACAAATATGTTTCCGGTTTCCATCGCGAGAATGACGATGGCTCGACGACGCTGTAGAATGGTCGCTTTGAACTGTTCCGCAATTTCGACGAATACGGCAACCGCATCGCACGCCCCAACAGCATCCTGATCGATTCCGCCCAGCTCGAATCCGGCGAAGCCCTCGACAAGGATTTCCGGGAGATGGCCGGCGATGAGATCGAGCGTTTTCGCCGGGAGATGATCGAGCGCACGGGCGATGTCGAGGCGGCATCGCGGATCGATGACGCGACTCTGCTGCGCGAGGTCATGAATACGGTCGGCAAGCAGGGCCGCCTCGGTGAACAGGTGCGCTGTGTGGTGTCGGTCTCGATGCTGACCGAAGGCTGGGACGCGAATACCGTGACGCATATTCTCGGGGTTCGGGCCTTCGGCACCCAGCTTCTGTGCGAGCAGGTCGTGGGCCGTGGCCTGCGCCGGTTCTCTTACGATCTGAACGAGGATGATCGCTTCAATGTCGAATATGCGGATGTGCTCGGCATCCCCTTCGACTTCGCTGCGAAACCCGTCGTCGCACCACCGGCGAAGCCGCGTGAGACGGTGCGCGTCCATGCCGTGAAGCCAGATCGTGATGCGCTGGAGATCGTGTTTCCGCGCGTCGAGGGCTATCGCGTCGAATTACCCGATGAGCGGCTCGAAGCATCGTTCGGTCCCGATCACGTCCTTCACCTGACCCCAGATCTCGTCGGCCCCTCGGTGACCAAGAATCAGGGCATCATCGGTGAAGGGATCGATCTGACGGTCCAGCATCTGGAAGACATGCGCCGCTCCACGGTGCTTTTCCAGCTCACGCGTCACCTGCTCTACAACAAGTACCGTGATCCAGGTGAGGAGCCGAAACTGCATCTGTTCGGCCAGTTGAAACGCATCACCCGCCAATGGCTGGAAGGTGGTTATCTGCGCTGTTCGGGCGGCACCTACCCCGCCCAGGTCCTCTACAAGGAAATCGCCGACATGGCGGCGGAGCGGATCAAGGCGGCGATCACCGAGACGCTGGCCGGCGATCGTCCGGTGAAAGCGATCCTCGACGCCTACAATCCGAAAGGCTCGACGGCCTTCGTCAATTTCAACACCTCGAAGGAAACCCGCTGGCAGACCGATCCGAGAAAATGCCATGTCAACTGGGTGGTCTGTGACAGTGACTGGGAGGCCGAGTTCTGCCGTGTCGCGGAAGCGCATCCTCGGGTGCTGGCCTATGTGAAGAACCACAATCTCGGCCTCGAAGTGCCGTATCTGATGGGGTCCACCCCGCGCAAATACATTCCGGATTTCATCGTCCAGGTGGATGACGGTTCCCCCGAGCCGCTGAATCTCATCGTCGAGATCAAGGGCTATCGCGGCGAGGATGCGAAAGAGAAGGCCAATACCATGCGCGCCTATTGGGTGCCGGGCGTCAACAACCTCGAAAAATTCGACCGCTGGGCGTTTGCGGAATTCACCGCCGTTTATGAGATCGAGGCAGAGTTCGCAAAGCTGGTCGACGGCTTTTTGCAAAAGGCGCCGGCATGACGGAAATTGCATTCGGTAAGTTGCTCGACCTTGGACCGCGTGAGGCATGGCAGAACGAGGAGCGGGACTTCACCCCATGGCTCGCCGCCAATATCGAGCACCTGTCTGATGCAATCGGGATCCCTTTGGAGATCACCGGCACGGAGGTGACCGTAGAGCGATTCGAAGCGGATATCCTCGCCCGCAACCCGATGGATGACACCATCGTTCTGATCGAGAACCAGCTGGAGATCACTGACCACACGCACCTTGGTCAGATCATGACTTATCTCGCGGGTTTGAATGCGCACACGGTGGTCTGGGTCGCCCCCAGTTTCCGCGAACCACATCTCTCGGCAATTCGCTGGCTGAATGAGCATACCGACGAAGGATTTTCCTTCTTTGCGGTGAAACTCCGCGTCGTCCGGATTGCCGATAGCCCGTTCGCCCCAATCTTCGAAGTCGTGGAGAAACCGAATGGCTGGGAGCGCCGGCTGGTCGCCGCCAGAAAGGCCGCTGAGGGTGTCTCGGAAATTGGTGAACGGCGTCGGGCATTCTGGAATGCCTATATCGAGCGGTTTCCCGACGCGCGGGACTGGGGATTGAAGCCATACGCGACATCATCGGTCTGGGTTCCCGTGCATGGTCTCGCCACGGATGCGTTTCTTTCGCTTTGGATCGGCGCTGATGATTGCGGCGCATTTCTTCGAGGTCCACGCGGATCGGATTCGAGCATGCTGATCGAGCAGCTGAGCCCCTATGCCGAGACGCTTGAAGCGGAACTGGACGCCACCTTCGAAGGCAATCCAGGCCACTTTCTGTGGAGCCGGGTGTCGAAGGGCTTTGCTGATCCATCGAATTGGGCGGAGATCATCGACTGGATGGAGCGAACCCGCCATGCCTATCTCGCAGCACTGTCCCGTGTCAGTTCTTCACAAGCCGACACCTCGAATGGTGAGACGGAGTAAAAACCGGCCATGACCAAAAAACCCCTCTCCGTCGAAGCGCTCAAGCATGACGACGCCACGCGCAAGAATATTCCGACGGCGGAATTCGAGAGCGTCATGCGCGAGGCGGACAAGACGCCGGTGCGGGTGGCTTATGAGCGGCGTAACCGGGATCTCGATCCGCAGCTGGTCTGGCGTGGCAAGGACGAGCAGGACTGGTCGGATCTCGTCACCGCCGCGCCGCCCCTCTACATCCAGGAGAAGGTGCATCCCAAGGTCATCATCGATGATCTGAAGCGGGAATCGAAGAAGCGCGCCGACGAGGCCGCGCCGCCGATGGCGGACCTCTTCGCCGATTTCAACGGGCTGCGGGATGCGGAAGCGGCGACCGAATTTTACCAGCACGACCAGCACTGGTCGAACCGGATGATCTCGGGCGACTCGCTTTCGGTCATGGCGTCATTGGCTGAGCGCGAGGGGCTGCGCGGGCAGGTGCAGTGCGTCTATCTCGACCCGCCTTATGGCATCAAGTTCAACTCGAACTTCCAGTGGTCCACCACGACGACACAGGTGACGGACGGGGCGAAGGACCATGTGACGCGCGAGCCCGAACAGGTTCGCGCCTTTCGTGACACCTGGCGCGACGGCATCCACTCCTACCTGACGTATCTGCGCGACCGGCTGACCGTGGCGCGCGACCTGCTGCATGAGAGCGGCAGCATCTTCGTGCAGATCGGGGACGAGAACGTCCATCGCGTTCGGACGCTGATGGATGAGGTTTTCGGAGAGGACAATTTTGTAAATCTAATCAGCATTAAGAAAACCGGCTCAGCGCCGATAACTGAGAGCGTTTTTGATTACCTTCTTTGGTCGTGCAAATCGCGAGAACACCTCAAGCTTCGGCGCCTTTTCAAGCCACGCAGGGATGTCTAAGTCGATCCCAAAATGAACACGTTGCTCGATGAGGCAATGTTTCCCCACAGAGCTACCAACTTGCTCGATAGTGAGATTGCGAGACTTATCGAACAAGGCGCAGAGTGGGCGCGAGTAAACTATCCCATCGTTAGTCAAGATCGTGACATCAATGGGGACGGCAGCAAAGATTATCCGTACAACGGCTCATTCAAGGAATGTGGCCGCACGAGACATTGGACGTTTGAGTATCCAAAAGGTCTCGACAATTTGGCGAAAGCATCTCGGATTTACGATGGCGGTGGAAAATCGCTTGGCGGAGTAGTGAAGCATTCGGATCGGCCAGCTCAACCGATCTCAAACTCGTGGGAAGACATTAAGGGAGAGGAGAACTCCGTCTATGTTGTTCAGACGACGTGGAAGATCCTCGAGCGCTGCATCCTGATGACGACTGACCCCGGCGACCTCGTTCTCGATCCGACCTGCGGCTCGGGCACCGCGGCCTACGTGGCCGAGCAATGGGGGCGGCGCTGGATTACCATCGATACGTCCCGCGTCGCCATCGCACTGGCCCGTTCGCGGCTGATGGGGGCGCGTTATCCTTGGTATATTCTGGCCGACAGCCCCGAGGGGCAGGCCAAGGAGGCCGAGGTCACCCGGACGCCGCCGAAGACGGCGCCGACACAGGGCAGTATCCGCCATGGTTTCGTTTATCAGCGGGTGCCGCACATCACCTTGAAATCCATCGCCAACAACACCGAGATCGACACGATCTGGGAGCGGATGCAGCCCGCTGTCGAGGAGGCGCGCGCCGCCCTCAACGCCGCCCTGAAGGGGCATGCCAAAGCCTTCAAGGTCGAGACCGGCGGGCGGGCCGGGAAGCTGATCGATTTCGGCGCCTCCGGCAGCGTCACCCTGCCCTCGGGGGAGGAGGCTACCGCCGATGGTTTCATGGAATGGGAAATCCCCCGCGAGGCTCCCTCGGATTGGCCCGAGCCCGCGCGGGAAGCCCTCGCCCGGTTCTGGGAGGCACGGATCGCCGGGCAAAAGGAGATCGACGCCTCGATCGCGGCGAAGGCGAATTTCGAATATCTCTACGACAAACCCTATGCCGACCCCTCCCGCATCCGCGTCGCCGGCCCCTTCACCGTGGAGAGCCTCTCCCCCCACCGCACCCTCGCCGTGGATTGGGACGATGAGCTCGTCGATATGCTCGAAGCCTCCGAGGGCAAGCGCAAGGCGGCATCGCGGGCGGGCAGCGAGGCCCATGCGGATGATTTCGCCCGGATGATCCTCGACAATCTCAAGGTGGCCGGCGTGCAGCAGGCCCAGAAGGAAGACCGGATCAGCTTCACCAGCCTGACCGGCTGGCCGGGCCGATTCATCTGCGCAGAGGGGACCTTCATGGAGGGCGAGGCGCAGCGCCGCGCCGGGATCTTCATCGGCCCGGAATTCGGCACCGTCAGCCGCCCCGATCTCGTCGCCGCCGCCCGCGAGGCGGGGGATGCCGGGTTCGACGTGCTGATCACCTGTGCCTTCAACTATGACGCCCATTCGGCGGAATTCGACAAGCTCGGCCGAATTCCGGTGCTGAAGGCGCGGATGAATCCCGATCTGCATATGGGTGGCGACCTCAAATCCACCGCCACGGGCAACCTCTTCGTCATCTTCGGCGAGCCCGACATCCAGATCGAGGATGCCGGCGACGACCTGATCCGCGTCAAGGTCTTCGGCGTCGACGTGTTCAAGCCCCAGACCGGCGAAATCGTCAGCGAGGGCACCGAGGGCATCGCCCTGTGGATGCTCGATACCGACTATAACGAAGAGAGTTTCTTCGTCCGCCACGCCTATTTCCTCGGCGCCAACGACCCCTACAAGGCGCTGAAGACGACACTGAAAGCGGATATCGACGAAGAAGCCTGGTCGACCCTCCAATCCGACGTATCGCGCCCCTTCCCGAAGCCGAGCTCGGGCCGGATCGCGGTCAAGGTGATCAACCACCTCGGGGATGAAGTGATGAAAGTGTTTTCGGTGGGGTGATCGTATGGAAAAGAAGTTTGGGCATTCCATCGACGCGTGGAACAAGGCGAAACAGGAAGCAATCGAAGCGATGGTTCGCCGCGCTCGCGTAAGGGGCATGATCCCCTATTCCGATCTCGTCGCTGAAATCCAAGCCATCAGATTCAATGCTCACGATTCCACCTTCCATCACATGCTGGGTGAAATCTCTGTTGAAGAAGATGCTGCAGGACGCGGGATGCTGTCTGTGATCGTTGTTCACAAGCATGGTGACATGCAGCCCGGCCCGGGGTTTTTTGAACTGGCGCATAGCCTGGGCCATAAGACCACGGACGTCTTGGAGTTCTGGGTAAGCGAGCTGCACAAGGTGCACCGTTATTGGTCAGACAAGAAATGAATTGATCCACTGATGGAATTCCGAATTGCCGATACGTTCACAGCCAGCCTTTCGCGCTTGACCGCCCAGGAGCAGAAGGCGGTGAAGATGACGGCTTTCGATTTGCAGATGGACCCATCATCGCCGGGCCTTTCGTTCCACAAACTCGATCGCGTCAAGGATCCTAATTTCTGGTCGGTTCGCGTCAACGCCGATATCCGCCTGATCGTGCACCGCACCGGCGCAAACCTGCTGCTTGTCTATGTCGATCACCATGACGACGCCTATCGCTGGGCGGCTCGCAGGAAAATCGAACGCCACCCCACCACCGGCGCCATGCAGCTCGTCGAGATCCGCGAGCGGATTGTGGAGGCTGATCCCGCTTCGGAGAGTCGATCGAGGGCAGACGCGCTTTCACCGGAAGTATCTCGCTTGTCCGCCGGGGCAAGGCTCTTCGGCAATCTGCGAAAATACGAACTGATGGCGTTCGGTGTTCCCGAAGACTGGGTCGATGCGGTGCGCGA
>LFIK01004682.1_pt1 | contig 11057 bp, 13 predicted proteins | sample 643401 | NCBI WGS metagenome assembly LFIK01 (sample SAMN03777447, study PRJNA286221) | soda lake metagenome | biome: soda lake; feature: Kulunda steppe; material: water; isolation source: sample T5-Br brine of Lake Tanatar-5 | place: Russia: Kulunda steppe | collected 2010-07
CGTGTGCGTGTGCGTGTGCGTGTGTGTGTGTGTGTGTGCGTGCGTGCGCGTGCGCGCGAGCGTATGTGTGTGCATGCATGCACGCGTGCACATGTGTGTTCATGTGTGTATGTGTGTGCGCGTTAGTTTATGTGTGTGTACGTGTGCGCAAAAGGGAAAGAAAGGGAAACTTACAATCATGCACGCGCACAAATGTGCGATGCACAAAGTGTAGATTATGCGCGGGCGCACTTGTGGTGGTGTACATTCTCCATTTTTATGGAAATTACCTTCGTTGTCTTTTGATATGTATGTGTGCCAAGGATTGCTTCATGTGAATCACTCCACAATACTTCACAAACACGTCTAGGTCCAGCAATGTGCCTAATTCATGCCTTTGATTGCTCTGGCTGCAGCCTTGAGAACGGATCTTGCGCTCTCAGAGGAGCATAAGAAGCCGTCAAAGAAGAGAGGGAAGCAAATTGCTCAGCAGAAATTGAATGCCAAACTCTTCAGCTACCGAATTGGTCAGCTTGTGAGTATTCTGCCAGCTTGGTGTGAGCCTTTCCTGCTGCTGCACAGGAGCAGCATGTATCCAACATGTCCCATGTATCCACCATGTCCCATGTATCCACCATGTCCCAGTTTTATAACAGAGGCAATGCTCAGTCGCTCACTTGCTCTTGATGTTGCGGCAAAGTCCCCTGTGCTTAAAAGCGGTGGACATGCATGCCCGATCCCTAGCAGCCTTGCTAAGATCATGCTTGTCCTTCATCCTCTTTTCTGGCTCCTAGATTCCCAAACTTGATTTGTTTTTAGACCTGGGGCCCTTTTGCACCTTTGGCCCTGGTTGTTCAGTGCCATTTAGCCACAGAAGATGTGTTCCTGGCATCTGATGGACACCCCGGCCTTGCCATGCAGGCTATCACGATGGCTGTCATGGGTGCATCCTTCCAAGTAATGACTTACTACTTTCAAGGCGTGCCTGTGGCAAAGCTGCCCTTCATGCCCCCGGGCTGGATGGCCAGGTGGTTCACACACAGGTGAGGAACCAGGGGGGCTGCTACTCGGAGTTTATTCTCTGCATTTGCCGCAGGCCAATGGCAATGCCATCGAGCACACGGCACCTTGCCGTAGGGTAAGAGCAGTGCCGCCGTGGGTGCTCCTCTTTTGCAACCTCATTGCTGTGCACAGGGGCGCAGACCAGCACAGTGTCCTGCCTGGTTGGCATGCGCTCGCTCGCATTCGCTTGTCAGTATGTCCAACAAGCGCAGCAATTTGGCAGTGCCTTTTCGTTTGTTTCCAGTAGGAGGAGCTTGTCAAATTCTCAGCGGGAGGAGTGAGGGGGTCATGAATGCACGCATGCCGTTATTATTAACCACCAACATAGGTGGAGAACCTCCGGCTCCGCACTTGACACGCATCTTCCCCCTTGGAGGCGGGCTCCCAAATCATGCGTGTGGCCACGTTCAGGGAACCTTGAAAATTGCGAGTGATGGTATGCACGGCACAAGGCGCCTTGGTCCATACTTGAGGCCACCAATTCCTCCATGGCTGATAGTCCAGAAGTGCGCCGGATGCCTTTGATTGGCCTCAAGTGTGCCTTGCATGGCCGAAACAAGACCACTGCACCGCGAGGATCTGCAGGGGATTGGAATCCAACGACCTGACAGAGTGCTCCGTGCATCCCATCTTCTTGCTCAGCAGCATGGCGCTGAAAACATTCTGGCCTAAGGTGCGAGCTATGGAGGTGCTGTCCACATGTGCTCCGTGCTGGGCCACTCCTGCTTAGTCAACCTGCTCTCATGGCCACCCACCCTGCGTGGTGCATGTACATGACAGTTGCTGAAACACACTCCTCCTTCGACACACACACACACACACACACACACACACACCAAACTAGTTCATTCATTTTTGCTGGCGCATGATGAGGGGCTACCATGCACAGCAATTGGCGCGAGCATGCAACTGCCTCAGCGCACATTGTATGAAAGTGGTAGGGGCTGGCGCAGGACTCAGTGCAAGTGGACGTGTTTGCTCCCCACAGTTCTTCAACGTGCACGCCCAGAAGCTTTTGGGGCCACCAGGATCACCCTTTGAAATCCCAAAGATGGACTGACGGCTCACAGCTCCCCGTGTGTCTACAAGGCCAGCATTTAGTTGCAGTGTAGGATCCTCTTTATTTGTAAGAGGCATTGCATGTTGCTGGTCGCTCAGGAACGGCTGCCATCATTGCATTTGCTGTCTGGCACCTCCTTTGTGGACCCTTGATTTGTCTGATGGTGATAATTCATAGTGAATGGGGACCCTGATCGGACTCAGCCTTCCTATCTACTGTGTGCATAGACAGTATGAAGTTATTTGTCTACCTCTCAGTTGCGGATCTGTGGGCACCTAGGACCATGAATTGTGCACTCTTAGGGAACACTAACATCCTCTCAACAAACACTCTTAAATGAGCTTGTTGAACGCTGGAGACGACCCACCTGACGTCTGGACCTTTCCTTGGAACACCAAGATGCTTGCAAGTATGCTTATTGAAAATGAATCATTTCCTTACCAACCTCACTAACAGGGAGGGAGATTTGCACAGAGCTTGTACCTGGAAGTCCCTCCCCCCTTCCCCCCCTTGCATGCACCCGGTAGGCCAGATGCATGCCCCCTACCATACTGCAAGTATGATATCAGATCAAAATAGATGCAGAGCTGTGCCCCCAGGAATAACCTCCTGCTTGCTGGTGTGAATCAAGGGAAATGCACATGCACGGTGAAAGCAAACAGCCCTTCGCTGTCCGAGACCACTTTGCACAAGGCATCAGTAACTGCAAAGTGGCGATCCCTGCTGGCCGCTCAGTTTTTGAATCTTGCTGCTGAAGGATGTCAGGTTGTGATGGCATTGTCTTTCCTTTCATCTCGTCAGGTTGCAGCTGCCCTCGTTCCACAATTGCAGCTGAGCAATCCTTACCTCATCTAAGATACTAGGCATGAATCGAGGAGGCAGGATATTTGGCAGTGATGCTTGGGTAACATTTTCCTCTGGACGTCCATCTCTAGACCAAGCGGCCTGTTTGCCCCAAGTTTACAAGTTTAGGGGGTTAACCGCCAGCCAGGTCGTTAGGCTGATTGGTTTGTTGCTGGTCTTCGCCAGCCAAAAAATAGTCCGTAATGTCCGAAATGAAATGGCAGAGTCTATTGTGCCGTTGAGAAAGAAAATCAAAGACAATCTGACTAGGCAAGGCATGTGGAATATAAGGGGCCTCCATAGAAAAGGATTGGCGGAAAGGGAAGAAAAGGAAAGAGTACTTTCTTCTGAGAGAGCACACAAACAAGTCTTGACAGTGAAAAAGAACATGCACCTCATTTTGAACAGCTGTTTGCCCCAAAATACTTACTGTCATAACAATTGAGGCAACTTTGAAGACCAGCTTTGCTCACTTGCTATTTTACCCCGAGCAAGACAAAGCCTGATCAAATTCAGAAAAAGACAAGGAAAAGAGAAGGAAAACTACGTAGGCAGTGAAACCACTCCCTACAATTAAAGAGAAGGAGACACATTGGCCCGAAGGGCCATGAGCTTTCTCTTCCACCAGAAGAAGCTGGTGAGGATCTGGAGCAAGGTCGTGATCTGGCCATCTGGTGGATCTGGAGCAAGGTGGTGATCTGTTGTGTGCGTAAAGCAACAAGTGAGCATGAATCCAGGATATAAGATCAGTTTTTTGAGTTTTTTTTGTGTCAAGGCCGAGCTCTTAAGGAGATTTAAAGTATTGCTGTGACACATATACACAACTTCCTTGTAGGGGCACCCTACTAGTAGTACTTGTTACTCAGATTTCACTGCTGACCTGAGGAAATGAAATGACTACGCCAACAAGGTAACCCCTGTTTGTGTGGATTAAGGAAGAAGTTTACATCTGGTGCAAGCACCAGGAAAACCTCCACCATCAAACTAGGAAGAAGGTTATTAGTGGGGGTCGGGTGGGTTCTGAAAAGAGCCATATCTTCTTTCCTCGATATATTTCAACTTGGAAAGTTGAACTTCCTACTTGTGTCTATGGTTTTTGTTGCATATTGAATTGAATAGAATGAGTGTTTAGATTGGGAGTAAGTTTTCTTATTCTACACCGGTCTAGGCCAAGCTTATTGAGGGGTAGTTCAGTATGACGTTTAAAGATGGCCCCCATCACTCCAATCAGGATGGTATGTAGGCTTACTTTGTGGCATTCCTGTGCAAGGGCATGTTTCAATCTAATATGCTGTTCAGTTGCTCTTGCTAGTTGTTGCTCTGGTCGTGTACTTTCCCAGGTACTTTCCCACATGGGAGGGGATCTCGCTCATCATGACAACATGATGTTCTGCTGCACTCTGCTCAATTTGTGCACTTCAGGGGACCATTAGGCTCAACGGATTATGGCTGGTCATTGCAAGCCAAATAGCAATCCATAACGTCTGAGATCAAATTGTAACAAGTTACTAACTAGTAGAGTTAACCTCCTGCCAGGTCGCAAGGCTGTTTGGTTTGTTGTTGATCTTCGTCAGCCAAAAATAGTCCATAATGCCTGGCATGAAATAGCAGAGTTTGTTGTGCCGCTGAAAAAGGAAATTAAAGACAGGGGACTAGGGACTAGGCAAGGGACTCCCATCGGATGCCAAATGTAAGTGGCCTCCACAGAAAAGGACAGGCATACAGAGAGAAAAGGAATGGCGTTTAACCCTTAACTTGTAACTTACATTTATTCCACATGCTGCCTTGCAGTCACACTTTTTCGACTGATGACAATCATCTTTTGAAATTTGTAAACCTGAATTAATGAAAAGGTGTACATCTGGTGCAAGCATCAGGATATAACCACCATCAAACCAGGAGGACTCGGAGGGGCATTACTAACGACTAGTAGAAGGGGTCAGGAGGATTATGAATAGAACCACGTGCTCTGTCTATTTTCCTTTTCAGTCTTCTTTTCGTATAATGGTTTTTGGTTTTTGTCACGTATTGATTTGAATATGTGTTCATGTCTTGTACCCCTTTTGTACCAGCAGAAAGTCATAGCAGCAGAAATACACTTGGTGGCCTGTGCTGAAGCAGGGACAAACTTCAGATTCCAGCGTACCGGCCATAATCCACGTGCTCTTGTCTACAAGAAACTTAGTAAAGAGACCCAAGCGGACTGTGCTATTTGTGGCAATGCTTTGCTTAGGCAAAGTACAGGATGTGCAGCTGTATCTGCCTTCTAACAAACAATTCTACCAGGCCTGGACCTAAACCTAGAAGGGCACCAATATAAATGAGGCAACATGTCTTGAAGGCAATGTTTGAGAAACAAGAAACAAGGAGATCGTATCCATGTTTCACTTGATGTTTCCAGCAAGCAAGCAGTGCATTGTAACATTTGTATTTTTGTGCATTTGACCCTGTACTTCTGCATCTCGTGACATTGTATGCGCTCCTAACCAGACCTTGTTTTATAACACTGCTTCCCACGCAGCCCTTGTTTCATTTGGCAGCGGAAGTGACATGAGATGTGCATTTAGCTCCAAGAACGAGCGCGCCTGCACATGGCAAGGAAGCAGCAGTTTCAAAAGTAGGAAGAATCTTCCTGGAAGATCCATGCAGCAAAAGATGCAAGGTGCCGTACACAATGAAAGATACCTTGTGCTTAAGGAAAGCAGCCTCATCCATGGAAGGTGCTACAAAATTGCCTCCTTGTAAGACGCCTGATCCTCACTAGTTCTTCATTCTCCCTGGTGGAGGAGACTCACGGCTCTTCGGGCCAATGTGTCTCCTTTTCCTTGATAGATGTAGGGAGTGGTTTCACTGTCTACGTAGTTTTTCTTTTCTTTTTCTTTTTTTCTTTTTTTGTAAGACGCTGACAAGTAACTAGCTCAAATCTAGACAAATGCTTGAGACAAAGGAATGTGCTGCAGACTGCTAAACATTGAAATTCACCCCTCATTTTCCCTCCTGGCTGCAATAACAAACAACACACATGCTTCAGACATGTTGACTCCTGGGTGCGCATGTGCGTGTGCATATTAGCAGGTAAGCATGTGTGCAGTTCTCCAATGATGATCGCACAAGCAATGACCGTCACCATGAATTTCTCAACAATAACAAATGAGGTCAGCCTTACTCAATTCTATCTCACGAGCAGAATCATATGGAGTGATATGAAGATTGAGTAAATTGAGAGAAAGCACCTCACAAGCTGTCACCGCGACTTACCCCTAGGCAATAGTATCCTAACTTGGAGGGTGCACTCGCTAGCCAACCATCAGATATCAGGCTGCGAAGCGTTTCGTTCACCTCAACTTTACTGAGCCGTTTAGTGGATGCAGCAGCTGCCTGCATGAGTGAAACAGAAGGGAGGCATTGTCACGGAGTTTGTCGCATGGAACAGCACACATGCGCCCTGACACTTGTGCAGATGTGCACAGTTTTTGGGCCTCATTGTTGTGCTAAACAAGGGAATCCATGAATGGCAGGGCAGTTTTGTAACACTTCCAGCTGATACTGCATGAGCAGCGCGCTGCCCAATAAGGATCAGAGATACTGAACCAGACATCAACAGCATATTGAGCACTAGAGCTAGATCAGAGCTAAACCTAAGCAGAGCAGAGAGGAACGGCCTTACTTGAGACACTCATTCATGATCGCTCAGTCCTAGGCTGGGCTCAGCTCCCAGCCCACACCCTTGCTGTGTGGGGCTGCAGTCCGCCCTTACCTGGGTGGAGGGGCCTGCCTGGCTTGAGTTGGCTATACTTGCTTGAAAGTGGGCACTTTGGTTGCTGAGATTCAGGAGCTCCATCTCTGATATGCATGGGGCGCCAGGAGAGCCGTCCATGATGGTGGACAAAGATATGCTCTCCATCTGCAGAACGTGATTTAACCCGGACATCAGAACACAAGTGACCATAGGATCAGTGCAATAAGGAGGTACCTGATGAGAACCATCCATGCAGGTGGAATGAGGAATGCACTCCTATGGACAAGTTGACAAGAGGGTGTCTAAATAACTAGCTTGTACCATGCTACGCCACTCAGAAACAAGTGTTCATGCATACGAATAGCACCAGAGGGGGCTATCTAACCAAAAGTCCGGGCATGCTCATTTTTTGATGCAAATTGTGTTTTCATCATATAACTAGGCTGCTGGCAGAATTTGGGGTGAAATGAACGCCCCTGGTGGCCTGGGTGGGTGCTCAGCCTCTGTTTTTGGCCTATAATGGCAAAGATAGCGCACTTGCGCCCTCACCACGTGCCCATTAGAGCTCCGTTTACCCCCATAACGCCACCAGTATACGTCTATTATGTTGCTCATTGACATTAGATGTTGAAACCCAGGTTTGGAGTGGGTAAGTTTTTGATCCATTTTGGCAAACACCCATTTGCTGGATTTTTATTTATTATTAAGGTAAATGACCCAATATGCACATCTCACCAACTGCTGGATCTTTTCACTCCATTTTCACAATGATGTTTGTTTATTACAAGAACACCCCAACACCAAAAATCATGTAATTTGGTGCAGTGGCTGATCTGGTGTGGACATTTGAAAAGTAGGGTTCACGCCGCGCCCATTAGGCACGGTCTCCGTGCCGCGCAGTTTTCAAGCTCAAGTGCTGTGGACAGCTTGCAACCAGGGCTACCATCTAACACTAAGCTTGGAAACTGCGCGTCACGGAGACCATGCCCTGGGAGCGTGCCAAAACCATACCCATTTTGGGCCTCAGGTAGCCCCCTCTCGAATAACACCCTGAGGGCTCGTTTTGCAAGGAGACTTTGCTCCCACTACCTGAGAAGGCATTGCATGGCGGCATTCCTCCTCTTTCTGGAGTCTCTGATGGGGGTGAGGTACATCCTTAGTAATTGCTCCCCTGATGCTCCATGAACTACTGGAAAATCGCAAAAATCGTTTGTGCGAGTGGGGGCGGCAAAGACGTGCAAGGGAACCTCTGGCTTCAAATCAGTATGCTAGCACTTCAGGAGAATGATATTTGTCACTAAAGGAACTCACCGCCTGCCTGAACAGCTCTCTTTGCGCCAAGCTGTACCGAGATCCAAGCTTGGAAGCCGCATCTACTACCTGCACAGCACTCGCAGCACGTGCATGCCTTTAACATGAATGATTCTGTATTCCTCAAGCAGGGAAGCTGCCGTTCGATCAAGGGTTCGATCAAGGATGACGAGTGCTTCCACCCTTCCTCACGTACCGTGTTGGCAAAGCCCACGTATCTAATGTTGTCAACCTGGAAATGTAATCAAGGTTCCAAGGCACAGAAATGTCAGACATTGCGCAGGTGTGCACTGCTGGGACAACCATGCATACTGAAGCAATCCATCATTAATAGATGCGTCAGGCGGGCGTGCGAAGGTGCTGTTGCTGAGCGCCTCCGCACTCACCGGGCTTCTCACAGTTTTAATCTTGAAATTGCATTTAGAAGACCCCAGTTCATTGTTGAGATCCTTCAGGGTCTGTGAATACTGAGCTTCTGTTGCCGCGTCTGCAAAAAAAGCAAAATGACAGCCCAGCTGTCATTTCCACATACAACAACAGCAACCACTTCCACTATTCCTACACCTACAATGCACAAAGTAGATTCGTGGCAAGCATATAAAGGGTGGTGCACGGTGTTGTGCTTGTGTGCACAAGTAATTGCTTGCTTCTCAAACAGCAGACTAATTGATCAGGTGTGGGATCTTCTGACAAAGACTTACACTTACCAAGATGCTTGCCCATAAGTTGGGCAAAATATTCCTTGCATTTGTCCTCGCGCATGTAAGAGTCAGCCATCAGCTTTTGGAGGAAGCCCGCCTTTCTCAACATCATGAGTAATTATTAAAATTAACTTATTTGTCGACGCTGGAGATGTATGATGAATAATGTGAATAAACGCTGGAGAAGCTCACGATCATCATTTCACAGGTATTTGGTGAAGTCTGATGGCTCAACAAAGTCTGGTTTTGCCGCCAGCATTTATGTGATGACACACGGCCAGAGCAACAACAAGCAAGAGCGACCAAACAGCATACTCAATTGAACGCACTTGCACAGCAATGCCACACAGTGAGTCTACACACTATCCTGATTGGAGTGAAGAGGACCTTCTATGAATGTCATACTTAGCTACCCCTCTGAGGGGTAGTGTGTGAAGTGAGTACAGTTCAACTAGATCCATGCGGCGGCAAGCCTAAACCATAAGGCTGCTGAAGTGTGAGCCCATTGATCTCAGCCATTTTCTCGTGAACCTCGAGAGGCACTTGGAATATTGGGCACCTTTTTGTGATGCGCACCTAAGAGAGCGCAACAAGAGCTCCACTGATCATCAATTGTGCGCCCCCCTACAAAGAGGGCCCTGGTCATGCATTAGCCATACATCCTTCCCAAGTACATGTTTCTTAACCTTCCTCATGAAGTTATTAGCAGCATGGCACGCTTCAGATTTTGTGCCCACCCTCAAGTTGAAACCGTGGCCTGGACCCCCACCCCTTACCCCTACCTGTGACCTGCGCAATATTAATGATATACAAGATGAGCAGCATATCCTCTTTTATTGCACCCATCCCCTTGTGCTTTGTCACGCTGAGAGACTGCTGTGCACCAAATAGACTGCTGTGCACCAAACAGACTCATGGCGTGACCATGACTCCCCACAGGACTAATGCGTCCCTATTTCCTCCCACATGTTCCCATGATGTGTATTAACTTTACTGACGCAGAACAGTAATAAGCTATTTTTTCCTTAGTGATCTTGTTTCCTAAGAGCAGACTAGCAGTCGCACTTTTTAGCTGAAGGCCTTTTTTTTAAATCCTTGTAAACCTTTGCTCGAGCTCTGTGCAACTGACTGCCAGTGTTCAAATAGACTACAGAGCTAGTGCTTGTGTTTTGCCAAAGAAGTCTGTGCTTTCCCATTTTATTTTCCCATGGTGTTTTTCTTGTCTTTCAGAGGCAATAAAACAAGAATTTTGTCACGCTGAGAGACTGCTGCACACCAAACAGACTCGTGGCATGACCATAATCAGGTCAAGATATTTGAGCAAATGTGGTTTGTGGACTGGCTGCAGACAGTGACAGTGTGCACCAAGCAGACAACAGGTTGTCTGCGATGAGACTGAGGAGCATCTGATGCCCTTATCCCTCCCTACACGTTTTCCCTCTCGTTTAAGCCTGCATATAGGTGAAGTCAGCGCTGCATGCAGCTGCTGTCGGTTGCACTCACACTGGACGGGGAATGGATTGGATTGGACTGGGCGCTGCCACACCTGTTGCCCCCTAAGGCCTAGAGGGGTTTTATTACTGCAAGATCGTCTTTGACATGCTCAATTACCGCTGTAGCTGAAGTGACAACAGGATCAAATACTCCTCCAACGGACTCAACCAACCTCCGGCTCACAATGCAGCACAAATCTGGCACTGCATAAATCTGGGGTGACAATTTCTTGTTTTCCAAGTACAACTTTATTTCCTCAGTTTGAGGTTGAATGTATCTTGGATCCAGCTTGAGTTCTTCGCATCACACCTTCAATTGTTTAGATCCGACACTCACTTTACGAGCATTCTTTTTCGTGCATCATCTTCTCAGACACTTCCTTTTCTGTAATAGGTTTGTTTGTTTGTTTGTTTGTTTGTTTGTTTGTTTGTTTGTTTGTTTGTTTGTTTGTTACACAACGCGAAATAGGTGCTTTTCAGATGTGGGTAGATTGCAGGCCTGATAGATTAAGGCCAAGCTGCCCTTGCTCGAAGGATGCGGCTATGTAACCCTTTCCAGGTTTGAAGTTCTGATTGCAGGCCTGAAACGCTTGAGCTGCCCTTGTTCAGCAAGTACAACTACACAACATTACCTTAAACCTTGGTGACCTATTGGGCACCTTTTTCCAACACTCACCCAAGAGAGCGCAGCAGTAAACGCTTAACCTACCATCAGTGGTGCGCTACTCCTATTAAAAGGGCATTGGTTTGGCATTCTTCCTACAGTCTTCCCAAATACATGTTCCTTGACCTCCCCCATGATGTCATTCGCAACGTGGCTCGGTTCAGACTTCGAGTTCACACTCTTCGCTACGAGACAGCTACTTGGA
>LFIK01004683.1_pt1 | contig 11054 bp, 8 predicted proteins | sample 643401 | NCBI WGS metagenome assembly LFIK01 (sample SAMN03777447, study PRJNA286221) | soda lake metagenome | biome: soda lake; feature: Kulunda steppe; material: water; isolation source: sample T5-Br brine of Lake Tanatar-5 | place: Russia: Kulunda steppe | collected 2010-07
GGATGCATAAAGACCGACTCCCCGCTACGGCCGGGACGTCCGTACCTAGACAGGGGGGAATGTAACGATACATATCCCTATCGATTGGCAAGCGCGGTATCCAAGACGGAGCTCTGTCTTTTTACAACACATTTCAATCTTTCATTTTTGGTAAATGATTTGCTCCCAAACAAAATCAATGCAGGCAAAGTGCACTCAATGTATGATATACACATCAACAACATCAACAAATCTATCAACAAAAAAAGATATTCAAAAACCATGTGTGCTCTCAATATCCACACAACCAATTAATGCTCATAATAGTACAGTATCCACAATGTATGCATTGCTTAGTGCCTTAAAGCCGTCATGAACTATGAAAATTATTGGCATACAAATTGTCTCGTGCAATTTGCAAAAAAAGGATAAAATGTCATCAATACAAAATGTAAGTAAAATGTAAGGACACTACAAATAAGAAAATGGTCATAGATGGACTTTTCCTTGACATGTGCATTGGCATCAGAGGAATACATCAAATATGGTGGAAACAAAACTCATTCTCCTCCTTCAAAAGCAGATTCATTTCCCAGTGCCCGAAATCCCTGGTGACTTCACCAAATCAGGCTAAATGGAAGGCCATGTCTATCAAGGCACTCAAAACAGCACAGCCTTTTAGCCTCTCTGCACCTCAGGTGGCCATCTCCACCATTGCACATGCACACATTTGTACACGCAAGTCATCAATAAGACAATCTATTGTGTGTGCTCAACAATATTTGCACCATCATATCAGCAGAGAGCAAAACCCGCAGCTAAGCAAGGTAGCCGCCATGAAAGTCGAGTACCCTTTGGCCTGCTGCAGTGAAGGACAATGGGTGAAGAGCTTCTCTAGGGTATAGAGCTCATGTTCCTAAGCCGCCTCACCTCAAAAATAGAAGTTGGATTCGAGGTACACTGCCCAAACATGGTCGTCCTGGTACTCCACCTTCGGTGAGGGACAGAGGGGCTCCAAGATGCTTAGACCAAGAACATCAAAAGCCTCAATTAAAAGACGCCAGTAATAGCGTGAAGCATGCCTACAGACAGTCCAACTTTGAGATCCGCAACTGCTTCGCCCTTGGTTTTTGCTCCAAGGAGTCGTTCGTGTGTAAGGACTTCTCAAAAGAGAACCTGCGGACACATTTGTTTGCCAGTTGTCACAGAAAATTAGGGATGCCTAAATAAAGCATGCAACAATGAAACATCAAATGCTTTATAAAACAGACCCCATTGTTCAGCAGTGGTGCTCAAGCCAGTCCATTTGATTGCAATGCATTTCTGACTCCATGCCCATTTGTATCTAGCAAGATAGAGAAAGGACTGAGAAACCACGGTATCTCAATGCAAATTCAATCTTCCTAAGAATGGCAGGCGAGTTTGAAAATTGAAAATTAAGGATTGAAAATTAAGGAGTGGACCTGTCCCTAATTATGTATGTATAAATATGATAATCACAGCAATTGTCTGCAGCCCAAACAAAAGTATCAGTATGTGCTCAGAGGACATGCACGCTGCTGCTCAAGCGTTCAGACCAAACAACCCACGTCTCTACCCAGGTCACCACCTCTTCACTATACACAGAGCTTAAAGTGACAAAAGAGTAAAAGAGGGCTGAACCTGTGTCTGTATGAACTAGGCTGCTGCAAAGAAGCTTCAAATTGGTCTGCTGAGCATGGTTTCCATTTTTATTGCATGACTCGTGTACCAAAATATATCCACGACACTGTGTCACAGAGGCACTTACATGTACAGGTTATCACCTCCATAACTCCACTTGCAATGTACTAGCTTACCAGAAAAAAACCTGGCTTTGTGTTACCCAGCTTCTGCGTAATATGCTCAATTGCAGCTAACATTTAAAAAATCGCAGCATGTCAGAAAAGACTGTCACACATCAGCCCTGCCACGTCTGCTAGACCATTTTATGTCCCACTTACCATGGAAAGCTTTCCATTAGGTCCCTTTCTATCTCATCTAAACTGCGCTCCCATGCGTATAGTAGCTCCGTGTTGTCAGACTTCAACCATTGAGAAGCACAACCAAAGACATCTCTCCCAGCCACCTGGCAAAAGCCAATCAGAGAAGCGAAGGTCTGAGGGACACAATGACAATTTTTATTGTGTACTTCTCCTCTACCTCAGGTTCCTAATCTACCGTATCGCTCCTATGATCGCAATATTATACTCAATGCAAGGTCCACAAATAATTTCATAAGTATTCCCAAGTTTTTGGTGCTTGCCAGGCCCCTCAATACATTGCGTTTTACACAAACTCGCTCAATTTGGCACTCCCTGCCTGATTGTGGCAGTCTTTACTCATGCATACCTGTGTCCTCTTAAGACTTGACCTCCTCTGACATGAGGACACCTTCATAAGCACTGTCCCTACCCCTGTCCCTGCCTCCATTGCTTGGCTCGAAGGCATTCTCTCTTGTGCCTGCCTCAACAACAGGCAGCTTCCTGGGCCTGCCCACAGGCCTGGGAGGAGGGGGCCAGGATGCAATGGCGGCTGCTTGCTGCTTCTTATGCTCCTCAACCTTGAAAGCAACATCAGGATAAGAGTTGAGCCAGAGCTCCCTGGGCTGCCTATCCTCCTCTGAACGCTTCTGCTTTGTGCAACTTACATGAAATAGCGCCCTTCGCCCCTATGGAGCATGGCGCTCCATAATCGGGCCTGAGCCTGGCCCTGACTAAACCTTAATAGTCTGCAAAGCCTTTCTTTAAGTTGTTTACACAGAGTTCATAGCGCAGAGACCCCCAATAAGTATCAGATTACATGCGATAACCCAGGAGCGATACGGTAGCTGCTACATCCCTTGAGGGTGTTGCATGCAGCAATGCAATGAAAGAAACCTACTCTCGCACTGCCTGGACGGAGCTTCACATGACCAAAGGGCTCACGTTAAATGCTATTGACTTTTCTACGGAAGTTAAGCTCTTGAGATTCAAGAACTCCAACTTGCACACTTAAAACAATCAGTGCAAATTGAGCAGTGAAAGTCCCCCAAAATACGTTCTTTAGCGGCATCAATGAATCGCAAATCATAAACTACCAAAGTGACAATCAAAGCGAGGACAAGCTTGTAATACTCTATTGACACAACACGCATGACGGGTCCATATTTGCAGGACTAAGGAGGAAAATGCTCAATGTCCTTCGCTCGTCATGCTCTCGTACAGCCAAGCTTGTCTCTCTACACTTCCTTCCACACACAGCTTACCTGCTCAAGGTGCACCAAAGGCTCTGGCATCCCAGCCTGTGCTGCTTGAGCTGCAGGACCAGAAGCATCCACTTGTTTGGTGGAGCCTGCAGCTTTGTTTGGTGCAGGCTCTGGACTGGTAGCGCCCTTCTTCACTGCAGAAGCAAAAATGTGTCGGTAGCAATGGAACTGATGAGCTAAAATGCAACCTATAGTGTTGAGCAGACACCATCAGAGTTGCCATTCAGAATTTTTTCCACAGCTAGACATGATCATGTGTCAATGTCTATTGCCATGTTGCAAGCCCATAATTGGTGCCATCCTCACATGCAGGGATACTTGCAGACAAGTGTTTTATCACTGCCTTAATGTTGAACAGATTGAGAAGCAGGCTCAGAGGAATTGCACTGCAAGATGCGGGACACTCTGCATGAAGCTTGTGGCTGCAACATCATGCCTTGTTGTTGTTACTAGCCACGAACTCCTGGAAGGTGGCTTGCCTAGAAATACCAAAGTCTTTTCTTTATGGTTGCTCAAACAACATTGCACAAATGAACTCCATACCACACATCATTGACCCAGTCGCACCACTGCCACGACTGTAGGGGCCCGTTGCTTGAAAAATAACATAGACAAACGCCTACAAGTGCACGCCACATATTTCCTAAGACTGGCAAGAGAGGAAAGGTCAAGGATGAATGAGGATGCTTAAAAAAAGGGAATTTGCAAACAATCATCTGTTCTGCTTCAGGGATGGACCGTTTAAGCTCGGCCAGCAGCCTTCCAAACTGAATTCCACTCCATTGAAACATTGAAACTGGCTTGGCATGTATGTCACATACAAGTGAGAACACGCAACAGCCACAGCAGCAGACAGTCAGAAGGCTCCTAGCGTTTCACCTGAGGCAGGCTGGTTTGATTCAGCAGTGGAGCTCTTGCTGCCAGCCTCGGCACCCTGTCCAGGCCAAGACTGCCTCCTCATGACCCAAAATTTGCCTATCGGGACGTAGTGCGAGAGCCTGCAAGGGCAGGCACAGCAGCATCGTTGCATGTCTGTGCTTCCTGGTGCAAACCTACTTGCTTTGTGTATGCATGCGACTTGGTGTGAGCATGCGTTCATGCTGTAAATTTGTGTGTATTTGTTTCGACTTTGGTTGAGTGTTATAAATCTGTGAGTGTCATCGTGTTATGACTTCGTGAAAGTATGATCACATCACGAGTTTGAGTGAGTAAGCTTTTAGCGTGTGCTCACTTTGCATGCACGCAGAATGGAGCGATGAGCATGAAACAAGAGCCTGCTGTGCCTTATTAGAAAGACTGCTTCACTAAGAAGCAGCAAGAATGACATGGGAGGGATTGTGTGATACACTGACAACATAGCGTGTTCAATTGTTCAGATTGAGAATGATCCAGTGCAGACTATAATCCTATGTGTTATAATCCCCTCTCTTCACAGCTCATACCCGCATACCATGGATCAACATGCTCGTCAGGTCTGCGACATAAATGACAAGCTGTTCAACTTTTTGATCATCTGGAAAGTCCAGCATGCATCTGGCACCGAGGCTAAGCAGTTGGTCACAAAATGCATGCCTACAAATCCATGGGCCAAAGCTGTAGATTGGCAGGGTATACTGCCATCTGCTGCAGTATCATTTCTCATCTACTGCAGTCTTGTTGCCCGCTTCACCTGCGTGGGACGAGCTCCAAAAACTGATGAAGAGCATCGTGTAGCTGCCTTAGAGTGCTCTCTTCGTTTGTAACCCCTTGCCTTGCAGCGCCACTGCCACCACCTGCAGGCATGAAGGCACAACCGCATGTACATGCATTGATGAGCAGCAGACTTGTCCTGCTGAGCGCTCCTGCCCTGCCACGCCGTTGCCACCAATTGATGTAGTGCAGGTACAGCTGTCCATGTGCACGCAAGGGTATTTGTATTTCAGCGTCCTGTCCCAATTTTGCTTGTCTTCTTGGCACAGCTAGGCACGCCACGTGCACATCCCCCCATCCCCGCTCGCACAGCAACACCTTTGGCAAAGCAAGCCACTTGCCCTACCTGCACTGTTCTTCTTGGCAGTCAGCGCAGCCCCCTTTGGTGATGCAGAGGATGCATGCTGCAGGGGCCTGGTCGCCCGTAGGTCCTCACAAGAGCTGTCATGGCGCGCTTTGGAGGCGGGCGGCCCTGAGGGAAGCCTTGCCTTGAGCGGGCTCTTATCTGCGCGGGAAAGCACAGGCACGCACGCATGAGCACAGCCTGATTGAATGCTTGTCGGCCTTGCCACAGTGGCCATGCAGTTGCTGAAGCCATACAATTGAGCAAGGACTTGTTCCAACTTGGCCCGCAGACTCTGTGGGGCCAGGCCCATTCCAGTGAGGCCCATACCTCGCCGCACATGCTATAGCAGGCAGGGTCCTTGTGATGACAATGCGCATGCTACAGCAGGCAGGGTCCTTGTGATGACAATGCGCATGCTATAGCAGGCAGGGTCCTTGCGATGACAATGCGCGTGCTATAGCAAGCAGGGTCCTTGTGATGACAATGCGCATGCTATAGCAGGCAGGGTCCTTGTGATGACAATGCGCATGCTATAGCAGGCAGGGTCCTTGTGATGACAATGCACATGCTATAGCAGGCAGGGTCCTTGTGATGACATTGCGCATGCTATAGCAGGCAGGTTTCAAATTGGCATTTATTACAATCACCAATGGTCCTTGCAGTGATGAAGCATGCAACAGACCTGCAAGCAGGTTGAAAGATCAAGTGTATCGGTTGCACATTGTGTCAACGCACCAGGTTGATGCAAAGGCCCAGGTGCCGGACCAAGCCCTGCACTCATGTGGTGCATGCGATGCGGCATCATTAACACTGCAAGTGGTTTTTTCGATTCCGCACCGCGTAGATCGAGCGACTGCTGATGAGGTTGCTTGTCAGACTCCGAGCTGCCGTGTTGGCTCCCTGCGGGCACAGCGGCCGCCACATGCCTACCTTGTGTGCATGGCGGGGCATGTGAGTGCGCATGCATGAGCACCAGCGCCTGCCTGTCTGCGTGCATAGGGATGCATGCGAGGGTGCTGGCGCTGCCTTAGCCACATGCCCCCACTGTCAAGGCAATGGTGTGATGGCTTGGTAACCTGCTCCGACGCTGCCCATTGTTGGGGGGGGGCCTGAAAAGTTGAGCTGGAGAGTCACATTTGATTAAGGTGGGCACCTTCAGGAAGCTTGGAAGTCGCAATGCGTAGCCAGCAGAGAGGTCGCAGCAGGAACCTGAGGTCCAATTGCGACTTGCAGAGCAGTCCTTCCTGCTGACTGGTTGCAGCTCTTGCTAGCCAACGTGGTTTGCTTGTTCAGGCCAGCACGGCTTACCATTACACATAAACAGCCCACACCTGTGCACCCTTGTCAGTGGCATGCGCACACACCCTTGTCAGTGGCATGCACACACACACACATGTACATGCGCATGCGCCTGTGCGTGTTCAAGTGCATCACGCGCTAGTTCTGGTGCATGTGGCTCCTGCCACACCGACGACCATGCCACTACAATGTCTTCATAAGCTACACGTGGCACAAAGCAGGTCCATGCAAGCACAGGCAGGTGACAATGGGCCCTCAGGACACATTGCTTCGAGTGGAGGACGGAGCGGCAGCGTACCAGCATCGCTACCAGTTTGAAGGCTGCTGCCGCCAGAGGGACGCAGCCGGATGCCTGGCAGTGCTGCAGACTCTCGGCGCGGCAGCGTATTTTGGAGGATCGATGCATGGGCCTTGCTGCTTGTGGTTACAGCATTCTTGAGCGTGGCACTCCGCATGTCGCCCCTGCAGCACCAAAGTTAAACACACTTCTTGGACACAAATGCTTATTCGTTTGGTTCATCCACGATGTATCTTGGATTTAACATCCCGGACAGCCCTTGGGGTTGCGCAGCATCACATAGCTGCCAGAAGAGAGTGGTGCCCTGCAGTAGGAATAGTGCCTTGAATCTTGTGGAAGGGTTGCCTTCAAAGTCATAAGGCACATCCAGTACATCGAATGTGCATGCTTGACAGTCAAAGCTGTTGCTAAACATTCTATGCAGATCATGGCCAGGTGTATGTCCAGCGTGCTGATTCTAGACGCCTTGCCATAACTTGATTTTTTGGGTTGGTGCCACTATAAAGGGCAGAAGAACACACTCTCGTAGGGCAAATAAATGCAAAACAAAACACTTCCAATGAAAAAATGAGCCATGATCTCTTCACGGTGGTTTACCTGTGCATAATGCACAACAAGTACATGTGAATGTGCTCATCACACTAACCCGGTTGCAGCAAACACGCTGCTAGACCCTGGTGATCCTGAGGATGGGACTTTAAGAAGAGGGGCGCTCGCGGGCACATGGGACTCTTTTCCTGTGGGGTGTTGATGTGTACATACTTGATTTCTTTGCATGTGTGCATGTGTGTGTGTGCGCACAAGCCTGTATGTTTGTGACTTTGCACGCAAGCGCTGTGGTGTGTGTGTCTGCATTTGTGTGTCTATGTATATGTGCGTGCACTTAAATCAACACAACATATATCAATTCTCCCATGATGCACATGCAGGGCTGCAATTCAAGAGAAACAACAAGCGCCACAGAAATCCACCTACTTTTCTCTGATCCAAAGCTCCTCACATGGCTGAAAGTTCCCGGCGGCGGAGTTCCGTCTCCTGCTTTGTTTTGCTCAACCACTTGCAGTGCAGGGGCCCTAAGCTGGTCCAAGGATTTAAGCTGCCCTGGCAACTGCACGTTGGAGCTGCTTGATGGAGGTGATAAAAAGATCTGGCTGTCTGTTTTGTATGGCCTGCAGGGCGGTTGCCAGTGGAGGAGACAGTCAGCAGTTTGCGGGATGCTCACTTGCTTCTACTCTAGTGCGATTCCAGCCTCTTACCCGAGGATCTAAGATGCACATGGGGCTGACTGCCACCAACTGGCTTTTGTGAGGCAATTATGCATGAGGCAACAATGCATGCGCTGCGCCGCAGCTGTGCCACAGTTGCGCTGAGCCACACAATTGCCCACCTTCGCTCCGGCTTCAGCGATCCTAGGGTGTAAGTGCCACTGAAGAGCCCCTGCTGGGAGCAGGGTCCTGGCTGCTCGTTGCATAAGGACTGCGCAGAGAGGATCCATCACTCAATTCATTGCACAATCACAGAGAGAATGCAACTTATGCTACACTTATGTAAGGGGCGCATCCCATTGCACAGCTGTAAGGGTGAGAAGCCTAGTCTGAAAAGAGATCCAGGAAGAAGCCTTTGGATTCTAGCACTCCAGGTCATTTCTCAGCATATGATCAGGTGCACATCAGCACATGGGAACCTCATCAGCCCACAGCTGCTGGGCTGTGTACAGCTTGGCAAAGGCAGCATGCCATGCAAAATGCTGTGCGCAGCCAGGATTGGAAACTGCTAGGCTTGCACCACTCAGCATTGCCTTTACGGACATGTCTGCCCCGATGCCGGCACAAACCACCATCTGCATGTACATGTCCACGTCTCTGTACAGGTATGGGTGTGCACTTGCGCATAAATGGAAGGGCTGGGTCTTCCTATTGCCACACCTGGCAACCTCGGCACTGGCAAGCACTCTCTCAATTAGTCCACTGTCTAGGTGCTGGCCTGTTTCCTCAGCCGGAAGACCTGGCCACAAAACATGCACTAGGCACTTGCACAAATGCAACTGACTTCCTTGGCGCCAACTAAGGTAGCCAGCATAGCACATGGATGAAAGATCTTCTGTGCCCTGTAACATTGCGCATTAGATCTGCGCAGCTGTGGCCTATAACATAGTGCAACACCACATCACTGCACCTTACCAAGCTCTGCACCGCTCCTGCCACACCTGCTGGGCTTTGTGGCTGGAGGTTATGGCTGAGAGCACCGCCCCCTCCATGGCGCCACATACGAGCCTGGGTATTTTCCTGCCCATGAGGCGCACAAAGATTGAGCCAAGAAAGCCCAACTGAATTGGCATGCCATTTCCTCTGCAGCAAATTACTAAGTAATCCAGTAATCCAGCAAGGGGCTGACAAAAAGAAAGGATATAAAGCAATGGGGCAGTGAAACACTCCCTATATCAATTAAGGAAAAAGACACACATTAATCCAAGTTACCGGATGTCTAACCCAGGGTTGGGTCATGCGTTCATTTGCCCAGACCATTTCGCGTATGATACAAACAATGCGCGTATTTAGCGTCAATGCATCCGCATTCAGGGGTCATTTTTGATGGTAGAGGTTGGGGGATTTGGGGGGGCATGCGGGCCATCAACTGCCCCCCCAGCTACCTGTTACCACCAAAATGCATTATTAAAAGTACATACACATTCAAAGTGCCAAGAAAAGGGGGACAAGTGCGTTCATGCCAAGATCATTGAGCTGAAAGACAAGTCCCGTGCACCAGCATGCTTTGCACAAGTAATGCAAGCTCGTCCTGCATCAGAAAGCATTTCCTGCACATAAATTCAGCTCGAGGGTATGTGAAGAGCACAGCGGATGAAGCAGTCCTAGAGCCTGTCCTGGACAAGATGAGAGCCCGGGCTGGATGAGGCGAGAGCCTGGGCCCGTCAATGCTCAGCAAGGCAGCAGCAGCAGCGCAGCGCAGCTCCAGCTCGACAGCATAACATCAGCAACTGCAAGCAACGCCTCGCCACCGCCAAGGAGTGCTCCACTGAGCAAGGCTGAGCAGGAACACGGGAAACGCCCCAGGCCTTGCCTGAACCCTAACCCTAGGCCTAACCCAGGGGAGGTTGGGGGGGCGCATTGGACGCGAGGTTTTTCAATTTGCGAATCTAAGGCAATTGTATCAATACGTAAAATGCGATAAGATACGCATGACCCAACCCTGGTCTAACCCCACCAAGGGCTGACATAAAAAATGAATGGCCAAGCCTCTTTATGATGGGCACGCAGAAATGAAAGCTACACGGCAGGTAACAACACGCTATTCACAGCAAGGATCAGCCGCCTGCACTTCACATGTACACTGTTCTCTGCAAGGATGCTTCGTAGTGTGCCTGTGTGTGTATGTTTGTGTGAGTGCCCGCCTGTGTGTGTGTGTGTATGTGTGTGTGTGCGTGTGTGTGTGTGTGTGTGTGTGTGCAATTGTGTATGCTTGCATGTTTGTGTACATCTGTGCGCAAGCACATTCGTGTCCATAGGCAACAGTTAGCCATATAGGTTTGCGCATAATCAAATGCGCACCTGGCTGCATGTATGCACATAATTAAGTGTTGGCTGCGTATGTGTGCACATGATCAAATGCGCCCCTGGCTGCATGTATGTGCACATAAGCAGGCATTGGTTGCATACGTACGCGCATGATCAAATGCGCACCTGGCTGCCTATGTATGCGCTTTATCAAGCATTGGCTACGCATGTGTGTGCAAGATCAAATGCGCACCTGGGCTTCTGCATTGGCTCCAGTGCTGCGCCAATTGCTGTGGTGCACTGATCCATTGCGTTGGCTTGTGGCCCTGGCCCAATGGCTAGGTAGAGTGCAGGACCTGATCCAACCTCAGATCCCAGAAACCTGTCACAAAAAGAGCGCACTTATGTTTTGAGTGCATGCGCGCTCATGTGTGTTGTGTGCATGTGCATGTGTGTGTGTGTCATGTGTGCGCGTGTGTATGTGCGTGCTTGCGTGTGGGTATGTGTGCGTACGCAAACACAAACACACATGGGAATATGCAGCATATGTATGAGTGTGCGTGGGAAAGGCAGGCAAGTCACAGACTTCCTCATGCTCAAATGCTCCCTGGATGTCCTTGGAGAATCAGAGCAGAAATGCTCATAAGTTGGTACTGCAATCGTGAA
>LFIK01004684.1_pt1 | contig 11048 bp, 6 predicted proteins | sample 643401 | NCBI WGS metagenome assembly LFIK01 (sample SAMN03777447, study PRJNA286221) | soda lake metagenome | biome: soda lake; feature: Kulunda steppe; material: water; isolation source: sample T5-Br brine of Lake Tanatar-5 | place: Russia: Kulunda steppe | collected 2010-07
TACTGCAGAGGAATCTCTTAATGCAGATTCTTTAAAGTAGATATCATCTTTGATAGTTTGGTTTTCTGATTTTTTAACCTCAATGAATCCAAACTGATTTTTTTGGGCATCGTAAAACTTAACCCGACCCTGACAAAAAATAGCACTCTTTTCCTTGCACATTATTCGACGTCTTTATTGTTCGTACTCAGTTCTTAACCCTCCTTCAAATACATAATCTCACAATCTTTATACTTCTTCACTTCTTGATCGTGATCTGTAATATCGAACCAACCGTTAGTTTTATAGGCTACTTATAACAGATGGAGCGATAAACAACTTTGCTTCTATTGTAATCTATAGTTGTAAAGGTTCCCCATCGGTCTTGTTATAGATATTATACATCATTTCTGAAATGAACTCTTTCTTTCTACTGTCTTCCATTTTCTTATAAAAATCAAACCGTTGGTTTACATACCCAAGAATGATTTCGTCAAATTTTTCACGGAAGTACTTCTGTTTGTTGGTCTCTGAATTATCCCCTTCAATCACATCACGAAGTTCTTCATCTTTCGTCATGTTGTTATAGACATTCTTTAAATCCAATTTGTCTTCTTCACTAATTCCTTCACCAAAGAGATCATTAATTTGATTGACCAAGTGCGACAACAAATCAGTGATTTGTTCTTCAGTTTCTCCAACACTGAACTCGTGGGGTTCTAATTTTCCATCCTGTTGATCATCAAGGGGAGGGGTGGATTCATACATTTTTTGGATTCGTAGTGAGTCCAATTCAATTGAATCCATGATTTCCTGTGGAACTCCTTCTCGTTCTCTTTTCGGAAGCTTTTTATTCAGGTATTTCAGGAATATGAAGAGTTTCTCAAACTCAATATCCTCATAAGAAAGTATCTGTGATACATACCCATATAATCGAACATAGGATTGAATGGTAGATCGAAATTCGTCTCGTTTCTCTTCTTCATCTATTTTTTTCCACCGTTCAACAACTTCATCCAAAATAGGGTGGAGCTCTCGGTCTTCTTTTTTAGGATTGAAGAAGATTTCGCTAAATCGATCCACGTCCATTTTTGTGTATAAATGGTAGTCTTCCAACTCTCTTTGGTAATCGTATATCTTGTTTTGATCGGTTTCTCCAACTAACATGGTTGAGGTGTAGTACCGTTGGAAGGAGGATTGAACATCTTCGGGTTCATTCACAAAGTCCAATACAAAGGTTTCAGTTTTTCCACTTGTGGTTCTATTCAACCGTGATAGGGTTTGTACACACTGAACTCCACCGAGTTTCTTGTCCACATACATACTTTGAACCAATGGTTCGTCAAACCCCGTTTGAAATTTATTGGAAACAATAAGAAGTCGGTATTTTGGATTTTTTAATCCTAATGGTATATCTCCCTCGTGACCGATAGACTTGTTTAAGGAAGTTTCAGTATAGGACTGACCATCCATTTTAACTTCTCCACTGAACGCAACCAACGAACGATATTTAAACCCTCGTTCTTTAAGTTGTCTATTTATCTCTTTGTAGTACCGTACACAATCTTTTCGGGAACGAACGACGATCATTCCCCGTCCTCGTCCCTGAATTCCTTTGGACCCCTTGGTGATGAAATGCTCCAACATGATCCCAACTTTGTGTCGGATTGTGATTTCATGGGAGTCTACATACTTCACCAATTCTCGTTTCCCTTCAGATGTTGGAATTTCGATATCCTCTCCACCCAACTGCTTGAGTTTGAAGAAGCGCTTATAAGTGGTGTAATTCTTCAATACGTCCAAGGTGAACCCCTCAGAAATGGATTGCTTCATTGAGTAGGTATGGAAGGGTACAAACTCACCGTCAGCGTTCTTTCGTCCGAATACCTCAAGTGTTTTCTCTTTTGGGGTTCCCGTAAAACCAAAAAAGGAGATGTGGTCTTGTTGTCCTCTACTTTTGATTTCTTCACGGATATAATCTTCCACATCAAACTCTCCCTCTTCACCTTCTTCAATATTGAGTTTAGATAAGGATTTTTTCATCTCTTTGGAGTTCTCGCCTGATTGCGAAGAATGAACCTCATCAATAATAACTCCGTAGGTTCGGTGACCGAGAGAGGATATTTCTTCGGTGATATATGGAAATTTTTGGATCGTAGTAATGATGATATCCTTTCCCTTCTCTAACATCTCTTTAAGTTGCGTAGATGTTTTATCAATTGGATTTACAACTCCACGAGTTTTTTCCAATGACTTGATTGTATTCTGAAGTTGTTTATCTAACACCCTACGATCTGTTACAACAATAACCGTGTCAAACATTCGGGTTTTATCATCTTTAGACTGATAAAGAGACGTGAGGGTGTGTGATAACCACCCGATGGAGTAGGACTTTCCTGAACCTGTGGTATGTTGAACCAAGTAATTGTTTCCAACACCTTCATCAATAATAGTTGATCGAAGTTTTCGGATTACTTCCAATTGATGATACCGAGGGAAGATGAGGACTTTGAACTTCTTCGTGTCTATATCCCCTTTTTTTTCGTTGAAAAAATACTCCTTTTCTTCTACGAGTACTACAAAGTTCTCTATGATATCTAATAAAGAATCAGGAGTCAGGATGTCATTCCATATGTATTCAGTTCGATAGTCACCTTCAACAATTGGGTTCTCAATTCCCTTATTGTAGGGGAAAAACTTGGTTCCATCTCCACGTAAATGGGTGGTCATACTTACTCGGTCATTATCTACACAGAAATGAACCAAACATCGCCCGAATTTAAGCAGGGGTTCTCCTGTAGGGAGTCGGTCGTTTTTGTATTGATATTCAGAGTGCTTGATGTTTTGTCCCGTGAGTTGATTTTTCAACTCCATCGTTAGAATGGGGAGTCCATTAAGGAACAGCACCATATCCAATGAATTATTATTTTTTTGGGAGTAGTGAAGTTGACGGACTACCACAAAACGGTTTTGGTCATAAAGTTTATGGTGCTCGGGGTTTAACCCACTCTTGGGTTGAAAATACAGCAAGTCTAAATAGACCCCACGGTCTTTTACACCGTTTCGTAGAACATCAATGAGTCCCCGTTTTGAAACTTCTGAGGAGATCCGATTAAGGACTTTTTCCTCCGTTTGGTCTTCGTAGTGTTCTTCTAACCGTTCCCATTTTTTGGGTTGAGTAGAAGTAATAAACTTCACTACTTCGTCAGGAATCACACACAAAGTTTTATCGTAATCTGTGAAGGGGAGTGAGGAATAACCGTGAGTGTGGAGCGATTTTTCAATCCATTTTTCAAATCGTTCTTCGGTAGGTCTTCGATTCATACCAACACCTCTTCTTGAACATTTACTTTACCCGTAACCACTTCTGAAATGAGGGATTGTTTATACTCTTTTAGTAGATTAATTTTCTTTTCTTCTAAACTGACAGTTTTGTCAATAGTTTGAGTTTCGGAATCAATGCACTTCAAAATTATTTTTTGTTCGGATATAGGAGGAATAGGAAATTTCATTTCCTCATAATCTGTTTTTGTCATACTCGGAATGGCTGAACCATAGCTATAAAGACTAAAAGGTATCTGACAAACTAAATGGTATAGAAGTTTTGGTAGGACATCCTCACCAATGACTGTATAATAAAGAGTATCACTTGTCCAAAAAGGTTCAAATACTATTTGAGGTTTGTCAATGGTTCCTTTTCTACCGAGTAAAACACTTGGTCCTTCATGCAAATAATCTGAACATCTTGAAAACTCTCCACCTGTTCCAAGAACAGGATAACCACCTTTCTCTACCTCTATCTCAGAGAAGCTTTTACCATTACCAATTTCAACTAAATATTTAAGTTTCGGTGTTTCCCAATGACTCGGAATTTCCCCAATCCATTTCACACCTGAATCCTCCATTTGAACATCGGGGTTTAAGCCTTTAGTAACTACCTCATTAATAAGTGAGGTGCGTTTCTCTTTCAGAAGTTCAATTTTTTGTTGTTTAGATTGGATGAGTCGGTCAATCTTAGAAGTCTTTTCATCAAGATATTCAACAATCCGTTTTTGTTCGGGAAGGGGAGGGACTGAATGTGGTATAGTTTTTAAGTCTGTCTGAGTCAATTTATCTCGTGTGGAACCCGTAATAAATTCCTTATAGTCAACACAGTTGAATGAATAGGTAATATATTTTGGGGTGATTTTATTTCGTGGTTTAAGTATGTGTATATGATTATTCACCCACACTTTTTCGTTCACGTAAAATGAAACAGGTTTATTTCGGTCAAAAAAGGGTGCACCATCTTCCCCTACTAACACGATTGCTTCATCGAAGATATAATCGTTTACATAATCAACGACTCCATTACTACCCCAATAAGGAATTTCACCTTTCATGTTACTTCTTTGTTCAGAATTTAGAGGTATCCTTTTCCCATCTAAATTTTCAGTCAGGATGTAAGTTTTCACTACATTCCAATGATTGGGAATTTCTCCAATCCACTCTAACTCGGAATCTTGATATGATGAATATTTTTTCATGAATGGTTTCTAATTTTAACAATTTGAAGTGGTCCTGTGTCTAATCCTTTGAGTAATTGTCCAAAAGAGAAGAAAGATTCATCCATTTTTTTGGGTGTTAACTCATAAGATTCCTTAGTCTTATTGAACCAATTCAAATAGTCATTTTTATAAGTGTAATACCGTTCAGAATGATTTGAAGGAATTTCTTTTACAGTACCATTTTGGTGGAAGTGGTAAAATCTATATACGTGTTGATCGAAAATGGGAAAATAGTTTGGATTCACAAGGTGTAGCAAAAAAAGCTTCCAAATATTTGATGATTGGGAAGGGGTGAATTCCTTTTCGAATAACTCCCAACTGAAATCATCTTTTAGCCTCAATAACACATGTCTTTTACCCCAAAACCTCTCAACGGTTTGACGTTTATTGTTTGCAATCTTATTGCCTGTCCCGTTTTTCCATCTAAACAGTTCTAAAAACGATTCTTTTTCGTCCAATACGGTTTGAATATGGTTTTCATACTTCCCTTCATTTCCATAGGAGTAGATTGACGACCACTTTTCTACAAACTCAGTTGGTTTGATAAATCCACTTATTCTTATTTCAAATGAGGATTCCATAGGTCAATCCTCCAAAATCTCTTTCATCAAGTCTTCTGATTCTTCTTCCAACTCCATCAGGTCTTGAGTTATCTCTTCCAATGAACGGAGAGGTTCATATTCATAAAAGTACTTGGTGAAGTTAATTTCATACCCCACTCTTTTATATCCATCATCCATCCAAGAATCAGGTAAGTGAGGTTTAACTTCTTGTTCAAAGTACTCTTCAATATCCTCGGTTAGTGGTATCCGTTCGTATTCTCGTTTAGAGGTGTCATTTTTTGGGTCACCATCTTTCTTACGTTGAATGACTCCGTTTTCATCGACTTCAGGTTGTTCTATTCGGACTTTTGTATATCCAAAAAATTCATTGTTAAAGATTTTACTGAATTCTCCCTCTTCAAAGTTTTGGTAGGTATCTAAAAGTTCTTTTCGATGAGGTTTAGTTATATATTTCCGTTTAGACCCTAAAGATTTCTTCATATCCGAGTAAAATGAAGAACCATCAATAAGTTGAATTTTACCCTTTCTCTTTTCGTCTTTTTTGTTGTTTAAAATCCAAATGTAGGTGGAGATCCCCGTATTAAAGAACAACTGATCGGGCAGGGAAACAATACACTCCAATAAGTCATTTTCAATAATCCACCTTCGAATATCAGACTCGCCCGAGCCTGCATCTCCCGTAAAGAGTGGAGACCCATTGAATACAATTCCAATTCGGGACCCGTTATCATCCATTTTGGAGATCAGGTGTTGAAGAAATAAGAGAGAGCCGTCTGAGGTACGTGGAGTGCCTACAAAAAACCGACCATTTGGGTCACCTTCCTCGTTTTTGATAAACTGTTTTTCAGAGTTCCAACTCACACCAAACGGGGGGTTGGTAATCATATAGTCAAAGCTCTTTCCTTGAAACTGATCATCAGATAATGAGGAACCCAACTTAATGTTGTCGGGATTTTCACCCGTAATCAAGAAATCTGATTTACATATAGAGTATGTGATGTCATTCAGCTCTTGACCATACAGTACCATTTTTAAATCAGGATTAATGTTCTGTTGGACCCATTCTTTTCCAATGGTTAACATACCTCCCGTACCCGCACAGGGGTCGAACATACTTCGGATTTTACCTGACCCTTTTAAGTCCTCTGTGTTTCCACCAAAAATCAAACTTACAAGTAGTTTAACTACATCTCGTGGAGTATAGTGGTCTCCACTTTCTTCGTTACTCATTTCAGAAAACTTACGAAGGAGCTCTTCATAGATCTGACCCATTTGATGGTTGTTCACAACATCGGGGTGCAGATCTACCTCTGTAAACTTATCAATGAGTTCATAGAGTCGTTTGTTCTTGTGAAGTTTCTCTACAAGAATATCCAAGTTGAAGTTCTCTATAATCTCCCGAACCTGTGGTGAATATCCATTAATATAGTTTCTAAAGTTCATCAACACGTTTGATGGATCTCCCTTTAATCGGGTAAGGTCGTACTTGGAATGGTTGTAATATGGAGTGTTTGTTTTCTGCTTGATGATCGGGGAGGGATCTACTTTATCCTTGTACTCTTGGTAGATTTCATAGACTTCATCTTTGTTGGGTTCCAACACACAGTCTAACCGTCTAAGTACAGTAAATGGTAGAATGACCCTACCGTATTCAGTTGGTTTGAATAGACCACGTAAAACGTCATCACAGACATTCCATATGAATGAAGAGATTTCTTGGTGCTTAGTCATAAAATTTATTGCTTAAAATTTTCACTTACATATTTAACTAATTCAGGACCCTTCAACTCTTCTGTTGCAGGGTTTAATCTCACAAAAAAGTGATCTCCATCTAAGTAAACAGGTTCAGAGCACCTTTGACATTCGAATAGAATAACTCTTTTGCCATCTATCTTATAGATATCATAATTCACATAGCTTAGAGCATTTGTACCAATTCTATCTTTGATCAAATTTTTAATTGTAAGCAAATAGCTGTCGTTATTTCTGTAGAGGTCTTTTTCAATTCCTGTTACATACTGTTTGTCATGGACACCAACTAAAAGATGCCCACCTTTACTATTTAAAAATCCACAGATTGTTTTTAAAGATTCGTGTCTGATCTTTTCATCTTTTTTATAATTGTTTCTGACATTAGTATGAAATGTCTCCTTAAATTCAATATGATAGCCTTCTCCTTTTTGGATCAGATTTTTTATTTCATCTTCTTTTACTAACTGATCCGTTGAATCAAGAATTTTAAATAAACGTTTGTATAAATTCTCTGAGTTTTCAGAGTTAAACTGATAAACGACTTCTTTTTCAATTGTCTTTATTTCAGTTTCAATTTTATTAATAAGTTCTAAGTTTAAGCTATAGAACTTTTGGGTTTCAGAATCAATAATCGGGACCTTGAGATTAAGGAAATAGTCTTTTTTTAGCCTCTTATGACTAAAGCCTTTAAAACAGCTTGACAGGTCTTTTTCACCAAATTTTGATTTGAAGTATCCTGACAAAGTTTTGGGTTCAATTCTCGGGTCTTCAATATTGAAAATTTGGAACCACCTTTTATTAAATTTATTAGGAGGGGTAAAGTTTTCTTTCTTTACAATGGGCGTAATTGAGTTTTCATTATCTGAGAAATGAGATCTAATTACTAAACTATTATCGGTTACATCATCAACAAATGAGCCCAAATATTTTAGTTTAATCCATTCTGAGGATGGGAAATCCTTTTTTAATTGTTTAACCTCTCGCTGAAGAAAAACCTCTTTAAAATCTATTCCATATCCTATTCTCTTATATTCCGAGTCAACTTTCGCATGCTCTCTAAAAGGCTTAACTTCGTTTTTTATGTATTTATCAATCTCTTTATTAAGGGGAATTCTCTCGTATTCTACTTTGGTATGCTCAGGAGTTAATTCGCCTTCATCGAGAGTAATAGGTTCTCCATCCTTATTTAGTTCAGGATATAGAACTTTAACCTTTTTGTATCCAAAGAATTCGTTTTCGAACAGCTGCGAGTATTGATTCTCATTGCAGGATTTATAAATCTCACAAATTTCTGTAGCATCCTTCTCAGTAATATATCTGCTTTTATTTCCTTTTTTATTTCTTAAAATTGTAAAGAAATCAGACCCATCAATAAGTTGAATGCTTCCCTTTCTCTTTTCAGTTTTGTTATTATTTAAAATCCAAATGTATGTAGGTATACTTGTGTTATAGAATATTTTTTCAGGAAGTGCTACAACACACTCTAATAAGTCATTTTCGATAATATATCTACGGATATCAGATTCACCCGAACCTGCATCTCCCGTAAATAGTGGAGATTCATTAAGTATAATTCCAATCTTTGCCCCCTCTTCGTCCATTTTTGAAAGTAAATGTTGAACAAATAGTAAGGAGCTATCCGATGATCTTGGTAGACCTATTGAAAATCTTCCTTCTCGATTACTGAACTCACTCTCGATAAATTCTTTTTCAGACTTCCAACTCATTCCATAGGGGGGATTTGCTACCATGTATTGGAATTTTTGGTCACTGAATTTATCGTTGGTTAAAGAAGAACCATTCTGAAATTCATAATATCTATCTCCTGAAATTATAAAAAGTGATTTACCCATTGAATAAGCGTAATTGTTTATTTCCTGTCCTGAAACACTTATTTCAAATTTTTTACTTTTTTGTTGAAGTCGATCTCTTCCGATTTTCAATAACCCTCCCGAACCTGAACAAGGATCATATAGATTTATATGAGGGTTTTTATTATTAATATGGTCGGAATCTTCTAAAATTAAGCTGATTAAGAGGTTTGAGATATTTATAGGAGTATAATGCTCACCTTTAATTTCAATATTCGATTCAAGTATATTTCTAATTAACTCCATATAGATATCACCCATTTCAGAATCGTTTAAAACTTTTGGTGATAAATCTATCTCAGTAATATTATCTAATAAGATTTGTAACTGATTCTCTTCGTGAATCCTTTTTACAATGGGTAGCAAATTGAAATTTTCAATGATGTCACGAATTTCTGTAGAATACCCTTCTATATAATCTTGAAATTTTGAAATGAGATTTTTTGGATCTTCCTTTAATCGAGTTAAGTCAAATTTGGAATGGTTATAATATGGAGTGTTCGTTTTCTGTTGGATAATAGCGGAGAAGTCCTTCTCCTTGTACAGTTGATAGAGTTCGTAGACTTCATCTTTATTGGGTTCCAATACACAGTCTAACCTTCTTAAAAATATGAATGGTAGGAGAGCTTTATCATATTCAAATGGACCTAATCCCCCTTTTATGTTCAAGAGGGAAGAGAGAATTTCTTGATGATTGGACATTTTCTGATTGTAATGTTTTGAGCTATAGAAAACTACAGTATAGATAAAAGAGAATAAAACTGATAATCAGATATTGAATTAAAGGCAATTTGTTTAGCTGTTTAGATTGGGAATAAATAAATGAAATAGTAGTCAAACTACCATTACTTCTCATAAAGTTCTTCTCGATAATCATGATGCTTCTATTTAAAGACACACATTCTAAATGCCCTACAAAATTCCTTGAAAATTTTTATAAGGGCTGACAATAGGTTGTCACATAGTGGTGATAAATTCATATAGCCATAACAAAAGGAATTTAATTAGCCCCTATGAATGCAGATAATTACCCATTAATAAATATGCTCAGTATTGTCCGAGGATTTCATTCTGATAGTTTGAAGTATCACATAACTCCAATCAGGTTTGAGAAGCAGAGCGGGGAGGTATATCAAGTCGCTGATATTCGACATTTTCATCAAGATCGAAAAGGGAAGGGGAGGCACTATCATTATGTGATTCGCACGAAAGATAATAAGTATGTGAGGGTATTATTTGATACGAATTCATTTACGTGGAGACTTATAGAGGAGAAATTAGATGGGGTAACCATGGAGTATGGGTAAATAATGAAATTTTGTCTTTAAGGAGCTAATTTAGCAAAAATGGTGTGGTAGGTAAGTTACCATGATTTGTGCTGTAATTTAGCAAGCACGAAAGTCTAATTAGCAATGAGTGATCCTATTTGACATGATATTCTATAAAAAAGAGGAACACTTAAGTGATCCACCATTATGTATTTAATGGCTTGATTGTCAGCTTCTCTTTAATTCATCCAATGTAAAATAGTGTATTTCAGTTATTTGTAATCTCTTGTTACTAAAATAAAGTTTCTCTAAAAAAACTGTAAGGAATTCGATTGGCAGTGTTCATACAGATGAATCAGTATTTCCTATTAAAATTTTGCTCTAACTCAGATTTTCTACCGAAAGTTTTTTAAACTTATAGTAATAAGCTATAACTACTTGGTCTGTAAGTAAATCAAGGCTCAAAACACAAAAAACTATTTATCAGATGAGATATATCAGCTACTGTTTCAGTACCCTTCTACTCTTGTTTCTTTTTTCATCCTGCGGAAGTGAAAGTACTCCCGTATATAATTTAACGACTACTCCGACCCCTGAAGAAGCAGGCTCGATATCGCCATCTACAGGTGAATTTGATGAAGGTACATCCGTTGAGATTACAGCAACACCGAATGAGGATTGGCTCTTTGATGGTTGGGAAGGCGATGCCTCAGGTAGTGAAAATCCCACCACAGTTTCAATGAATGCCGATAAAGATGTTGCTGCTACTTTTGTGCTTAGAGAGTATCCACTAACGATTGAAGTGGAAGGTGAGGGAACGGTATCGGAGCAGATTGTTCAAGAGAAAACCACTGATTATGAAGCAGGTACCGTTGTAGAATTGACCGCAAATCCTGCTGAAGGGTGGACATTTGTTGAGTGGCAAGGAGACTTAGAAGGCGATGAGAACCCACAGACCATTTCAGTTGACTCTGACAAGAGTGTGACTGCTACTTTTGTGCTTAGAGAGTATCCACTAACGATTGAAGTGGAAGGTGAGGGAACGGTATCGGAGCAGATTGTTCAAGA
>LFIK01004687.1_pt1 | contig 11046 bp, 9 predicted proteins | sample 643401 | NCBI WGS metagenome assembly LFIK01 (sample SAMN03777447, study PRJNA286221) | soda lake metagenome | biome: soda lake; feature: Kulunda steppe; material: water; isolation source: sample T5-Br brine of Lake Tanatar-5 | place: Russia: Kulunda steppe | collected 2010-07
GCATCCGCCGCCACTTCCAGCTTGCGATCCATGTCGTGAGCGTCGGTGGCGGCCAGCAGGCCTTCCAGTCGGTTTTGCTCAGCCGACAGTGCATCAAAATCCGCATCTGGTTCGGCGTAGGCGGCATAGACTTCGTTCAGCCGATCCTGTGCCTGCTGGATATCCTGCAGAGCTTCTTCCACGGTTTCTCGAACGGTCTTTCCCGGTGTCAGTTCCGGCTCCTGAGGCAGGTAGCCAATGTTGAGGTCTGGCTGCGGGCGGGCCTCACCGATATAATCCTGGTCAATGCCGGCCATGATGCGCAGCAGTGTCGACTTGCCGGACCCATTCAGCCCCAGCACCCCGATTTTGGCCCCAGGGAAAAAACTGAGTGAAATGTCTTTCAATATTTCTTTCTTCGGGGGGACGATTTTACCGACCCTATTCATTGTGAATACGTACTGTGCCATGAGTGCCTCATTACCTATTGACTGTACCAGCGCCAGTTGCCGCTGGAGGCGAATTCTTGCGCGCTATTATAAGGGGTAGAGCGGGGAATCATAGGCCTGTGTGCAGGATCGATCCCCAGCAAAGGCAGGTGTAACGACAAATAAAATTCAATGGTGATTGAGATATAATCAGGTGACATTTGGCGGCCAAGCGGGTTTAATGTCGCCCCAATTTGATCCCGATAACTGGAGTGGAATTCTATGTTCAAAGCGTCCATGCAAATCGCAGACTATGATCCGGACCTGTGGCAGGCCATGGAGTCTGAGGTGCAGCGGCAGGAAGAACACCTCGAGTTGATAGCTTCCGAGAATTACACCAGCCCGCGTGTGATGCAGGCGCAAGGGTCGCAACTGACGAACAAATACGCCGAAGGTTATCCGGGCAAGCGTTACTACGGCGGCTGCGAGCATGTGGATGTGGTAGAAAATCTGGCCATTGAGCGGGCGAAAAAACTCTTCGGTGCAGGGTACGCGAATGTTCAGCCACACTCGGGCTCACAGGCCAATGCGGCCGTGTACATGGCGCTGTGTAAGCCAGGCGATACCATTCTGGGGATGAGTCTGGCCCATGGTGGTCACCTGACCCATGGCGCCTCGGTGTCATTTTCCGGGAGGATCTATAATGCCGTGCAGTATGGCCTGAACCCTGATACGGGCGAGATCGATTATGACGAAGTGGAGCGGCTGGCACTGGAACATAAGCCACGCATGATCGTGGGTGGGTTCTCAGCCTATTCTCGTGTGGTGGATTGGGCCCGTTTTCGGGAGATTGCCGACAAAGTAGGTGCTTACCTCCTGGTCGATATGGCACACGTGGCTGGCCTGGTCGCCGCGGGTGTTTACCCCAGCCCGGTGCCCTACGCGGACGTCTGCACTACCACTACCCACAAAACCCTGGGTGGCCCTCGTGGCGGGTTGATCCTGGCGCACGACAACGAGGAGCTGAACAAGAAGTTCAATTTCGCCGTATTCCCGGAAAGTCAGGGCGGTCCCTTGATGCACGTGATTGCCGCCAAGGCGGTATGCTTCAAAGAGGCCATGGAAGACGACTTCAAGGCCTATCAACAGCAGGTTGTGGACAACGCCCGTGCCATGTCCGCCACCTTTATTGATCGGGGGATCAATATTGTCTCCGACGGCACTGATGACCACCTGTTTCTGGTTGATCTGATCGGCAAAGAGTACACCGGGAAAGACGCGGATGCTGCACTGGGCGAGGCCAACATCACGGTGAACAAGAACGCTGTGCCCAATGACCCACGTTCGCCCTTTGTCACCTCTGGTCTGCGCATTGGCACGCCCGCCATCACCCGGCGAGGGTTTGGTGAGCAGGAATCCCGCGATCTGGCTGGCTGGATTTGTGACGTGCTGGACGGCCTGGAAATAGGCGACGCGACTGCTGCCATTGCCGAGGTGAAGGCGAAAGTGCTCAAAGTGTGCGCTGACTTTCCGGTCTATCAGAAAGCTTGATGTTTTAGTGAAAAATCGACCCGAGGACAGTTGACGGCAGGCCGTCCTCGGTCAACTGTCTCCCGTCAACTACCTTAGATTGCTCTTCTTTGGATCCGCTTTCGGATTCTGTCGATAGAGCAAAGCTATCTTGCCGATACGGGCAACCAACTCGCAATGTGTCTGTTCAGTGACATAATCGATCACTGGGTCACGATCCTCACGTTCACCGGCAGCAATCTTGAGCTTTACCAGTTCATGGTCGGTCAGGGCGCGGTCGAGCTCTGCGATCACGCCGTCCGATACCCCGTTTCCGCCGATGGTGACGATGGGTTTGAGTGCGTGACCGAGGCCACGCAGGTGTTTTTTCTGCTCCGTTGAAAGCGGCATTGGTATGAATCGCCCTGTTTGGTAGTAAATGATGGTAAGATTGTACCGGGAATTGCAGAGGAAACCGAACGCTTATGGCTGCTGCTGGCAAATCGGGGCGTCGGAAGAATGGTCAGCAAGCCAGCGCAAAACGATCAAAGTCGAGCGCAGGCTGGCTGAATGAACATTTTGCCGATCCCTATGTCAAACAATCGCAAATGGATGGCTACCGCTCGCGTGCCAGCTATAAGCTCATTGAGCTTAATGAGAAGGACCGGCTGTTGAAGCCGGGCTCTGTCGTTGTGGACCTTGGTGCCGCTCCGGGAGGGTGGTCTCAGGTGGCGGCGCAGGCTGTGGGTGACCAGGGCTTGGTGATCGCCTCTGACATCCTGCCAATGGATGCCATTGCGGGTGTCGATTTCATTCAGGGCGATTTTACCGAGAATGACGTCTTCGAATCGATAATGGCTAGTATTGATGGGCGTCCGGTCGACCTTGTAATTTCCGACATGGCCCCCAACATGAGTGGAGTGGCGGCCATCGATCAGCCCGGTGCCATGTATCTCGTGGAATTGGCACTGGATATGGCCAGGCAGGTGCTGTCTCCGGGCGGACACCTGGTGACCAAGGTGTTTCACGGCGAGGGGTTTGACGAGTTTCTGAAGGATACCCGGCAAAGTTTTCGTCAGGTAATGACCCGTAAACCTGCTGCCTCCCGTGCCCGGTCCCGGGAAACGTACTTGGTGGCAAAAGGCTTTACTGATTAGTACCTTATATCGGGTGTGGAGTGCCAGTGCCAACAGGCACCAGCGAAAAGGGTGCTGGCAGAAGAAATTATGTGGTGTGGCGGCTCGCCGTTTTCGCTAACTGTTAACTAACGGGGGGTGGCTATGGTATTTTGTCGCCACCCTGGATCGAGGAGTAGCGCTGCCCCCGTGGGCGTGTAAAAACATTATGGCTAGAAATCTAATTCTGTGGATTGTGATCGCAGTGGTACTGCTCACTGTGTTCAACAACTTCCCCTCCGAACCCACGGGCCAGGAGATGACCTACTCGCAGTTCATGCAGCAGGTTGAGCGGGATCAGGTACGTTCGGTGACCATCGCAGGCACCGAAATTGAAGGGGTGCGGGTGGATGGTTCGCGTTTCACCACCAACAGCCCGTATCAGATTCTTGGCCAAGATGTAGTCGACAGGCTGATGGATGCTGGCGTCGAGGTGGATGCCAGGCAGCCGGATCGGCAAAGTATCTGGACCCAGTTACTGGTGGCCAGCTTCCCCATACTGATCATTATACTGGTGTTCCTGTTCTTCATGCGCCAGATGCAGGGCGGTGCGGGCGGCAGTAAAGGCCCCATGAGCTTCGGCAAGTCAAAAGCCAAGCTGCTCAGTGAAGATCAGATCAAAACCACCTTTTCTGATGTGGCGGGTGTCGAGGAGGCCAAAGACGATGTGGCCGAGTTGGTGTCGTTTCTGCGCGACCCCGGCAAGTACCAGCGCCTGGGTGGTACCATCCCGCGCGGTGTCCTGATGGTTGGCCCCCCGGGTACGGGTAAGACCTTGCTTGCCAAGGCCATCGCGGGTGAAGCCAAGGTGCCGTTTTTCTCCATTTCCGGTTCCGACTTTGTGGAAATGTTTGTCGGTGTCGGCGCCTCCCGTGTGCGTGACATGTTCGAGCAGGCAAAAAAGCAGGCGCCCTGTATTGTCTTTATCGATGAAATTGATGCCGTCGGCCGAAGCCGTGGCGTTGGTATCGGCGGTGGCAACGACGAGCGCGAGCAAACGTTGAACCAACTGCTGGTCGAAATGGACGGTTTTGAAGACAACGATGGCGTCATCATCATCGCCGCTACCAACCGTCCTGACGTACTGGACCCGGCATTGTTGCGCCCCGGCCGCTTTGACCGTCAGGTCACGGTAGGCTTGCCGGACATCCGTGGTCGTGAACAGATATTGAAAGTTCATATGCGGAAAGTACCGCTGGGCGACCGCGTTGATCCCAAAATCATTGCCCGCGGCACACCAGGCTTCTCTGGTGCGGACTTGCAAAACCTGGTGAATGAAGCGGCCCTGTTCTCTGCCCGTGCCAACAAGCGGGTCGTTAGCATGGAAGAGTTCGACAAGGCCAAAGACAAGATCATGATGGGCGCTGAGCGCAAGTCCATGGTGATGTCCGAGAAGGAAAAAACCAACACCGCCTACCATGAATCCGGTCACGCCATCATTGGGCGTTTGGTGCCGGCACATGACCCGGTATACAAGGTCAGTATCATTCCGCGTGGTCGAGCGCTGGGTGTGACCATGTTTCTGCCGGAAGAGGACCGTTACAGCCTGACCAAAGAGGGTCTGATCAGTCAGATCTGCTCGCTCTATGGGGGGCGTTTGGCAGAAGAAATCATCAATGGTGTGGACCAGGTCACTACCGGCGCTTCCAATGACATTGAACGCGCTACCAAGCTCGCCCGCAACATGGTCACCAAGTGGGGCCTCAGTGACAGCATGGGCCCGCTGATGTATGAGGAAGAAAGTCACGGTTACCCCGGCGAGGGTAAAACCATGTCGGAAGAGACTGCACGGTCCGTTGATGCTGAAGTCAAAAAGATCTGTGACTACTGCTACGAGCACGCCAAGCATCTGTTGGAAACCAATCGTGACAAGCTCGAACTGATGAAGGACGCATTGTTGGAGTATGAAACCATCGATTCGTTCCAGATAGACGACATCATGGAGGGCCAAAAGCCACGTCCACCACAGGACTGGGATGAGTCTGCCGTTGCCCGCGCCAAAGCAGAGCGTGAAAAAACGATGGCGGAAGAGGATGCAGAGCCGGTGGGTCGCCCTGGCGGCAATCCCGACTCGGGTGCGGAGTCTGATCAGGAGTATGACCCGGAGCATTCAGAAGGTAAGTCGTCGGACAATGCTGACGCAGAGGTGTCCGCAGCGCCAGAACCCGCCGCTGGTCCGGACGGTGAGATTCGTCCGGAGTTTGAGGCTGAGCGTGATTACTACGGCGATGGCGAGGGAGCTGACGGGGCCGCTGATGACAGCGCCAAGCCTGAAGAAGCCGATGATCACGATGACAACCAGCCACCCCGCGGTTAAGTGGTGGATGGATATTGCAGGCGCCTGACCCGACGGTCAGACGCCTAAAACCAGGCGGCTTCGGAGCCGCTTTTTTGTTGGAAAGCCTGAACAGCGCTATGACTGAACAGACCCGAATGTCACCGCTGCTGAGTGGTGATCTTACTCTTGATTTGTCCTCGCCCGTGATTATGGGTGTGGTCAATGTCACACCGGATTCCTTTAGCGATGGCGGGCGGTATCTTGACCACGCTGCGGCGGTGACTCAGGCAGAAACGCTGCGTGATGCTGGCGCCAGTATTATCGATATCGGCGGTGAATCTACTAGACCCGGTGCGCAGCCGGTATCGGTGCAGCAGGAGCTGGATCGCGTGTTGCCGGTGTTGGAGGCTGTCCGGGATAGCACCGACGCCTGGATCTCGGTTGATACCAGCACGCCGGAAGTCATGGCAGCAGCGGCAAAAGCCGGGGCGAATATGCTCAATGATGTACGCGCGCTGACTCGTCCCGGTGCCCTGGCCATGGCGGCCTCCCTCAGATTGCCTGTTTGCCTGATGCACATGCAGGGGCAGCCAGCGCACATGCAGAAAAATCCGGACTATGACGACGTGGTGAATCAGGTTTTGTCGTATCTGAATGAGCGCACGATGGCGGCAGAGGAAGCAGGCATCGCCCGTCAGCAATTGGTGCTGGACCCCGGGTTCGGTTTCGGCAAAACTCTGGACCATAATCTGGCATTGCTGCGAGCGTTACCCGCTCTGGCGGAGCTGGGCTATCCGCTACTGGTTGGGATGTCCCGCAAAACCATGATCGGTGACATTACTGGCCAGCCAGTCACTCAGCGCCTGGCAGGCAGTCTGGCGGCGGCTGTGATGGCGGCGCAGTTGGGTGCGCATATAATAAGAGTCCACGACGTGGCTGAGACCAGAGACGCGCTGGCAGTATGGCGTGCCGTGGAACGGAATTGAGCACTGAGCGAGAACTGGAACATTGGCCATTTCAGTGTGCTCCGCATAGGATGAAGGAATGACACAACGACAGTATTTCGGCACCGATGGTATTCGCGGTGCGGTGGGGACCTATCCCATTAACGCAGAATTCATGCTTAAACTGGGCTGGGCTGCCGGGCGGGTATTCGCCCGGCAGGGGCGCAGTCGCATCATTATCGGCAAAGATACCCGGATTTCCGGTTATATGTTCGAGTCGGCACTGGAGGCGGGGTTGTCAGCCGCCGGAGTCGACATCCTGTTGCTTGGGCCCATGCCGACACCAGCCATTGCTTATCTCACGCACACCTTCAAGTGCGACGCTGGCGTGGTGATTTCAGCCTCACACAACCCACACGAGGACAATGGCATCAAGTTCTTCGGTCCGACCGGGATGAAGCTGTCGGACGATGTGGAAGCTGCCATCGAAGCCGAGCTCGATTTGCCGATGACCACGGTGCCGTCTGCAGAGCTGGGTAAGGTCAGGCGGATTGACGACGCAGTGGGTCGCTATGTGGAGTTTTGTAAAAGCACGGCAGGCAACCTGGCACTGCGCGGCAAAAAGGTCGTATTGGACTGCGCCAACGGTGCGACCTATGACATTGCACCCAAGGTCTTCAGCGAACTGGGAGCTGATATCCATTGCATTGGCTGCAAGCCTGATGGTTTGAATATCAATGCCGGCTGCGGTTCTACCAGCCCCAAAGCCCTGCAGGCTGAAGTGTTGGCGCAGCACGCAGACCTTGGCGTGGCTTTTGATGGTGATGGTGACCGGGTGTTGATGGTAGATCGTGAGGGTAAATTGCTGGATGGCGATGAGCTGCTGTACATCATCGCCCGGCACATGAAGCGCCGCGGTGAGCTGACTGGTGGTGTGGTAGGCACCCAGATGGCCAACCTTGGTCTCGAAGTGGCGCTGGAGCGGGAAGACATTGAGCTGGTAAGGGCGCAGGTCGGCGATCGATTTGTCATGGCCGAAATGCAAAAGCGCGGCTGGGCTCTGGGTGGCGAAGGTTCAGGGCATGTGATCTGTGCGCATCGTACCAGTACCGGTGACGGCATCGTTGCGGCATTGCAGGTACTGCTGGCATTGCAGGAGATGGATCTCTCCCTAGGGCAGGCCGCCTCGGGTATGCGCAAGTTCCCGCAGGTGATGATCAATGTCCGCGTCAATGGTCACCGGGCAGTGAACGAGCATGCGGATGTGCAGGCGGCGGTAGAGAAAATCGAAGCCAGCCTTGATGGTCGTGGACGGGTGCTATTGCGTCCCTCCGGCACCGAACCTCTGGTTCGGGTGATGGTCGAGGGAGAGGACGGTGAACAGGTGAAAATGTTGTGTGAAGAACTGGCAGAAACCGTGGAAAATCTGCTGGGGCAGGGTTGACCTGCCACTGATAAAGTGGCTTGTGTTGCACCCGTAAAATGGTTAACATACGCGCCGCATTTTCAGGGGGTTTCACATGCGCAAAAAGTTTATTGCAGCGAATTGGAAAATGAACGGCACCAAGGCAGAAGTGGCCGAATTGGTGTCCGGTTTTAAGCAGGGAATTGATGGTAATGGTTACCAGATAGCTGTCTTTGCCCCCTTTGTATACTTGCCGCAGTTGGAAGACAGTCTGGCCGGGAGCCAGATTGCCTGGGGTGGTCAGAATGCCCATGCCGAGTCCTCAGGTGCGTTTACCGGTGAGATTTCGCTGGGGATGTTGAAAGAGTTTTCCTGTGAATACGTCCTCGTTGGCCACTCGGAACGACGGACCCTGTTTGCAGAGACAGACAGTGTTGTTGCTGATAAGGTGGCCGCCGCATTGAACGCAGGTGTGACACCAATGCTGTGTATTGGTGAAACTCTGGAAGAGCGCGAACAGGGTATCACCAACGATGTCTGTATCCGCCAGTTGAAGGCGGTAATGGAAAAGGTTGGTGTCGATGGATTCCGCAAGCTGATTGTCGCCTATGAGCCGGTCTGGGCAATTGGTACTGGAAAAACAGCCTCGCCGGAGCAAGCGCAACAGGTGCACGCCGATTTGCGCGCATGGCTGGCTGAAGCCGATGCAGACATGGCCGCCAAGCTGCAGATTCTGTACGGTGGCAGCATGAAAGCGGCCAACGCCCCGGAATTGCTGTCTCAGCCGGATATCGATGGCGGCCTCGTTGGTGGCGCGTCCCTGAAAGTGGATGAATTTGTGGGTATCTGCCAAGCGGCAGCCCGTTAAGGTGTAATTATGGAAACAATTTTGTTGGTTCTGCATGTCATCCTGGCCATTGGCCTGGTGACTTTTGTGTTGATTCAGCGCGGTAAAGGCGCGGAAGCTGGTGCTGCCTTTGGTGGCGGAGGCGGCGGCGCTTCACAGGGTGTATTCGGTAGCAAGGGCAGTGCGAACTTTTTGTCTCGTACCACCGCTTTTCTGGCGACCGCATTCTTTGGCACCAGTTTGGCACTGGCTGTCGTGGCCTCCAATCGAGCGGCTGATGATGGCCAGATTCAGATTGATGACAGCATTTTGCAGGAAGAATCGGTTCCAGATGAACAACAGACTGGTGATCCGGCCTTTCCTGACGTAGACTAAGCGCCCTGTTTACAGGTGTGCCGACGTGGTGGAATTGGTAGACACGCCATCTTGAGGGGGTGGTGGGCTTTGCCCGTGCTAGTTCGAGTCTAGTCGTCGGCACCATTTTTGTGACGGACGTGGCCCCGTTTAAGGCTGCAGTTTTTGATGCGGGGTGGAGCAGTCTGGTAGCTCGTCGGGCTCATAACCCGAAGGTCGTAGGTTCAAATCCTGCCCCCGCTACCAAGTCCTCGCAGGAAGCCCCGTCACGGGGCTTTTTGTTAGGTGTTTTCAAGTGGGCCAATGGGCCCACTTTTTGTTTACAGCAAGGTTATGGCAAAGACAGATCAGATTGCAGAATTATGCGGCCCGGCGATTATCGGGCTTGGTTATGAGCTTTGGGGCATCGAATACGTGGCTCAGGGCAAACACAGTGTGCTGCGGGTATACATCGACCATGCCAATGGGGTGACCGTGGATGACTGCAGCGCAGTCAGCCACCAGGTGGCGGCAATTCTTGATGTAGAGGATCCCATAGGCAGTGCCTACACCCTTGAAGTTTCGTCCCCGGGCATGGACAGACCTCTGTTTCAGCTCGCCCAATACGGGCAGTTCGCCGGCGAATGGGTGCAGTTGCGGCTGAAATACCCGTTTGAAGGCAAACGCAAAATGAAAGGCCTGATCAAGGGCATTGAAGACGATTCAGTCGTTGTGCAGGTTGATGATTACGAGTACCTGCTGCCCTTTGAGCAGATCGAGAAAGCGAACATTCTGCCTGTGTTTGAAGAGTAACAGGCAACGGACAGTCGAGGCTGGAGTATGAGCAAAGAAATCTTGATGGTAGTGGAAGCAGTATCAAACGAAAAAGGGGTGTCAAAAGACGTCATCTTTGAGGCCATTGAACTGGCTTTGGCTACCGCTGCAAAGAAACGTTTCGACGATGATGGCGAACCGGACATCCGGGTCAGCATTGATCGCAAGACCGGAGACTATGAAACCTTCCGGCGTTGGACCGTGGTTGATAACGAAGGCGTCCCCGAGTTGGGTTCCGAAATCAACATGCAAGAGGCTGATGAAATCGACAAAACGCTTCAGCCCGGCGACGTTTACGAAGAACAGGTAGAGAATGAGGTCTTTGGACGCATCAGCGCTCAGGCTGCGAAGCAGATTATTGTGCAGAAAGTGCGGGAAGCGGAACGTCAGAAGATCGTCGAGCAGTACCAGTCGCGCGAAGGCGAAATCATTCACGGTAACGTGAAAAAAGTGACTCGTGACAACATCATTGTCGACCTGGGTGGTAATGCCGAAGCCATCATGCCGCGCGAGGAATTGATTCCGCGTGAAACATTCCGCATCGGTGATCGTGTTCGTGCTGTGCTGGAAGGGGTGCGAGAAGATGCCCGTGGCCCACAGTTGGTCTTGAGTCGGAGCAGCAACCAGATGTTGACCGAACTGTTCCGAATTGAAGTGCCGGAAATTCACGAGGAAGTGATTCAGATCGTCGCCAGTGCCCGCGATCCGGGCTCCCGAGCGAAAATTGCCGTGGCCACCAATGACGGCCGCATTGACCCCGTAGGTGCCTGTGTCGGCATGCGCGGCTCGCGAGTTCAGGCCGTGTCAGGCGAACTTGGTAACGAACGAGTAGACATCGTGCTGTGGGACGATAACCCGGCCCAAATGGTGATCAACGCATTGGCGCCGGCGGAAGTGGCATCCATTGTGATGGATGAAGAAACCAACACCATGGACGTGGCTGTGACCGAAGACAATCTTGCCATTGCCATTGGTCGTAATGGTCAGAATGTGCGACTGGCCAGCGAGCTGACCGGTTGGATAATTAACGTAATGACCGAAGAAGACGCGACCAGCAAACAGCAGGAAGAGCTGGATAAGTTGATGACCTTGTTTACTCAGAACCTGGGTGTCGAAGATGACCTGGCCGAGGTGTTGATCGAAGAAGGCTTTACGTCGCTGGAAGAAGTGGCTTATGTGCCCCTCGATGAAATGCTGGGCATTGAAGGCTTTGACGAAGATATGGTCAACGAGTTACGTGGGCGGGCGAAAGACGTGCTGCTGACCCGGGAGCTTGCCTCCGAGGAGGAACTGGAATCCGCCGAGCCCTCGGAA
>LFIK01004688.1_pt1 | contig 11043 bp, 10 predicted proteins | sample 643401 | NCBI WGS metagenome assembly LFIK01 (sample SAMN03777447, study PRJNA286221) | soda lake metagenome | biome: soda lake; feature: Kulunda steppe; material: water; isolation source: sample T5-Br brine of Lake Tanatar-5 | place: Russia: Kulunda steppe | collected 2010-07
CTGGCCTGCGCAGCCGACGGCACGGTCAGCCTGACCCGGGCCAGACCGCGCAGAACGGCGCAGCAGCACGCATGAAACGCCCGCGCCGGACGGCGACGGGCGTCATCACGCCTGATCACGCGCTCACTCGCTTGCGCTGCGGCCACGCATCCGGGGGCCGCCGCGATCACCCATATGACGATGCTCACCCATATGACGATGCTGGCGCATGATCATATCCGGCTGCATCAGGATGGGCAGAAGGCGCTGCTGATCGGCATCGAGCCCGTCCCAGAACGGGCGCATGGCCTGGGCGAGATCGGCCATCACGGCAGCATTGGTACTTGCCATCTCGCTGCGGCGCTCGAGTCGCTCCATGAAATCGTGACCGTACCGGTCGGCGCGCCTTTCCCGCATTTCCGCGCGCATCCCTGAACGCATTTCTGAACGCATGGCGCGACGCTCCTCGCGCGACATCTCCTGCATGGCGTCGCGGTTTTCTCCCTGCATCCCCGACGCGCGGCCCCCGCTTCCGTAGCGCGATGCCGCATTATGGCTCATGGCGCGCAGGGCCTCGGCGACGGGTTCGAACAAGGCCTCCTGCCCCTCGGTAAGGCGCAATCCGGCACGGATGGCGGCTATGCGCGCATCAGCGAGAGCGGCGCGGTCATCCTGACTGAGCATGGCTGCGGACCCGCCAGGACTGCCGGGACCGCCGCGTGCGGGGCCTTCGGCGAGAGCGGGAACGCTCGCAAGTGCCGTTGCGGCGGCGAAAGTCATCACAGCGAATATCTTCATGGGATCTCGTCCTGATCGTTGTTTCGATGAGCACAGCATGATCGTGGCGCGATGTCGCAGGGGTGTCCGGAAGATGACGGTTTCGTCATCTTTTTTGCGGGTTGCCGATTAAGCATTCCTTCATCATGATTTGGTGCTTTGGGGGAACGTACGCCCGAGACGAGGATCTTCCCGATGCGCCGCCGACCCTTCGCCGTTCAGCCGCCCGTGTCCCGGCCATCCGCCCGGGCCCGCCTGCGCGGTGCGCTGTGTGCCGCACTGATCCTGCCGCTGGGGGGCTGCATCGGTGGCGATGCCTTCGCCGAGCGCGGCGATACGCAACGCACAGGCTCCATCCAGGCCGCATCGCTCGACGCGTCGAGCGGGAGCAATTCCGGCAACAGCACCCGCCCGGCGGATTTCTCCGCCTATCTCGAGAGCCTGCGCCCGCAGGCCGAGCGTCGTGGTGTCTCGCGCGCCACCTTCGAGAGCGCCTTCTCCGGCGTCACCCCCGATCAGGAGGTGATCCGCCTCACCCAGCGCCAGCCGGAATTCGCCCGCCCGATCTGGGAATATCTCGACGGCGCGGTCTCCTCCACCCGGATACGGCTCGGCAACGAGGCGCGCTCGCGCCACGGCCAGACGCTTGCAGCAGTGGAGCGCGCCTATGGCGTGCCGCAGGCGATCGTGCTCGGGATCTGGGGGATGGAGACGAATTTCGGCAGCTATAAGGGCTCCAAGGACGTCTTCCGCTCGCTGGCCACGCTCGCCCATCAGGGCCATCGCGGTGATTTCTTCCAGGGTGAGCTCCTCGCCGCGCTCGAAATCCTGCAGCAGGGCAAGATCTCCCGTGACGCCATGAAGGGCTCCTGGGCGGGCGCGATGGGGCATCCGCAATTCATGCCCACGAGCTATCTTCGCTTCGCCGCCGACGGCAATGGTGACGGGCGCCGCGACATCTGGAATTCGGTGCCCGACGCGCTGGCATCCGCGGCGAATTACCTGCGCGAACACGGCTGGCAGCCCGGCCTGCCCTGGGGCATGGAAGTGCGTCTGCCCTCGAATTTCGATTACGGCGTGGAAAAAGCCTCCTTCGGGCAATGGGCGCAGCGCGGTGTGCGTCCCGCAGCCGGTGGATCGCTTCCCAATCGCGGTGAGGCGAGCCTGTTCCAGCCCGCCGGATCGAACGGCCCGGCCTTCCTCGTCACCGCGAATTACGACGTGATCAAGCGCTATAATTCCTCCGATGCCTATGCCCTCGGGGTAGCGCTGCTGGGTGACAGGCTGACGGGCGGTGCCGCAGTGCAGGCCAGCTGGCCGCGCAACGAGCCGCGCATGAACACCGCGCAGCGCGAGGAATTGCAGCGCCGCTTGCAGGATATGGGCTATTATCGCGGTGATATCGACGGCATGTTCGGCTCGAAGACACGCGAAGCGGTGCGCAACTTCCAGCGCGGGCGCGGCCTGCCGGCGGATGGTTATGCCAATATGGCGCTGCTGGAGACATTGCGCGCGAGCCGCTGAGCACCGCCGGGCGGCAAGGACGCTGACGCGCGCGCAATCATGCGCTATCATGGCGCCATGATGCGGATGATCCTTTCCGGTTACGGCATGGCCCGGCTGCTGCCGGTCTTCGTCATGACCCTGTCCTTGCTTCTTGCCGGCCTGCCGCACGGCGCCGCAGCCATGCCCGGCGAAGAACCCGGCGAAGAACCCGTCGAAAGCTCCGGCGCCGGGCCTGCACCGCCGGCGCAATACGCCTTCCTGCGGCTGTTTCAGCGCTCCGAACCCGAACCGCCGCCCACACAACAAACCCGGCCCCGCCCCGCCAGGCCGGCTGCGCCGACGCCGCTGCGGGTGGAATCCGCCGCGACGGACGCCGTTTCCACCCGTATCGCCGTCTTCGGTGATTCGCTGGCCACCAATCTCGGACAGGGCCTGCAGGCGCTGATGGAGGAAGAGGCGGAGATTGCGGTTTCAGTCCAGGCGCGCGGCTCGTCGGGACTGGTGCGCGACGATTTCTTCGACTGGCCGGGAAATCTCGCACGCATTCTCGCCGATGAGCCCGCTTTCGACATCGCCGTGTTGCAGGTCGGTCTGAACGATCGCCAGGCGCTCAGGGTCGACGGCGCGAGCGCCGCGCCGCTTTCCGATCCCTGGCGCGCGGAATACGGCCGGCGCATCGATGTCATTGCGCAGGCCTTCGCCGAGGCCCGGATCCCGCTGATCTGGGTCGGCCTGCCGCCGATGCAGAACAACCGCCTCTCCACGGATCTCGCCGTGATCAACGAGATCGTGCGCGATCGCCTGCGGCGCAGCGAGGTGATCTATGTCGACATCTGGAAGGGCTTCGTCGACGAGAGCGACCGCTATACCGCCACCGGCCCGGATCTCGCCGGCCAGCCCGCGCGGCTGCGCACCTCGGACGGGATTCACCTCACCGGCGCCGGCTCGCGCAAGGCGGCGCATTTCGTCGATGTCGAGATACAACGTCTGATTACACGCCCGCGCGACGAGATCGCCGTGGCGCGCGCCGCGATCGAGGCGGTGGATGACGAAACCGCACGGATTGCGGCGATCGACATGCTGATCCGGCGTTCCCTCGGCGAACTGCCCCTCGCACCCGGCCTGCTCTACACGGCGCGACGCGACCCCGTCGGCCCCGTCATGCCGCTGACGCGCATCGACGTGTCAGCACAGGGTATTCTCTTGTCCGGCACCCCGCCCCTCGACCCCGCCACGCGCATCATCACAGAGCGCGTACTGGAAGAAGGCGTGTCGCCGCCGCCGGTTGCCGGGCGCGCCGATGATTTCCGCTGGCCACGCAGTCCCTGAGGCGACCCGGTCGCTGCAGGGGCAGCAGAGGGCACCGATCATACACAATCTTACGTATAAGCCTGGTCATCCAAGCTTAACCGTTTTGGACAATCATGGCCTCCTTCGCCGGTCCGGCAGCCCGCCGACCCCGCAACGATGTGAGGACATGCATGCTGCTGACCACCACCGATTCGCTCGACGGCCATCGCGTCACTGATTATTGCGGCCTCGTCATCGGCCAGGCCGTGATCGGCCATGATGTCGTGAAGCAATTCCGCACCGGCATTCGCAATGTCGACAATGGCGGGCGCCACGATTACGCGAACGAACTCGCGCGCGCCCGCAAGGAGGCCACCGCCGAGGCGATCGCGACGGCGACGGCCCTGGGTGCCGATGCGGTGATCGGTATCGCTTTCAGCTTCGAGACATCCGGTGATACCGCCCATCACGTCGTGGTCACGCTCACCGGGACGGCGGTCCGGATCGCGACCGGAACGCAAACCGATCAATCCGGCATCAGCGCAGCAACGCCCCATTAACGCGCATCGTGGCATCCTTGCTCCCCTGAAGACGATGTCGCCTGCCGCGTCCGGCTGACAGGCGCGTCACGGACGGACGAGAGCTCCGTTGCACGGGGGCAGGCCACGATAACCATGCAGAACCGGGATCATTGCATCGAAACCATCCCCGTCGCGGCCCACGCGGATGAGGCGTTCGGTACGCTCGTCGATCTGGCCGGGGCGCATGCCGGCATATGGCTGACGTCACGCGACAGTGTGACGGTGGGCGATTTCATCGCCATTGCGACGCCGCTGTCGCACACCATCGCCGTGATCACGACCATCACCGAAGCCGGTGCCGAGACCGGAGCCCATGCCCGGATCGACATGCTCGGCGAAGTCCTGCAATTGCCGGGCGGGCGCAGCGTGTTTCAGCGCGGCGTGAGCAGCTATCCCCGCCTCGGCGCGCCGGTGATGCGCATGCAGCGCGACACCTTGCGCGACATCCATACCCGGCGCGACAGCCGCGCCATCGCGCTCGGTACCCTCGCCCTCGACCCGCAGGTCACCGCCTATGTCGATATCGATGAAATGCTGACCAAGCATTTCGCGGTGCTCGGCACGACCGGTGTCGGCAAATCCAGCGGCATCGCCCTGATGCTGCGCGCCGTTCTCGCCGAGCGCCCGCGCCAGCGGATCTTCCTGCTCGATCCGCATGCCGAATACGCCAATTGCTTCGAAAAGTCGCAGATGCGGCTGATCACACCGGAAAATCTGCGGCTTCCCTTCTGGATGTTCGCCTTCGAAGAATTCGTCGATGCGCTGTTTCGCGCCCGCCCGGGCGTCGATGCCGAGGTCAATCTGCTGGCCCAGGCGATCATGGACGCCAAAGCCGCCTATGCCCAGGAGCGCAGCGGCACGGGGGCGAGCCTGCGCCGGCCCGGCAGCGGCGGTACGGGCGGGTTCACGGTGGATACGCCGGCTCCCTATCGGCTCGCGGATCTGTTGCGGCTGCTCGACGAGGGGATGGGGCGGCTCGAGAACCGCTCGGAAGTGCCGATCTATCAGCGATTGATCGCGCGAATCCGCTCGCTCTCTCAGGATCCGCGCTACGCCTTCATGTTCGCTGATGCCAATATCGGCGGTGATACCATGGTCGAGACCCTCGACGGCCTGTTCAACCTCACCGATCACAGGCGCCGCATCACCGTGATGCAGCTTGCCGGATTGCCGGCGGAGGTGGTCGATTCCGTCGTCTCGGTGCTGGCGCGGCTGGCTTTCGAGCTCGGGCTGTGGAGCGGCGGTGCCGTGCCCCTGCTCTTCGTCTGCGAGGAAGCCCATCGCTATGCCCCAGCCGAACGCCATCTCGGTTTCGGCCCGACCAAGAAGGCGATCTCGCGCATCGCCAAGGAGGGCCGCAAATACGGTATCGGGCTCGGCCTGGTGACCCAGCGCCCCGCCGATCTCGATCCGCCGATCATCTCGCAATGCAGCACCCTTTTCGCCATGCGCATGGCCAATGACCGCGACCAGGCCATCGTCAAGAGCGCCGTCTCGGATGCGGCGGAATCCCTCGTCGCCTTCGTGCCGGCTCTGGGCATTCGCGAGGTCTTCGCTTTCGGCGAAGCCGTGCCGCTGCCCATGCGCATCCGCTTCGACAGCCTTCCGGCGCAGTTCCTGCCCGGCCCGGACAACAATCTGGGCGCACGCAACGAGACCGCGCTGACTCATGGCGACATCGCCGCCGTCATCGCCCGCTGGCGCCGTGCCGGCAGCATGCGCGAGTCCGGAGAGAGCCTGTCGGGGGAGAGCCTGGCGGGGGAGAGTTTGGCGGTGGAGAGTTTGGCGAGAGATCGCGGCGAGGATCCCGTACCCCGCCGGACAGCCCCGGCCATGGCGCATGACCAGGCAAACCGCGTTCAGCATCCCGGCCCCGGCTCCGCTGCAAAGATGCCGGCAAATGCAGGTCAGGTGGAGACCCTGCGCGACGAGGATCTGATGCCGCAGGAATTCAGCGCCCTGCAATCCACATTGCTGCGCCGTCGCCTGTTCTGAAGCCGGCCCGGCGGCCCGGGCACCCCGTTCAGGCAAGGCGCGCTTCCCCGAAACCGGCACGATGCAGGATGCGAAAGGGTTCGCCCGGTATCTGCCGGCACAGAGCCAGATGGTCGATGACTGCGGCCTCATCGGGCAACATCGCCCGCCGCAGGGCGTCCAACCCGGTTTTCAGCATCGCGCGCTCGCTGGCCGAGACCCGCCCGCTCAGGGTCATATGGAAGGTAAAGGCATCGAGGACGGCGGGATAGCCGTATTGATCGAGCAATGCGCGTTTGCGCGGCGGCAGCGATTGCGGATTGCGCCGGGCATATTCCTCCGCCGTGAGCGGGGCCCTGAAAGGTTCGAAGGCGATGACCGCCCGCGCCTCGAGATCACGCAGCGCGGGTGTCTGTTCGGGGCCGGATTCGACCAGCGCCAGAAAGGCGGTGTCATCGCCGTCTGCACCCAGTTCGGCGATGACGAGCGGAGCCAGCGTGACCGGCGCGCAATCGGCGCAGAAGGCATCGAGCGCTGCGATCAGACCCGCCTCGTCGCAGCCCTCGGCGAGCCGGATCGGCGGCTTGATCGTGGCGTGGAAGCCGTAAATGCGCGGGCGCCGCGTCAGTTCCGCGAGCCGCTCCGGCGTGATCGCGCCCAGATCCGGCCGGGGCACGTCTTCGCCACGGGCGGAATCGTAACCGAGCACGCTCGACCCGAAGCGCCACAGCGGCGTCTCCGGGCGCGGCGCGAAATAGATCGCGTAGCGCGTGCGCGGATCGGAACGCGGGGTGGTATCGTACCGCCTGTGCGGATCGGGCCGGGCCTGGTTCATGCGCCCCCCATCCCGCGTGTCGCGCCCCCGGCGCGCGGATCATGCGTGGCGGCGATGCGCCCGTCCCGGGGGTGGCGCACCAGCATGCCGGCATGGCCGAGCAGGTCTGCATAGGGCAATCCGATCTCCTCCACGATCTGACCGCGTGCCGCAAGACCGGAGACGATATCGGGGTCGAAGCGGTTTTCGAGCTTCAGCGTGGTCGAATCCTGCCCCCAGGTACGTCCGAGCAGCCAGCGCGGCGCATCGACCGCTGCGGCGGGATCCATGCCGAAGCGGTAGCGCGTGAAGATCTGCGCCTGCGTCTGCGGCTGGCCGTCGCCGCCCATGCAGCCATAGGACATCACCCGCCCGTCATTGAAGACCGCGAGCGCCGGGTTCAGCGTGTGGAAGGGCTTGCGACCCGGTTGCAGCGGGTTGCGCGCAGAGGGATCGAGGGAGAACGACATCCCGCGATTCTGCCACAACACGCCCGTGGCGGGCAGGACGAGCCCCGCGCCGTAATCCCAGTAGACCGATTGTATATAGGAGACCGCCCGCCCCGCATCGTCGATCGCGCCCATCCAGATGGTATCGCCGTGATCAGCCGCGAGCGGGAAGGCGGCGGCGCGGGCCATGTCGATGCCCCCCGCCTCGCGGGCGATCGCATCGGGGGTGAGCAGGGCGTCGGGATCGGCATCAAGCCGGGCCGGGTCGGTCACCACCCGGTCACGGATGGCGAAGGCGCGCTTGACCGCCTCGATCAGCCCGTGATGGTGGTCGAGTCTGTCGCCGCGGGTCACGCCGAGCCGCTCGAACATGCCCAGAATCATCAGTGAGGCGATGCCCTGGGTGGGCGGCGGGAAGTTCCACAGGGTCGCATCCGTCAGCCGCAGGCTGAGCGGGCGCACCGCACGCGCCGCGTATGATTCGAGATCCGCGCGGGTCACCGGCGCACCGGCGCGTTCCAGATCGACCGCGATCTCGCGCCCGACATCGCCGCGATAGAAATCGGCCAGGCCCGCATCAGCGAGATGGCTCAGCGTATCGCCCAGAGGCAGGACGCGGCGCGACGCGCCCGCGCGGGGCGGCTCGCCGGCCAGCGTATAGGTCGCGTCGAAACCGGGCACCGCGCGCAAGGCTTCGAGCGTGGCGCCGCCGGCCTCGCGATCCCAGTAACGCTGCTCGGATTCGGCCACCGGGTAACCCTCGCGGGCATGGCGGATCGCGTCTTCGAGGAGGACCGGCAGGGGGAGGCGCCCGCCCGCAGCCTTCGCCGCTTCCTGTGCGAGCGCCCAGCCGCCGACGGCGCCGGCAACGGTCAGGGCCGCTAATGGCCCGCGCGCGGGAATCGTCTCATGCCCGGCCTCGCGGTAGAAATCCCGCGTCGCGCGGGCGCCGGCGGGGCCGCAGGCCTCGATCCCGGTCACTTTTCCGTCGGGCTCGCGAATCAGCCAGAAACCGTCGCCGCCCATGGCATTCATATGCGGATAGACCACGGCGATGGTCGCCGCCATGGCGATCATCGCCTCCACCGCATTGCCGCCCTCCTCCAGAACGCGCGCACCGGTCTCTGCGGCCAGCGGCGATGGCGCCGCGACGGCGCTTTTCGAGAAGACGGGCGTGGTATCGCTGGGCATCGGGACGTTCCGTGATCGGGCGAATCGGGTTGCGTGGAGAGGTGCCGGCAGTGAGATGCCGACGGAGAAGTCCTGCACCGCGTTTCAGCATGCCATATCGCAGATGCCGACGCCATCACCGGAGCGCCCGTGTGACGCCCCGACACGCCGTATCCGCAATCGCCCGCCTTGTGCCGGGATGGCGCGGGTCCCACATTGATTCCGGTTCTGCCGAGCTTGAATTCGCCGAGCTTGATTTTGCCGAAAGCGAGGAGCGCGTCGCATCGTGGACATTCTCATCCAGGTCTCGCCGGTCGATGCGGCCTACGCCCCGGCACCGGACGGCGCCGGCGGCACAATCCCCCCACATGCCGCCTATGCGCTCGATCTCGCGGCATCGCGCTCAGGACGCCTCACGGTGCTGGTCTTCGAGATCACCAATCTCGCCGGAGAGGAAGAGGACGAAGCGGAAATGGCGCGCGAGGCGCAGGGCGAGACGACGCCGGCGCAACGGGCAATGGCCGGTATTCTCAGCCGTGCAGCCGCCGCGCATGGCGTCCCCGTCGAGATCGTGACCGGGCGCAATTACGCCTTCACCATCGCCGAAACCCTGGCCGATTACGCGCGGCTGAGCGATCTCGTGGTGATCGGCACGCAGGGCCCGCTCACCTTCCCGCGCAAGCATCTGGCCGATCACATCCTGTTTGATACCGGGCGCCCGGTTCTGCTGGTACCCGGGCAGGCGCAATGCGCCGCATCGACCATCGTCGTCGCCTGGGATGCATCACGCGCGGCGACGCGTGCCCTGCATGATGCGATGCCGCTTCTGCAAGGCGCGGATCGGGTGCTGGTCACCACCATCCATGACGGCGGCGACGCGCGGGCCGGCCAGTCGGGCGTCGAACTCTGCCGGCGCCTGGCGCAGCGCGGAATCAACGCGGAATTTACCGGTATCGAACGCCAGGGCCGTCAGATCGGTGCCTGCATCACCGCGTTCTGCGCGCATAGCGGAGCCGATCTTCTGGTGATGGGTGCCAAGCGCCATGCCCGGCTGCGTGATCTGGTCTATGGCAGCGCCAGCCACATGATCTTCGATGCCGGCCCCGCCCTCCCCGTTCTGATGGCGAATTGAGGAGCCGATGCGCGACCAGACGGGCAAACAGGGCATGCGTATCGCGTTCGACGGCGATGACCCGCTCGTCGATGCACGCCTCGTCGCGCAGGCGTTTTCGCTGACACCGGAGCGGGTGATGGCGGGTTTGCGCGACGGCTCGATCACCACGATGACGGAGCGCGGCACGGGGGAGGATGCCGGGCGCTGGCGGCTGACCTTCTTCCACGACAATTGCCGTATGCGCCTGATCGTCGACGAAACCGGCACGGTCCTCCAGCATTCCCGTGTCGATTTCGGCGAGACGCCCCTCCCCCCGGCAATGCGCCGACCGGGTGACTAGACCGCGTTCCGGCCCGAATCCGTCAGATCGCAAAGCGCTGTGGCGCAGATCCGGGATACGGACCGTTTCAGGCATGAAACAGCGAGATCCCCTGATCCTGCCGGCTATCGCGACGCGGCGCGGCGTCCTTGTCCCGAATCACCGTGAAGGTCGTATCCTCCTCGTAGCCGGCGCGGATGGCGAGGCGCTCGACATCGACATCGAGCATCGCCCGCGACAGGCCGAGCATGGCGAGCTGGCGATCGTTGAGCCGCTCCAGCACCCGCGTGATCGCGACGATGTCGCGCTCGAAGCGCCAGTCGCGATAGGTGGCGGCGAGCCGGTCCAGGCTTTCCTGAACGAGCTGGCGCATCAGCCCGTCCTGGTGGCGTGTGGTGGCGGATGATCCGACCGTATGATGCGTGGGTGCCAGCATCGGATATCTCCTTCTCCTGCGATTGTCTCGACCCTGCAAACGGGCCGTGCCCGGGTTTCATCCCGGCTGCGACCCGATGTCGTCATCCGGGAGGCTGAAGCAGGTTTTTTGCGCCGGGCGGGATGAAACGGCCCGGCGCGCCGTTTGCAAGGCATCATGCGAACCCGGAGGCAGCCATGACCATTCGCGAAGACGTGACCACACGCGAAGCCGCGCGCGCGCCCGCCCTCGTCACGATGCCCGCCTTTCGCACAATGCCGGCACTCGCCGATCTGCGCAGGCACCCGGTTCTGGGCAGCCTGCCGGAGCGGGCCGCCGCATCGGCGACGCATCTCGGCTGCGCGGCGCGCGATCTGCAAGAACGCTTCCGCGATCTACAAGGACGCTTCCGCGATCTCCAAGGGCGCTTCCGCACGCGGATGCGCGCATGGATCGATGGCCTGCCGACGATGCAGGCGATCGGACGCAAGGCGCGGCGCGAAACATTGCTGTTCCTGCGTGACAACGGCTTCGCGCCGCTTGCCGGCCTGTTCGCGCTCTCGCCGCGTCTGGCCTGGGCGATGGTGCTGCCCTTCGCGATGACGAGCCTGTTCGGCATCTTCATCTTCGGCATCGAGCTGGTTCTCGTCTCGGC
>LFIK01004690.1_pt1 | contig 11041 bp, 11 predicted proteins | sample 643401 | NCBI WGS metagenome assembly LFIK01 (sample SAMN03777447, study PRJNA286221) | soda lake metagenome | biome: soda lake; feature: Kulunda steppe; material: water; isolation source: sample T5-Br brine of Lake Tanatar-5 | place: Russia: Kulunda steppe | collected 2010-07
CACACACACGCACACGCACACACACACACACACACACACACACACACACACACACACACACACACACACACACACACATTCACACTTACACGCTTGCATACACAAGCACACACGCGCACCATCCAGCTGTGTGGGCACAGGCGGGAAGTCCACCTCCATGCGTGTCAGTCCGGCCGCTATGCCCTCCTTGACAGAGCCCGCAGCATCGTCCACCATGACAGCAAAGGACTCAGGCCTGTCCATTTGAAACAATGTTCGAAAGGAGCACGTTGCATTTGCAGGAATGGGTAGATACTAGCTTACCCAGTACATGCACAGTCTCCTCTCCTTGCAAGCTTTGTGCAGCTACAACACCCTGCTGCCACATATCAGTGACACCTTGGCACCCCACCTGTAAGTCATACGACCAGCAGCCCTGTTGTTTACTTGCTGCTCCTGTTGTTGCTGCTGCTGTTGCGCGCTGGCACGTACGCACATGCGCCTGGCCGCACCGCTCCTAACATTGGCAAACCGACCGGCTTGTTGGTGAGCGTGTAGCATTTTGCAGATTTCGAATATCGAATTTATGTTACCGCAACCGAAAGGATAACACGAAATTGCATCAGATATTTCCAAGCATCTTGTGGAAGATCATACATAGCTAGGGCAAGGAATTGTAGTTGTTGAACAAAATTGTCCTCATGCAATCTGTCGCTGCGAGCACGCGATAGTGTCCTCAACCATGCCGCTGGGACCACTTGCTTCTGTAGATCTTTCCTGTCACAGCTGCTTCAGGTGCTTGTTGTGGCAGCTGAGATGGTTGCAGCTGGGGGGGCTGCTGCGGTTGCTGCGCCTGGCGCGCCTGCTGGGTCTGGTTGGTCACCCCAAGCCCCGGGTTGGGTGATGGATTGTTCGCCTTGGCATGGGGATTGGAATGGGGGGGCTTGGATACCTGGGGCTTGCTAGCAATGGTGGACTTCTGTTGAGCCAGGGCTCTCTGTTGCGCTTCCTTCTCCTGCACCAATGTACCACAAAGCAGTTGCACGATTGCGCTCTAGTGAGGTGCACAGCTTGAGGATTGAGGTGCAAGAGAAAGGTTAAACATGACGTTCAAGGCATGAGTACAAAGCCTGATGCTGCAACGCCCCACCAGCTCAGGTAGGTTACAACAAGGTAGGTAGCCTGACCGCCCCGTGCTGGCACTCACACTCAGCTGCTGCACAGCAGCCAGCAGGCCTTGGCTGTTGTACTGAGGTTTAGCTCCAATGACAGCGCCTTTTGGCCTGCTGCCCTTTGTAGCAGACGAAGCCCCTTGGCCAGTCGACGCGCGCTGCGCAGCCAGTGCGTTCTCTGCAAGGCAGGAATGCAATTAGTTGGGGTCAATTCTAGCATCTAGGACATGCTTCAGCCTCGGATACTTCAAGTTGAGGCTCTGGACAGTAGGCCGTGCTATTTGACAATCTTTCAGAGTAAACTAAGCACACTATGTGCTTGTGCAAGCTTCAAACATCATATTGACATCAAGCAAACACACACAAGCACGCACAACACGCAAATGCAAACACACATTCTACTCTCACACTCGTCGCCTGTAACTTACTGGACTGACTTGAAGTCAGTGCACAGCATGCTCATGTCTAGGCCACTCCCAGAATGAAGAAGACGCTCACCCACCTGTCGTGGCAAGCGCTGCATGTGCAGCAGTGCTGGGTCCTGCGGCGGCTCCGCCTGATGTAGAGACAGGCGTGTACTGCCCTGTGGCCTGTGGCACCAAGTTCCGAGGGGCAACGTGAGCAACAATGGGTGTTTTGCTGGACTTGTATGGGGTCGACACCCCCCAACATCCCAAACAAGCTGGCTGGCAGTTAACCAGGACTTGCACAGGGATGCAAGTGGGGGATGCAAGGGGGGGGTGCGTGTCAGACGTCTGACACGCAAGTCTGACTGGCTATCCAAGTATAATGCATGCTCCCGTGTTCTTATACACTACATTGGGACGCAAACGGGGTACAGTGAGTGCTTGTTAGGCATGCGCATGCGCATTTTTCTTTTGTCCAGTAAATACAAGTCTGGCAAATAAGTGGTCTGGTGAGCGCGTGTGTTTGTGCTTGTGTTTGTGCTTGCGTGTGTGTACGCCCATCACACATAAACATGAAAGCAATTGGACACGATGACCTCGCGTTCAAGACATAAACGAATCCTTGGTGTGGCGCAGCACTCCAAGGTCAGGTACAAGCTGCTTAGTTCAATGGCACTAGCAAGTGCTGTGCCCCATGATTCAATTGTCTTTATCTTCTGTTTGCAAGGAGGTAGTGGGCAAGCAGGTAGCAGTTACCAACCTGATCGTACATGCACCACTGCTGCGTGCTGGAGAAGAAGAAATAGCCAGTCCTGGGGTCGTAGTGAGAACCGGACACTGCACCATGATGGCACAGGGGCATGATAGGAGCTTCAGAGAAGCCAATCCATCATTCAGACATCCTAAGCATTCAGGACCCTTGATGGGAGTGGAGCAAGAATATGTGGGCCAGAATTTGTTAATGCAGCTGGACATACCTCCCATCAAACTTCCCAGGTAATGCTCTAGCTACTGAGATTCATTGGGTAGCTTGCTGTTACAAAATCCTGGTCTTTCCCCTTGTCGGTCATCTTTACATCAAGCAATAAAAGAATGGCATGCCATGGTGTAGGCCTGAACTTAGCCATAGATTGCCAACTTGAGTCAAACCAACGAGCATTCTATCCTCCAACTTGCAGAATGCACGTACCTGGGTCATAATAATACCCGCTAGCCTCATCATAGATGTACCCGGAGGTGCCAGCAGGCTGTGCTGCAGTTGTTGAATCACCCACAGATGCACCCGTGGCAGCCCCTGGTTGATCCTGCTGCTGCTGCTGCTGCTGCTGCTGCTGCTGACCCTGAGGCGCCGGCCCATCTGTGTCCTCAGCCTCGGTGAATTCCTTGGGGGCCCACCCACTCAGCTCCTGCATCTCCTGCTCTCAGCACAAAGAAAGTTAAAAATTAGGGTTAACTGCCAGCCTGGCCGTTGGGCTGATTGCCCAGCACACAGAAAGGCAGCGGCAGCCAGTGTAGGCACCAGCACTTGCGCCCAGCATATGACGAGAGGGGCGCTGCCGGAGAAGACTTTCTTTTTCCTCACTGGACTTGAGGAAGTGCAGCAATGACCACCGGACACTTGTGCAAGAGGGAGCACACAAAAGAGGGGAGATGCACAGGTTGGCGCGCAGGAGGTGCGCAGCAGGTGCACAGGTTGGTGGTGCGCTGGAGATACGCAGCAGATGCTGGCAGTGCGCAGGAGGTGCACAGGTTGGTGGTGCACAGGAGGTACGCAGCAGATGCTGGCAATGCGTAGGAGGTGCACAGGTCTACAGCGGGCCATGTAAAACTAGAACTCTCACCTGAACTGCCTGCAAGGGCACGCTGGCTGCGCTGCTTGCGGCCGGCTGTCCACCCCCTCGGTCACGCGCAAAGCACAGGCGCAAGGGCGTAGCTTGGAAGGCGGGCACGGTGTTCTGGGTCAGCAGGGTGCGGCAGGGGGCGCACATGAAGAGGAAAGAAGGGTGCATCTTATGGGGGGCCATGAGGCGGTTGTAAATTGGAAAGAAGGAAAAGAAAGATGCACCAGGGGCAGCCTGGTTATTTGTGTAAGGAATCGCGTGCCCTCTTGATTGGCAGGATTGCAGGCCTTACTCTCACACACATGTGGCCTTTCTTGTTCCCCAGGGCATAATTTCTTGTCATTATCTTCTTGTCATGCCTGGTAATGCGGCAGGTCTACAGCACGCCTGGCCTGTTAGGGCTGCGATGGATTGGCTTGTGCCAAGAGTCTGTCAAGATGGAACAGTGGTGCACAGCTTTACGTACATCATGCTGGAAGAGCTGCATGCTGATGAAACATGGATCACAAAGGGGGGTACAAGCATAGGAAAGTGTTCGTGTCAGCATTGCGTGGAAGCGCAAACGCAAGGTAGCAGCAAGATGGAACAAAGTGTTGTCACAGTGAAACAACCCAGATTGTTCTCCAAACTATTCTTCATTTTGGGCCTCACTACCTGCTAAGGAAAAGCAAAGCGCCTTTTTTCAATTTTTTGAACGCGTCATAGCTTACTGCGCACTGAGAATGCTCATGCACTTGAGCAGATTGACGGATCGTGCTACTTTCTTTACACATTCTCATTGTACACCTCTCCTTCAAACAAAAGCATCATTTAGAGGCACGATTTGAGGAGCAATCATCATCTGTCCCTCCTGTGTACCTGAGCTGTGCACTGGCATTGCAGAGCAACATACACACAAATACGCTGTCATATGCACCTTGGTGTGTGCGCGCACACACGAACACAAAAACACAAGCATCCATGTAGTCATCCATGCGCATACACACGCACACGCATACACACACAGGCATCCACGTTGCCACCCCTGTACACACCTGCAGCTGGTTGAGCGCACGTGTGGCGTCCGAGATGCTACCCAGCTCAACAAACGCGAAGCCCCTGGGGGCGCCTGAGAACTTGTCGCGCACAAGGCGCACATCCAGCACAGGCATGTGTACGCTGAATAAGTAGCGCAACCCCTCCTCGGTGGCATCCTCAGACAAGCCTGACACCTGTGATCCAACACAGGTACAGGTGTGGGTAAGCCTTACTCTTTGCCAGGCACCTATCAGACAGGCCTGACACCTGTGCTCCAACACAGGTACAGATGTGGATAAATAAGCCTTACCCTTTGCCAGGCACCTCTCGCAAGGCAAGGTGTGGCAAAGGGCCTGATAAGTGGTCCCAAAGCCCAACACTCGGCCTTCGGTGATGTACCTGGGACTTTGGATAGGGTTTGCAGCCCAGTTTGTGGCCTGGTATGCTTCAGAGGTGCATATCAGAACATTCTGTGCTTGCAAATGTTGACGAGCAGAGCAACTATGCAAAGAGCAGGCGCGCATAGAGCTTGGAAAGCAGCTGTTTGGTTGGCCAAGGGATGCAACAAAAAATCTGGTGTGCAGGTGTGAGATGCTCCCTAAGACGTATGCTGCGCTCAAAGGTATGCGTGTGTAGAAGGTAGCAAGCAAGCCTGGAGCCCTGGCACGGGAGGAAGGTGGGGATGAAGAGGCGTTTGATGCTTCCTCTCTTGGCGTTTGGGTATGTGTTGAAGGGGGGACCGGCCAGGACCTTAAAAGCAGCGCAGCCTTACATGCTGTTTGGCATGGGCAGGCCACGCATGCCACATCCAGGTTACATGCCTAGCACGCGCTTACAATCAAGCATGCACCGGTCATCTTTGATTAAGGAAATTAGGAAAGGATACATCGGAGATAATTGTGAACAGGACATAATTTTGCGCAGCATGCTCGCGCATTGGATGCCTGCCCATGCAGCATCAGGCACTCACACCTTCAAGATTGTTGAGGGTCCGTCCGCATCAATTTGTACTCGCTTTGGGACAGCTGGCCTGGGCGAGGAGCACTGGTAGCATTCCAGCCGCCTTCATGCATGAGCAGGTACATCACAGAGGGACCTCAGAGGGCCAGCAAGACCAACCAATCATGGTGCATGCTTTGGCAAGGTGTCCTGTCTGCACACGCATGCCACTTCATCCATCAATGCGGCAAGGTGCTGAACAAGCAGTCCTGCAGTTGGCTTGTTGACAAAAGGCGGAGCTGCCCAACCTTCAGCTCCCACAGACAGAGGCCTGGGCTTCCAAGCACCTGGCAACTGTAACCTCAACGCGTGCACCAACCTGGCAAAGTTGACCGCCTGGCACATACCACACACCCAATCAAGCGGCACACTGCCCCCAGCCCCCCTGCTTTCTCCAGCCCCCCCACGGCTGCCCTCTGTTCCTGCCCCCGATCCGGCTGTCAGCAGCTGTGAGGGCGCGGCATACTCAGTATAGAGCTTGTGGCCGCCCAGCACATGGTTCTGACGCGCCGCTGCGTGCAGCGCAGAGCACGCAGGGATGCCATGGCATGGATACGCAGGTGATGCAGCGACGGATGCAATATGCCTGTGCCTTGGGTATGGGATGCCACTGGCACGGTTTGGCATACTGGTACACGCTGGTAGGGGCGTAAACGCTGGTACACTGGCAGGAGCGCTCACAAGTCTCATGCACATAAGGCTCTATGCTGTCGTCACACAGGCACAATGCTGTGGGCATAGGTATTACGTGCACCTGGTAATTCATCAGCATCCTACCTGGATGCTGGCAGCTCCTCTCAGGCACATACACTTCAGGGCTCTGGCACAGATAAAACAGCTAAGGAGAGGAATATACGCGGGGTGGGTCGCAGACATGGGCATTTCTACTGCTCTTTGCTGCACTATCCCTCTTTTTGGAAGTTTTAGACCTCTGTCCCGCTGCCAAGCAGACTGACAAGGTTTGCCAAAAAGCACTGGACTATGACTCAGAACTTCCTTGGCATCAGGAAGCTGTTGTCCTCATCATCTCGTAAAGCAGCAGGTTGTAATGATGCTACAAGTATCAAAACCGCTTTGCCTGCAATTATGGATGTCTTGGGCACGTGCGGCGCTCACCTGGTTCCATGAAGCGAGCAGCATCATTGGCCGAAGCAAAGTCCACAAAAGCAAAGCCTCTGTGCATGCCTACAAAAATATCAAGGCAGGGCCAACATCTAAACACAAATTTTGTTCAAATTTTGTACAAGATTAGTTACACAGACATCATGCCTACTGAGAGGTGCCAGAAGATGTGCAGAGCCGGGGAAATGCAGAACCTTTAAGTTTAGGCAACGTGCTGCAGATCTGGCCTGAGAACAGTCAACTGAGCATGAAATGACTTGGATTGCATACTAAGCGAGCCCAAATTAACCACAAGCAACTGCATCTGAATCATAATGCTGGTCTTAGAAAGGGCGACTGTGCTTAGTTGAAGCTATGTGCTAAAACAATGCACAAAAATTCTGTGGAACCTTGCTTCTCAGTTGCCAGAGCCTCACCTGTCTCCTTGTTTTTGACCAGGCGTACGGAGGTAATGTTTTGGTAAGGGGAAAGGAGGATCTGCAAGTCTTCCTCAGTTGACGCGTCAGGGATCCCCTGGGCCCAAGGGGACCAAACAAAACAGACACGGGCTTAGATGAGTGGTGTTCTGGGGGCAGTTAGGAGCAGGGCACGCAAAAGGGGACCAAGCAAAACAGACACGGGCTTAGATGAGTGGTGTCCTGGGGGCAGTTAGGAGCAGGGCACGCAAAAGGGGACCAAGCAAAACAGACTAGGGCTTGGATGAGTGTTGTTCTGGGGGCAGTAAGGAGCATGGCACGCAAAAAGGGACCAAGCAAAACAGACACGGGCTTGGATGAGTGTTGTTCTGGGAGCAGTTAGGAGCAGGGCACGCAAAAGGGGACCAAGCAAAACAGACAAGGGCTTGGATGAGTGTTGTTCTGGGGGCAGTAAGGAGCAGGGCACGCAAAAGGGGACCAAGCAAAAGAGACAAGGGCTTGGATGAGTGTTGTTCTGGGGGCAGTAAGGAGCATGGCACGCAAAAAGGGACCAAGCAAAACAGACACGGGCTTAGATGAGTGTTGTTCTGGGAGCAGTAAGGAGCAGGGCACGCAAAAGGGGACCAAGCAAAACAGACACTGGCTTAGATGATTGTTGTTCTGGGTGCAGTAAAGAGCAGGGCACACAAAGAAATCCAATCTAAAGTGGGAGCAGTGCACAATACAGCACGGTCACGTGACTTGATGGCATCTCCAGCTTTCACAGGTGAAGCTCTAGCACCGCACAAAGCAGGTGGGGCTGGGGCACACACTTATTAGGCGCTGCTCAAATGATTTCACCTTGATAAAAACTGTGGGAGTCGGCTCCTGAGGCTCCCTGCTGTCACTCCGGCCCCTTCGCCTTCAGGCACACACAACACGTCACATTGCACGCTTGATGTGTCACATGCATCAAGGTGGCAATTCAAGGACCGCGTCCAAAATTGCATGGGGAAGTGAGCACTGATGGTTACAGAGGACCAAGGGCGTAAAAGCAGTTGCCCTTAATGCACTGCCTTGGAACTTTTTGAGTCAGGCAGAGGCTGTGGTTCAAGTTGGGTGTATGCCTTTTCTTCCACCTGAGGTGTTCCGCGCATCTTGCGCGCACATTCATGCCCAGCAAATGCGTCAGCCTACCCTACCTATTGGAGTGCGCAGCATGTTGTCACTCTATGGCTTTGTGGCTTGATAGTAAAGCAGTGGATGGCCGAATTCTCAGCGAAGCACACCACACCTAGGAAGTTCTTGAAGCCTACCTCAAGTAAGATCCTCCATCATCATAATCATCACTTGCCCCTCCTCTTCCATCTTCCCCTTCAGCGTACTGTCTTGCACGCCAACCTGCACACATAACAAGCATTGCGTGTTCCATGCATGGCATTGTATGGGTTGAAGAACATGGGTAGGAAAACATGGTTAGGAAAACATGGGTTGAAAAACAAGTAGGAAAACATGGGTAGGAAAACATGGATAGAAAAACATGGGTAGAAAAACATGGGTAGAAAAACATGGGTAGAAAAACATGGGTAGAAGCCTTCTTCTTGGTGAACGCATAGCCTAGAAACAACCAAGAGGAAATCAGCAGGGTGGCATGCAAACCTTTCAGCATGCATTCACTCACTGCGTTCACCTCGGTCCCTGCTGCTCCTACGAGAGTAACTCCGCTCCCTGCGAGCATAGTGTGTGTGCGCGCGAGCAGTTGTGTGTGAGAGAGAGAGAGAATCTTATGGGCCCTCAATCCTACACTCAATTGTACACACAGGCATCGCAGCTCTCTTGCATGCATGAGCAGTCGCCTCTGACGTGCATGCGCGGGCATGCATATGTACAGATGTGTTCTATGTGTGAGTTGGCGGAAACCAATAAAAACACAAGGGATACCAAATTTCTGACCAGACAACTCGGCAAGCGTTGCAGGGGCAAGCCAAGATGTGTGCCTTCAATCAATGGAAGCCTATCTTTGGAAACCTGCCTGCCAAGCAAATTGGCAGAGCAGGGCGAAACCAAAAGGTTGCACCTTCTATTGGAAGCCTTCTTCCTCCCCTAGACCCCTTTTCTTTCTGCCACTAATGGAGCATTCAAAGCACCCTAATGCTCTTCCCTGCACGGGCGCATTGTCGAGCAGCCATGTATGGCAAAGGGCAGGCCACAAGCACAGCCCTCACCTGCTGTTGCTCCTGCTCCGCCTTCTGTACCGTCTCTCCCTGCTGCGGTCACGACTGCGGCTGGGGCTGCGGCTGCGGCTGCGCCCTCTGCTGCGCCGTGAGGCCGGTGCACCTGCTTGCAGAGGAGCACAGTCAGGGACGCTGAGCTGAGGTGTTGTGGTGCATATACATGTGCACAGCCTGGGACACAACAAGCCGCCATGACAAGACTACATCCAACCACAACCATCCCAATCCTGCACCTCTGGCCATTACCGCCTCAGTTCAAACAGCGTGGCATTGCTATTTGAGAGATCGCTTGATTTGGCTGTGAGCTAAGCCTCATGAGTTCAACCCTGAAAGGTCAAATGGCTTTGTTATGCCTTTTCAAGCCACATAAAACCATAACACTTTGTGGACAAGCGCGGACATATGGCTGGTAGCAGGCAATAAACTCGCATGTGTGCAGGCAAAGAGCACAACCTGTCACAAACACGTTTGAAACGCCTTACTCACTGACTTGTTTTGTTTTCTTTACAGATGGAGGAGCCATACGGTGCTTAGGCCCTAGGTGGCTCTTTTTGCTTAATTGATGTAGGGAGTGCTTCACTGCCTACGCAGTTTTTCTTTTCTTTTCACTGTGGGGGCAGCACACCTGCACCGCCGGAGGCCATGGCCTCCAAGGCCCGCTGCTTCGCAGCAGCCACAATGCCTTTCACGCTCGGCTGCTTGGGCTGCTGCTCTGCGGCCTGATACGCACTGCCATAGGCGGCTGCTGCTGCTGCTGCTGGCAGGGTGGCGTTGTAAGGAGCCTGCATGGATGTTGCTGGGTGCTGGAGCTGAGAGCCGTCATAGGGCGCCGCGGATGTGCTCGACCACGGTGGCGCAGACTGCGGGGCAGGGTCACCATGCAGCAAGCCATGCTGCGCCTGTTGACCTTTGCAATCAAGCAACATGCCGCGCATACATGGCTCCACCTGTACGAGAGCAAGGAAGCAAGGCCGGCTTGCTCCTGGGGGGGGGGGCCCGTGCAAGGCACTGCCTGCCAGCCTCGGCTCTCAGCACAGAGCAGAGCTCCACAGAGACAGCAAGGCAAGCACTGCTACCTCAGAGACCCCCGTGGCCAGGCTGTATGGGGCGGATGCAGAGGGCAGCATGTCGGGTGGGGGCGCCATGTGAGGATGGAGCTGGTGAGATGAGGGTGGGGCCTCCACGTTCTGGCTGTAGGCCCCCATTTGGCCTACTGGGTATTGCTGCGCGAAATCTGGAACAGCCGCTGGGGCTTGTTCTGGGTGGGCATGCTGCTGCTGCTGCGTGGCCCAGGGCGTCCCATCTGTGGCAGACGAGGGGGACAGGAAGACACCCGCCCCTGGGCCAACCTCTGTGCTGCCTGCAGCCCATTCAGCCTGGGTTGGCGGAAGGGCCTGGCCTGCATCCGGGGAAAGCAAAGGCCGGCTTGCGCCGCATGCACCATGCTTCAGGGTACTTCGTGAATCTGCTAGACCAGGCGCCATTAACGAGTCTGGATGCAAGGTGGCACATCCAGTAGTAATATAGCACATCCAGTCCAAACAGCGTCTCAGGCAGGATGATTCCCTCTTATCTATTTTAGATAGAGTCGAAAGTTAGATAGAGTCAATGCATGCATTGATCACATTTCAGTTCAAGCAGCTTGCATGATAACAAATCAAGCTGCAAGCAAACTTGTGCACGTGCTTGTGCAGCAGATTTGGAATGAGGAAGCACAACAGGGGTGCAAACGAATTGAGTGTATGATGCCTGCTTCGAGATTGCTGGTGTGCATGTTTGTGTGCATGTAAGCAAGCATGAGTGTGTGCGAGTGAGTATGTGTGTGTGTGTGTGTGTGTGTGTGTGTGTGTGTGTGTGTGTGTGTGTGTGTGTGCG
>LFIK01004691.1_pt1 | contig 11040 bp, 14 predicted proteins | sample 643401 | NCBI WGS metagenome assembly LFIK01 (sample SAMN03777447, study PRJNA286221) | soda lake metagenome | biome: soda lake; feature: Kulunda steppe; material: water; isolation source: sample T5-Br brine of Lake Tanatar-5 | place: Russia: Kulunda steppe | collected 2010-07
CACACACACACACACACACACACACACACACACACACACACACACACACACGGGCGCGCATGCACACGCACACGCACACACAAACACACAGGTGTGTCCGTCTGCCACTGCGCCTGCGTGTTTTGAGCTCCTTCCCCTGCCTCCTCCACAGGCCTTCCAGGCCACAGCCACCACCACATGCCCTCAGCATAATGCATGCTTGCACGCCTGCCAGCTTGCAGCATGCGCAACTGGCCTGAGGCCAACGCCCACACCCCAAATAACAACCCAGCTGCGCACGTGCCCAGAAGAACGCCCCAAAAACCACCCTGCTTGCCCCCACTTGCGCGCGTGCCCACCCTCTGTCTGAGAGCTGAGGTCGCTGCTGCTGCACGCCTACCCTGTCCCCCCTGGCCCCCTCTGTGCTCACTGAGGCAGGCACCACACCCCGAGATATAGTGCACCAGACCCTGAGATACAGTGCACCACACCCTGAGATTCAGTGCGCAGCGCAAAGGCACGCACCGGCAGCAGCTCCACAGCCGTCACGCCCAGGTCTGCCAGGTACTGCGCCTGCAAAGGGTGCATAGGGGGCAGGCACAGTGGTGGCGCAGGGCTGAGCAGCAGAGGGCGTTGCTGCAGCGCGCAGCGCTCTGGACACCATACCACCACCGCCGCCGCCAGGGGAGTGCGTGCTCCCTGCAACGCACTGCACGAGGGAGCAAGCACTCGCTGCCCTCATGCAGCCACCTGCACCATCCAACATAGCCATCTATGGCACCTGTGAAGAGTGAGCACTCTGTCCTCTTGAGCGCGACATAACAACAACAACAGCAACAATAGCAACAACAACAACAACAACAACAACAACAACAACAACAACAACAACAACAACTGCTGACCAAAAGCAGCCACCTGACGGCGAGGCTGCATACGCTACACCTCTCTTTGCTGATGCAGAAATGGCGGGTGCCCGGTTGGCCGCAGCTGCTGACAGGGTCAGTTCAGTCCTCAGCAGGGACAGGATCACAGGCAAGCAAGCCTTGGCGCAATCGCGAGCGCGTGCCCTATCAGCCTTCCCAAGATCTGCACAGTAAAACAGTGGCCCCCTTGCGTTCTCATCTGCGAGCGTGCGCACACACACGCGCGCACACGCACGCATGCATACACGGGCACACGCACGTGCTTGCACGGTCATATGCTCCCATGGCGCTCACCTTCTCCGCGACGCCCTTGAATGAGCCCCTCTGGGGCGCAGGCAGGCCGGAGGTCTCTGAGGACGTGAACGCCCTGACAGGCATCTCATAGATGACGAGGTCCTGCGCATGCATGCCACATCCACGAAGGCGTGCTGTCTCAATGTGTACACACGTGCACAACTGCTTGAGCAGGGGCCGCCTGGCCACAGCCGCATCAGCAAGCACGCAAAAGAAGTGAGTGGTGTCGAGGTATTGGAGCACCACGAGCACACCCGCCTCCACGCGCGCGTGCCGCCTTATCTGCATGCCTACCTCTGTGTGAGTGCATCTGCGCGCCCACCTCCGTTAGTGCATCTGTGCGCCCACTTCTGTGTGGGCTGTGAGTTCCCACTTGGCTGTGTTCCACAGGCGCGGGGCTTTGGCTCAGGCCATGCGCGGGCACTCGAAGCACACACTCCCAAAAGCACGCATGGTGCGCAAGAGGAGCGCACGCGCGGTGCCTGTGCAGCACACATGGTGCGCAAGAGCACACATGGTGCGCAAGAGGAGCACACGCGCAGTGCCTGTGCAGCACACATGGTGCGCAAGAGCACGCATGGTGCGTAAGAGGAGCGCACGCGCGGTGCCTATGCAGCAGTGCCCGTCTGTTGGGGCGCTGGCTTCACCTTGAAATGGTAGGGCGTGCGCGCCGCGTCGTCGCCCCAGTCAAACGGCTCCTCGTCGAAGGCGTACGTTCCGAGGAACTGGCTGCCCACCTGCGGCGCAGGCGCAGGCGCTCAGCGGTGACCGTGCATGTGGCACTCCTTTTGCGTGGCGCTGCGTGGATGGCGGTGCACCCGTCCACGTAAATGCCAGATGCACAGCATCCATGTATGGCAAGCGCTGCACTCCTGGCATGCTCAACAGGACTGAGCTGGTGCTCTCCTGCATAGCAAATGCGTGCCGCAGACAAGGTGGCCCCACAAGGCATCAGTACAAAACACATGCCTACTCCTCACCCATCTGACCAGTGAACTGCAGATCCAGACTATAGCTTCACTTAGGAGGTAGCAGCAGCAGTGCTTGAAAGAGAGGAAGGAAATAGACAATGCAGTGGTAGAGAGGGAGTGCAGAAAAAGAGGGAGGGAGGCACGGAAAGGCAGAGGGAGGGAGAGGCGGAGGAGGGTGACTGTCCAAAATCAAAACAAACCAGGCGCACGCCAGGGGAACGGGGGCAGTGAGTGTGGGAAGGGTAAGGTGGCGCGGGGCGCGGTGCGCAATCCAGCATCGATGCAAGCATGCGATCCACGAGTACGCCGTGCTCGCATCGGGCGAGAGGTGCTTGCATTTTGACCACGCCATTACCCTCTAGCGCCGCTGGCCCAGCCTCTCCCCTACACCACACACATTGCTGTTTGGGGTGCTTGCTGCGCGCAACACGGAGCACACCATGTCGCAGGGGGCAACTGCGCTCAACAGCGCAGAGGGGCGGAAGGGCCAGAGGCACCTCATGCAAGCACACACTGGCGCAATGTGGGGCGCGCCTGCCCCCTCCTGTGCCCACCCCAGTCACCCAAACACCATCGCAGGCAAGGGCCGCACCAAGTCGAACGTGAGGAGAGCGGGAGGGCCGCCAGGAAAGTACTTGGCGGTCAAAAACCTGCCCGGGTGCACCGCCCCCCATCCCGCAACCAACCCTAGGACACACATAATCTGGCAAGACCAACTGCCATTGCCTTACGAGCCATAAGTTATGACACACTGAATTGCCCTCAAAATATCCAGCTGCTGCAGATACGGCGGCATTATCTGCCCCCCCGGGGGGCGCCGCACACCGCCCCAAATGGTTAGACACAGCACCCCAAATGGTCAGACACAGCACCCCAAATGGTCAGACACACCAACCCAAATGGTCAGACACAGCAACCCCCAGGCATCAGTAACCCAACAACGCACCACTCCTGTCCCACATATTATTTGAACAAAACGAATCTTTGGCTCACCTGCCTGCCTCTGCGGCTGGTCACCCGCCCTAGAAAAGGGAAAGAGGATGAAAAACTACGAATGCAGTGAAAACACTCCCTACATAATTGGGCCTCGGAAAAAGCCAGCCATTGAAGAATTCCCTGGAGCCGCCTGCTGCCTGCCGCCCCACACCCACCCACATGCGGCTGGAGCTGCTTGCCCGCCGCCCAACACACACCTACAGCTGGGTTTGCTTGCTCAACGCCCCGCACCCACCTGCGGTTGGAACTGCTCGATGGCGTCGCGCTTGGCAAACTCCCTGCGGCCCGACACGTACGGCGCGTACGGGTCCAGCAGCACCCGGTTGGGTTCCCAGCGCAGCCCAGTGTCCCAGCCACCCTCACCAGACACCTGTGTGCATATGCACAGCACAGTGGCACCTGTGTGTGAATGCAGTGACAGGTGCAATGACACCTGTGTGCAGTGACACCTGTGTGCATGTGCACAGCTCAGTGGCAACGGTGGGGGCTATGTCCGCACATGAGTGCGAACGTGCGTGCATGCGCATGTGTGTGTGCAAACACAGCACATTGGCAATGATTGGGGGTATGTTTGTCTGCACATGAGTGCGTGCGTGCGTGCGTGCGTGCGTGCGTGCGTGCGTGTGTGTGTGTGTGTGTGCAAGTGCATGAGGGCGGTAGGGGAAGGAGAAAAGGGGTGCTCAGGCAGAGCAATTAATCCATCATTTTGGAACCCCCCTGCTCATCACAGTGAGGCTCAAGTACCTCCCCCTTTAACTACGCCCATTCACGAGGCCATCTCAATCCCCAGGAGGCCTAAACCATTCAATATGTCCTGGCCTGAATCGTCACCTGAAGGGTCAGCCTGGTGAAAAGCAGGGTGCATGAGAGGGGCCTCTGGTCAACAGCGCGCGTCACAGACGCATGGTGTGCAACCGTCCAACACCACATGCCTCAGGACCAGATCAGGCCAATACATTGCCCATCGGCTGAAGAGGTGCCATCAAACAGAGCCAGCCCCCTCCTGGCCCCTCAAGGCTGTCTCCCAACCCCCACCAGGCTCGCGTGCAGGGACCGGGCCATCTGCCAACCCACCCCCACTCCTGTCCCACGAGGCATCAACTCAGTATACCCGCCAACCAGGTGCACCCACCTTGTAGCCGTAACAGATGCCTGAGAGAGGCAGGTTGTCCAGGGCAACATGCCACACCTCACCTGCAGGAAGCATTTGGCAGTGCACGTCTGTTGCACCTAAGGTAGGAGGAAGGCAAGAAGTGCATACCCACTGCAGTGCAACAGCAAGAGAATGTGGGCACACAGCCATGAGGATACTGCACTTGTGGGGCAGCTCACACGCAGCCCATGGCGCTCGGGGCTCACCTGTCTTGCTGAGGGGCAGCTCCGTAAGGTAGGAGTTGGACTCGTCATACAGGCACAGCGTGACGGAAGTGGCGTGCTTTCCGTACAGCGCAAAGTTGATGGCCGTGCCTTGCTGGCTGGGCCCAAGGGGCTCCGGCTTGCCTGCTCCCCAGGGGTGAGTAACATCACAGGGGTGAGTAACAGTAGTTCACCAAGGTGGGGTGTGCGAATGCAGCATTTCTGATGCACAAGCCATGCTGCTGCGCTTACACAGTCAATGGTTCACTGCCGCGTTTACTTGACGGTGCACTCAACAAGAGGGACAGGCAGCTGTCCGCCTGAGCAGAGTGCGCTCTCTCGAGCTCAGGTCCTCCCCGCAAACTCACCTGGAAGCGCGGAGGTGAAAAGCTCCTTGCCCTTCACGGGGGTCTCTGCTGTGCTGCCAACCTTGCCTGCTGCTGCTGCTGCTGCAGGAGCCTCGGGGCTGCTGTTGAGGCTGGAGGTCAGGGGCGAAGCTGGGGCAGGAGCTTTGGCCCTCCCTCTCTTCCCCAGCACACCATCTGATGCTGGGGTGGAAGAAGAAGCTGATCCTCCAGTCTTGCCTGGCGGGTGGCCCCGCTTGGCTGCAACAATGGTAGTGCTATGCCTCTGCAACGGGAAGGGCTTGGGTTGTACGAAACCTGGCAGATAGCTCAAGCCTCTTTTATTGAGCAGCATTTTTTTTAGTTTACCTGTGGTAACTCTGGTTTTCCGGCAGTGACAGATCCGAGTTGCCTGTTTTGACCTGATTTGAACCTGATTCCGCGAAAAGAGTCCCAGAGAATCCACGAGGATTTGACTTGGTATATGGCAATATCGCTGCAAGTAGCACAGCGCAAACATGCAAGCTCGTTGCGTCTGCCGTGGTCCTCTCCCTAAGCTTTGATTTTCCTTTTTTCCTGCTGCCACCTCGCTTCGTGCCTTAATTTGATATTGTTGATTTTGGGTAGATTATATTTGCGTGGAAACACTCTCATGGTGGAATCCTCCCTTAGGCACGGTGGATCCACTGCGTTAATGCAGTTCAAGTACTTCAAGAGGAGCGTCTGCGCACTCCTGACAAGCAACCTCGCCTGTCTGAAATTGACAAGGCACTGATGCCCCACCAGCAAGAGAGAGCAATGTTTGTTGGAGGGCCCTACGACATCACGCGCGAGCCAGCCCAGTCCTCCCCAACCTCTTCTCCTCTAAAGGAAGGCCAGCAGCAATAAGAGCACACTGGGCTGCTATTGACACAGGGGCCCCCATCACTGAGCTCAGCCCACACGCATTTGACGCCTTGGGTGCTGAGTGCACTCCCACGGCAGCCATTGTGGGCATCAATGGGCAACGTGCAGAAGCACGCCTAGGCCTGTGCGTCCAAGGGCCAAGCGGAAACCATGCTGACATCCCAGTGCTAGGTGCAGACTTCATGACTCTTGTGCGTGCACCTGTGCAGCTTGACTACAGGGCTGGGACCTTTACTTTCAAGGCACAGGTGTGCTCTATGATAGGTTGCTAGTTAGTGCAACCTTCTCTCCCATTTAACAGCTGTGGTGCAAGACTGTTTCAGGGTTGACACAAGGCATTGCCTTCAATCAAGCCATATTGAGCATGTATGTATATGCTCAGAAGCAGAATTATGAGTTGGATTTGATATATGCTTGAATGATTGCGAGGATGAAGCAAATTTTGCTGCAATGTGACCATTATGTACAACAGTGGAATGTTTTACATTCTAGGGATCTTGCACTAGCTTACTGCTTGCCCGCGTGCTTGTGGAGCTTTGTGAGAGAGGAGAGAAGATACTACTGCCCAAGGGACAGGCAATACCACACTTAAATTATGGATAGAAGGGGAAAGCGCTTGAGCAAATCACGCCCAAATGACGCCCAAATGACGCCCCGAGGAAAGATGAAAACACACAAGTCTGAAGGAGGGTGTTTTTCACAAACAGAACCACCTAGCCTGAAAAACCAAGGTGCCTATGATGGCAAGGCTACTTGGTCTTAATGCACGAAAACAAGGACTACATCTACAATGTTTTTCTTACTATTGCTACCAACACGAGTCTGAACAGGGGGGAATGCTCCCCAATATCTTCTTCATTCATTCACGTCTTGCTCCAAAAGCACTGCTATATGTAAGGTTCGCGGACGTAAGCAATCTTATCCAAAAGTAGCCTCTCCAAGTCTACGATGCATGCTCATTTTAGCTTAAACTTACCTTACGCAATCAACTTCCAGTGGTAGTTTCACTGCCTACATAGTTTTCTTTTTCTGTCTTCCTTTTCTTTCCTTTCCTTTGTCACATTAATTGTTTGCTTTCTAAGCGGGAAGGCCAAGAAAGTTATCCCTCACACCATTCTTCTTGGTGTGGGAGGCTCTGTTTATACCTCACACACTTTGATTCACCTTAAAGAGCTCGGCCTTGATACGCAAATAGCCCACAAGACTGCCCTAAGGGTTAGTAAGCTACATGCTCATTCTGTGCTATATGCACACAGACTGACAACCACTAGACACGCTCTTGAAAAATCCAGTTGCTCTGAAGGTCTTGGTCTGGAGCAAGGTCTCACTCTTGTAATCTTGAAGCCTTGTCTCCTGTTTGCAGGCTAGCAGCCGCACTTTTTGCCTGAAGGCTATATTTTTGAAATCCTTGTTATCCTTGAAATTGGTCAATTTTGTGGATCCAGATCTCCCTTAGCACGTTATTAGGAATGTGAGCAGGTTTTGTTTGCGGGCACATACTCTTGTGGTGGAATCCTCCATCTGGCGCGGTGGAAATGACCACTCAGACAAGTGCTCTTGTGCTATTGCGCAAAATGAGGTGCATTTCCTTTTTCAATGTCAAGGTTTGTATGTTTGCTCTCTCAGAAAGAAATATTCGTTCCTTTTTTCCCTTCCTGCCACTTCTTTTTTGTGGAGGCCCCTTACAAATTGCGCGCTTTGCCTCGTCAGACTGTCTTTGATTTCCTTCCTCGACGGCATAAGAAACTCTGCCATTTCATCTCGGACGTTATGGATATTTGTTGGTTGGCAAAGACCAGCAACAAACCAATCAGCCTGACGACCAGGCTGGCGGTTAACCCAGACTTGTAATCTAACCTTGTATGTAATCTGTGGTCCCAGGGGGTCCCCCGAGGGCCTTTGCAGCTCGACTGAATCGTCACCAGATAGTACATGTTTTTGGTTACACGCTTGCATAGTCGCCAAACCAATAAGCCAGACAGGTGGAGTATCTTTGCAAGGATGGTGGCTGTTTGTTCAAAGGCGCACGGTTTGCCGCCGCCTGGTTGGCTTGCACTGCTGCACGGCTGCCGCCTCTGGCACCTGTCCCTCACTGCATGCGTTGCCACCTGCATCCTGGGTCCCTTCCTGGCCGTCCTCTTCAACAATGGCACACGCAAGCAGCCCGGCATGGCCTCTGGCACCACGGCTGCTTTTGCTGACAGCCAACTGGTACTGCCGGGCAGACTTCCGGCTCCGCTTTGCAGGCTGGTGCTGGTGCTGGTCATCCGTCTCGAAGTTGGCTGCTTCGGCCTCATCAGCCTCAGCATCTCCCTGGGTTGCAGTGAAGCACAAAAGCAATGGGATCGTAACAGGGCTTCCATGTACAGAAACAAATGTGGACTGTGATTTCAGTTCAGGAAACCTTTTCATTCGTGCTGGGCGTGCTGGGTGTCAGGCTGAATACTTACGCTCTTAAACTTGCAAGCAGCAGACGCACCTCTGCCTAGGGCTTGCAGAACCATTGTTTACACACGCCCTGCATGACCTCATGATCAAAACTTTACAGTGCGAGAGTGTGGAGTGACTACACGTCCATACAAAGGAGCTTAAAACGAGGCAGTGCTCTTTGGCATGAGTCAGTCTCTCACGCAGCGCCCAGGCTGATACGATACCTGCAGCCGGGATGCACCACACAGCGCAGCAGCGCTAGTGGCTCTGCGCTTGCGGCCTCTGACGTTTGCGCTGCCACCAGCCTGCGGCCCTGGCTCAGGTTCCTCCAGCACGGAGACGTTGCGCTTTGCAGAAGCGCTCTCGCGGTCGCCCATCCCTGTGTCTGCCAAGCCAGCGTCCCCCTTCTCCTTCTTCTTGCCTTGCTCCTCGACGTCTCCAGCGGTGCCGCACTGCGCAGAGCAGCAGGGGCAGGCAAGGCAGTTCAAAGTCTCTTGCCCGTCTCTGACCTTCCTTCAATCAGCAGGCTGTTGCGGCCCACCTGTGACGCGCACAGCACGGCGCGGGCAGTACCTTCAGGATCAGCACACATGATCATCAGAATCCATGACCACCACACCATTGTGGGCACACCCATACGACGCAGCCCTAGCTGTCGAACGCGTGCGCTGGTTGCCGCCCCAGGATCCCGCTCTGCGCGATGAACGACAGAGGGCATGCGCAACAGCGCAACAGCACCACCACTCATGGAACTCACAGCAGTCCCGCGCACAGCAGTCCCACGCACAGCTGCGACAGAGGGCATGCCGCCGTGAGGGCCAGCACGATGGAAGGCATGAGGGCAAGCGTGCGCGCGATCGTGCACCCATACTTTGTACCCGGCACACAGCCATGCGCGCGCACCTGTGCATTGTTGGTGACATCCTGCAGCACCATGCTGCCAGCAGCCTCCTTGGGCATTGCGCGCGTGCGCCGCCTGCGCCCTGCCCCCTGCCTGTTCTCCTTTGTTGCACGACCTCTGCTGGCTTCTGCTGGCTGCGCCAGCGGGCGCTGCTCAGCGTCGCATCCCTCGGCCTCAGGCCTATCCCCATGATGCTGCTGCAGCTGCTGCTCCTGCCCCTGCCCCTGCTCCTGCTGCTGCTGCTCCCGCTGCTGCTGCCCCTGCTGCTGCTGCTGCTGCTGCTGCTGCTGCTGCTGCTGCTGCTGCTGCTGTTGTGGCAGTATCTCTGCCGCTTGCCTCTGGGCCGTGGCACGCAGCTGCTGCTCCAGCTCCAGGATGCGCTCGTCGCGCTTAGCCAGCTGGTCGGTGAGCTCCTTCAGGCGCGCCTCGAAGCTGCCCCGCAGCTCCCGGATCACATCCTGCGCGCAGAGAACATGGGGGTCACACTGTCACACCTCTGTGGGTGACACCCCGCCCGCTGCTCCTGTCCGGTGCTTGCGCGCTCTCAGCATATGGGCAGCAAGCTGAAAAGGATAATGAGCGACTAACCCTCAGGCTACCAGCGAGAAGGGCTGACTAACCCTCAGGCCACCAGCGAGAAGGGCTGACTAACCCTCAGGCTACCGCAGGCAGCACACGCTGGTGCTGGTTCGCCAAGCACGCGGTGGGGAGGCAAGCCCAACATGCAAGCTCAGCATGCGTACAGAGCGCAGTGCATGGGAGGCGGCCTAGCCACAGCTATGTCCCACGCAACCACAGTACACCGCACAGGCCCTCTGCAAAGGCCCGCGCCCTACCTGGGAACGCTTCCCTCTACCTGCCCAGCCCCAGCCCCCACCTGGATCTCCTGCACGACCTCATCCCGGATGCTCGCCTCCGCCTGCACCAGGTGTGCCTCCGCCTCCTGCAGCTGCTGGTACACGCGCGCCAGCTCCGTCTCCAGCTCCTCCACGCGTGCGGCGTCGCCGGGCGAGCTCCGCGCAGACAGGGGCTCAGGCGCCCCACCCTCTGCCGCAACACCAGGCAGCGGCACCAGCGCAGCCCTGCAGCATGGATGTGTGCGCGTGCGTGCAGCCGTGCGGTGTTGGTGCGTCGGTGCGTCGGTGGTTGAGGGGGGCTGCGGCCCCGCTTCGTACGGCCAGGCATACGCAGCAGAGGGCACACCGCCGCTGCCACAGCAGGTTTGCTGCCGCGCGCACAGCGACGCAGCACTCTGGAGGGTGGGAGCACGGAGGCATGCAGCCGGGGGGCAGGGCCATGGGGGGCAGCGCTGCACATGGGTCATGGCACTCGTGTCACATGAGCACGGCAGGGAGGCAGTGTGGAGAGGGCTGTGGCAACCCAAGAGCTAGCGGCACATGCTCCTTCCGATACCAGGCACTTGCGTCCAGCATGTCTCCCAAGACAAGGACAGCACCGCACGCCCACGGCACACACTTGCAGACGCTTTCGTGCCAGAACCTCTTGCAGAGGCCGGAGGGCATGCCCTGCAGGGCGGCTTGGCAGCCGCCCCAACGAGCGAGCGACCTCAAGGTGAGTGCCGGAAGGCCCCCACCCCATCACTCACATGCTTGGTTGCGCCGTTGCAGCGGGCGGGCCGCTGGCCATGCTGATGCTGGTGGCGAGCGCGGCGTAGCGCAGCACGTGCATGGTCTCGTCATAGTCGCCTGTGGTGGGCAGCCACAGGCACACATGTGCGCCAGAGGGAGGCCTCAGTTAGAGACTGTGCAAGCCAGCATCCAGGTTCTGCTCTCTTTTGTGTGCGTATGTGTCTGTGTTGTGTGCTTATGCATACTGTGAGTGCAGGCATCATCCATCCGAGTGTCTGACATGCAGCATGTGTGAGGCTTCGATAGGCGGCACTCAAAGGGCAGCCTTGTCACGAGAAAAATCCCCCCCCC
>LFIK01004692.1_pt1 | contig 11039 bp, 12 predicted proteins | sample 643401 | NCBI WGS metagenome assembly LFIK01 (sample SAMN03777447, study PRJNA286221) | soda lake metagenome | biome: soda lake; feature: Kulunda steppe; material: water; isolation source: sample T5-Br brine of Lake Tanatar-5 | place: Russia: Kulunda steppe | collected 2010-07
CACGGCCGTGATCCGCGCCGCCGAGGACCGGCGCAGCGCATCGGCGATGATCAGAAGCTCCATCAGGTTGGCATTGGCGGGTTTCGAGGTCGGCTGGATGATGAACATGTCCTCGCCGCGGACATTCTCGAAGACCTCGACGAAGACCTCCTGGTCGTTGAAGCGTTCGACGCGGGCATCGACGAGGCTGACACTGGTGCCCCGGTGCATCGACATGCGCCGCGCTATCGAGCGCGCGAGCGGCCTGTTGGCGTTACCGGAAATCAGCTTCGGCTCGGAAAGCACGGGCATCAAGGGGTCCTCGTGGCGGCGGGCGTTGGATTCGCGGCGTTGACACCGCTTAGCACCCGGATACGGTCTTGCAAACCGCGACCGCGACGGAAGGGAGGCGCGCTTGGCCGCCATCGAGTACTACTTCACCATGACCTCGCCCTACGTCTACATCGCGGGCACGCGGCTCGAGGCCATCGCCGCGGCGCATGATGTGCGGATCGATTACCGCCCCGTCGATGCCGCCGCCCTCTTCGCGCGCACCGGGGGCACGCCGCTGGCCGAGCGTCACGAGAACCGCAAGGCGTATCGCCTGCAGGACCTGTGCCGCCAGGCCGCCAGGGCAGGGCTCGCGATCAACCCGCGCCCGGCCCATTTCCCGACCAATCCGGCACCCGCGGCCTATGCGGTCATCGCCGCACAGAAGGCGGGCGGCGGTGACCTCGGCGCGCTGGTGCACGGGCTGGCGCGGGCCTGCTGGGCCCAGGAGCGCGACATTGCCGCAGATGACGTGATCCGCGACGCGCTCGCGGCGGCGGGGTTCGATCCGGCGCTCGCCGATCGCGGGCTGCTCGCCGGGGCGGAGACCTATACGCGCAATCTCGAACGGGCCATCGCCGCGGGCGCCTTCGGCGTGCCCTTCTACGTGGTGGGCGAGGAGCGGTTCTGGGGGCAGGACCGGCTCGAGGATCTCGCGGCGCATCTCGACGGCAAGCCTTGAGGCAGACGCCCGATCCGGGCGCCCTGCGCCGCTTCGGGGCGGGTCCGCGCGCGGCGGTGCTGATGCACTGCTCGCTGGCGCATTCGGGGGCGTGGACGGCCCTGGCCGGGCGGCTGGAGGACCGGCTCGCCATGACGGCCTTCGATCTGCCCGGTCATGGCCGCGCGCCCGACTGGGACGGGCACACCGATCTGCACGACATCTCGACGGGCTGGGCTGCGGCGCTCGCGGGGGCCGGGCCGGTCGATCTGATCGGGCATTCCTTCGGCGCGACGGTGGCGCTTCGGCTCGCGCTCGAGCGGCCCGGCGCGGTGCGCTCGCTCACCATGATCGAGCCGGTGCTTTTCGCGGCTGCCGCGCAGGCCGGCGATCCCGCCTTCGAGGCGCATCAGCGCGCCACCGCGCCCTTCGATGCGGCCTGGGCGGCGGGCGATGCGGCCGAGGCGGCGCGGCGCTTCGTCGGGCTGTGGGGCGCGGGCAAGCCCTGGGAGGCGCTCGCCCCCGCGCAGCGCGAGGCCATGATCGCGCGCATCGGCTTCGTGGCGGCGACGGCGCATGTGCTGGGCGAAGATGCGCACGGGCTGCTGGCGCCGGGGCGGCTCGAGGGGCTCGCCCGGCCCGCGCTGATCGTGACGGGCGGCGAGTCGCCGGCGGTGATCCCGGCGATCGCGCGCGCGCTCACCGCCCGGCTGCCCGATGCCGCGCATGAAGTCGTGGCGGGGGCGGGGCACATGGTCCCGCTCACCCATCCCGGCCCGGTCGCCGATGCCATCACGGCGCTTCTGGAGCGCTCCTAGCCACGCAACAGCGCGAGGAAGCTGTCGATCTCGGCGGCGTCGGTGTTCCACGAGCAGACCAGCCGCGCCGAGAGCGGCGTATCGCCCGGCCCCTCGAGCGATTGCCCGCCGGGCCACATGTAATAGGCCGCCCCCGCAGCCTGCGCGCGGCGATGGCCCTCGCGGGGCCATTCGGCGAAGACGGCATTGCCCTCGGTCGGGTGCAGCAGCCGCGCCCCCGGCAGCGCCGCGATCCCCTCCGACAGCCGCGCCGCCGAGGCATTGGCCCGCCGCGCCAGATCGAGCCACAGCCCGTCCGCGAGATAGGCCTCCATCTGCGCAGCGAGATAGCGATACTTGGAGAAGAGATGCCCGCCGCGCTTGCGCCGCAGCTCGAACTCCCAGGCCTTCGCGGGGTCGAACAGCACCACGGCCTCCGCGCCCATCAGCCCGTTCTTGGTGCCGCCGAAGCTGAGCGCATCGACGCCGGCCTTCCAGGTCATCTCCGCCGGGCTGCACCCCGCCGAGACGAGCGCATTGGCAAAACGCGCCCCGTCCATATGCACCGGCACGCCGTGGCGATGTGCGATGCCGGCGAGCCGCGCGACATCCTCGGGGCCATAGACGGTGCCCGCCTCGGTCGCGTTGGTCAGGCTGAGCATGCCTTTCTGCGGATGATGCACGGGCGCGCCCTCGGCGCCGGCGAGCGTCTCACTGAGTGCGTCCGCGTCGATGCGCGCATCCGCCCCGGGCAGCGTGACGAGCTTGGCGCCGCCGGTATAGAACTCCGGCGCGTTGCACTCATCCTCCTCGATATGGGCGCTCTGGTGGCAGTAGACGGCCGACCAGGGCGGGCAGTAACAGGCCAGCGCGAGCGAATTCGCCGCCGTCCCCGTCGCCACGAGATAGACCGCCGCCTCGGGGGCGTCGAAGATCTCCCGGACATGTGCACGCACCCGCGCGGTGGTGTCATCGGCGCCGTAGGGCATCGCGGTGCCCGTGCTCGCGCGCCCGAGAGCCTCGAGCACTTCCGGCGCAATCCCGGAGCCGTTATCGGACGCAAAGAACATCAGACCTCCTCGTCGATGATGTGGTCTTCCCAGTCTTCCTCGGGCACCGAGAATTCCGGGACCGTCGCACCGCGCACGGAGACGCCGGCGCGGTGCACGCTTTCGGGATCGCCGGAAACGAGCGGATGCCACTGCGCGAGGCCGCGCCCTTCGTTCAGCCGGCGATAGGCGCAGCTGCGCGGCATCCAGTGCGCGACCTCGTCGAGTGTGTCCGGCGTGAGCACCACGCATTCGGGCACGAGCTGCTTGCGGATCGCGTAGTTGCCGCAGCGGCAGGTCGCGTCGTCGAAGAGCCGGCAGGCGACATTGGTGAAGGCGATCTCGCCCGTATCCATGTCCTCGAGCTTGTTGAGACAGCACTTGCCGCACCCGTCGCAGAGCGCCTCCCACTCCGCTTCGGTCATATCGCCGAGCGCGACCCGCTCCCAGAACCGCGTGCGCAAGGGGCCGTCAGCCATGAGCGGCCTCCATCACAGCGCCGCCAGCGCGCGCCGCGCGGCGTCGCAATCGCGATCCATCTGCGCGATCAGCGTGTCCACCCCGTCGAAGCGCTGCTCGGGACGCAGGAACTCCACGAGCCCCACGGAAAGCTGCGCGCCGTAGAGATCGCCGGAAAAATCGAAGAGGTAGGTTTCGAGATTGGGCCCTTCGCCATCGAATTGCGGCCGCACCCCGAGCGAGGCGGCGCCGCCATAGCTGCCGGCATGGGGGCCGTCGAGCACATCGACGAGCGCGGCATAGACCCCGTAGCGCGGAATGTGCAGCCCGTCGAGCGACAGGTTCGCCGTCGGAAAGCCGAGCTCGCGGCCACGCTTCTCGCCATGCTCGACGGTGCCGTCGATACGGTGCCAGTGCCCGAGCATCGCCGCCGCGTCGCGCGGGCGGCCCTCGGCGAGCGCGGCGCGGATTGCGCTCGAGGAGACGGCGCCGCCGGGCCCGCCGACGAGCGGCGCGATCGTCACCTCGAAGCCAAGCTCGGCGCCGAGGGCGTGAAGCTGCTCCGCGGTGCCGGCCCGTCCGGCGCCGAAGCAGAAATCCGCCCCCACCACGACATGACCGATCCCGAGCCCCTGCGCGAGCACCTGAGCGGCGAAATCCCGCGGTGTGAGGCTGGCGAGTTCGGCGTCGAAGGGCAGCTCGTAGAGCCGCTCGACACCGATCTTGGCGAGCCGGTTGGCCCGCGCGGCGCGGCTCATCAACCGAAACGGCGGCCGGTCGGGGAAGAAATGCACGCGCGGATGGGGTTCGAAGGTGACGACACCGAGCGGCATGTCATCGCGGCGCGCGGCGTCGATGACCGTCTGATGGCCGCGATGCACGCCGTCGAAATTGCCCATCGCGACCGACGCGCCGCGCTCGGCTTCGGCCAGCCCGCTCCAGCCAGTGATGATCCGCATGACCCCCCTCGGGCGGGGCGGCCCGCCGTGTCAGTCGAACTTGCGGCTCGGCGCGAGGACCTGCGCCTCGCCCTTGAGCACCTTCGTATCGCCCACCATGCATGAACATTCAAGGGTCACGCGGCGCCTGGCATGGTCGATGGCGGTGACTTCGACCTCGGCAAGGACGGTGTCGCCGGGGCGCACCGGGGCGAGGAACTTGAGCGACTGGCCGAGATACACCGTGCCGTGGCCGGGAAGCTGCTCGCCGATCACCGCCGAGATCAGCCCGGCGGTCAGCATCCCGTGTGCGATTCGGCCCTCGAAGATGGTCTCGCGGGCGTAGTCGTCATCGAGATGGACCGGGTTGTGATCGGTCGAGATCTCCGCGAACATCTCGATGTCGCGATCGGTGACCTGCTTGCGCAGGTAGCGGCGCATACCGACCGCGATCTCCTCGATGCAGATCGTGCCGCGGGGCAGGTTGTCGTTGGGTCGCGTATCGAGCATCGCGCGCCTCCGGGTCGGCGTTTCGTTGCGGCGCAGCATAACGGCTCGCTGCCGGAGACGCAACAATCTTGCGTCAAGGAATTCCCCGGCGATGCGTCGTTACCCGGCGGTCAGCGCAGGAAGCCCATCGCGAAGGTCGGACCCTCGCCCGCATCCGCGAGATAGGCGCGCAGCTTGTCGGGGTCGGGCTGTTGCTCGGTGCCCGTTTCGGCCGCGGCGATGCCGCCGCTGATGAAGAGCGAATCGACATCCTCGAGCCGGGCGCCGCGGATATCCGTCGCGATGCCGTCGCCGATCGCGAGCACGCGGCCGGGATCGCCCACACCCTGCGCGGCGAGCTTGATGCGCGCGCGGTCATAAAGCGGCGGATGCGGCTTGCCGAAATAGAGGCTTTCGCCGCCCATCTCGTCGTAAAGCGCCGCGATCGCGCCGGCGCAGTAGATCCGTCGGTCGCCGTAATCGACGATCAAGTCGGGATTGGCGCAGAGCAGCTTGAGCCGTCGCGTCTTGGCGTTCAGGAGCGTGGCGCGGTAATCCTGCGGCGTGTCGGTGTCTTCGTCCACCGGGCCCGTGCACACGATTCCCTCCGCCTCGCCGAGCGCGACCCGTTCGACGGGAGTGGCATCGGGCATGTCGTCGGGCAGGGTGGTGAAGAAATCGTCATCCTTGGGCGGGCCGATATGATACACGCGCCGCCCCGCCGCACCGTGCAGCATCGCCGCCTGCGCGGCATCGCCGGAGCTGACCACGAGGTCATAGGCATCGCGCGGCACGCCCATGTCGTCGAGCCGGCGCAGAACCCCCGGTGCCGGGCGCGGCGCGTTCGTCATCAGCACGACACGCCCACCCCCGCCGCGGAACGCCTGCAGCGCCGCGACGGCCGCGGGGAAGGGCCGCAGGCCGTCATGCAGGCAGCCCCAGAGATCACAATAGAGCGTGTCATACTGCGTCGCGATATCCGAGAGGCGTTCGATGATGTGCGTCATGGCGGCTCCCGTGCCCGTCAGTCGTTGCAGAAATTCAATTCGAAGGCGGCACCACGGGCCTCAGCGCCGCCATTTCCATCACTTTTGCCACCTCGCGGCGCTCAGAAGCTGAGCACCGGGATGATCTGCTTCTTGCGGCTCATGACGCCGGGCAGCACCACCGTGTCGCCCGACGCGCTGGCGCCGAAGCTTTTCTCGGCGATGGCGCGCACCGTATCATTGGGCAGCAGCAACGTCGCCTCCTCATTGAGGATATCCACCACGAAGAGCAGAACCTCGTCGGCCCGGTCCTCGGCGGCGACGGTCTTCATGCTCTGCATAAGGCTGTCCTTGCGCGCGAGCACCTGCGCGGGGGCGGTCGTCTCCAGCACCGAGACGCGCAGGGTCTTGCCCGACAGATCGAAGCTCTTGGAATCCATGCGCAGCAGCTCGGCGTCGGAAAATCCCGACACATCCGATTTCGCGGCAAACATTTCGGCGGCGTAATCCGGGATCGAGACGTCCAGATCCGCGGCGAGCGACTCGGCGAGCGCCCGGTCCGTCGCCGTGGTCGTCGGCGAGCGGAATTCGAGCGTGTCGGACAGGATGCACGACAGCATCAGCCCCTTGAGCGACGCCGGCATCTTCGCCGCGTCCGCGCCCATCAGCTCGTGCATCACCGTGACGGTGCAGGCGAGCGGGCGGATCGTGATGTCGATCGGGGCCTTTGTCTCGATGCCGCCGGTGAGCTTGTGATGATCGATGATCGCGCGGATATCGGCGTCGTTGATGCCCTCGGGCAGCTCGGCGGGGTTGTTCGTGTCCACGATCACGACGGGCTCGCCCGCGCCCACGTCCCTGACGATCTCGGGCTGCGCCACGTTCCAGCGTTCGAGGACGAATTTTGCCTCGCCGCTCGGCTCGCCGAGCAGGACCGCCTGTGCCGGCGTGCCCGCGATTTCGCTCAGATACCAGGCCCAGATGAGCGGCGCGCCGGTGGAGTCGGTATCGGGGGCCTGATGGCCGAAAACCTTGATCATTGTCTCTTCCGTTGCCTTGGTCCTCGTTGCGCGCGCCTTATAGGACCGGCTCGGGCCGATGTCACGTGCTGCAGCGCGGCGCGCGGTTTCCTTCCGCTCCGTCGCGGTCTACACATGGTCAGAGGAGGGGCGGCCATGCTCGCGAACAGGCGCATTCTGCTGATCATCGGCGGCGGCATCGCGGCCTACAAGACGCTGGAGCTGATCCGGCTTCTGCGCGGGCAGGGCGCGTCGGTCACGCCGGTCCTGACGCGCGCGGGGGCGCAGTTCGTCACGCCGCTGTCGGTCTCGGCGCTTGCCGGGGTGCGGGTCTACAGCGATCTTTTCGATCTGACAGACGAGGCCGAGATGGGCCATATCGAGCTGTCGCGCGCGGCGCATCTGGTCGTCGTGGCGCCGGCGACGGCGGATCTGATGGCGAAGATGGCCGGCGGGCATGCCGATGATCTGGCCTCGACGCTGCTGATGGCCACGGACAAGCGCGTGCTGATGGCGCCGGCGATGAATGTGCGCATGTGGGAGCACCCGGCGACGGCGCGCAACCTCGCGGTCCTCGAGGGTGACGGGGTGCTGCGCGTGGGGCCCGGCTCCGGCGACATGGCCTGCGGCGAATACGGGCCGGGCCGGATGGCCGAGGCGGCCGAGATCCGCGACGCCGTCGCGGGGGCGCTCGGGGCGGGGCCGCTTGCGGAGCGGCACGTGATCGTGACCTCCGGGCCGACGCATGAGCCCATCGACCCGGTGCGCTACATCGCCAACCGCTCCTCCGGCGCGCAGGGCGCCGCGCTCGCGGCGGCGCTACGCGATCTGGGCGCGCGGGTGAGCTTCGTGACCGGTCCGGCGCGCGTGCCGCCGCCCTCCGGCGTCGCGGTCACCCGTGTCGAGACGGCGCGCGAGATGCTCGCCGCCGTCGAGGCGGCGCTGCCGGCCGATGCGGTGATCTGTGCCGCGGCGGTGGGCGACTGGCGCGCCGCGCGCGATGCGCCGCAGAAGATGAAGAAGACCGATGGCCGCCCGCCGGCGATCGAGGTCGTCGAAAACCCCGACATCCTCGCCACGATCAGCCAGCGTGCCGAGGGCCGACCGCCGCTCGTCATCGGGTTCGCCGCCGAGACCGAGACCGTCGAGGCCCATGCCACCGCCAAGCGCGCGCGCAAGGGCTGCGACTGGATCCTGGCCAATGACGTATCTGCCGAGGGCGGCGCGATGGGTGGACCGGACAACCGCGTCACGCTGATCACGGCGGAGGGGGCGGAGCACTGGCCGCAGATGCCGAAATCCGAGGTCGCGCGCCGGCTTGCGGAGCGGCTGGCCGAGGCGCTCGCATGAGCCCGACGCTGCGCATTGCCTTCGCCGAGGGGGCGGACCCGTCGCTGGGCCTGCCCGAATACGCGAGCGCGGGCGCGGCGGGGGCGGATCTGCGCGCCAATCTGCCGCCCGATCTGCGCCGCGCGGGGGTCACGATCGGGCTGATGCAGCGCGCGCTGATTCCCACCGGGCTGTGCATGGAGATCCCCGCCGGATTCGAGGTTCAGATCCGCGCGCGCTCGGGGCTGGCACTGCGCGACGGGCTCGTGGTCGCGAACGCGCCGGGCACGATCGACAGCGATTATCGCGGGCCTGTCGGGGTGATCCTGATGAATCTCGGCGCCGCGCCCTATGTCGTCAGCCATGGCGCGCGGATCGCGCAGATGGTGGTCGCGCCGGTGGTGCGGGCCCGCTTTGCTGAGGATGCGTCGCTGTCGGACAGCGCGCGCGGGGCGGGGGGCTTCGGCTCGACCGGGCGGGATTGAGGAGACGGGATGTTCGCGGTTCTGATCGTCGCGGCGGCGCTTTGGTGGCTCGGCTGGATGATGGGGGCGAGCCTGCGCGCGCGGCTTGCCACGCTGGTGGTGCTCTATGTCGCGGTGCTCGCGGTGCAGTTCGCCTTGCCGGCGGAGACGCAGCTGCGCATGGCGACGGGCGGCTCGCCGGCGCCGTGGCTGGCGCTGGGCGTCGTGGGCGCGATGGTCGGGGGCTATGGTGCGGGGCTGCGTCGGCTGCGCGCGCGCGCAGCCGCCACCGAGGCCCCCGCCGGGACGGAACGCGGCGGCACCTTCCGCGAGGCCGAGTTGGAGCGCTATGCGCGCCATATCGTGCTGCGCGAGGTTGGCGGGCCGGGGCAGAAGCGGCTCAAGGCGGCGAAGGTGCTCGTGGTGGGGGCGGGTGGCCTGGGGTCGCCGGCGCTGCTCTACATGGCCGCGGCCGGGGTCGGCACGCTCGGCGTGATCGATGACGACATCGTCGAGAACGCCAATCTGCAGCGCCAGGTCATCCACACCGACGGCCGAATCGGCATGCCCAAGGTCTTCTCCGCCGCCGAGGCGATCGCGGCGCTCAACCCCTATGTGACGGTGCGCCCCTATCACCGCCGGCTCACCGGGGAGATCGCGGCCGAGCTGATGGCGGAGTACGACCTCGTCCTCGACGGCAGCGACAATTTCGACACCCGCTATCTCGTCAACCGGTCCGCGGTTGCCGCCGGTGTGCCGCTCATCGCGGCGGCGATGACACAATGGGAGGGTCAGATCAGCCTCTACGACCCGGCGCGCGGCGGCCCCTGCTTCGAGTGCATCTTTCCCGAGCGCCCGGCGCCGGGGCTCGTGCCGTCCTGCGCCGAGGCGGGGGTGATCGCGCCGCTGCCGGGAGTGATCGGCTCGATGATGGCGCTCGAGGCGGTCAAGCATGTCACCGGCGCGGGGCAGGGGCTGCGCGGGCGGCTCGTGATTCACGACGCGCTCGGCGCCGAGACACGCGCGATCCGCCTGCGTTCGCGTCCGGACTGCCCGGTCTGCGCGGGTGCCGCCTGACAGGTTTCTGAAGACGTCGGGCTTGAAGGACGCTGTTTCTGCCGTCACGGACGGCGGGTCATTGGCGGATGCGTCTCCCGGGTGCTGGTCAGGAGGCTGACTACGCCGACGACTCCCGAGCATTTCGTGACAGACCCCGATCACGTGGCTATTTCGCACGACGAGGCGACCATCGACACCGCTCTCCGGGTCGTCTTTTTCCCTGACCTGCTTGGTGCGGAACATCAGGGATGTGACAACTGCACACTCCACTCCCCGCCTCTCCTTTTCCTTCAATTACTTATACCTATTCCAGCGGAGGGGAATTCGGACCCCTGCGATGACCGCATCACACATCAGATTGCCCGCGATGGTCGCATCCACATAGGTCGGCCCGGTCACCGGGCTCGCCCGGTTGAACCCCTCGACGCCCTTGACCGGCGCCACCTGCGCGAAACCGACCGAGCGCGCCCAGCCATAGACCGCGCTGGTCTCAAAGCCCGTGGCGATGGCGAGCCGCGCCAGCGTCATCGGCTGGCCGGAGGCATGCGCCCATGTCCGCCCCAGAAGATCGGTCAGCTGCCGCCAGCAGGCCGGATCGCCGGGGCCGCCCTCGATCACGACGTGATCGACGAGCCAGCTTTCCAGCCCGCGCCCCCAGGCCCTGACGTCAGACATTTTCGGTTCAGGGTTTTGCGCGCCTTGCGCCATGATGCGCCGCTCTCTGCCGGGACATGAAAGAGGCATGAATACTCGGGGCAGGTATCCGCCCCATCCCTGCCACTCGTCGATGCCGGTGGGATGGCCGCAGGAAAACACCCCCTTCATCACCCGGCACCGGAGGTGCCGGGCCGGCTGTTTCAGGTCACGCTCCCGGCGTCCGCGCCCCGCGCGCCGGGTTATTTCGCGTCGGCTGCCTTTGAGTCCCGCTCGCGCGCCTTGCGGATGCGTCGGCGGAACTTGGTGATGGGTTCGCCGCTGATTTTCGGCAGGTTCTCGGTCACGACCTTGTTGTCCTTCACGCCACGGTCGGTGGGTCGCATGTAGACGTAGCCGCGTGGAACCATGTAGCCGGCGAGGATCATGCTCAGGGCATGGGGATCGTCGAGCGCCTTCGCATCAAACCAGGTGAACTCGAGGTCGCGCGCCATCGTGAGCAGGCGCTGGCGGTGCTCGGGCTTGATCTCGTATTTCTGCGCCGCGGCGTGATAGAGCAGCGAAAAGAAGTAATCGTCCTTGGCGGGCACCTGGACGCCATCTTCAGTGCGCTTGCGGTCGAGCAGGTCCTTGAGCCATCTGGCGTCATGGTAGCCGTCGCCGATGCAGCGGATGTCGATCGGGACAGTCTCTCCACCGACCCGAACCTTGCCCTTGAACAGCTTCTCGGGGTTCAACACGATGTTCCCGGCGGCGGCGAATTGCGGCAGATCTGCGCAGAGCACGTCGAGATCCTTGTCGTTGAGCTTCTCCGGCAAGCCCTCGA
>LFIK01004693.1_pt1 | contig 11039 bp, 8 predicted proteins | sample 643401 | NCBI WGS metagenome assembly LFIK01 (sample SAMN03777447, study PRJNA286221) | soda lake metagenome | biome: soda lake; feature: Kulunda steppe; material: water; isolation source: sample T5-Br brine of Lake Tanatar-5 | place: Russia: Kulunda steppe | collected 2010-07
ATGCCCTTGCTGCAAGCAACCGAGAGAATCATGGGATCCAGGCGATCTCTTTTGCGTGGACCTTTTGAGACGGATTGAAATACAGATTCTGCACACACTTCGTGCTTATTTTGGTCAGAGCAGCAAGCGGTAGGGAAACCAACCCTGCAGCAGCACAAAAGAGCCATTCCAGTGCTGTCAGGTCTACAAGGTGGAAAAAATCACCTAGAAACTGCATGATGAGAATCTGGACCCCCAGAATGACTATGATGATGTACAAAAACGTTTTATCAGAAAAAATTCCTTTGAAGACGTTCAACTCGTCAGACACTTTTCTCGCATTAAAAGCATTGAATATCTGGCAGAAGATGAATGTGTTGAAGATCAGGGAGTTCACCTCTTTTTCGCGAAACTCGAACGACTCATTGTATAATGCTTCTTGGGCGTGAAAGCTGTTCATTAGGTTTTTGAATGTCTGGCAACTGCTTGCTCCTGCACATATTTCTTGGGGATTGGGTACATTGAGCCTACAAAAACTGACATCAACGTCTGTAAGCCATCTCTCGTAGTCAACGCGGCAGTCGTCAGGGAAGTTGTAATTATTCAATAGTGGAAGGGCATACAGAATCATGAGAAGGATTGTGAACTGGAAGGTTCCTTGGACAAGGATATGTTTCCACATCCGTCTGCTTATCAGTGGTTTTTTGCGGTCATTTGGTTTCTTTCGCAAGAGACTGTTGTCTGGAGGTTCTGTTGCAAGAGCGAGGGCGGCAAGGGAGTCCATAATGAGATTTACCCAAAGCAGCTGAAGCACTGTTAGAGGCATCCCCTTCTTCGTCACTGCACCCACAAATGCAAGGATGAGTGCAACAGCGTTAATGGTCAGTTGAAACTGCAAGAATTTCCTGATGTTATTGAAAACGCTCCTCCCCCAGAGCACTGCCTTGACGATGGATGCAAAGTTATCATCTAAGATGATTATGTCAGAAGCTTCTTTGGCTACATCAGTGCCACATTTGCCCATGGCCAAGCCTACATCTGATTCTTTTAGTGCTGGTGCATCATTCGTGCCGTCGCCAGTAACGGCAACAACTTCCCCTTGAGCTTTTAGCAGCTTGACAAGTCGATGTTTGTCCGCCGGGGAAGACCGTGCTAACACAGACAGGTTTGGTAGAATTCGCAATACTTCTTCATCATCCATGGTTCGAAAGGTCGGTCCTTCTACGATCTTACCATCAGCTTGCAGAATGCCGCAATCCTTTGCAATATGACATGCAGTATAAACATTATCACCCGTAACCATTTTGACTTGGATCCCCGCCCTTTTGCAATCCTGAACTGCACGCGGAACCTCAGGCCGGATGGGATCCTTTATGCCTACGATGCCGAAGATACACATGTTTGAGAGCTGCTGCTCAAGTTGGATGCACCGATTGACAGGCACTTCTTTGAAGGCAAGACAGAGAGTCCTCAGTCCTTGTTTTGACATATCTGTGATGCGTGCCTCTATCTCAGCCCTCCTTGCATCTTCCAGAGGAAGAATTTCGTTTGAGCTAGAGAGGGAGGCACTGCATTTGCAGAGCACTATCTCTGCTGCTCCAATGCAGTAGATGATGTCGGCCTTTTGACCAGAAACCCGTGCACCTCCGAATTTCCGTTCGGAAGTAAAGTTGAGGTGCTCTACTACACGAGACGCTGCCCGTACTTCTTCGTAGTTGATCCGTAGCTTCTCCAAAAGAAGGAGGAGGGCGCACTCTGTCCTGCTCCCAACTAACTGAATGTCCATGCCATCAAACAACAGGAATGCCGTCGTGCACAAGGAAATCCCTTTTGCCAGGTGCTCCAATACACAAGAAGGGAAACTAGCTGGCCTTGCCATTAGCTCGTATGAATGGCCAGCCATCCAAGCAGAAACGACGCTCATCCGATTTTCAGTGATGGTTCCCGTTTTGTCTGAGCAAATCACAGTGGCTCCTCCCATGGTTTCACAAGCCGCAAGAGCCCGCACGAAGTTGTTGTCTTTCATCATTTTCTTCATGGAATACGCAAGAGATATAGTCACTGCTAAAGGAAGGCCTTCAGGAACCGCTACCACTACAATGGTTACACTGAAGAGAAAGAATCGAACCACGTCGTTGAATCTTTCTGGTTTGAATCCACCATTTTCGATCAGCCAATGGGTGGTCAACGTCACAAAACAAATCAAGGCCACTGCAATTCCAACTTTGCCGATGTTGGAAGCTAGATGCCTCAGCTTTTCCTGCAAGGGTGTGTCTTCGCCGTCGCTCTCGATCAGCCCCATGGTTTTGCCCCATTCGGATTTGTTTCCGACTCCTGTCACCAACATGGTTCCACTTCCTTCCGTGACTTGCGTTCCAGCACGACAGAATGGATCACTCTTGGTTTTCTGTACAGGCTCACTCTCGCCCGTCAACGCCGCTTCGTCCACACAGAGGTGGTCCGAAGCAATCAGCAGGCCGTCCGCCACAATCTTGTCGCCCATCTCCAGCACCAACACATCGCCACAGACCACGTCAGTGGAAGGGATGAGATCCTTCCGACCGCTGCGCACGACTTTGACCGAGGTGTTTTCTTTCGTCGCGTTCAGCTTGCGGAACTGCTTCTCTTTCTGGTAGTCGTTGAACGCTCCAATGAAGGAGACCGCGAACACTGCAATCCAGATCGCAATTCCATCGACGTAGTTCTTGTTCCTGCGTTCTTCGGCGATGGCCAATCCCAGAACCAAGGAAAGGACGGCAGCTGCCATCAACAATCGCACGGTGGGGTCTGCAAGCTGTTCTCCGACAATGCGCAGAAACCCTTTGGCTTTCGCGTGTCCCACTTCGTTGTGGCCGTATGCATATTGACGTTCCACTATCGTCTGTGGTTGGGAGTCGGTGTCGATGCCTCCTTCGAGATGCGTGTGCAGCTTCTTCGCGATGGTATGGATGCCACCTTCCATCTCCAGCAGTTGCATTTCTTTGCTTGCGTTGATGTAATCTAGCTTCTGCGAAGAGATGTCGAACGGGATTCCTGGACCACCATCCACGCTGCTGTCCACCTGCAGCACCACGTCGTCCAGCACTTCTTCCAGGCCCATCAGGACGGGGAGCAGACGGTTCCGTCCCTCTGCTTCCAGGCTTGTCATCTTGTGCTGCGCTCCTGCAACGTTCCAAATCGCATCGGTGTGGCGAATCGTGGACGCGTGTGGCCACGCACGTCGCACACATGCGACACACATGCGACCCTGGACGTCGGTCGACCCCACAATATTCCCTCCCCCAACCTCCCTCTGAAACGAATATTCGCAAGGAGGGGACGGTCGAGCGGGTGAAGATATCGAGATGTTCCTCGTAGATCTCGATGAAGGCGGAAGAGATATCGATGAGGAGGGAGGGATCGAAGCGACCGCCTCGGTGGACGACGAACGAAGGAGCGGATGATGGGGTTGCGCGCGTTGAGCGAAGCCATCGAGGCGGAAATGGAGGAAGAACTGCGCACCGAAATGGAAGAGTACGAGGATGCAGTGGTTCTGTACGATCGCATCGCCAAAAGGAACAAACAATCGGTGCGTGGAGGAAAGGAAGGGATCGGTCGGAGCCGGAAAGGACACAGCACATGCCGAGGAAGGAGCTGACGGGAAACGCCATGGGTGCTTGGATGCGAACGAAGCCCTTGTTCCTCCAACGCTGCTTGGAGTATCGTAGGAACGGAATCAAAATGGAAGAGGAAGAAAAACATGGATGGGATCGGATCAGGTTGGACGTCCAAGAAACCGCGAACGAGCCACCAGGCTGTCTGTTCGTGAGCTCCGGTACATCCGAAAACGTAGGAGGCGTGCACTTCTTCAATCCTGCACATGCACAACTGGTTCGAATCGATCGTAAGGGAAAATCTCAAGCAGTCATCGAGGTGAAGCTGAGGATCTACAGCAACGGCAAGGGTGTTGCCGAGGACGGGATTCTGTTCCTCGTGCGAGCAGCTCACCCAGATTGCGAATTTGCAAAGGACCGAGTGAGTCTCACCATATCAGCCCGTAGCAAATCCGCATTTGGATACATCGGGCATGGGGAGCCTGTCCTGTTCAGTTGGATAAGTAGAGGTAGCCTGGCCAGAAGCATCAGCAGTGCATCGCCGTTGGAACTCTCCTTCCTAGCTGCAAGACTTCTAAAAGGTGTGCAGGACCAAGCCGGGGGATCTGGTGCCTTCACTCTCCAAACTAGCGGGGATAATCAAAGCAGACTGAAGATAGTAGCCATGCCCCATTTCATGCCCACGTTCAGATACCCTGCATTGAAACGCAATGGCTCGTCCACCTCTAGTGCCGTGTATTTTCGCTACCTCTATGACAAACTCAGCCAGTGTAGGATGGACCTCGTTGCAGATTGCAGGTGCCCATTTTGTGGTCTTGTGTGTAGGGAGTATAGGGTTTTGAAGAATCACCTCAAGCATTGTCATGACTTGTTTGTTTACGGTTTCTCGGAGCCTGGGACTCGTACCCCCACAATAAATGTTTCGGCAAAACCGCCTGTATATACCAATGGCAAGCTTGGCTTTTGTTTGAATCGGGATGGATCCATGGACTTTCTATGGGCAAGTAATCGTTGGACTTCACCTGCAGGCCACTTCCATGAAGCGGACATTGGTAATTTTACACCTGCCCATAGAGCAGAAAACGGAAAGGTCTGCGAAGCGTCCACACCCAGTAGGACGACGGAGGAGAAACCCTGCCAACTGCAAACATCGCCAGTCGATGTTTCAGAGCAGACTCCACTGCAGGACGTGGATCAGTTGATTGTCTCTGAGAAGGCTCAAGCACAGCAGCAAATCCACAAGCTGGACAAACAAAACCAGCGAGGTGGGAGAATAAGGCAAAGCCTGAAAAGCGAGGAATCGGGAAGGGATGAGAAAGGAAAAGGACCGGCAACTGAACCGTATCATACAGCTCAGCCCATAGCCGGTCGTAAGCGCAAAGTAGGGGGCCCTGAAGCAAAGAAACGGATGTTCTACCATTCGAAGACGTGCCAGCTCATTACCGAGGAGGAACTCGCAAATGGATGCCCAGACAGTGACGATGAAGAGGACTTTGAGGTTTGGCTGGAATCAGAAAGAAAAAGTCTGGATGAATTCATTGATGTGAACGAGACTGAGAAGCAATTCATGCATCTCTGGAATGCATACGTTCACCTCTTCCCAGTATATGGGGACATCCAGATCCCCCCTGCTTGCAAAAACTTTGCGAAAGAGCATCAGCAAAAGCTGTCTGAGGATGAAGATCTACGACAGTGCTTTGTCCTCTTTCTGATTCATTTGTTTCAGATTGGCCTTATCGACCAGGAAGTCATTGTTAGCAGCCTCGATGCTGCGGACGGCGTAAAATAAATCTTTTGTCCTTCACATTTCTGTAAAATTATTGTGCATGACTGGGCGGACAAGCCCACGGGAACATCAGGTCAGTGGTGCGAAAATTTCTGTTCCCTTCAAGTGTGAGTTGGTGACTTGGCGATTGTTCCAGGATGGCGCCTTCCTCTTTTTCTCGCCTTTCGTCTTCTGTGGACGTCTGTATGCTGGGGGTCGTGGAGAAGGTTTCTGCCCTATGCGTTGCAGAGCCATGTCTAAGTCTTCTGGATCTTCTGGCACATCGATTTCACGCCACAATTCTTTCAAAGCTTCATCGACTTTCATGGATGGGGTGTGCTTGTCCGATGGGTACACGTAGGACAGCTTCGTCTGGGTGTTCGTGAGGACAAAGCATTTGCCTTCCTTTTTCAGTTCCTGTATGTCCTTGTCGATGCCATGGTACACATCCTTCAACTCGTCGCAGGAGACTCCGTCTACGCTTTTCAAGATCACGTTGTAATAAAGCTCATCTTTGTCCCTGGCGTTGTATTTGGCTTGGTAGCACAAGCTTTCTGCGATGTCGTCGTACGAGACTTTGGGATTGCTCTTCAGCGCCTCCTTCAGCTCTGCATCGCCTTGCACGTCGTACTGTATGGCTTCGGAGACGTCTTGCACCGTCATGGTGGTTTGTTTCTGGCGGTTGCGCAGGTCCGTGCATCGTTTCCGAATCGTCAGCACGTCGTGTCGTTCGCCGGTCTCCTCTTTCCCATGTTTTTCGATCGCTCTGTTTCTCACCTTGAAGAGGACGTCCAGCACCATCTTGATCAGCCTGCCAATTGGCATGGCTCTCATCCTTCTCGCATCGTTCTTCGCCGTCTTTTTCTCTTCTTTCGTGTTCTCTTTCTTCACCTTGGTCAGGTTCGCTCCAGGTTTGACATCCGCCTTCTTCCTGCTTCCCTTGGCTTCCTTCTCCTCGCGGATCTGTCCCAAGAGTGCCGCGGACTGCGCATTTCGCTTCCTGAACTCCTCCACTTGGCGATTCAAGTGGAAGTTCATCGCGAACCTTCGCACGTCGTCCGCCGACGAAAGGCCGTCTGAAGCGTCTTCCAGCACGTCTCTGAGGACCGTCCACACCACCCACCGAGTGCCGACGAGGAAACAAAGCAGGGAGAGGGGAGCTATGCCAACGAGGACGTCCTCGTCGGTATATGGCATCGACGCGTCCAGCACAGAAGGTAGGAAACAAGTGCTGCAGCAGTGGAAACAGAAGCACCGAAGCGACGAGAGCGATGATGCGCTTGCAGCAGATCCAACGGACGTGCATGGGGAGGAATTGGCGGAGGACGGGAAGGAACAAGGTCACGGCCGCCGCCACCACCACCACCACCAGAGGAGTGCCCAAAGGGGACAGGTCGACGCAAGATGCAGCTCGGAGGGCGGAAGAAGGAATCCAGCTCGTGCAAGAACTCGCGGAAATCACCTTGCAAACTGGACCCAAAGGGTTCCGAAGAACCGTGCAGGTGGCACAAGCCACGCTGGAACTCGCCTCCGAACTGGCTGCAGAGCGGAAATTCTCTGCGCCCGAAGCTCTGAGGAGGCTCTTTGAAAAATTGGGAGCGACATACATCAAACTAGGACAGTTCATTGCCTCCTCGCCGACGCTGTTCCCCGAGGAGTACGTCCTGGAGTTTCAAAAGTGCTTGGACAAGACCACTCCCGTCCCTTTTCCCATCATGGAAAAGATCCTGCGCCAAGAATTGGGAAAACCAATCGAGGAAGTGTTTTCATCGATCGAAAAACAGCCTCTTGCATCGGCCTCCGTTGCTCAGGTCTACGGAGCCAGGCTTAAAGGTAGTGAGAAGGATGTGGTCATCAAGCTCCTCAAACCAGGGGTGGAAGATGTGCTGAGCACGGACCTGAACTTCTTGTACGGATCCTCTCGGGTTCTGGAGTTCCTCAATCCGGAACTGTCCCGAACATCTTTCTCCGCAATCATCGGAGACATCCGCAAGTCCATGATGGAGGAAGTGGACTTTCGGATGGAAGCAAGGAACATTCAAGAATTCACTGCCTTCTTGGAGCGGTCTGAAATCGAGGATGCAGTGGCTCCGTTCGTTTACCAGGCTTACACTACCAAGAGGATGCTGGTGATGGAGAGGTTCTTTGGCGTTCCACTGACGGATTTGGAAGCCATCAAAGAAGTGTCTCCCAACCCCGAGGCTACGCTCATTACAGCCTTGAACACATGGTTTGCGAGTGTACTTTTGAGCGATTCGTTCCATGCGGACGTTCATGCAGGGAATCTGTTTGTGTTGCGGAACGGGAAGGTTGGTTTTATTGACTTTGGCATCGTTGGCAGGATTTCTCCATCCATATGGTCTGCTGTGCAAGGGTTCCTTCAGTCTGTTTCCACGGAAGACTATCGCAGCATGGCTCAGTCGTTGGTGCAGATGGGTGCCACTGGCGATTCCGTCGACTTGGATGCTTTCACCAAGGACTTGGGGGATCTGTTCGAGGGATTGAATCGTTTGGATTCGGATTTGGTGGTGCAATCGCGTCGCAGCTCTTCGGGTGCCACGACCGTTTCTGCTGGTTTGGTGGTGGACGACGAGCAGGTGAATCGTTTGGTGTTGGACATCGTTCGTTTGGGGGATGCGTATGGGCTCAAGTTCCCACGTGAGTTCGGCGTCCTGTTGAAGCAGCTCTTGTACTTCGACCGTTACGTCCGCCTGTTGGCTCCGGAGATGGAAATGATGCGTGACGACCGCGTTCGTTTCGTCCCATCCGACGCCACTTCCACGGTCATCGACGTGTGAAATCCGACGTCCCACCGTCCACTCCTCGCCTTTCCTCCCTCTCGTTCCTTCGATCCACACCGATATCGCCCACATCGACATCCGTCCCATTCGCACCGTTGTCGTCCTTCGTGTGGCATCGTAGCACCAAGACGTGGTCGTGCACCGTCGCAGGTCGAGAAGCGCATCGACATGGACGACGAAACGCACGTGCGTGTGGAAGTGCGAGGAGAACTGGTCCACGAAGAAAGGCTCGGAAGGATGCACCTGCAAGTCGACAGGAGATGGACGGTGAAACACGTGCTGGAACACCTGAAAGCCAAGGCGAAACAACAGGAACGTGAAGACTTGCAGGTGCGCGAACGTCCGTTGATGGACGAGAATGCAAAAACGGAAACGGAAGAGAACTGACTGGAACCTGAAAAATGCGAAGTTGGTGTATCAAGGAACCCTCCTGCAAGAACAGGAAGTGCTTGGTGAACAATTGGACGATGGAGAACCAAACAAAGTCCACGTCCTATACGTCGTCAAGCAAAAGGGAAAGGATGCGAAGAATGCGAGCGACGATAAAGGGAAGCAACAAGAAGCGTGTGAAATGGAGCAAAAAAACCGGGAAACGAAAAAGGAGGAAACGAAACCAGGAGAACATGTGCGAAAACGATCCGCCCCCAAGGATGCATGTCCCGAGTTGCTGCATCCGATGCTCCGGAATCCGATTTTTGAAGAATCCTATGAAGCGGCATTGGTGGCTGTGATCCAGGCTTGCCAAGAGACCGCGATCGACGAACGGTGGAGACAAAATGGCGATGCAGAGGAGAATGCCAGGACCAGCAACACCCACCTGCTCGATCTCGATGATGCAAACATTGGACCGCCACCATTCCCCAACTCGCGACAAGAAGATGACCTCGGACAGGATCCAGGAAGGGAACAACAAGAGGATTTTAGAAGGCAAGGTGTAGAAAGGAGATATCCTCCACCCGGTAGAGAACAGGGAGCAAACCCACGCAATCCTAATGCTGCACAACAAGCACCACGCCAGTATCGTATTCGATTCCACATCAGGGTGGACGTGTGGCTCATCCTGAAACTTGCTTCCATGGTGTTTGTCTTGAATCAGGGAGGATCTCCACCTCGCCTTGCAGTTCTGTCCACCATTGCTGCATTCCTATACGTGGCCCAAACTGGAGGATTGGATCGGCTTCGTGGAACTTTCTTGCCTGCTTGGAACTCGTTCTTGACGTCGATGAATAACAGAGTGGGGGGTGAAAACGGGCCACAGCTTGGCATCCTTCAACGGGCATTTTACGAGGCAAAGGTCTTTTTTTTTGGTTTCTTGTCTTCATTGATGCCAGGGTGGGATTTTCACCCTCGGCCGCCCGCTCATGCTCAGAATGGACAGGAGCAACAGCAAGGAAGACCTCATCAAGAGTAAACTTATTTTTATTTGGTGGTGATTCTAATTCTTTTTCTGCAAATGACTCTTGCCAAATACAGTTCAGAGGTGGATGTGAGAATCTTGCAACCTTGTGTCCATGCCTAGTGCGCATGTGCGTTTCCAGTCTCAGAGACTGTCGACAGACTCGCCGAGGTCGATCTGCTTGGGACACGCGCGTTCGCCACAAAGGACAATTGCGATCCTTCCCTGGTCAAGTGCATGTCTTTCATGGGCATGCTGTTTGGGATCAGATAAGAACGATCGACATGTTCCTTGTACTTTAGATGTGCATACCAAGCAATCCCGCTAGAATTGAGGGCAAGTCCAAGCAGGTTGGTGGGATGAAAAATGACATCCCCAAATGCAAACAGCCCAAATGTTCCTTGTACAATAGACTTCAACCTTCCGACCACAGAGGTTGTAAGCGAGTCATTCACCAGTGTGCAGAGGTAGGTTGCATAATTTAGGAGCAAAGCAGACAGGCAAGAGATCATGAAGCAGAACAAGAATGGCGCTGAACCTAGGAACAACCCGATGTCCATTTTCCCCAACTCATTGGTCAACACCATCAATATGATTGAGCCTGGCAGCGACCACAATGAGTTGTACAGCAGCAACGCAAAGCTGTCAACATTTGTTTCGTCTCCCAGTTTTCCCACCGTCACTACGTATGCTGCCGATGCAAAAGCTGAACAGAGAGCAAGAATGTACCCTAGAGGATCAAAAGTCAGATCACCGGCCCCAGCAATCACTCCTCCCAAGGTCATGCACATCACAGCGAGTTGTATTTTTCGATTGGCACTCTTTGCCCTTAGCAACCAATCAAGCAGCAACACGAACGGCGTTGTCGCAGATTTGAGCACTCCATACATGGGTATATTGACAATGGACAGTGCGGCCATGTCTAGCACGAGTTTTCCCAGGAAGAAGGTAGACATGAGTCCAACCTTTTTGAATGTTTTCCAGCAGAACTTGGTGGGCTGGATGATGCCACACACGTTCATAAAGACGATCGATCCCACCGACACCGCCATTTGACCTGCCACGAGGGTAGCTGGCGCATGGAACTTGTACACTTGGAAGATCCCTTTGTTGAGGAACACCGTTGCGATGCTCAGCAGTCCTGTTTCGTCGACCTCGTCAGCTCGGTGGTTCGGCCCGTCTTCTCCTCCCATCTCGTCCGTTCGATCCTCTCTTTTCCTCCACGCACCGTAAAACGCCGCCACCAGCCCTCCACGCAGTCCGTGCACGTGTTGGCCTCCTCCATGGCGTCCGTTTCGCTTCGTTTCCATGTCCGTCTGGGCCGCGTCTGCGTCCACCACACGTCTCACCAAAGACCCACTGGGCCCAGGACCACCACTTAACTCCCAAGGTAAAAAAAAAGAAACGAAAACCATTCCTGGACGTGGAGGGTCCATCCGTCCGCCGGGGAAACGGGATCCCACCTGGCCGAGGAGTGGGGATGGGACAGTGGGAAAGGTAAAGGG
>LFIK01004694.1_pt1 | contig 11036 bp, 10 predicted proteins | sample 643401 | NCBI WGS metagenome assembly LFIK01 (sample SAMN03777447, study PRJNA286221) | soda lake metagenome | biome: soda lake; feature: Kulunda steppe; material: water; isolation source: sample T5-Br brine of Lake Tanatar-5 | place: Russia: Kulunda steppe | collected 2010-07
GATTCGCGCCATGATCGCAACTATCTGCGCCATCAGGTATTGCCACGTATCGAGCGGCGCTGGCCGGGCTATCGTCAGACCCTGACGCGGGCGGCGGCGCTGGTGTCCGAGCAGCAGACGCTACTGGACGCGCAGCTGGGCGAAGGCATGCAGGCTGGTTTGCCGTTGCCGCTGGACCGGCTTGCGGCGGAGGTGTCTCGTGGCACGGCTCAGCTGCACCTGTGGCTGGCGCGCAACGGCATTCAGAGTCCGTCGCAGGCGCGGCTGCTGGAACTGCATCGGCAGGCGCTGCAGGCGCGGGTCGATGCCCGCATGCGAGTGGAGGTGGGCGCATTTCATGTGCGCCGCTTTGCGGGCGCGCTGCACCTGGTTCCCGCAATCAGGGCGGCCTTGCCCCGGGGTCCGCTGACCTGGACGCTGACGGAACCGTGCGAGCTGCCCCATGGCCGGCTGCTGGCCTGCTGCACCGACGGTGCCGGCCTGCCCGCCGCACTGGCCCGGGCCGAAGTCCGCTTTCGTCAGGGCGGCGAGCGTTTCCAGCCGGCCGGGCGGCGTCATTCCATGCCGTTGAAGAAATGGTTCCAGAGCGCTCAGGTTCCGCCCTGGGAACGAGACCGGTTGCCGCTGGTCTGCGTGGCGGGTCAGGTGGTGGCGGTGGCCGATCTTGCGGTCGCCGAAGGCTGGCTGCAAAGGCCCGGCCGGGTGTTGCGCTGGCAGCCCCGGGACGCTGGCACCGGCCTGCCGACAGGGAATCCCGATTGAGGGGGCGGGCCGCTTCTGGTAGTCTGAACTCCCATCTTGATTGACGCCACCCCGGCGCGATTCGTGGGCAGGATGGGTTCCTCATGACGCAATTTATCTGTGTGACCGGGGGCGTGGTTTCCTCGCTCGGCAAGGGCATTCTGGCCGCTTCGCTGGCCGCTGTCCTTGAAGCACGTGGCCTGCGGGTCACGATCCTCAAGCTTGATCCCTACATCAATGTCGACCCGGGCACCATGAGCCCGTTCCAGCATGGCGAGGTATTTGTCACGGCGGACGGGGTCGAGACCGATCTGGATCTGGGCCATTACGAGCGGTTCCTGCGCACCCGCATGACCCGGCGCAACAACTTCACCACCGGCAGCGTATACGCCGAGGTCCTGCGCAAGGAACGGCGCGGCGACTATCTGGGCGGCACGGTGCAGGTGATTCCGCACATTACCGACGAGATCAAGCGGCGAATCCTGGCGGGCTCGTCCGGCTATGACGTGGCCCTGCTGGAGATCGGCGGTACGGTGGGCGACATCGAGTCGCAGCCATTCCTGGAGGCCATTCGTCAGCTGCGGCTGGAGGTGGGGCCGTCCAACTGCCTGCTCATTCATCTGACGCTGGTGCCGTACATTGCCACTGCGGGAGAAACCAAGACCAAGCCGACGCAGCACTCGGTGAAGGAGTTGCGTTCCATCGGCCTGCAGCCCGATGTGCTGGTGTGCCGGTCCGATCACGAGATCCCGGATTCCTCCCGCCGCAAGATCGCGCTGTTCACCAATGTCGAGGAAGAAGCGGTGGTGCCGCTGCAGGACGCTCGGTCTATCTACGAGGTGCCGATCCTGCTGCATCAGCGGCGTCTGGACGGCATTGTCTGCGACAAGCTGCGCATCAGCGCACCCGATGCCGACCTGAGTGAGTGGGCCCGTGTAGTGGACGCACACGTGAACCCGGAGCGCGTGGTGCGGCTGGCCATGGTCGGCAAGTACATGGAACTGCTGGATGCCTACAAGTCGCTGATCGAGGCGATTACCCATGCCGGCATCCAGACCCGGACCCGGGTGGAGATCGAGCCCATCGATGCCGAAGACATCGAGCGTGAAGGTGTCGACGTGCTCCAGGGCGCCGATGCCATCCTGGTGCCTGGCGGTTTCGGTGGTCGTGGCTTCGAGGGCAAGATCCAGGCAGCGCGCTTTGCCCGCGAACAGGGCGTGCCGTACCTGGGCATCTGTTATGGCCTGCATGCTGCCATCATCGAGTTTGCTCGCAACGTGGCGGGCATGGAGGGCGCCAATTCCACCGAGATCGATGGCGAGAATCCCTGGCCGGTGGTAGCGCTGATCACCGAGTGGACCGAACGCGATGGCCAGGTGGAGCAGCGCACCGGTGGCAGCGATCTGGGCGGTACCATGCGCCTGGGCGAGCAGCACTGTCGGTTGGCGGCAGAAAGCCTGGCCCGGCGCTTGTATGGCAAGGACGAGATTGCCGAGCGCCATCGGCATCGTTACGAAGTCAACGAACATTACGTCTCGCGGCTGGAAGAGGCGGGACTGCGGATCAGTGGCCGATCCATTCCCGATGGTCTGGTGGAAATGATCGAGCTGGCAGACCATCCGTGGTTCCTGGCCTGCCAGTTCCACCCGGAGTTCACTTCGACGCCGCGAGATGGCCACCCGCTGTTCACGGGTTTCATCCGGGCCGCGCTGGAACAGGCGGGGCAGGGCGCGGCGTCGGCAGCCAGACCGGAACCGGCACGCACTGATGTGGTCTGATGCGAGCGCGGCATTCTGCGCGGCATCCTGCGCGGCATTCTGCGCGGCATTCTGCGCGGCAGCGACGACGTCAGCAGCCGCTGTCACGGTCCCGGCTGCCTGCTCTGACAACGCCCGGGCGTTGTCAGTCTGACCCTCACCCGGGCGGTCCGCGCCTAGAGCTGCGCGGGCGTCCCCTCAGTACTGGAGCAAGCCCTTGACTGCCAGCAACCCGGCAAGCATGGATCTGTGTGGATTTCAGGTGGGACTGCAGCAGCCCCTGTTCCTGATCGCCGGACCCTGCGTGATCGAGAGCGAGCAGCTGGCCCTGGACACCGCGGCCGAGCTGAAGGCGCTGACCACTGAACTGGGCGTGCCGTTCATCTTCAAGTCTTCCTACGACAAGGCCAACCGCTCGTCCCACTCCAGCTATCGCGGGCCGGGGCTGGAGGCAGGCCTGCGCATCCTGGAAAAGGTCCGGGATCAGATCGGGGTGCCGGTACTGACCGATGTCCACGAGGACACGCCGCTGGACGAGGTGGCGTCGGTGGTCTCGGTCATGCAGACACCTGCGTTCCTCTGTCGGCAGACCAATTTCATCCAGAACGTCTGTCGACAGGGCATTCCGGTCAACATCAAGAAGGGCCAGTTCCTGGCGCCCCACGACATGCTGCAGGTGGTGGAAAAGGCGCGCGCGACCGGCAACCGCCAGATCATGGTCTGCGAGCGCGGCGTCAGCTTCGGCTACAACAACCTGGTCTCGGACATGCGATCGCTGGCAATCATGCGGGAAACCGACTGCCCGGTGGTCTACGATGCGACCCATTCGGCCCAGTTACCGGGCGCCCAGGGCGGAGCATCGGGCGGCATGCGTGAAGTGATTCCGGTGCTGGCGCGGGCGGCAGTCGCGGCTGGCATTGCCGGGCTGTTCATGGAAACTCACCCGGATCCAGCGCAGGCGCTGTCCGATGGCCCCAACTCCTGGCCGCTGGCGCGCATGCGCGCGCTGCTGGAAGTGCTGGTGGCGCTGGACCGTGCGGTCAAGGCACAGCCCCTTGCCGAGCAGGCGCTCTGACAGGCGGTGACGCAGACAATTTCACGAATTGCATGGAGCACAGACAAGGCATGACCGAAATCGTTGCAGTGCATGCTCGCGAGATCATTGATTCCCGCGGTAACCCCACGGTGGAGGCGGATGTGCGCCTGGCCGATGGCAGCCTGGGCCGCGCCGCGGCGCCGTCCGGCGCGTCAACCGGTTCTCGCGAGGCACTCGAGAAGCGCGACGGTGACAGCGCTCGCTACCTGGGCAAGGGTGTTCGCCAGGCGGTTGCGGCGGTCAATGACGAGATCGGCGCTGCGCTGAAAGGGCGCGACGCAGCGGATCAGGCCGGCCTGGATCAGGTCATGCTTGATCTGGACGGCACCGACAACAAGGCGCGGCTGGGGGCCAATGCCATCCTCGCCGTGTCGCTGGCAGCGGCCAGTGCTGCTGCCAGCTCCCGCAGGCTGCCACTCTATGCGCATATTGCCGAGCTGGCCGGGACCGAGTTCAGCATGCCGGTGCCCATGATGAACATCCTCAACGGGGGTGAGCACGCGGACAACAATGTCGACATCCAGGAGTTCATGATCCAGCCGGTGGGTGCGACCAGTTTCGCGGAAGGGCTGCGCTGTGGTGCGGAAATCTTCCAGCACCTGAAGAAGGTGCTGACCGAGCGCGGACTATCCACCGCGGTGGGCGATGAAGGTGGCTTTGCTCCCAACCTGCCGTCCAATGCTGCGGCGCTGGATGTGGTGGCCGAGGCGGTGGAGCGCGCCGGCTATGGGCTGGGTCAGGATGTGACGCTGGCACTGGACTGCGCTGCCACCGAGTTCCATCAGGACGGGATCTACGACCTGAAGGGCGAAGGCCGTCGTTTCGACAGCGCCGACTTCGTCGGCTATCTGGAGGAACTGGCAAGCCGCTATCCGATCCTGTCGATCGAGGATGCCATGGACGAGTCGGACTGGGACGGCTGGAAGCTGCTCACCGACCGGCTGGGCAAGCGCGTGCAGCTGGTGGGCGATGACCTGTTCGTGACCAATACCCGAATTCTGCAGCAGGGGATCGAGCGCGGTGTGGCCAATTCGATCCTGATCAAGTTCAACCAGATCGGTTCGCTCACCGAAACGCTGGCAGCCATCGCCATGGCTCGGGAAGCGGGTTATACCAGCGTCATTTCGCATCGCTCCGGAGAGACCGAGGACGTGACCATTGCCGATCTGGCCGTGGCCACCGGTGCCGGTCAGATCAAGACCGGTTCCCTGTGTCGCTCCGATCGCGTTGCCAAGTACAATCAGCTGCTTCGGATCGAGGAGGCGTTGCATGCCGAAGGCAAGAGCGCCCCGTATCGCGGTCGGGCCGAGTTCCGCTTCTAGGCCGGGCTGGCCGGCGTTGCTCGCGCTGGGGCTGCTGGCCCTGGTGCTGCTGGCGTTGCAGTTTCGTCTCTGGGTGGGCAAGGCCAGTGTGGCCGAAATCGGTGAACTGTCCGGACGGGTGGCCGAGCGCCAGCAGGAAAATCAGCGTCTGCGCGAACGCAATGCTGTCCTGGAGGCAGAGGTGCATGCGCTCAAGGCCGGGCCGGAGAGCCTGGAAGCGCGGGCGCGGTCGGATCTGGGCATGATCCGCAAGGGCGAGACTTTCTTTCTGATCGTTCCGGATGCGCAGGGGGACGGCGCTCAATGACCTTTCAGGACGAGGACCGCTCATCGAACCCGTCATGCCGCTGAGCGGGGAGCCCACCATCGCTGGCTCGCCGCTTGAAGCGCTGTTGTTGCCTCCGCAGCCTGCTGAAGCTCTGATCAAGGGCAGCTATCGCGGTGCGCCGGAAGCCTTCCAGGTGGACGAAGTGCCGGGCTGGCAGCCGTCGGGGGATGGTGAGCACCTGCTGCTGCGAGTGCGCAAGCGGGGTGCCAACAGTGCCTGGGTAGCCGGCGAGCTGGCGCGCGCCGCTGGCTGTCGGCCTCGTGACGTGGGCTACTGTGGCAGCAAGGATCGGCAGGCGCTGACCTGGCAGTGGTTCAGCGTGCCGGATACGCGTGGACTGCTGGAGCCAGCTGGCTGGCAGGGCGAGGGCTGGCAGGTACTGGCAGTCGAACGCCACCGCCGTAAGCTGCGCCGGGGCGAGCATGCGGGCAACCGGTTCCGGCTGCTGTTGCAGCTGGAGACGCCGGTTGAGCCAGCAGTACTGCAGGCCTGCCTGGCGCGTCTGCAGGCGGGCGTCCCCAACTACTTCGGACCGCAACGCTTCGGCCGGCAGGGTGCCAATCTGGGCGCTGCCGCTGGCTGGGTAGAGAGCGGCCGCCTGACCCGAGACCGGTCGCGGCGAGGCTGGCTGATTTCCGCGGCCCGCGCCCTGTTGTTCAATCAGGTGCTTGCAGCCCGGGTGAGTGATGGCAGCTGGAATCAGTGTCTGAGTGGTGAATCGGTGCTGGATGGGGGACCCACCGGGCCCATGTGGGGTCGCGGCCACCCGCCTGTGTCAGCAGCTGCGCTGGCGGTCGAGCAGGCTGCCCTGGTGCCCTGGCAGGCCTGGTGCGAGCGTCTGGAACACGTGGGCCTGCAGCAGGAACGACGGCCGCTGGTGCTGCAGCCGCAGGCGCCGCAGCTGGAGCGGGACGGCGACCTGATGCGGCTTGCCTTCACCTTGCCGCCCGGCAGCTTTGCCACCGCGGTACTTGCGGCCCTGGGCGCGCTGCATGAACTCGATCCGACGCTGGATCGTGACGCGGCGTCGGACCTTCGTGGACAGGAGTGGCCGGATTGAAAGACCAGGAACTCATGGGGATCGGCTTCACGTCCCGGCGCACCCGGGAACGCCTGGTGAGGCGACTGGCGGAAGCGGGCATCGAGGACGAGCGGGTGTTGCAGCTGATGGCGAGCACGCCCCGTCATATCTTTGTCGATGAAGCCCTGGCTCACCGTGCCTACGAGGATACGGCGCTGCCGATCGGCCATCAGCAGACCATCAGTCAACCGTTCGTGGTCGCACGCATGACAGCCGGATTGCTCGAATACGGGATGCCCCGGCGGGTGCTGGAAGTGGGCACTGGCTGTGGCTACCAGACTGCAATCCTGGCGCAGCTGGTGGCGGAAGTGTATTCGGTGGAAAGGATCCGGCCGCTGCTGGACCGGGCTCGGGAGCGTCTGCGTCGTCTGCAGCTGAACAATGTCCAGCTGCGTCATTCCGACGGCGGCATGGGCTGGCCGGAAGCCGGGCCATTCGATGGCATTCTGGTCGCGGCAGCGCCGCGAGCGGTGCCGGAAGCGTTGCTGGAGCAGCTGGCCGAGGGCGGTACGCTGGTGATCCCGGTGGGCGATGGCAGTGTCCAGTCGCTGGTCCGGGTACGCCGCGAGCAGGGCCGGCTGATCGAGGAGGTACTGGAGCAGGTCCGGTTCGTCCCGCTGCAGTCGGGGCGCCTCCAGTGACCGGGCCAGACCTGCAGCTTCGGTCTGCCCCGCGTCGTCTGCTGCAGTGGCTGGGGGTCTGGTTGCGCGGTTTCGCGATGGGCGTGGCAGAGCTGGTACCCGGTATTTCCGGCGGCACCGTGGCGTTCATTACCGGGATCTACCTGGAACTGGTGGCATCGTTGCGAGCACTTGACCGCCGCTGGCTGACGCTGGTGCTGGCCGGGCACTGGCGCACTGCCTGGGGGTACGCCAACCTCGGTTTCATGAGCATGCTGGGAACGGGCATGCTGGTGGCGCTGTTCACGCTGGCAAACCTGGTGCGCTGGCTGCTGGACCACCACGAGATCTACCTGTGGGCCTTCTTCTTTGGCCTGATTGCCGCATCGGTCATCTACATCATGGGCGTGATCGGCCGCTTCAACCTGAGCCGTTCGCTGCTGCTGGTGCTGGGCTTGCTGATCGGTTTCGCGCTCACCCAGATCGGCGGGCTGCCGCCCACGGACAGTCCGGTAGTAACTCTGCTGGCAGGCATGATTGCCATCTGCGCCTGGATCCTGCCCGGCGTCTCGGGCAGCTTCATGCTGTTGCTGTTAGGCCAGTACCAGCGGGTCATCCGGGCGCTGGCGGAGCTGGATCTGCTGTTCCTGCTGACGCTCGGGCTGGGTTGCCTGCTCGGGCTGCTGGCGTTCACGCGTGTTCTGGTATGGTTGCTGAGTCGCTACTACGCGGCCACGCTGTCACTGCTCTGCGGGGTCATGGCGGGGTCGCTGCAAAGGTTGTGGCCATGGCAGCAAACCCTCAGCTATTACCTGGATTCCGATGGTGGTGCCATTCTGCTCCATGGTCGCCCCCTGTTGCCCTGGCAATTCGAGCGGCTTTACGGCGACGACGCGCAACTGCTGGGGGCGCTACTGGCTGCGGCTGCAGGCATGGGGCTGGTCCTTGCGCTCGACTGGCTGCAGCGACGTCAGCGTGCCGGTGCGCCGCCGCCCCGGTCATCTGCCTGAGTGACGGCGGTTGCTGATGGCGCCCGCAGGACAGGCCCTGTTCCGGTTGCCGGCCCTGGTTGCGCTCGCTCTGCTGCTGATCGGCTGTGCCAGCGGCACCCGTGCCCCGGTCGGGGATCGCGGTACTGCCGAGATTCCACGCAGCGGTCAGCACACGGTGCGTGAAGGTGACACCCTTTACCGGATCGCCTGGCAGTACGGGCTGGACTGGCGCGAGCTGGCACGTCGCAACGGCATTGGTGAACCCTACAGGATTCGCCCGGGGCAGCAGATTGCCCTGCGCGGCAGCGGATCCGGTACGGCAACAGCGCCGGCCAGGTCGCAGGGGACGTCAGCGGCAAGCGACGGCCGTGCCACGGCTGCCAGCTCGGAGCCCGCACCGGTCCGTGATACTGGCCGGTCGCGGCAGGCTGCTTCCAGCTCGGATCCCGGCTGGCGCTGGCCGCTAGAGGGAGAGGTGGTACGCGGCTTCGTCGCCAGTGGTGCCGGCATGAACAGGGGGCTGGATCTGCGTGCGCCCAGGGGCACAACGCTTTACGTGGCGGCACCGGGCGAGGTGGTCTATGCCGGATCGGGACTGCGGGGTTTTGGTCAGCTGGTGATCGTCAAGCATGACGACACCTGGCTGTCTGCCTATGCCCACAACAGCGAGACGCTGGTAAACGAAGGTGAGCAGGTGGCCGCCAACGGGCGCCTTGCAGTGCTGTCGGGCAGCAGCGAACGCAGCCGCACGGTGCACTTCGAGATCCGGCGCCACGGCGATCCGGTGGATCCGGCAGGCATGCTGCCGGATCGCTGAGGATCCGGTGCAACCGGAATCGCCCCCCGCGCGGACGTTGTCAGCGCTCGAGATGCTCGCGCTTGTTGGGCACGTCAGCCCACTCTTCCGCGTCGGGCAGTGCGTCCTTCTTCTCGGTGATGTTCGGCCAGAGCTCCGCCAGTTCCTGGTTGATCTGCAGGAAATCAGCCTGGTCCTCGGGCAGCTCGTCCTCGGAGAAGATGGCGTTCACCGGGCACTCGGGTTCGCAGAGCGCACAGTCGATGCATTCGTCCGGATGGATCACCAGAAAGTTCGGGCCCTCGTAGAAACAGTCGACAGGGCAGACTTCCACGCAATCCGTGTGCTTGCACTTGATGCAGTTTTCGCCGACAACGAAGGTCATGACTGGCTTGTCTCCACCGGCTGGTTTGCGAAGTGGCGGCATTTTAGGCGCAGCGCGCCGTAATATCCATGGTCGCGACAGGCCGTTTGGGCATGAGCACATGCCCGAGGCGCCTGCGGACGTCCCCTGACCGATTCGCTCAGGCCCCTGGCTTCAGCTGCGCGTTGCGCTGTGCTGTTCCTGTTCCAGCGCCTCGTGAACATCGCGCACGAACGGGCTGCGCCGCAGCAGGCCCAGGAAGGCCCCGCCGAGGAGCGAGCCTGGAAAGCGCAGGGGGCGCTGGAACTGGACCAGCAGGATCACCCGAGGGCGGTCGGTGTAGTTCCATGCCGAGTGACGGTAGGTGTCGTCGAAGATGAGGGTCTCGCCCTCGGTCCAGCCGTAGGTGCGACCGTCGATCTCGATGCCGCAATGATCAGCCTTGCCCGGCACGTCCAGCGGCAGGTGGCAATTGACGATGGTCTTGGAGACCCCGCGATGTTCGGGCACCAGCGTGCCCGGCGTGTGGATCGAGTAGAAGGCGGACAGCAGCCCCGGAATGCGCTCCACGATCTCCGTTGTCCGGGGGCAGAGCGCCGCGTTGCGCTCGACGCGCTGGCCATAGCCCCAGATGAAGAAGCAGCGCCAGTGGTCATCGCGGGCGATACCGCGATGATCGGGAGAAAGGTCCCGCAGCGGCGGCGTGTTGGCATCATCGTTCATGACCGCCAGCGCTTCGTCGCGAATCGTTTCCCAGCCCGCTTCCAGCTCGCTGGCCCAGTCGAAGGTGCCGTGCTCGAAAACGGAGGGATTGCCGACGCCTGAATAGCGCACCAGCAGGCGGTCCAGTGGCTTGCGGATCTTGCGGCCAAACTTGACGAGGCCGCGGCCAAGGCCCTGTCTGAGTGTTGCAGCCACCATCGCGCGTCTCTCCCCTCGGGCGGGTGGGTGGAGCAGGCTGCACGCCAGAATCCTGCGGGCAGCAAGACGTGTTCGAGCCTGCGCGTCCAGTGCCCCATGATAGCGCAGCTGGCCGGCTGGTACCCAGTCCGGACCGGGCTATTGTCTGACGGCTTCGTTGCCGCTCGGGTCAGGGCGGATCAGCAAGTCCACGCAGTTCGTAGATCAGTTCCAGTGCCTGACGCGGTGTCAGTGCGTCCGGATCCAGTGCCTGCAGGCGCGCATGCAGGGCATCAAGCGGCGCCTGGTCCGGCTCCTGCCTTGCTGCCGGCTCCGGGTCCGTTGGCGCGGCGGTACTGGTTCCGAACAGGTCGGCCTGGGCCGGCGCCTCACGTGCCAGGCTGGCGGTTTCCAGTTCCGCAAGCTTGGCGCGGGCGGCCTCGATCACGCGGTCCGGCACGCCGGCCAGGCGGGCTACCTGCAGACCGTAGCTCTGGTTGGCAGGGCCCGGTTCGACCCGGTGCAGGAAGATGATGCGGCCCTGGTGTTCGGTCGCGGTCAGGTGCACGTTACCGATGCCTGGATCGGTTTCCGCCAGGCTGGTCAGCTCGAAGTAGTGGGTGGCGAACAGGGTGAAGGCGCGGGTGCTGCGGGCCAGGTGGCGGGCGCTGGCCCACGCCAGCGCGAGCCCGTCGAAGGTGCTGGTGCCACGTCCGATCTCGTCCATCAGCACCAGTGATTCCGGGCTGGCGTTGTTGAGGATGCTGGCGGTTTCGGTCATCTCGACCATGAAGGTGGAGCGTCCTCCGGCCAGGTCATCCGCAGCGCCAATGCGCGTGAAGATCCGGTCCACCGGGCCGATCCGGGCAGCGCTTGCGGGCACGAAGCTGCCGCACCAGGCCAGCAGCACGATCAGCGCGGTCTGGCGCATGAACGTGGACTTGCCGCCCATGTTGGGTCCGGTGATGATGAGCATGCGGGTGTCATCATCCAGCTGCAGATCGTTGGGAATGAAGGGCGTTTCCAGAACCGCCTCCAC
>LFIK01004695.1_pt1 | contig 11034 bp, 16 predicted proteins | sample 643401 | NCBI WGS metagenome assembly LFIK01 (sample SAMN03777447, study PRJNA286221) | soda lake metagenome | biome: soda lake; feature: Kulunda steppe; material: water; isolation source: sample T5-Br brine of Lake Tanatar-5 | place: Russia: Kulunda steppe | collected 2010-07
AAAGCACTTGGCAGCAGCAGGCACTTCAGACCCCACCATTCAGTCTATCAACTTCTTGCGCCTGTGGGCTTCCAAGCATGGCTTCCCCACCCTTGCCACAGTGCAGCTGCTATGCATCTCATGCTATGCTCCCACAGCTTGTGTCTGCGAGCGTAACTGGTCAGTTTGGGGCCTGATGTGCACCAAGCACTGCTCAAGGCTTGCTTTGGCGCGCACACAGAAGCTGATTTACAACTGCTGCAACACAAGGACTTATCTGTGGGCGACCTGGAGCCCAGCCTGCAGCTCCAAACAAGGTGAAAAAGGCCAAAAATTGAGCAATTAGGCTGATAAGGGTGGAATTGAGGGGGGAGGAACCGGTGGGGAGAGGATGGAACAGCCTCTGACTCATTCCCGCCTCTGGAAGGCTCGATCCTGTTAAAATAATTTATTATAATTATATCAAAAGTACCATAAAAATTTTCAGGTCAAAAGGATACGCCTGTGAAAAGCAGTTTTCTAACGATAATCTCCCATCTAGGCCCTACCCATCTACAACAAGTCTCGGCGAGTCTCTTTGGCAGACTGGACCACCCTATTTACCCATCCTTAGATATAACGTTATAATGCGCTATATTCCAGGCGCAATATACGCCGGATCTACCCCTGCCAGCCCAAATTTGGTCATCAAACTTGAATGTCAGATGGAATATGATGTATGCACCCCTCTTGCAAAGTTTGAAAGAAAAATATTCATTTGGTTGCGTTTTATGGAGACATAGGCTCCAATACAGCGCTATATTTGGTGCAGCTGGGCTACCAGTAAGGGCCAGGAGCCTCATGCACACAATTCTCTCTGCACCCCTGCACCCTTATTTTGGCAGCTTTGTACCTGGTCGTCCCCACCACTGGACCGCCCTAAATATGGCCAATTAGCTTTTCCGCCCACTTGCTGGCCCCATTTCCAGACCCAACCATGCACAACATGTACAAATGTTGTAAACAGTCAGGCTGTGAGAGAATGCGAGGTGGAGGCGCGGTGTGCGCGCCATTGGCCATTCTGGCACCATTTTGCACCCTTGGCAGGAAAATGGCGCATCCCCAAACTTGCTCCAATCCTGCCGCTTTCCAGAACTCTAGCTGCTCTTGCATAATAATTTGATGCTGCGAAGTCGAACTTGGGGGGAGGGGGTTAGGAAGGTGTGTTCCGTGGGTGACCCTGTCGCGACCGAATGTGGGTGCCAACACAAGGAGATGCAATACTCCGCAACCTCTGCATGCTTTCATGCCAAACGAAGCCTGAGGTTTGCAGGGGGGAAAAAGGTATCTATATATATGAACCAGAATTGAGGCCAATTGAAGGTGTAGGTGGGAAGCGGTGGGCCAAAATGTTGCATTACATCTGCCTCTCCTAAGCGCACAGCTCAGCGGCAGAGCTCATTATGCCCAAATCCACACAGGAGATGCGGGACAATTTTATACACGTGCAGGCGTGTCAAGCTCGGAGTTTGGGGCTGTGTGCGGGAATTGGTGTGCACTGTTAAAGCATGACATTTTTCCGACATTCCCTTCCACCCACTGCACCAATTTTTGATCCAAGGGCACCATCAGAACCAGGAAAAATCAAGCTATTCAAAGGTGTGCTCAGGTCGGGAAACAGTGGGGTGGCTGCTAAGTCATGCCTTGAGGACCCTATTTGGCCACCTTTGGAAGGGGTGACCCAGTGATAGGGAACCTTCTGGATGGGTTACCCACACTCATAACTGGCATGAATACATGTGCCACAGCTTGTTTGGGCCCTGTGCTTGTGCCCATAGCACAGCCGCACCAGTATGCAGAAGTACTACGGGTGCATGCACATGTCCTCGTGTGCAGGCATGCCAGTGAAGCTTGTGTGTTGTGTTTGCTATTGTGTATTGATGATAAGTGAGGCAAAGAGTTGTTCCAGTGAGGGAGAGAAGAAGAGAGCTGCACCAACAAAGTTGCGCCACTCGTGATGCCATGCTCAAGCTGCACTTTGCTGCTCCTGGCGCTGCTTGCACGCTTTCCTTAGCCTTAAGCTCCAGCTACTGTATCTGTTCAAGGCTTTGTGCGCTGCTTGCCCAGCTTGTACACCACTGCAGCAGACATTACCAACCACCTGAGACATTACTAAGTTGTGACACAAATCGACATCGGAACCATCTGGGGCAACCGGCCGGCCAGACAAAAATTTCCTCCCCATACACGACATTAAAATTATCTGATTCATAGTATCGATTCAGGCCAACCTGTCACTTGAGGGAAGCCTGAAATGAGTGAATCAGCAAGGCACCAATTTGGCATGTCATATCCTTGAAAATGAATAGCGCTATATAACGCTATAAGCCAATGCCGACCCCTAGTGATGAAGCAATTGGAGGGGATGTTTAGAGGGGCTTCTTGGCAAAGGAAGGATGCAGTGTACAAAAGGCATGAAAGGATAGTGCAAGACAAACGTAAAACTCATCTTAAACTTTGAGTGCTCTGCTCTTAATGAGCCAACCGCATCGAAATATCACATAACTTTTTGCGGCAAGAGCATAAGCATCAAGGGCCTGTACATATCTTAAATGAGGAGGTTTTGGGCATGTGTCCCCCGTAATTATTCATACATTATACATACCTGGACAAGCAGATGGCCAGAAGCAGATGCTACTCAGGGGGGAAGAGTAGAAACTGAAAAAGCGGACAACGTTGCTGTACACCAGCGTTCGGGAGAGAAGCAAACATCACAAGGCTTACATCAGATGACAATTGCATCCAGTGGGCCGGGCCCACGGCCTTGGCCTGGGACCCCACGAACATCACTGGACCACCAGTCTCACCTTCCCGAGCAAATAGGTCCCGGAACATCTTGCGCAGGTAGGAGTAGTCGGGCTTGTCGTCAAAGCGCAGGGAGCGGCAGTACTGGAAGTAGGTCACAAACTCGGTGGGATAGCCTTTGCACAGGACTTCAATGGGTGTGGACATCTTCTTCTCACTAATGTTCTCATACTTGTGCCGCTTTGTGGCGGCCTTGAGGCCCTGCCATGGCAAACTGCCGCGTATGAAGTACATCATCACGTAGCCCAGGGACTCCATGTCATCACGCCTGCAAATGTACACCAAAGGGATCAGTTAGGAAGCACACATGGGCATGAGACCCAAGTATGACAGAGATGGTCCGAGTTGGCAGACTGCATGCCTTCATCATTTCCCTGTTTGGACCACTGGCCATGGCATGTCATAACCTCAGCTCTTCGCCCTGAAAGGAATTCGTACAGACTGCTGCTCGCGCACACACCTGCTCTGCTCAATTCCTAGATGTGTGTTGATGCTGGCGTAGCGGGCAGTGCCGGTTAGGTTCTTGTTTTCACGGTAAGGGATGTGCACGTGCGTTTTGGGGTCCCTGTACTTCTTAGCCAGCCCGAAGTCAATGATGTGCACCTGGTTGGCCTTCTTTCCGAGGCCTGCAGGGAAATGGGTCGCGCATGTGATTGCATGGTCATTACACTCCCACCCCATGTGTTGCATATGCGCAAGGCCTGCCGCGAAGCAGAATACTAGCAGAATGAGCGAGATGTTCATTAATTTAAAAGGCAGGCCAAACCCTTGAAGATAAAAGACACGGCCTTAGTTGAGGCGAAGAAATAGCTGTCTGTGCCACTCCATTTCAGACATCATGGACTACTTTTTGGCTGGCAGTGACCAGCCGCAAACCGATGAGTCTAGGCTGGCAGCTAACCCCAACTTGTAAGCTTTAGAGTGGCTGTCTTGGAGGCTTACTCACAAAGTCATGGCCAGCCAGTCCTTTGCTTGTGCCCAAACAAGAGGGGGCCTTAGGTACCTACCCATGAGGAAATTGTCGGGCTTGATATCTCTGTCAATGAAGCTACGAGAGTGGACAAACTCTACACGTGAAAGCTGCAGACAAGAGAGCAGTGCAGAGTCACTGGGGTGTGCGGCGTGAGCATGCTTCAAAGACATTAGGAGTGCAAGAGGGCGCTGGGCACAATGGCATGCGTTTTGTTGGCAAGCAGTGTGTTGTTGTTAATACATCCCCTTCTTATCACAAATGTGCAGTCTGAAGTGCTCCGGGCAGCTTACCATCTGATCAACAAGCATGAGGGTCGTCTTAAGGGAGAACTTGCGATTGCAGAAGTTGAACAAGTCTTCCAAGCTGGGCCCCAACAAATCCATGACCATGACGTTGTAGTCACCCTCCACACCATACCAACGGACGTTGGGAATGCCCACTGCATTGGCGTCAAGTAGAAAGGCGACGAGCGGCTGAGAGCTGTGCGCGTAAGGAGCCACAACAAAGCCATTTCTGGAGCAGAGCTGAGCGTGCATCCCTTACACCCAGGCTCTGCTTACCCCCGCCCTGCAGAATCTTGTACAGCTTTGACTCGTAGAGCAGCTGTGGATGCTTTGTTTTGCATGTTTCCTGCGGTTTAAAGCGCGTGTGTGAGGGGGGCTGGAGGAAGAGGAAGCTCGTTGACAAGACGGGGATGTCGTGCAGCAGGGAGCAGGACAGACACAAGAAGAAGCAGAAAATAGCATGTGAGCAGGGAGTAACACAGCGCGTGGAGAAGCCGATCAGCAAGCAACTGGGGCAGAGCAGGAAAGCGTGCCACATGAGGCAGCGTCTTGGGCGCTTACACACCAGCTTGATGGCCACCTCCTCCCCGCTCTGGATGCTTGTGCCTACAGGAAGAGGGTGCACCGTGGATGGTTACAGCAGGCAACGCGGCACCTCAGTCAAGGGGCAGTACCTCTGCTCTGGCAGTACCCCTGCTAAGAGCTTTGACATGTTGCAAGGAGCAGCTGTCAGCACCCGACAAAGGGTGACGACAAGTAGAGCGAATCCCTGAGCTACGAGGACACGCAGCGCCACAATTCGAGACAGGGGCAGGGCGACAAGTACGCAACTGGGAAACTCTTTGTTATGTGAAACACCCTTCTTCCCGCCGGGCCACGTACACACTTATGCGCGCTTCAAGCGGCAACAACGAGATCATGCTTTGCCCGCCTTTCTTGCGCAAAGGGAGTACCCTCTTTTTCAGGCAGACACCCGGGAGCATCTCTCCTCAGGCCCGTCCACGCCCGGCGGAGACCCGCATGCATACGTACCTAAATAGATGTCACCAAAGCTGCCACCCCCAACCTGCAGGCAGGGGGCGAGAGCGGGGTCAAGGGCCGTTTTCCCCTTTCTTGCACTTGTGCACGGACGCGCAGCTCGTGCCAGTGCTTCAGCGGGTGAGAGACACACACGCGCTACACATGCACACACCTTCCTGCCTAGCCTGTAGCGCCCGGCAATCCGGATATCCAGCGCCATAGGATGGGCTTACTCGCTCCCGCCTTCACTGCTGCTCCATCAGCTTTGGCGTTTAAATTGAATCACGCTTTCAGGAAAAAAGAATTGTTGGTATTCTTCATTACGAATGTTTCTGCTTCATTTGCAAGTCACGGAAGCGTTCTTGGGCGTAGCGCCTGGAGATGCGGTCGAACAGCATGCCATATATCGACTGCACAAACGGTGCCAGACAGCCCGTGATCATCGCGCAGCATGTGCTGATCAAGCCTCGCGGGACGAGGCCCTGCAAGCCAGCAGGGAGGCAACAATACAAGGATCATAAGTGTCAGTCAAGACAGGACACGCAGCAGGCCACCAGAAGCTGTCCCATCTTGGAAGATCCACCCAGGGGAAACGCACGATCCTGATCTGCCCAAAAGGCAGCCCTGAAGGGTCAGGCCAACCCATCAGCCAGAAGTCACCCCACAGTCAAAAGCAACCTCAGGGAGCCCCACTGCTGTCCGATAGCATGGCTGTCCCAAGAACTCAACCCTGTATCCGACCAAATTCAAAAGCCAACAAGGCTTGCTTTCACCTGCACGCGCATCGCACCTGAGAGGCGTCTGCGTGCAGGTTAAGACCGAAATCAGGTGTCGGCAAGATGTATCCTTTTCTACGCAGCCCGTGAACAATCCGTGACGCCACCTGCTTTCCGCAGCCAGAGGTGTCCCAAGGCAAGTGTTCTTTGTAAGCATGAGGGCATGTACTTCAAGAAGTGGGACAAAAAGTTAGCAGAGTTGAGGTGAAATCAGGAACACGCGTACCTCAGCCGGAGGAAACAGGGTACTAAGCTCCGATATCTTGCGTGTTTCAGGGGGCTACAATTCGTCGCACGTGCATGAGCAACAGAAACCATGATGTGAGCCTGTGGTTTAAGTGCTCAACATTACTTCACAGGAGCAAATGTACCAGTAAGTGCAACAAGTGCAACAAACAGTTCCTCCACAAGCATTCACCTTATCAAAGATCTGCCTCCTATGGTACCAGTTCTAACGGCAAAGCGGCATGCTGCTTGTCCATTTGTGCCCGCAAAGTATGTGTACGGACAAGACAAAAGGCCCACCGTTCGGAAGGGGCGTGCTCACGCTGCCTACTTGCCTCTGACCATTAAAAAAGCAACCATTGTTTTCACCTTGCTCTCATTCTCATGCTTGTACCCTGGAGTGTCAGTGTCCGGTGGAAAAGCTATAGAGATGGTGACGTTTGTGCCTTGCAGCTGCATCCAGAACGAGCGCACAATGCTTTTGTTTGCCAGCGAATAAATACAGGCACAACAGTAGAGCTTCTCTGCCAAGCAACAATCCGTACACGCCACACACCTCATTGCGTAAGCAGTCTGCCAGGCCCTTCACAGCGTACTTAGATGCAGCATAAGCTGAGTACCCAGCAAAACCTGCATAGTGAATGCAACGGAAGATGTGTCGGACATGCTGCGCAACATGAGCTGTTTAACTGTGCCAAAAAGAGCTCCTACTCACCCATTATGCCCATGACTGATGAGATTAAGCAAATGTGGCCTTCATTGCGTTGAACCATGCGCGGGTATAAGCATTGTACAGTCGCTACCACCCCAAAATAGTTTAGCTGCATAGTTGATTCAAAGACTGACAAGTCTTGCTGGTGAAAATAGCCTGCAGTGTTGTGCATCAAATACAGACAGATTTGTGAGGAACATATGCCTTAAATTTATGGACTTGCAGCTGCACAATTTTTTAAAAACAGCTCAGACGTGAGTCTGTCCAAGCCATCAACATCGAGTTCTCTGGTGGGTAGATAAACCGTGCATCCCATCAATGCAAGGCTAACCATAATGCGCAAGTTTTCCAGCAGGCTAGATGCCTGCAAACCATGGTGCAAGCCAAACATTTGCAAAACATGGACCAGACCTGGCTGCGCAGCTCCAGCATTGCACACAAGCACATCAACGGGACCTTGCACTGCTTCAGCAGCATCCACTGCAGCTTGGATCTGCATTTGATGTACAGAAATAAGGACCATGTTTGTTCCTGGCAAGGACTACCGCAGACACATGTCACTCATTTCAGATTGGCACCATAAGTCCAACATTCGGCTCAACCCAATGATGCCTTCCCTTAACGCTGCAGTGCACAAACCTGCTTTGGCTGAGTCACATCTGCTGCCTGGTAAATGATGCGACTAGGAATTGCTGGACTCATTGGGCGTGCTGCAGCCTGCTGGAGCTCTTCTACAGCCAGCTGCAGCTTGGAGGCAGTCCTGGCTACCAGAGTTATGTGTGCATCCTGACGAAGGAATTCATGGGCCAGAGCCAGGCCGATGCCTGCACAAATATGCAAGCATGTTCTTGGGCGCAAGTTTGTTGCAGCATTTGAGGTCATGCGCACTACCCTGAAATGCAATTATCTAAACCACAGATCTTTGCAGGTATGTTACGTGCTCACAAGAGGCCAACCCTTTTCAGAGGCTCCCCTGACAGGTGAGTGTCGGATCAAAGATCAAACAGGACACAGACAAGTTAGGATTCAACTTTTGCAGAAGGAGGTTCAAGGAACGATGCGTTTTCATGAGGAAAGCGGGTTATAGCGGCGGAGCCTGCTGCTCCAGGGTGAATGCACAAGTACCCGAGGTTCAAGCCCTGCTAGCAGGGCAGAGACATCTCAGCATTTCCAGCTCTAACTCTAGGCCTGCGTTAAGTCACACCCACCTGTGCTACCCCCAGTTATCAAGACGTGCTTGCCCTTCCAGTGGCCCCCCATAGAAAAGAAACGCTTATTACAGAAGGACCGAACCAAAAATAGATCGGGTTAAGATAGAAGATAAGCACAACATTTAGACAATGCTGATTCGGGCTCAAGTGCTTGGCCGATGCTTTGCCATCCCGACCAGGAATGGGATTCGCCACAGCTCATCAGGTCCATCAATAACAGATCAAATGATCCAGTATATCAACCAGGAGTGCAAGGTGCGATAGTAGCAAGTGCATTTCACACCCCTAGGCGTTGCGCGCTCGCAAAAGCACACACACGCACACACACACACACACACACACACACACACACACACAACACACACACACACACACACACACATACGCACACACCCCACACGCGCACGCGCACATGCACACGCACACGCGCACAAATTCACAATCAAACTCATGAACACAAACACATACACACACGCGCAAATCTACACATACTCATGCACATACAAACACAAATCTTCCACACAGGAAACAAGCAAAAAAAAGACATATGGACATATGCACATGTGCACATGTTCACGCTTACACATGCTTTCACTCAAACAAGTGCGTGCATGGATGCCACACATTTACATGTGTTACAGGAGACGTTTTAGAAAAGCATTTGTGCCTGTTGATCCTCTTCTCCAAAACATTTGCATGCATACTTTTGGGCGTTGATGAGCCTCTTTGCATGCAAGCAAATTGCGAAAATGGAGTGTTCACTGAGCAATTTCAGTCTGCATTGTATTTGGCAAACACAAAAAGATGCAGGGTAAGCATGATCAAGCTATGGACATCCTGCGTTCTGGCTTCAATCTGTTTCCCAACAAAGAAGGCCTCGACTTTGCCAGGTGAGAGTGGATGAGATCAAACAAAATTGGGTACCTGCACTGAATTTGACTTGAACTCTGGACTTTCATGACCACTCTCGACCTCCTGCTGTGTACTGAATTAACACCCTTGTGGGATCAAGGTCGGCGCAAAGTTTGACTTGACTATTGTTTCAACTATTGTTTCAACCTGCGTCGCATCTGCTTACCAATAACCCACTTGGAGCCCACATTGATAATGCTGGATCAATTTAGGAATATAGTATGCCTCTCGCCCAATTCAAGTTTGAGAAGGGGTGAAGCTTCTTGAACCTCTGATCATTTGCTTCACCTGACGAGAATCAAGCTCCATACTTATTCCTGCCTGCCGGTGTTTGACCTACTATTTAATTCATTGATAGGTCAAAGGGTTTCCAGCTGCCCCCTGCTGGCTGGACTGGTGACAGTCAGAATGCTCGGTATCCCTAGTCAGTCCCCCTAGCTGATCGGTTGATGGTGAAGCACCCACAATTGTCGACCGTGGACCACAATTCAGAATAAGCAAAACGCAAAGGCTTGCCACAATTTACATACGGATTCGGAATCAGCTAATGACACCTTTAGACTGTGGGCCCTCTAATCCAATATCTTTCATAAATGTATTATATCCTGAAAGCCGTATTGAAAAATGTAGAACAAGGAGAGAAACAAGCAATCTTGTGTCCAAGATTGCCTTGAGCCAAAGCTATATTGTTCACTTTTTATGCTTTAAGAATGTGTGCATTCAACGCTTTCTCAGTCAAGTCTGGATCCAAATACTTTCAAATTATTAGCGAATACCATGCATTTATTCTTTAAGGGGCCATGTGATTTAGTAGTTGAAGGTTGAATAAGATAATACATCTATTAATACCTGCCAAACCAGAGAGCAACTTTGCTGAAGCCCTAGGGCCTGCAACTACATCTAAATCAAGGAAGAGGAGCGGGAGTGTCTGAGAAACAAGAACACGGCTGCGGTATGCAGAAAGTTTACATAGAAGAACAAGCCGGCAACGAGCAAGGGTGAAATGAATTTCGGCCCTAGGCTTACAGAATGCTTTGTTGTGCCAGGGGTAAGTGTGAGACAAACGATACCCTGTTCCCCTGCTTTGCAGATTAATGGCCACTGCAGCTTCCATAGAGACTGATCGATGCAATTGGGTGAGTTGTCGTTGCAAGTCGCAAGTTGCGACCATGTTAATCTCGAATATATGAGGCAACTCAACAAATTGGTGACTGTCTGACGCGGAGGAAAGGAGTTTAAATGCCTGTGTTGTCACTTTGTGCAAAGGCAATGCTCAGTGTGCGAGAATCGTAAGGTTTTCCTCACCTGTGCCAATGCTGTCATGCACCACAGTCATCCTTTCTTGAATTTTGAGCGTACTGGCTGGGATATCTGGTTGCAGGATGATGTGCTAAGCTGCTCACGACAAGCAGCCTCTGCACTCCAGGCTAATGATGTCCGCTCCGACCCAGCAGCTGCATCTACCCTTTTCAACAGTGGATCAATGATGCTTCGAGCTTTGCTGCTGCTGGTAAGCTTCCGGCGCCCTATTCGTAAGGCTTTGTTTTATCCCCCAAATCATACACCAGAATTTTAGTGCCGAGTGTGAGTGCGCGCAAGCTTACCCCGTCACCTTAGTGGCTTGAGCAAAAGTGGGAGCATGTGCATTGATTTAGAATGTTTGTGCTGCATCAATAGTGGTTTTGGCTCCTATTGGCCCATGGGTTTGCCTAAGGGTTCAAAAAGCTCCTGTCTATCCAAGTCTGGCACGGCTTGTCCAGCAGCGGAGAAGGAACTTGCCATATGAGCCAATTGCGCAGCATCAAGGCTTGAGCTTGTTTGACCCTTCTCACAGGGGCAAGATTCTGAAGCCAAAACCGCCGCAGACACAACGGCTGAAGCGCTGGCAAGTACCTGCTTTGCCCATGACCACAACATGGATCCTGTAATTATTTTGCCTCTGCCAAGCTCCTATCAAGGCTGAGCGCTACTACTGCTGCTGCTGCTGCTGCTGGCAGCGATGGTGGTGGTGGTGGTGGTGGTGGTTCCTGCGTTGTTGTTGTTGTTGTTGTTGTTGTTGTTGCTGTTGTTGTTGTTGTTGTTGTTGTTGTTGGTGGTG
>LFIK01004696.1_pt1 | contig 11030 bp, 8 predicted proteins | sample 643401 | NCBI WGS metagenome assembly LFIK01 (sample SAMN03777447, study PRJNA286221) | soda lake metagenome | biome: soda lake; feature: Kulunda steppe; material: water; isolation source: sample T5-Br brine of Lake Tanatar-5 | place: Russia: Kulunda steppe | collected 2010-07
CGGTTGCCTTCCTGACGGTGCGCTCACAGTCCCTGTCACCGCTGCGCCACGCAGCACCCCGAAGGAAAGGACCCCCGTGGCGAACCAGGACAACATCGGCTTCTTCATCGGGAACTGCACCCAGGACCCGGAGCTGCGGTTCACCCAGAGCGGAGTCGCGGTGACCGGTATCCGGATCGCGCAGACAACCCGTTACATGAAGGACGGTGAGTGGAAAGACGGCGACACGCTGTTCATCACCGGAAACGCGTGGCGGGACTTCGCCGAGAACCTGGCAGAGACCGGACGCAAGGGCGACCGGTTCATCCTGGTGGGCCGACTCCGTCTCCGGACCTACCAGGACCGGGACGGGAACGAACGGCTGTCGGCAGAGCTCGAACTTGACGACGCCGGACCGTCATGCAAGTGGGCCGCCTGGCAGAAGAAACAGGTGGGAGGCAACCAAGGGGGCGGGAACCACAACGGATCCGCCCAGGCGGCGCCACCCCCGCCGGCCCCGGCAGACACCCCCTTCTAACCGGTCATCACAGACCTGTGCGGCGCACCTTCCGGGGTGCGCCGCAGCGCTGTTCCGACACTGCACACACCCGTCCAGCGAGCTTCCCATGTCCAACCAGTATGGCCACCTTCTCCAACAGCTTCGAGATGTCGGTGCTACCCCGATCGCCCAACATCACGTGGCCACCGGGATGGGCGGCAGCCAAGACGGCAAAACCGTGCCCGACGTGGTCGCCAGCTACGTCGGGGGGCGCGAAGGCCGGTTCTCCGCGTTCATCCTCACCGGCGACGGTCTGCTGGTGATGGTTGATGCGGAGGGAGACAACGCACGGAAGAAGGCGCTGCCGATCACCGGACTTCGCCAGATCACCGAAGAGCTGATCGAACGGAACCTGACCGTGTTCCTCGAAGTAGATGCCGGACCGGCGATCGTGGAACAGTTCCGCGCCGCCGAGGACGACGTCCCAGAGCTCGAGACCGCCGGCACGTTCAAACCGCACGTATGGGTCATCCGTGTCCCAGCCGAAGGGGACACCACAGACCGCGACCGGCTCTACACGTTCGTCACCGACCTGCGCGCCGCATTCGCCGCCACCTGCCGCCGCTGATCAGCTGCCGAGGGTGACCAGCGGCGCATACGTCGCAGACAGCACCCGCTGCACACCATCGTCGAAGCTGACAGTGACCCGGTCCCCCGCAACCCCGGTCACCGCACCCTGACCGAACCGGGGGTGTTCCACCCGGCGCCCGACGGCGAACAGCGCAACATCAACAGCCGGTTTCCGGGCCGGGGGACGCCGACCGCCGGTGAACGTAGGAGGGATCCCCGGCGCCCGCCGGCCCTGGAACCCCCGCTCAGCGCGCTGTATCGCCGGGGTGAACCGCCGCTCAACCAGGTCGGCGATGTCTGAGAGGAACGGTGACGCGGTCCGGTCCACCACCGTTCCGAACAGCATGCGGCGTCCCGACACCGTCAACGTCAACCGCTCCATCGCCCGGGACGCAGCGACGAACAACAGCCGACGCTCCTCGTCCCGCTGCCACTGCGCCTCCTTCGCCCGACTGTGCGGGAAATACCCGTCCTCCACCCCGACAACCCACACCCGCGGGAACTCACGACCCTTGGCTGCATGCGCCGTGATCAGCCACACGCCCCCCTCACCATCATCGTCGGCCGCAGTGGCAAGCGCCACATGCTCCAGGAACTCACCAACGGTCGCACCCGGACGGTCCTGCTCGAAACGGGTGGCGGCAGCCTCCAACTCTGCGAGGTTCTCCACCCGTTCCTCCGCCCGCGGGTCGGTGGAGGACCGGAAACTGTCAAGGAGACCGACATCGTCGAGGACGGCACGGACCACAGAGGACGGACCGCCGGTGGTGACTGCAGCGGTGACAGCTGTCACCGCAGCCAGGAACGTCGTGGCCGGGTGGCGGAGACGGGCAGGGAGCTGATCGGTGGGCGTGTGAGAGAGCCACTGGAGCGGGGAGAGGTCAGCCTCCCGGGCGAGGGTGAGGATGTGGGCGAGTGACTTGTCCCCCACCCCACGTTTGGGACGGCCGACCGCCCGGCGGAACGCCTCCAGGTTCGCCGGGTTCTCCACCAGCTGCAGCCAGGCGAGCGCGTCACGCACCTCGGCACGGTCGAAGAACCGGGTCGCGCCCACCAGCCGGTAGCTGATACCCCGGCTGGCAAGCTCCTGTTCGAACAGGTTGGTCTGCGCGTTGGTGCGGAACAAGATCGCATGCTCGTCGAACGGCACGCCGGAGGCGGCGATCTCGCCCACCACCCATCGTGCCTCGTCCCGATCATCCTCACAGCGCACCTGCTCAACCGGAGCCCCCAGGTCGTTGTCCGTCCACAGCTGCGCATGGGCGACCGTCCCATCATCGAGGGGGGCGACGAGTGCGGCAGACACCTCCACGATGTGGCGGGTGGAACGGTAGTTCTGCTCCAAGGTGATGACCGTCGGGGCGAACTCCTCGGTGAACCGCCGCATCAACGCCGGCTGGGCGCCCCGCCACCCGTAGATCGCCTGCTGCCGATCCCCGACCGCACACACCTGCCCGCTCGCACCCGACAGCAGCCGCACCAGTTCATACTGGGCGGCGTTGGTGTCCTGGAACTCGTCGACCAGCAGATACCGGAACCGGTCCGTCCACGCCGCGTTCGCCTCCGGGTCCCGGAGCAGCTCCACCGCCCCGACCAGCAGATCGTCGAAATCAAGCAGCTGCTGGCGGGCAAGTTCGTCCTGATAGCGGTCAGCGGTCTCCGCCCACGACCGGAAGTTCAGATCCGCAGCCCCAGCCATCTGCTCCGGAGACACCAGCGCGTTCTTCGCCCGGGAGATCGTGCCCGCCGCATGCTTGAGGACCTCGTCGTCCACGTCGAACCCGAGCTGCTCGACGACGGTGCGCAACACCCGCCTAGCGATGCCGACATCGGCGATGGTGAACCCGGGAGGCACCCCGACCCGCTCCCCATCGAACCGCAACAGCTTCGCACACGCAGCATGGAACGTGGACACCCACATCCGCTCCACCTCCCGACGAGGCAGATCAGGCAGGAGCCGCTCGAGCCGTTCACGCATCTCTGCCGCAGCCTTGTTCGTGAACGTCACCGCCAAGATCTCGCGGGGAGACACCCCAACGTCGATCAGCGCGGCGATGCGATAGGTGAGCACCCGCGTCTTCCCTGAACCCGGCCCGGCGACCACCAGCAGCGGGCCGTCCAGGTGGGAGACGGCTGCCACCTGCGGGCCGTTCAGGCCGGCGAGCCGGTCGGCAGCGAGCTGTCGGCAGGTTGTGTGTGTCGGCATAGGACCTCCAAGGCCAGACCGTGCGGCAGCAGGAAAGACGGTCAATACGGGGCCTGTCCGCCGCACGCGCACCCTGTTGTCGGGCCGCAGGTGGCGCCCACAGTCCACAGCACACTGCCCCAGAGAAAAAGGACCGCTGTGACAGCGCTGTTGTCCGCCCCTGACCGCATCCCCAGCCCGCCAGCGACCAAGTACCTCCGCTCGCTGCCGACCGACGTCGGCTCACCCGGCGCACACATGGTGATCGACGCGGGCATCTGCGCCCGCCGCCCGACCAACGACGTGCTGCTCGACCCGGCAGACCAGACACCTCTCGACGCGTTCGGGAAGGTGCTCACCACCGACGGGGTCGAGTATGAGGCGTGGGTCGATCAACAGTGGCAGGACGCCACCGGTGACACCCTCACCTACATCAAGATCCGCGACAACGAACACACCGCCGACGGGGAACGTGACCCAGAGGTGCTCCGCCAACGGGAAGCTGACACCGTCGAAGCGTTGCGTGCCGCAGTGGACCGCACCCGTAAGACGGGTGGGAGCGTCGTGGTCTTCAACGGACGGCTCCGGGTTTCGGGGTTCTCCGGTGAGGCCGACGCATGGATCGTGGCCCGCGGGAAGCTCTACCCCGTCGACGTCAAACACTCCAAAACGTTCGAGGACCGCAAGCAGGTGCTCGAACTGCCCGCATCCCAGCTGGCTACCCCCCACCTCGAAGATGCGGTGTATGAGGAGTTCACCGGCCGTCTCAAAGCGGACTACGACATCCAGCTGGTCCACTACCTGTATCAGGCTGCGGCGCTGGGTGACCTGTTCGGCTGTGACGTGCTCCCCGACCAGCCCTGGGGTGCGATCATCCCCAAGCCGCTGGACGGTGCAGTGAAACTCATCTGGAGACGGCTCGACGAGCGGACCCATAACCATCCCGCCCCGGCCACCGCCGAAGAGAAGAAGGCCGGGCTGTCCGCGATCGAACTGCACCAGTGGCACTACGAACGGTGGGCGGCACTTACCAGCGAGGCCCGCGAACATGCGGCCACCGCCGCACCGGCCGTAGGCCTGCCGGTGCTGTCCGCACAGCCGGAGAAGCAGACCGCCTGTGGCGAGTGCCGCTGGAAGGATGCGTGCTCCGAGGTGTTGGAGCACCGCCGAGATGTGACCCTGGTGTATGGGGTCGGGCCGGCACAGACGGTCAGCCTACGTCCACACGGCGTGCAGTCGATCAGCGACCTTGCGTTGCTGTGTGAACGCACCGCCGCGGTCATCGACGTCGGCGCCGACCCGATCGGCGTCCAGGAAGCCGCCCAGCAGCTCTCCCCCGCCACCCCGGCGGCCGACATCATACGGACCACAGCGGCGAAGGCCGCACAGCTGGACCGGGTGGGGTTGCACACCGCCGCGGATCTGGCGGCCCTGGATCCCTGGACCGCACGGGTTGGGAAGCCGGCCCGGAAACGGCTGGTTGACCTGATCGACCAGGCCCGCGCACAGGATTCGGACCGGGTCTACACCCAGCGGGGTGTTGACGCGACGAACCTGGTGGTGCCCGGATGCAAACCACCGACGGCAACCAGCCTCGGCGAACCGCCGTGTGAGGTGCATTACGACCTCGAGGCGCTGGTCGGTGGAACCGACAGCCCCCAGCCGCTGGCATGCGACCACGTGTATCTGCACGGGATGCTGACCGACTTCGCCAAGCGACGCTTGCGGAAGTTCGAAGGGTTCCTGCCGATCTACGACGAGGCACACACCATCTCCCCCCAAGCGGAGCAGGAGCTGTTCGTCCGGTTCTGGCAGCAGTGGCGCGACCTTCTCGCCGCCGCCAAACGCGGAAAGATCGGCCGGACGGTGCTCTACCACTACTCCAGCTACGAACACACGGTGCTCACCAAGCTGCGAGACCGGTATGCGGACACGGACGGGGTCCCGGACGAGGACGAGTTCGACGCGCTGTGGACGAACTACCCCCACCGCCACGACCTGTATGTCTTCATCCGAGACCACCTGGTGCTGCCCACCCGGTCACTGTCGCTGAAAGACACCGCAAATGTGATCGGCCGGCACTTCTGGCGCGCTGAGGACCCGTCGGGCGCGAACTCGATCGCCTGGCAACGTGCGGTGTACTCCGGCACGCTGGACGAGGTCGAGGTCAGGGGGATGCAGCGCAAGGTTGTCGAGTACAACGAGGACGATGTGCGAGGCCAGCTGGCGCTCCGTGAACGACTCCACTGGCTCCTCACCCTCGGAGAACACAAGGTGCACCCCATCGGGCACCTCGATAGCCGCTACGCGCGTCGCCGAACCTACGTGCAACGCGCATCGTGACGAACTGGAGCCGGGACCAAAGGTCCCGGCTCCAGTGTGTACCCGCGAGGGCGCCCCACACTGGCGGGGTGAAGGAGTGGTGATGCGCACCGGCGTTCTCGTCCCGCACCGTGTCGCTGTGATGGCAGGCATGCCCCCCGACGTGCTTGCTGGAACCGTGGTGCGCGCCGAGGTGTCCGGTGGCAGCGCACTGCTGGTGGACCTGGCGGCGGTTGCAGACGGCCCGGGCGGTGTGCCGGCCGCCGAACAGATCTACACCTACCTTGAACATGTGCGCGGCGCACCACCGGACCGTGCCGGGGTCCCGGCGTGTGAAACCCTGGTGGACGTCAGCCAAGTTGCCCGCGGCGACCGGAGGTGCGACCTGGCTGAGGAAGCCGAAGCGCTGACGTTCCTACCCGGGTTCGGGAACTACTTCGAGATCCTCGCCGGAGCCAGGCCCGACCGGTCGCAGCTGCGACGCGCCCAGGTCGGGCTCCGGGTCGACCTGCTCGCAGGAACGGTCCCCCGCAACGGTGGGAAGGGACGTGCGGTGGTCGAGTGGCGAACATCTGCCGCCATCCCCTGGCCGGCAGTGCTGGGGGGCGGCAGCCGGCTCGCTGAACGGGAACGGTCGATCCTGGTCGAGATCCGCTGGGCACCGTGGCGAGACCGGCGCACCCGCCGGCTCAGCCGCGTCGCGGTCCGCAGCCACCAGACCTGGCCGTCTGCCGCCGGTTTGCTGTAGACGCCGGGCTGCAACGGTGCAGGCTCCAGACAAGGAGGAGCCATGCAGGAACCACCGTTCGACACGGCGCCCTACATCCCGGCCCGGCCCCCCGCCACTGCAGGGGGACGGGAGCTGGATGCGCCGCCAGCCGGACCGGAGGAGCTACCACCCCCGCCCGACGATCCGCCGCCCGAGCGGCTGTGGGAGGAACCACCCCCGTGGCTGGTCGAACAGGCCAGCACCGACACGGACCCTGTAACACGCCCGCCGTTGGGAAACGGGCCGGACCCCGTCACCGACGTAGAGAGCCGCACCCTTCGGCTGCTGGGCAGCTACGACGGGGAGCGGGCCGGGAAACTGCTCGACTGGCTCGACGACCTGGTTGTCTCCGCCCCGTTCGAAACGTTCGGTGAACGACGTCAGCGCACCTGGCAGCTGACTGTCAGTGCCTTGCGGATGACCTACGGGCAGAGCCGCGCATCGCGTGTGGCCCTCGATGGCGAACTGGTCGCAGCGCGGGTCGCTTCCCCCCAGGCGACCGGCCTGTTGGCGGAGGCGCTTGAGGCCGCCGCCCGACAACCGGTCGAGGACCGGCATGCGCTCTGGCAGCTGACGTGTGACGATGTCGCCGCAGCTCGGACACGGACCCGCCTCCTCGAAGCGGTCCGGGTGCTGGAGCAGCGGGGTGACCACACCGACGAAGACGTCGCCAAGGTGTTCGAGGAAGCAACCCGGTCCCACCCGTTCGCGCGCGCGTCGAACGAGACCAGCTCGTCCCCGCCGATGATGCGAGGTGACCAGGCTGCCGAACGGATCGCCGCCCGGAAAGCGGCGGGGAAAGACATCCGCCTGTCGTCCGGGTTCCCGATGCTCGACTACGCCCTCACCCGTTTCCACAAGGGCGAGATGCGAGGGGTGATCAGCCGTGGCGAGTATGGGGTGATCTACTCCGGCTCCGGGGTCGGCAAATCCGCCCTGTTCCGCGTGCTGATCCGCAACGTGATCGTCGACATGGTTGAACGTCACAACATGGAGTATGGGGTGGTCATCCTCGCCTTCACCGAGGAGGACGAGGACACGATCTTGGACGCGATGGAGATGCTGCCCGGCCAGCGGTTCCACCGTTACGCCCGCAACCTGGTGCTCGCACCGGTGAACGGAGATATCGACGCGCTCCACCGGGCGGTATGCCAGACACTTGCTGAGCAGGTGAAACTGGCGAACCGTCTCGGACTGCCCCTCGATGAGGTGCTCCCACCGCTGGTGGCGGTCGATTACGTGTCCGCTGTGGCGCAGAACCTGCCGAACCCGATGACTTCAGGGTTGGAACGGGTGACGAACTACCTGATGCGCGGGGTTCGCACCCTGGACCGGAAGATGTTGGAAACCTACGGCGGTGTGCCGTTCTCGGCGATCACCGGCGAGGAGTGGGATAGCCGTCTCGACGCGACGGAGCTGAAAAGCAGCGTCATCGCCGTCAGCCAGATCAACAAGAAAGCCGAGGAGATCCAGGTGTATCGACCTGGCGCCCCTCTGGACCAGTACACGAAGCTGGGGGCGAACGGCCGCCCGGTCCTTGAGCCGGTCGTTACCGACACCGGCGTGTTGGACTACCAGGAGTGGCAGCCACAGCCGGGCGACCAGCCGGTCCTGGAAGCAGAGGCGATGATCGGCACCAGCCAGGTGAAGAAAGACGTGTGGTGGGCGATCCAGCTGCACCGCTCCCGCCCAGACCTGAAACCGGTGACAGCGACGATGCCGGACGGCACGGAGGTTCGCCGACTGGAGGACACCCGAGCCCGCCTGTATCTGTCGAAGACCCGATACAGCGCCAACCTTGAGGTGGTCCCCTTCGCGTTCGACTCTGGCCCGAACGGGTTCGGGATGTGGTTCGACGTGTTGAGCGTCGACCTGTGGAACCGCGGCGTCTACACCCCATGGGTGCCTACAGCACTGGAACCGTGGCAGCCGGGCGACCCGCTGCTGCCGTGGCCCCAGCACGGTGACCTGTTCGACGTGCTCTACTGACATCGCCAGCGGCGCCGGGTTTCCCGGCGCCGCTGCTGTGTGGCCGGTCAGTCGAACAGCGGGGTCGGCAACGGGCTGCCGTGTTCGACCTGGTCGGGGGCAAGCTGCGGGGTGTCGGTGAAGTAGACCTGGAGACGCACGGTTGCGGTTGCCGCACCAACGTTGCCGTCTGGCTGGGTTATGTTGGTGATGTCGTAGCCGATCAGCCGCGGGTAGCGGTCCAGATCTGCGGCGAACTGCTGCAGCCCGGCGAGGGTGCCGGTGACCTGCAGGGTGTAGGGGGTGAACTGCACATCGCCGGCGTCCTCCTGGCTTCCGCGGCTGATCTCGGGGACGGCGAGGGCGTGACGGTCGAGCAGCTCGGGGAGGTCTTGTTCAAGCTGGGTGGTGTGTGCGCTGTCGGGAAGGAGCTGATCGAGGGTGAGCGTGTCGCTGTAGGCCCTTACGATCGGGTCTTCTGCGCCCGCTTCTGCTGCGGAGATCCGCTCCTCGACTTCGACGAGCTCCTGCTCGATGTCGGAGAGGCGCTGTTCGGTGTCGGCCAGCTGTCCCTGCGCCGCGGTGACGCCGAACTGCCAGAGACCGGCGGCGAGCAGGGCGCCGGCGAGCAGGGTCACCGCCAGGTTCCGGGCAAGGTGACCCCGTTCGCTGTGGGGTGGGGTGGCGCTACTCATCCGCCGCCTCCTCGACGCTGCCGGGGTCGTGGGTGGGAGCGAGCCGGTCCTGGATGCGGTCAAGGCGGCTGGAACGCGCGTCGCGGGTGAGGGACCCCTCGGTGGTGAACGTCAATGCCGACCCGGGGTTCTCGGCATCCTGGTCGTAACGGGTGTCAAGCCCGGTCAGGAAGTCCAGTTGCTGCACCGCCTGCTCCCAGGTTTGGATGGTGGCCACGCTGTCTGCGGTTCCGGTGATCTGGAACGTGCCGAGGGTGTCTGGGTCCGTTTCGGACGTGTCGATGTCTACGGTGGTCAGCGCACCCGGGGGCGGGACAGCTGCCAGGAGCTCTTCGAGGATGTAGGCGTAGCCGATCTGGGTGGTGAGCACGTCGGCGGCGAGGGCAGTCCGCTGTTGCCGGTGGGTGTCGAGCTGGTCAGGGGTGACCGGTTCCAGCCCGACCGTTTCAGCGAGGGTGCGGTACGTGTCGTCCAGCTGGGCTGTGCGCTCAGCTATCTCACTCTCAACATCTTGGATGGCGAGCTGGTTCGCGCCGACCAGCCCGGCGGGGGTGGCGATGAGCGCGGAGGCAGCGAGCAGGGTGAGCCGTTTCAGGCGTCGGGTCTGGCGGCGGGTGAAGAACCTGCCGGCTGTCAGGTCGAAGGAGGTTGCGGGCAGCACGACAGGGGCCGGGCCGTCGTTCTGGGAGGCGCGCCGAGGGAGACGGGTCATGCGGGCTTCTCCCACAGGGCAAGACCGATGGCGGTGGTCAACCCGAGCAGGAACGACTGGTCCGGTTCGAAACCGCCGCGGCGGGATTTCGGCGGGTGAACCCAGGGCAGGCCGATCCGTGTCTCCACGTTGGTGCGCACCTGGACGAGTTCCGCCAACCCGCGCAGCAGCGCCCCCTGCCCGGTGAGGAGGATGCGGCGTGTGCGGCTGCCGTGGCGCTGTTCGTCCTGGTCGATGGCGGTGAGGATGCTGTAGACGAGGCGGTTCGCTGTGTCGGACAGTGCGGCATCCACGCCGCTGGTCGCCGTCGCGCCCGCATCAGGGTTGTCGATGTAGAGCGAGGACTGTTGGCGGGTCTGGTCGGGAGCGTCAGAGATCCGCAGACCGCGTTTGCGTTCGTCGGCGGCGGCGAAGTCGGCACGGAGCGGCCCCATCAGCTCCTGGGTGATGCGGGCGCCGCCGTGGGGGATGACCTGCAGTGAGCGGAGGGCAGGCCCGGTGCGTGTGGCGACGAGGGTGGAGCCGGCCCCAAGGTTGATGACCGTTTCGGTGTCGCGGATCCCGTGGCGGGTTCTCGACACGGCCCGCAGCGCTGCGGCACCGTTGAGGTCGATAGCGACGGGGGTGACGCCGGCGACGGTGCAGGCCCGTGTGAGCAGTTCGACGTCGTCAAGGTGTGCGAGGGCGACAGCAACCTGTTCCCGGGTGCCGTCGCCGGTGGGGTCGGTGCCGATGGTGCTCCAGGAGACGTAGCTGTTGGCCATCTTCAGCCGGGGGGACAGTTCACGTCCCGGGTTCCGGAGAAGGTCATCACGGTCTCTGCCGGTGATGTGGGCGGGGATGTCGAGTGTGACAAGGTCTGTGCGGGTGGTGGTGAGCCCGACAACGACAGGTCCGCGCATCTTCGCGTTGCTCAGGGCAGAGGCGACCGTCAATCCGACGGTGGTGGCGTCGTTGACCTGGCTTGTGGCCATCGCCCGGTCCGGCATCGGTTCGACGTGGGCGCCGGTGATGGTGACGAACCCGTCGGTGTCGGGTTTGGAGACCTGGACGAGGCGGACGGCGGTGGTGCCGATGTCCAGTCCGATGATGTTGCGCATCGTCCACCTCCTCCCTTCCGGTGTTTATTGTGTGTGCGCTGTGTCTGGGTTGGCGGGTAGCGTCGCTGTTGCCGGACGGTGGCTGTGTCCAGCTGTGGCGGGTCAGCTGTTCCGCCGTTTCTGGTATTCCTCTTGGTTGGGTGCGCGGAACTGGGCTTCTTCGGGGGAGAC
>LFIK01004697.1_pt1 | contig 11027 bp, 17 predicted proteins | sample 643401 | NCBI WGS metagenome assembly LFIK01 (sample SAMN03777447, study PRJNA286221) | soda lake metagenome | biome: soda lake; feature: Kulunda steppe; material: water; isolation source: sample T5-Br brine of Lake Tanatar-5 | place: Russia: Kulunda steppe | collected 2010-07
ATGACAGCAGTGAACCTGATCTCCCATTCATTTTGTCCACTAGACAATCAGCTTTTTGAGCAGTTCAGCATGCTGCGCCCTTGAACGTATGGTTGCTTGCCATCATCCCCAACTTCATCCATGACTCAAGCTCAGTGTCTTTATCCTCCATAATTATATTGATATTATAATATATTGCATGCCGACAACTACGGAAAGGGCCCGCGGGCCCAATTAAGTTGGCAGCCACTTAAAATGGCCAATTTCACACATGTTGTATTTTTGAAAATTTATCGCGCTATATAGCGCTATAGGCCAACGCCGACCCCTAGTTATTTGCAGCATGGCACGCTTCATACAGCTATGCAACCTAACCTAACCTTACCTTCCTTCATGCAGTTTTTAATGAGCAGTGTCACGCCACATTGTGTCTTTGCCGGCAGTCTTTGCCAGTGTGTGTGTATCCCAAATTGGTGATCAGTCAACAACAGTGACCTGGCATGACAGCAGGCTAGCAGTCGCACTTCTTGACTGGAGGCCCTTTCTTGTTACTTCCTTGTAACCCCTTTATCTTGGGTCCCAGCCCCTACAGTTTTTGGTATAGCTGTGCCTGTTCGGATCTGAATTCTTGCAAACAGGGTTAACCTTGTTGGCGTAGTCTTTTCTGAAGGTTCGGGGTTCGAACCTCACTGGAGGCCACAGCCGGCTAAGCTGCCCTCGTTCGGCGGATACAGCCTTGAAACCTTACCTTACCTTACCTTGTTGGCGTAGTCTTTTCTTTTCTTCCATCTTTCATTCTTGCGGTTCTTCAAGGGGACAGGTTGATCCACATGTCATGGAGCTCCCTTGTCTTACCATGCACATCAAGTCTTTCATCAAAGTGCCACAGAAGACCAGTGGTGCACGCACCAAAGACAAAAGTCATTAGCCATGACCTACTGACATCCACAATCATTTTGAACAGGGAACGCTCAAGGCAGCCAGTTGTTGCACATTCATTTATTATGTCATAGGTCAGACGACACATGGAAAGTCTTGAGGAGTTGGCAAAGCATAACCGGCGAGTAAAATCACAGGAACACAGGAACGCATTTCTCCCCTGTTACTCCCCTAACTCCCCTTGGTGCCCGTTGACAGCTGTGACCCCCAATGAGCACGCAGTTGTACCACAGCCCACTTGAGTTCCTGGCACTCAACTGCTCACATCCCAAGTTGGTTGGGGTTGCTGCAGGCAAGAGGTGCAGGTGTTTTTCTTAGCTTGCAAAAGATGATGTAACAGCATTCATCCAGCGCGAAAGTGTGCGTACGCATGCATTGGACATGTTTATTTCTTTGAACAATACAAAAGCAACCAGGGAGTTTGCACACCTCTATACATGCAGGACTACATCAAATCTACAAGGTCTTAAATTGAATTGGGAAGCGCTCTGGAAAAAGCAGCTCAATATTAAGCGCGGCACAAACACATGACAGCCCTGCTTGCTTATCAATTCAAGCACAAGCAGCCCAGAGGCTGCAACAACTCACAGCGCATGCAGAAGTAGAATGTGTACTTAAAAGCACTCAAGCGTACCTTAGAAGCTTAAAACCAGCTCAAGCTCAAATGCAATGCAAAAGCTCTGATTCATTATCCTATCAAATTCGTCTAGCTCAGGACAATTTTGACCTACCTGACCCTGACAAATTTGACAGGATCATGCTTCTAATTAAATTCTTCTGAGAATGAGCTGCTTTAGCCACAGCGCTCATGTTGCAGATGAATGAAAGCGCTGAGCTCCTGCTGCTGACGTTGATTTACAACATGTCTGACACTGCAGCTTTTTGCTCACGCAACACCTCGCGCGCAACACCCAACAGTGCGAAAGAGAAGCACTCACGGGATACCAAGCGTCTTTGCCAGTTCTTGCATCTTCTCCTTCATGCCCTGCAGACAGCACAGGCCAAGGCACGCATGTCATAGCCCTGCACCAAACTTCCTCCCCTGGCCTGATGGCAGCGAGCAAGTTTACTTATTCTTCAAGCGTGCTGTCCTCACCAGCTGCAGTTCCCATGACCAGTGAAGAGCCTAAGCATGCAGCAGGGCACAGCATTTTGGGTCGGGCTCATGAGCAGAGCTGCCTCCACAAAGAGTGCGGTCACTCACTGCAGTGCTCTTGGCGTGTGAGTCCTGCATGGCGGCGGTAACCCTCTTAGCCAATTCCTGCACGCACAAGACACACTTGACCCAAGTGAGCCATGAGGGTAAGGTGCTGCACTTGCGTTAGGGCGATACAAGACACTTGTACCAGGATAAGCGTCAGGGCGATACAAGGCACTTGTACCAGGATAACATCAGGGCGGTACAAGGCACTTGTACCAGGATAAGGTGAGCCTCGAGGATGAAGGCTGCGTCAGCATGGAGGTGAGACCAGGTGCACGTCTAGTTGAAGTGAGCCATGAGACCGAGGGGGAGCCCATGTCTGTTGCTCAGCGCTGCTTGCACACATGGGGAGGTACTGCGGCAACAAATCGCTGGAAGGAGTACACATTCAAAGCGCGGCCTAGCACTTCTAGTTTGCTTAGGCCCTCCATGGCAGGTTCACCTGCATGAGCCCCCCTCCCCCTTCACAATTCCCTTAGTGCCTCATGCACTGACCTCCTTCCCGGCATCCATGGCTTCCTGGGTGATGTCGACAGACTTGGGTGCCTGGTTTCCCGTCATGACCACCTGCAGCAGATTGGAGCAAGTACAGGTGAGGCAGGGGAACCATGGGCGGCTGAATGATCTTTCCTGCGTGCCGCCTGGGACCTGGAGCAGTCCTGCTGGGTGCCGTACACCGCGTCACCAACATTCTCTGTGAGCATTCTACGCAACATTTCTGACCAATAGAAATGCTCGAGCCCCTTGCCAAGAGACTAAGAAACAGAAGACAACGCAGGCGCCGGCCACAAATGTGCATTAAACTTTAGAAGGCTCACAGGACTCATGCCATGCTTGGTCCCTGCGTTTCAATTTTTTTCTAGTACAGGGCAGCCATCTACGGCTCAGTCGGTTAAGGGTTGAATAGAGTATCATCCATCCTTGATGCCATGTACATTGCTGGCAGCAAGGGAGGCCGCGAGAAGGTTCAGAGCCCGCCCGGCCACATTGGACAGTTCATGGCTTCATATGCCATGCTATCTACGCATGCCATGAGGGGTGTTCTTTCACACTCACCCTGACAGTTTCCTCCTCATCAAAGCCCTCAAATTCGGTCCTGTAAGGGTGCGAGGGTGCATGTTGCATGGTTGCTGTGCCTGTCAAGCAAGAATGCATGAAATTTGGTCTCTGCAGGCAAGTTCACAATTGACCAGACACTAGCATGGGTAGCCAAACAATACACAAGAGCAAATTCCCCACTTGTCCAGAGCAAATCATCTGTTTGCCCATCTTCCATCTACAATGTAGCCCAAAAACATTGATCATTGCGTCTCCAATATTGGCGTGACTGATACGCATCAGACATGCTCCAGCACGTTGCATGTTGCTGCTGTAAGTCGCACAACTCACTCTGCCAGCTCCTGCTGCACGCGAGCGGTCTCTTGCTGAACCAGTGATTGGGCCTTCTTTACGCTCTCCATCAGGTTCTTCATGTCAAATGGGTTGCCACCGCCTCCACCCTCCTGCTACCACATGTATGTGGAAGATGAGAGGGGGCTCACCACCTGGTCCAAGGCCTGCTCTTAGTCAGCACGTCCTCGTGCACATGCAACCCTTGTAGATGAGCTGCACTCAGCATGCCTGTACTGCCAAGGTGGCCAGGCAGGAATGGCACGACTTTTGGGGCAACACTGATGCGGCAATGAAGCAGAGGTGGATCAAGCAGCAGGCAGACATGCCCAACTCCCGCCACGTAATAGCCCTTACCTTGTTACCGCCTCCGAATAATGCATTCACGCGCACGACACCCCTGGAGCCCCTTTGTTGCAGCCTGTACAACGAGATGCAGCGGTAGGCTTCACATGCAGGCGCGAGGGTGGTAGTATAAAAGTAGGGAGATGGCGATGGGATGATGCGCTCATCTCGGCACCAGCTGGAGGAGCGACACACGACACGCACCTCCCCGAAACCGACCACATACCTGCACTGCCGCACAGATGCACCCTGGGTCCTGCGTCCTGTTCTTTGGCTCAGCGCCACATTGGCGGATGGCTTACACTGCAGTGCCTGCATATTTTTGGAAGTTTTGATAGTGAATCTATTGAAATACTTGAACCCTTGGCGAATGTTTGTCGTTCGGTACCTCCTAGTTACATTTATCAAATGCCTCTGTTAACACATTTAGCAAAACTAAACAGTCTTCACTTCAGTGGTTGTGCTCATGAAACCCGCTTGCATTACCTTGCACATGCACATGCGGTCATAGCCAGGTAGCCAGGATGCCGAGGTATAAAACAGAGGAAGACCAGAGTGATGCTGAAGAAGAAACGCATCACCAGGTGAGGTTTTCCGTTTGGAAACAGCTGACAGCTTACTTGCGCAGCCCGAAGTCCTTTCAATTCCCTTGTACCATGCTGCGCTGCCACAACGTTCAATGATCATTAATGTGCTCAAACTGAGTAGTTGTCTAATGTGGCGCTTTCCCTGTGCAGAATGATGACGGCGAGCTTTATCTCGCAGATGCGTTGACCGAAATTGACCCTGCAGGTACGTCAGCAAATGGGTTTGCGACCACCAACAAGCATTAAGATGAACATCATATGACCTATTTTCTGCCCTTTATTGACACTGACGACCACTCTTGATTGCCATTTGGTGCAATTGGGGAGTCTCCACAGCCCATGCTCGTGGGTTAGCACACTTGCATCTGTCGCTGTGATGTGCACACATGTAGAACATTAGCGTGCTGCCCTTGTGCACTGCCCCACGTGCGCACACACACATAAATACTTACGCACGCGGAAACATGCGCGTACACGTGCATCAACATGCATGCCGGGAACTGCAAGCCCTCCTGTCCACTCACCCACGTACGCGCAGTTGAGCCCCATGATTTGGCTGCAGCAGGCCCGTCCTCCGGCTCCCAGCAACCCCTTGTGCAGCCAGATGGGGCCCACGCAGGCCAGCTCCAAGCTTCAGAGACTCCCTCCACTCCACCCCACTGCTCTTCGCTGCCTCCAGGCACGCAGCCTAGCCCCTCCACCCCCACGCTCTCTCCCACACCATCCCCAGCCCGCTCTGAAGCCACAGCAGATGCTGACTCAGGTGACGAGCGTTGATCTTCACCATGTGTCATCCATTTTCACCACCATCATCGCCATCGCTATTGGAGTTGTCATCACACCATCATCATCACCACCATCATTATCATCATTGTCATCTTATCATCATCCATCACCATCCTCACCTCCGCTAGCTACCCTTGCACCCTGCACCTGCAGCGCCCCCTGCCAGCGCCCCCCTGCTTGCACCCGACCCCAGCCCCAGCCCCGAGGTCACTCCCCTCAAGCCGCACGACGACCGCAGCAGCTTGCGCAGCCCCCTCACTGCTGATCAGGAGGGCAGTGGCGGCGCTGCGCAGCAGCAACAGCAGCAGCAGCAGCCACTGCCTCCGGCCCACGCAGCAGGCTCCGCGTGCTCTACGCCCAGCAGCAGCGGGGGCCCTGCGCCTGCAGCAGGTGCGCGCACATGGCCCGCGCCGAGCCCTGCAGCTGCTGCCCCTGTGGCTACAGCGGTGTCGGCCTCGCTGCAGCAGGCGTCCAGTGCCGCGGGGGCGCCGCGCTCCGAGGACGCGGGCGTGCCCGGTCGCGGCATGCGCAACGACAGCAGCGCTGTGGGCAGCGCAGAGGGTGTGGGGGCATCCCCGCTGCAGCACCCGCGCGCCCATGCAGGCGGCCGTGCGGGCGTGGCCAGCAGCCATCTCGGCTGGTTTAGCCCGCCCTATGGGGGGAAGGGGCGCGGCACAGGCGTGGAGGGTGGCTTGCCGGACAGCAGTGTGGCCTGGGGGGCGGGGGCGAGCAGCCAGGGGCTGGGGCTTGGGCCAGTGGGGGTGCGCGCCAGCGCAGGGGGCGCGGCGCCGCCAATGTCGCGCCACCAGATGGCCAGCGTCATCCAGCACAGCATCGAGTTTGGCCACGCGGCGCAGCGGATCCAGGTGCGCGTGTGCGTGCATGCATGCCCTTGGCTCGCACATTGACGGTGCCCGGCTGCATCCAAGGGCGCACGCGCACGCGGATGGGTGCACTGAGCGGAGCTGCATGTGGGCGTGTGTGGGTGTCTGGGCGACTGGGAGTGCGCCCCAGCAAAGGGCGTGCCCCGCAAAGGCTGCGGCAGGGCAAGCACAGGTTAGCATGCAGGGGGGGGGTGTGAGGGCAGGGGCGGCAGCAGACCTGGCGTTGCGCCGCCAGCGGCAAAGGGTCACCTCACCCTCTGTGGCGTGGACACAGCCTGCCCATGTGTCTGCCTTCACAACCCCTTTGATCGACTTTGATCTCCCCTCTGGCGCGGCTGACCCTGGTGGACATGCCTGCACGCAGCTGTGCGCATGCCTGGTTCCCGCCCCTGCGTGTGTTGCAGCCGCCAAACCGTGCTACTTAAGTGCCTGTACGCAGTCAATAGGGTTACGAACCACTGTGGGTGCAGCAGACCCACAGTGGCTTTGCACCGCTATGGACTGCCTCCCTTTTCTGCATACTGTGCTCTGCCCTCCCACAGACCCCTCTGTGAATACAAAGCTGAGCCTCCCACCGATGCATGCGCATGTGCACCCAATGTTCTGCTTGCGCAATCATCCTGTCTGATTGCCAAATGCCCTTGCTGTCAAGTGTCGTTCACAGTGTGCTCGTGCATGCATTCGCAAAAGCACACTCTCGCATGCGTGCACTCACGTGGATATGTGAATGCTTGCCCGCAGGATCTGCATGCGCATATTGAGACGCTCACAGCGCGCCTCATGACTGCCACCAGCGAGCGCGACAAGGCCGAGAACTCCCTCATCCTCCAGGCCAGGCAGCACCAGGTATTATTATTGGTCATCGCGCTTGTGCAAGCCGCTAGTCTCTCTCGGCCCCCCAGACTGCGCAGGGCCAGGCACTGGTACTCAATTTTTGTACATGCGGCAGGTCTCTCTGGCCTAGGCATCGACTCAGTGCCTGTCGCAGGTCTCCCTGGCCTAGGGCGCAACCCAGTGCCTGTCGCAGTTCTCTCTATTGACTCAGTGCCTGTTGCCATGTGTGCTGGGCCCGGCCTGCACCAGCACCCTGCTGTGGGTCCCACAGCAAGCCAAACAAGTGCGATGGGTAAGGGTCTCAGGGTGGGTTGAGAACAAGAGTGATAAGGGATACATTGATCGCGCTGCCGCAGGGTCCCACTGCCCCCACCACATCCAATGCACGCATGTGCGTGCTGGCACAGGCAAGTGCGAGTGCGTGCCTGCGGCCCTCACGCTCACATCTCGCAGTCATGGTCGCGCATGTGCCTGCGGCCTTCACGCGTGTGTCCATGCAGCCTTCACGCGCGCATGTGTGCATACTTCCATGACTGCGTGCTCCAGGCGGAGGAGCAGCGGCTGCGGGACCGGCTGGAGGCGCAGCTGCGGCAGCAGCAGCAGGGGCACAAGGCCCAAGCGGAGGCGTACGAGCGGGACATCATTGAGCTCAAGCTCAAAGTGGAGCACCTGGAGGAGCAGGGGCCAAGGGTGAGGGGCAGTGGGGTGGACCACTTGCGGGGGGAGGGCTGCACAGCTACGGCTACGAGCGGGGCTGCAAGTCATGCCATGGGGCAAGTGGGGGGGGGCAGGCGTGTGCGAGCCAGTTTGCGGGAGGAACACATTGTTCTAAAACCGGTGGCGTGCGGTGCCATATGAAGCCCCCTGCGTCCCTGGCAGCGTGCCACTGGCTGCACACTGCCGCGCAGCGCACAGGTCACACGTGCGGAGGCAGGCCTGGCGCTGGCAGCATGCCACTCAGCGTGAATTGCGGCACCGCTGCGCTGCGTGCAGGCTAAGCTGCTAGGCAGGGGCAGCGAGGTCAAGCTGACAGGCGAAGAGCTGCAGGGCCTGCGGCAGGAGATTGCACAGCAGGAGGTGCTGATCCAGGGCTACCAGCAGGAGAACGTGGCGGCCGTGCAGCGCATCAAGGTGCGCGCACAGCAGGAGCACCTGGTGTAAGGCCGGCTGCAGGGGAGCGTGGCGGCCATGAGCGGGCCGAGGTGCGTGACGTGTGGGAGGGGCAACCACGCTGCAGAGATGAACAGGGTGGTGAGCTCGTATGGAGTGTGTCGTGCTGCGGAGATGGACAGGCTGACAAGCCCGTACGCAGTGTGTGGTGAGCGCAGTTGAAGGCTGCAGAAGGGGGGAGGGGCGACCTGGGCAGCTGGGCAGTGGGTCCATTGGGGTTGCAGAGGGGCAGCTGATTGCAGGGTGGGGGCCAGCCGCGCTGTTTCTGCCTCTTTGACTCAGCCTGTGGGTAGTCTTAGTGCAGAGCCCTGGGGCACACGGGTGCGTAGGGCCCTCAACGGCCCTTGCCCTCTCACAAGACATGTTGGCCCCATGGCAGCAGGAGGCATGGAGTAGGCGTGGGGCGTGCTGTCCCTGCCACTGTGCCTGTTGCCAGCTCCGAGGAGCCTCAGGGCAATCGTCAGCATGCGTGCTGCAGCGATTTTTGCAGCTGTGTCTCGCGGATGGCCTGCGTGTGCGTGTGTGCATGTGCGTTTCGCGTGCCCGTGATCACATGTGTCTGAAGTGTCTGCCCACGTGCTCAGTCATGCAAGCCACAAGGGTCCTGCAGTTCACTCGTGCGTTGTGTGTGTACATGTGTGTTTGCGTTTGTGCATGTGTGCTTCGCGTGCCCGTGATCACATGTGTCTGAGGTGTCTGCCCACGTGCTCAATCATGCAAGCCACAAAGGTCCTGCAGTTCACTCGTGCATTGTGTGTGTACATGTGCTACTGGGGTGCACATGCTGTGGAGCTTGTAGGCTTGTAGCAGCATATGCCACCCCCTCCCCAAAAGGAAGACAGGGCGCACACAGATGCATGGAGCATGCACCTGCGTGAGGGTGCAGGCCCTTAAGTGGAGCTGACAGATGTGGCCACGGGGCACATGGGGCTGGCGGTGAAGCACGGCCCCCCCAGGGTGTAGCATGTGCAGTGCGTGTGGGCAAAGGTGTGCTGTTGGGCATATGGACACAGGCACTGGAGATGGAGCTGAAGGATGCGGCCGTGGAGCGCATGCGTCTGGCGATGCAGCACGACCCTGCGACCGTCGCCCACCAGGCCAAGGGGGGCAGCTCCAAGGAGGCTGCTGCGCGCCTGTCCGAGATCCTGAGCATCCAGAAAGAGCTGGAGGTGCGTGCGTGTGATGGTTCTGCTTGACCGCCTGTCCGGAACACTGGGCATCCAGACAGAGCTGGAGGTGCGTGCACGTGATAGTTCTGCACGACCGCCTGTCCGGAATACTGGGCATCAAGACAGAGCTGGAGGTGCGTGCACGTGATAATTCTGCTCGACCGCCTGTCCGGAACACTGGGCATCCAGACAGAGCTGGAGGTGCGTGCACGTGATAGTTCTGCACGACCGCCTGTCCGGAATACTGGGCATCAAGAAAGAGCTGGAGGTGCGTGCACGTGATAGTTCTGCACGACCGCCTGTCGGGAACACTGGGCATCCAGACAGAGCTGGAGGTGCGTGCACGTGATAATTCTGCTCGACCGCCTGTCCGGAACACTGGGCATCCAGACAGAGCTGGAGGTGCGCGCACGTGATAGTTCTGCACGACCGCCTATCTGGAATCCTGAGCATCCAGACAAAGCTGGAGGTGCGCGCGCGTGATGGCGCTGCGCGCCTGTCTGGTCTGCTTCAGCATTGTGAGGGAGTTGGTGGTGCGTGAGAGGGATGTGCCCTCTGCTTGCTTGAGCATCCAGGGGATTGTCCACAGCTGCTTGCCTGGGCGTCCAGGGGAGCACCTAAGGGAGCTGCTTGCTTGAGCATCCAGGGGGGTGTCCACAGCCGCTTGCCTGAGCATCCAGGGGAGTGTCCAGAGCTGCTTGCTTGAGCATCTAGGGGAGTGTCCAGAGCTGCTTGCTTGAGCATCTAGGGGGGTGTCCACAGCTGCTTGCCTGAGCATCCTGGGGAGTGTCCAGAGCTGCTTGCTTGAGCAGCCAGGGGAGTGTCCACAGCTGCTTGCTTGAGCATCCAGGGGAGTGTCCACAGCTGCTTGCCTGAGCATCCAGGGGAGTGAGTGTCCACAGCTGCTTGCCTGAGCAGCCAGGGGGGTGTCCACAGCTGCTTGCCTGAGCATCCAGGGGAGTGTCCAGAGTTCCTGAGCATTCAGGGGAGTGTCCAGAGCTGCTTGAGCAGCCAGGGGAGCACCTAGGGGCTCCAGGTCATTGCTCTGGGCTGCTGGCTTGCTTGCTGGTGGCACTTCCGCCTGCTTACCTGGCTGGCGGAGGCGCCTGCACCTCCCCTGGAAGCAACTGTCAGCGTCTCTGCCTGGTCACCTGACTGATGTTGGCGAGCATGCCGCCGCCTGCTTGCTGCGCTGTTTGCCCGATACTGCACCTCCTGCGCTTCCTACGTCCTTGCAGCCCCTCACCTGTGGCCCATACGAACACAAAAGTAAGCACGCAAATGTACACACGCAAATGTACACACGGAAACGGGACCCGCACATGATGATGCCCAGGCTCGGCCAGGCTATCGTTTCTTCCCGTGCACACGCACACAACATAAGCTCATGCTGCATGTGCTGCCCAGGCTCTGCCAAGCAAGCATTTCTCCCCATGTGCACATGTTCACAACACAAGCACATGCTAATAGCATGATGCTATCCATGCTGCCCAGGCCCTGCGCGAGGCAAGCGCTGCACGCGAGCAGGAGATGAAGGAGCAGATCGACAGGCTGAGGAGCGAGAAGAAGCATCTGGAGGCCAAACAGGGTGGCGTGGACCTGCAGCAGATGCAGGTGTGGGCAGGGGCACCCTGCGATGAGGATAGTGAAGACCAATAACAACAAGAGGATAGTGAAGACCAATAACAACAAGAGGATAGTGAAGACCAATAACAATAGGGGCACCCTGCGATGAGGATATTGA
>LFIK01004698.1_pt1 | contig 11026 bp, 9 predicted proteins | sample 643401 | NCBI WGS metagenome assembly LFIK01 (sample SAMN03777447, study PRJNA286221) | soda lake metagenome | biome: soda lake; feature: Kulunda steppe; material: water; isolation source: sample T5-Br brine of Lake Tanatar-5 | place: Russia: Kulunda steppe | collected 2010-07
AGGTCGCCATGTCATTGGCATATCCGAGGGCATCATCGATGATCTCTCGGGCGACCTGGGTGTTCAGCCAGCTTCGGCGCGCACCATTTACAACCCGTTCGACGTGGCGAGCATCCGTCACGAAGCGGCCGCTGGCGCAAACTCGGCCCACTGGCAGCGACCTTATGTACTGGTCGCGGGTCACTTCAAACGACAAAAGCGGCTCGATATCGCGCTAGAAGCCTGGACAAAGGCCGATGTGGACGGTGACCTGGTGTTCCTTGGCGGCGGAGCGAATCGGAAGAAACGGGCGTTAATCGCACAGGCACGCCGCCTGGGTGTGGCTGACCGGGTACACGTGCTGGATTGGCAGCCGGCGGTCTACAGCTGGATGGCGGCCGCCCGCCTGCTTCTGCTCACGTCGGATTTCGAAGGCTTTGGTCGCGTGATTGTTGAGGCGTTGGCCGTGGGCACACCGGTGGTCAGCACCGATTGCCCGTCAGGCCCCAGGGAGATTCTCACCGGCGACCTCGCGCGCGGGCTCTGCCCACCGCAGGATGTGAACTGCCTGGCACAACGTATTCGGGAGTATCGCCAAAGCCCACCGAAAATCCCCGACAAGGCACTGGATCGCTTCCAACTGGACAGAATTCTTGACCAGTATGAACAACTCGTCACCGGCTGAATATATCGCCCATCGCGACTGGGCGGACCGGGCATCCCGTCTGTCGACCCGCCTTGCGGGGGCTGGCAGCATCCTGCTGTTACTGTCTATCGGAGCATCCAAGGCCGGCCAGAATATCGGCGGGGCGATCATTCTGCTGGCGCTACTGATGGCGGGCCCGGCCACGTGGCGCGCGTTATTGCATGAACGCCTTGTCTGGGCCACCATGGCGTGGATCGCAGTCATCATTTTATCGACTGTCTATGCGCACCTGCTGATCGGGATACCGATTCAGGACCAGACGACACAGCTCTGGCGATTCTCACGCCTATTCCTGATACCGCTGCTCGCTTGGGGAGTACTGGCGAGCGGACTCGGAGCATTCCGGGCATTCTGCGTCCTGTTCACGGGCATCATTCTCGCCGTGTTTTACCATACCGCGGCCGCCGGATGGCCAACGGCACTAGACGTCAGCGGTCGGATAGACATCTCTGGAGAGGGGGTTCAATTCTACGCCTTGCTGTGCGCCACCGCCCTGCTCGGATCGGCCATCTTCGCAACGCGCGTCCCGCGTGCTGCCAGCCGGCAGAGTAAACTGCTCCAGTACGGCTTCTGGGGGCTACTTGCGCTAACCGCTTTGCACGGACTCCTCATTTCCCAGGGGCGCGGCGCCATGCTTGCACTGGCAGTAGTCTTTCCGGTGCTGGTGATCTGGCGGCTGGTCCGCCACCTGCGACAGGGACGAAGGTTATCCCTGGGCACGGGCAGTGCACTGGTCGTGGGTGCACTTTGCGCGATTACGGCGCTTTACGCTTCTGGAGCAGTGCAGCATTCCGTTGACCGATTACACCGGGACTATCAGGCCCTGATGGACGGCCGCGATCCCGACACCGGGCTGTTCGCGGAAACCAGTATGGGGCAGCGGATGAATCAGTGGCAGGTGGCCGTCACTGCGATTGGTGAGCACATCGTCATGGGCTATGGGGCAGACGGGTCCCGTCATGTTCGGGCCACGGCCGATCTCCCGGCGCGCACGGCCAGCACTGCCCCACACCACTTCCACAACATCTACCTGGATGTCCTGGTCCGCTTTGGCCTCCTCGGGGCCCTCGTCATGGGCTGGTTTTGGTACGAGGTCATCCGGGCAGTATTCCGCGGCCGTGAGCCCGACACTCCCAACCCGAGCGCAGAATTCGCTCTTCTAGGCCTGCTGGCCTTTTTCATCGCCGGCATTACGCAGACTTACTGGACCTCACAGGTGACCTGGTTCTATCTCGCCGCGATAACAGCCCCGGCATGCATTCTGGCTCGAACCTCCGCCCGTGCTAGCTGAAGTAGTCAAGGTTGGCCAAGTCGACGCCGTAGCCGGACTCGAGCCCTTGGTTGGACTCCCTGTACCGCGCGAGTACCGACTTCGATAAAGCCGGAGTTAATCTGATCCGCCGACGCCCAGGTAGCTTGAGCAGGAGGCTACCGTCGATACCAAGTCCGTGAGCCAACCGGCGAGGCAGGACTCTAAGACGTCGACCTCGCAACCGCCACGTATAACCCCCTGCACCGCGGACGTTCTCCCGTTCGGCCAATTCCGTTATCCGTTGCTCCGTCAATGGTTGATACGCGGCCCCGATACCCGCGAATCTCAAGAGTTCTGCGACGGCCCGCTCGGGAGACGCCATGAGCCGTTCCTGCGGCACTATCAACAGATTGCTCCGGCCAAGGACGTCAGACAGCCGATCCGCGATCGACTGGTAGTCGAGCCAGAGGCCATGGAGAAAATAACGTTCCTCCCCGCGCAAGATACTTGCCACCTGACGCTCAAAGTCGCTTTGCGATGAGAGCAGAGCACGACTGGATTGCGCATACAGTGATGAAAGTAGCAGATCCTGCCGGCGTATCGTCATCAACACCTTGAGCCTGCGCCCGAGGCGATGCCGCACGAATGCTTCGAACGCCTTCAAGTGCTGAGCCAGTAAGACCGGATCCTGCCTATTGTAGGCGCGGTAGTCGTCACGCTTTCCTTCGTTGAATGGAAAGAACCGAGGGGCTGCAAGGTTTTCATCCGAGATCACCAAAACGTCCGCAGCCGACGCATCCCCAAGGAGCGACACAAGATCCCCCGCGTCACTGTCTTGCCACACGGACGGGGAGACGACAAATCGACGCTTGAGTTGGCGGGGCTTATGGAGATAAAAGGTGCCCGGGAGAGACGGGAAAACGTGCCGCTGCAGGAAGGTTGTTCCAGTCTTTTGCAGACCGATATGGAGAATGAGCGGCGGCCCCATCACTACCCCCATTCAGCCACACGGAATGCATAGCGCCGAGCCTTGAAAAAACGGCGTTTCTCATATGATTTGAGCGCTTTACGCAACCAGAGCACCGCCGTATACCACTCGTCGGCGGCGTCCAAGGCGCCACTTCCCGGCAGGCGCCTCTCGTAGCCTTCCACGAATTCGCGAATTCGCGCCTGGTCTGTAAGGGGGTAAAGGCTGGCAGCCGCCATCCAGACATCCAGGGCTCGCCCAGAACCGAAGGTGAGTGCCTCGTTATCCACGACCATGGGATGCCCGTCAGCACTCTTCACCACATTTGCCGGCGTGATGTCCGTGTGCAGCAGGGTGATCTCCTCTCCGAGTGTCGGCATCCGGCGGTTGACTTGATTCAACGCCCCTACCAGCGCTCTACCAAGCGTGCGCCGAAAAGGAGCCTGTTCCACACGCTGTTGTAGACGCAGGACATAGGGCGGCACGGCCGGCGGACGCGGCAAGCCCGACGGCACCGGATGCCCATGAATCGCCTCGAGCAGGTCAAGGAGTGCAACTGCGTTATCGTCCGGTCGGGATGCAGCCAGCGCTTGTCCGTCCACCCAGCGCACCACCAACCAGTCTTCGTGCACCAGAACCACGTCCGGGACCACTGGCGGAGTTGTGCTTCGCAATTCCGACAGAAGCTGGGCAACAACGCCCGCGGATGAATGACTGTTGCACCGAAAAGCCTTCAGGCTCAGGCCGGAAACCTGAAGCCGGTAGGATACTCCCCGACCTTGGTTGAGTGGCTGGACATCCGTCACCTCACCGTTGAGTTCCTCGGCAAGGCGTCGTTTCAGCGTCTCGGGAGGCCTACTCGGAACAGCGTGAGCGCGTTCTCTGAAAAACACGCGATCACCCCGACAATTGCGGAAAACGCCGGAGGTCCCTGCGGTACCGAGCATAGCCCACAGGTACGGACAACGCCCACAATACCTTGCTGTCCACCTGCCGCGCCTGCTCAGGCAGTGACTCACCGCAGTGGAAAGCAAAGCGCACGTAATTGGCGCATTCCTTCCATAACTCACGCCAGTTTTCCTTAGCCCGGAAGTTCGTCGCCTCCAAGGTCCTCAAGCGATAACCCCGGGGATTACGCAGACTATTGGGCAGTCGGCCGGACGCTTCTGCCGAGAGGCCATCGGACTGGTAATCCTTCACTCTTCCGGCATGCGTGGTGGCCAACAGATCATAGGATCGGGCGATGCGCCGGTGCCTGACACTTTCCTGCATGAAATGCTCCCCGGGAAACTCCGGAGACGGGAACTGCTGGGCAACATCCAGCTTGTACAGGTAAAGCTTGTCACCACGCACTTTAAGCCTGGCGCGAAGCGCAATGGAGTTAGTGATCATCCGGTCCTGTGGAAACGGTCGTCCGACAGTGCGGCCATCCACATGGACACAGTCCGCCACCATGCCGCCCAACGCAGCCTGCCGGGCAGGCGGCAAATCCTGCCAAAGCTGGTGATATGCCTGCAGCGCACCGGGAAGGAAGTAGTCATCCGAGTCGATATCGACAAAGAAGCGCCCCCTACAGAGTTCAAGGGCATGATTCAGGGCCCGGTGTTTTCCGCCATTCTTCTGCCATTGATAAACGATGGGAAACGGGGATTCAGACTGCAGGCGGCGCATCAGGGTTTCTGTGCCATCCGAGGAGCCATCATCCACCACGACCCATTCCATGGACGAAAACCGTTGCTCCACCAGCGATTGGTAAAGACGCTCCAGCAGGCGAACCCGGTTGTAGGTCGGGGTAACAATCGAGAAAAACGGCTGACTGCTGTCGCCGGTACTATCAGCGTTCGCCACGGGAACCTCGTTGACGCCTGGCCCGCTTGTGTTTTCGCGCCAGTTGCTCATGTGCTACAGCGGCACGATACCGCTGGCGCTGTCTGTCCGTCACGGCTGGCCAACCACGCTGTTCAGCGTAATACACCAGCCAGTGTTCGTGCTCGGCATCAGCCAGCCATTCCAGCCGAGCCAGCAGGGAAGCCAGGTTGCTCAAGGCCACCGCTTCGGATAACGAACCATTAGTAAAACGCAAATCGTCATCATCCAGAACCTGCACCTGCGCCGGACCATCGATAAAGTTGGTGAGATTGGTATCCGACTGGCAGATACCCTGCTCATGCATGGCCGCGAACAGAGCGACGAGACGCGAAAGGGCTCTCTCAACCTGCAGCTCCGGGTCGTGGGGGCGACGCAGCCAGTCCAGCGTATGCCCCGCCACTTGCTGGTAGACCAGAACGCAGAGGTATCCAGCCCACAAGATCTGCGAATGTAGCAAGGCAGGCGCCCGATCCGGAAGAAAACGGCGCAAACGCTCGGCATTCCTGCGCGTACGCCAGGCCCGCAATAGCGCGGAAGGCCCCCTGAACACCTTGATGTAAACTGGCGTTCCGCCAAGCGTGCCACGCAGCGTCCATCGGCTGCCCCTGGCATTGCGGCGCACCGTCTCCCCGGGCAGCAGCATACCGACGGATGTCCGGGTTTCAGGAACAGGAAATGACATGGTCCTACATTGGTAGTCCAGCGGGCCGTCATGTTAGCAGGAGTTACAACAATGGAGGTAACCGCCGGCCCCGTGGTTTTCGTTCCGGTTTCCGGTCCGGAAGGCGCAGGAGAATACTACCGCTGCCTGGCCGTGGCACGTGCCATGGCATCGAACGTAGACACCCGCGAAATACATTTTGTGCTGTCCCGTTCCGCCAATGTTACCCGGGACGACCGCTTTCATTACCACTTGCTGGACGGCAGCCCCACGCACAGCACGAAGACTGTCTGCCAACTGTTTAAGAACCTTCAGCCCGCAGCGGTCATTTTCGACAGCAGCATCCGCACGGCCCAGCTTCGGTATGCCGGCGAGCAGGGTGCACGGGTGATATGCCTGGTATCCCGCGAGAGCAAGCGCCGCAAGCTCCTGCGACCCCACAAACTGCGTCATATCGATACCGTGTGGATCGTGGGTGCACTACTCACTCGGCAACGCCTTGGCCGGATAGAACGGCTTTTCACGCGTGGCTGGCCAGGCAAGATTCGCTTCGGTGGTGTCGTGCTGCCAGGTGTGGGCTCGGGTGTTTCCGGCTCAGCCGGGCGCGGCGGGTACATTCTCGTGGTGCCCGGCGGGGGCGGCGGCACCGTAGACGGACAGCCAGTGCAGAAGCTCTTTTCCGATATTGCAGCCAGACTGGGTGACAAACTAAACCTTCCGGTGCGCTTTGTCGCCGGACCACTCTCGCGGCTTCCACTACCGGATTGCCGCAACGTGGAAGCAGCACGGCAGTTGGACCCGGATGCACTTGTCGACACGATGCGCCAGGCGCGGGTGGCCGTGCTCGGCGGAGGGAGCCTGCTGCTACAGGGGTTGGCAATCGGGCTCCCGATCGTCGCCCTGCCCGCTGGGGGCAAGGATCAACCTCGACGATGCGCAAACCTGGCAAAAGAGGAGCTGGTTCACGCACCGATCCCATCCACCGCGGGCGAGGCCGCAGCCGCGGCAGCGATGTTGTGGGAAGACACTGCAGCGCGCGAGGCGCTTGAACAGCGGGTTCGTTCATCCGGGTATACTGATGCAGGCCCTGAGATCGCCCGTGACATCCTCGAAGGCTGTGTAAGGCCCGAAACCGGACACTCCACATGAAATACCTGCTACCTCCAGACCTACGATTGAATGACGCATTGTTGGCTCTGATTGAGGGGCTGCAGGCAGCGTTGCAGTCTCCAGACGCCACGCTGATCAAGCGGGATTCCCGGGGTGAGGTCTATCGCCTGCGGAGTGCCGGTCAGCGCTTTGCCGTCAAGTGGTTCCCGCCCATCTGGCAGCCACTGGATCGCTTACCCAGACGGCTCAGCAAAAAGCGCTGGCCTCGTGCCATTTGGCAGCGCAGTCTGCGCATGCAAGACGCAGACGTACCCGTCGCGCCCCCTGTGGCCGCAGTCACGACCGACAGCTGGGCGGGTGAAGGCTACCTGATACACGAGTGGGTCGATGGCACACCCGTGGACCAGTGGATGGCAGATCCTCGCATTCCGGAAGCGGAACGGGCTCGGGCCGCACGGCGGCTCTCGGGGCTGGTGCAGCGTATGCACGCCCGGCGGCTATCCCACGGGGATCTGAAGCCGCGCAACATTCTCATCGCGGGTGGGCGCCCCGTGCTCATCGATCTGGATGCCGTACGCAGCCATCGCTTCCGCTGGTCCATGCAGAAGCGGATCTGGCGTGACTGGAGAAATCTCGTGCTCGGACTCAAGCAGCGCGGCGTTCATGACAGCCTGATCGAGGCCATCCTGCCACTTAGCGAGGAGGGCCCGCATGTGCCGCTACTGCCTCAGTTAGAACAGCTAGCGGAGACCCCGGTCGACCCTGTATTAAGCAAAGACACTGCTTACAAGGCTTCCCGCCGCGCGTAGCGACGCAGCTCCTCGTCGTTGGGATCGAAATCCTTCAAAGTGTAGTGGGCGCCGCAGTACGGGCAGGTGGCCTCGCCGGTCTTGTGGATCGGCAGATAGACCTTGGGGTGGGAGTTCCACAGGTACATGCCCGGCATGGGGCAGGAGAGCGGCAGGTCACCCTTGCTGATCTCGTAGCGGTTCGAGGCGTTGGGCTCGATCAGGTCGGTGCGGTCGTGGGTCTGCGGATCGGGCACGGTGCATCTCCTTCAGTCCTGCGGGCTAGCGGCACCCCGGGCGGGTGCCGCGCCATCATCTGAATCAAACGAACGTCAGCCACTCGGGATGGGCTTCGCGACGCCCTTCCACCTGGTCGAAGTACATTTTTTGCAGTTGCTCGGTGATGGGGCCACGACTGCCGCTGCCAATCACCCGGCCGTCCAGTTCGCGGATCGGGGTCACTTCGGCCGCGGTGCCGGTGAAGAAGGCCTCGTCGGCGGTGTAGACCTCGTCCCGCGTGATGCGCTTCTCGCGCACCGGCACGCCCAGTTCGGCGGCGAGCTGCAGCACGGAATCCCGGGTGATGCCCTCCAGGCAGGAGGTCAGTTCCGGCGTGTACAGCGTGCCGTTGCGCACCATGAAGAAGTTCTCGCCGGAGCCCTCGCAGACGAAGCCGTCCACATCCAGCAGCAGCGCCTCGTCGTAGCCGCAGTCCTCGGCTTCCTTGAGCGCCATCATGGAGTTCATGTAGTTGCCGTTGGCCTTGGCCCGGCACATGGTGACGTTCACGTGATGGCGGGTGAAGGAGGAGGTCTTGATGCGGATGCCCCGCTCCAGGTTCTCGGCCCCCAGGTAGGCACCCCACTCCCAGGCGGCCACCGTCACGTGCACCTGCAGGTTGTGGGCATGCAGCCCCATGCCCTCGGAGCCATAAAACGCCATGGGACGGATGTAGGCGCTCTGCAGCTCATTGCGCCGCAGGCACTCCAGCATGGCCTCGTTGATCTCGTCCGGGGTGTAGGGCATGCGCATGGACAGGATCTTGGCCGAGTTGAACAGCCGCTCGGTGTGCTCCTTCATGCGGAAAACGGCCGTGCCGCGATCGGTGGAATAGGCCCGTATGCCCTCGAATACCCCCATGCCGTAATGCAGGGTATGCGTCAGCACATGCACCTTGGCGTCACGCCAGGCCCGGAATTCACCGTCCAGCCAGATCAGGCCATCGCGGTCATCCATCGTCATCGAGCCGTCTCCTCAAGAATCAATTTGGTTACCACGGCCGTCAACGGCCGGCTGTCAGGATTCCATCAGGCGATGCCAGAGCTGCGCGACCGCGTCGCGGGTGTCGGCGTATTCCTCGGCGGGCACCAGCGGCGGCTGTTCCTGCAGGGTCACGCGGTGAACCCGGGTGCGAAAGGCGCGATAGGCATCGGCCAGCAACTGCGCATCATCGTTGGCCAGCCAGCCACACTGGCTCAGTTCGGCCAGCAGGCGGATATTGTCCGTGTAACGCAGCAGACCGGGCGCCTCATGGGCGCCCGATAGAACGCCATATTGCACCATAAATTCGATGTCCGCGATACCGCCCCGATCCTGTTTCAGATGAAAGCGTTCGGGATCACGGTTACCTTTTTCCTGGCGCATACGCTCGCGCATCTCGCGCACATCCTCGCGCAGGCGCTCGGTATCCCGCTCCCGGCTCAGGATCTCGCGGCGGATGGCACCGAAGGCCTCGCGCAGATGCTCCGACCCGTACACGAAGCGGGCGCGGACCAGCGCCTGATGTTCCCAGGTCCAGGCCTTCTCCCGCTGGTACTCGGCGTAGGCCTCCAGGCCGGTGGCGAGTTGTCCGGCACGGCCGCTGGGCCGCAGCCGGGTATCCACCTCGTAGAGCACACCGCCCGCCATGGTGGCCCCCAGCACATGGATGATGCGCTGGGCCAGGCGCACGAAAAACACCTGGTTATCCACGGTGCGCTCGCCGTCGGTCTGCTGCCGCTCGCCCTTTGCCTCGAAGACGAACACCAGGTCCAGGTCGGAACCGTAGCCGAGCTCGATGCCGCCCAGCTTGCCGTAGGCGATAATGCCGAAGCCGGCATCACGGGTCTCGCCATCCACCACGCAGCGGGGACGGCCATGGCGCGCCTCCAGGTGGCGCCAGGCGAGGTCCACCACCCGCTCCAGGGCGACTTCGGCGATATCGGTGAGGTAATCGCTGACCACCATCAGGGGCGTCACGCCGGAGACGTCGGCCGCGGCAACACGCAGGGTGTTCGCCTGCTTGAACTGGCGCAGTACCTCCATCTGCTGCTCCAGGTCATCCTCGGGGTTGGCATCCAGGCGGTCGGCCAGTTCCTGTTCCAGCGCGCTGCGTTTGAGTGGTGCGTACAGTGTTCGCGGGTCCAGCAGTTCATCCAGCAAGACCGGGTAGCGCGACAGGTGACGGGCGATCCAGGGACTCGCGGCGCACAGCTTCACCAGCTGTGACAGCGCCATCGGGTGCTCCACCAGCAGGGAGACATACACGGTGCGGCGCACGATCTGTTCCAACAGATCCAGCAGGCGGGCCAGCGTGGCGTCCGGCTGATCGGCCGCGGAGGTCGCACCCAGCAGCAGGGGCATCAGGCGGTCCAGGCGCGTTCGTCCATTGCTGCTGAGTGCCCGACAATGGCTGCCTTCCCGGAAGGCCAGCAGGCGCTGCACGGCCTTGGCGCCATCGGAGAACCCGTTTTTCTCCAGCAGCTGCGCGGCCGGCTCGCCGCTGACACGGTCTGCCCAGATGTCGCCGAGCTGCGGGTCATCCTCACGGCTTCGCGGCTCGCCTTCCGCCTGGGGGGCCGCGAACACCTGCTCGAAATGGTCATGCACCCGGCGGCGGACGTCATCGAGCTTGGCGAGGAAGTCCTGCCAGCGGTCGAAGCCCATGGCCATGGCCAGGCGCAGGCGGTCGGCCGCGGTCTCCGGCAGCGTGTGGGTCTGTTGGTCGTCCATGGCCTGAAGGCGGTTTTCCGAACGGCGCAGGAACTCATAGCCTTCCAGCAGTTCACGCACCGCGAAACCGGGCAGCGCGTTGTGCTGCCCCAGGTACTCGAGCACGCGCACGATGCTGCGTTCCTGCAGCGCGCGCTCGCGCCCGCCGCGGATCAGCTGGAAGGCCTGGCCGACAAACTCGATCTCGCGGATACCGCCGCGGCCGAGCTTGATATTGTGCTCCATGCCCTTGCGCTGCACTTCCTTCTCGATCATGCCCTTCATGTCGCGCAGCTGCTCAAGGGCGCCATAGTCCAGGTAGCGACGGTAGACGAAGGGGCGCAGCAGCCCCAATAGCGCATTGCCGGCCTCCTGGTCGCCGGCCACCACGCGGGCCTTGATCATGGCGTAGCGCTCCCACTCCCGGCCCTGGCTCTCGTAGTAGGTTTCCAGCTGGTCCGTGGTCATGGCCAAAGGACCGGCATCGCCGTAAGGGCGCAGGCGCATGTCCACGCGGAACACGAAACCGTCCACGGTCTGGGCATCCAGCGCCTGGATCAGCCGCTGGCCGAGACGGGTGAAAAACTGCTCGTTGGCCAGGCAGCGCTCTCCGTCTGTCTGGCCGGGCGCCGAGAAGCCGAAGATCAGGTCAATGTCCGAAGAGTAGTTGAGCTCACGGCCGCCGAGTTTGCCCATGCCCAACACGTAGAAACCCACCGGCTCG
>LFIK01004700.1_pt1 | contig 11024 bp, 14 predicted proteins | sample 643401 | NCBI WGS metagenome assembly LFIK01 (sample SAMN03777447, study PRJNA286221) | soda lake metagenome | biome: soda lake; feature: Kulunda steppe; material: water; isolation source: sample T5-Br brine of Lake Tanatar-5 | place: Russia: Kulunda steppe | collected 2010-07
CTCTGCCAAGGGGGACAGCCATGTCACTAGGTGAGGGGCGTGAGTCATGCACCTCCCCAGGAGGACAAAAATGATCATCTAGGTAAGTCTGCCACGCTTGATCAGAAAGCGGGGATTGTTGTGTGCGCTGGGGGGCGCGCAACAAAGAATGCAGGTCTGCCTTTTTTGAGTGCAGCTTGTCCAAAAAAGCAGCCTTTAAATGCTTACTGTGGTCGCGTTTAGATCGCCGCACAGAAGCCCTGTAAAGCTTGCGAGCTTCCTTGCAAGCATGAACTGCCTGCCCACTCTGCCTGCCCAACAGCTTAAGGGCCTTAAGAGAAAAAATCTCACATCCTCCTCAGGCCGAGGATGCTGAGCCAGCACTGATATTGTCAGAATGAAAGCTCCCGTGCCTTCAATGGAAAATCTATTAGCCCCCGTAGATCTGCAAATTTTCCGCAAGTTTCCTTCTCAAAAAGCACACTTCCATGCACTTGCGGCAAGGGCATAAAAAAGGACATGTTTTTCGTCCTGGATATCACGCAGGTCACGTTTGTCACAGTGCTTATTGTGGATTCCCCAACATCCAGTCTAAACTCTCAGGGTATGGGCACGCAAGTGAAATGAGCAATGGTACAAAGCACGTGCCTACTCACTTCCAGCTGTAGGTATCTGGGCAGCAAATGGGGAGGGCGCCGCGCAGTAATTGGCTTATGAGGCGAGTAGCCCAGTCGGCATACATCAAGGAAAAGGTTTACAGCTAATTCAAGCACCAGCCAACCCCCAATGTTCCTCTTGTATCCGGTACTAAAGTTTACAAGTTTACAAGTTTAAGTTTGACCTTCAGCTCAAGGTAGTTTGACTGTTCAGGTTGCTGGTGAACACAAGCCATACCAGAAAACATCCATAAGCTCTGGGATAAAACGATAGGGATCATTAGTTTGTCTCTGGAAAAAATTGAAGACATCCTCAGAGCAAGCTTGGGAGAAATGAAAGGCTCCATTCTGATTGACAGTATTTTTGTGTGCCAGTTGTAAATCGTGAAACAAGTCTGCAAATTGAAGCCTCAAAGGATACATTTGCATGAAAGGACACAGGAAAAGAGCGTGTTTTTTGTCTTGAATTGCCTGCAATCCACACTTATCACAGGTACCATCATGATGTTTCCAGCTTCTTGTCTCGACACGCAGCGTATTTGAATGTAACCTGAACGTGCCATGTTGCACTATGTTTGCCAGCCCAAATCCAGATGCAAATACCTAGGCACAGAAAAAGGCGGTCCATCAACAGTCACCGACCTAAGAGGCAAAGCAACCCAATTCTGATACTTTGCAGCCTTGTCCTTCTGATCTTCATTGGCTAGCTGATTTGCCTGGCTCCAGATACTCCTCAACCTCTTCCTCACATCAACAACAAATTATGACTGTGGGATAGTTTGTAATGCTCTCACGCGTATCCGGTACTAAATGCATAAAGAGATGTCACGCTGAGACACTGCTGTGTCCAAACCAGACTCGCAGCATATCCATTATAATCCCCCTTGTCTTTGGGCTGAGGCAGGCTAGCCAGTAGACAATAATCGAGTGGCCTTACTAATATCAAATTTATGCAAATGCTTACATGCAGATTCTTAGATAATATCCAGAGCATTTTCATGTCTTGGGCACTATTCCCCAGGCATCAGTGACCTATCGCAGACAAGATTTCTGGATTGGAAGCTGTACAAGCTCTCCAGCTCCTGAATGGGATCTTGAGACTATTGTCATATGAAACAAAGAAGCACAGCACATGCTATTTGATAAGAACCCAAGGTAGTGTGCAGCCTTGCATCATGTCATACCCGAGGCAATTTTCTAAACCTGCCCACATCCACCCACTTGAAACGCGGCAAAAGTAATGAAAATACCAATCATTTAGGAAGAAACCGAATGACTCAGCTTTCATAAAGAATCTTTGATTTATCACTTTGGCCCCTAACCTCACAGCGCTTACAAATAATAATCTACTAGATAGACTTAGTAAGAAAGAATGTTCCAGACTGGCGCCTTTGGGCCTAGACTGATGGTATTTGTCTGACATATAAAAGTCAACAACGTGTTGGACTCCAACACGTTGTTGGCTGCTCAGAGCAGGAGTCTTTATACCTGTGACGAAAGGCAGCCATCTATGTTTACTCTGGCGGAGTTTTGATGTGAGGAGCTTTTTTGCTGCTTGCGTAGTTTCTCTTTTTTTTCTTTTCTTCTGGCGGAGTTGGGATAAGCAATACCAGAAACAGAGCAGAACTGCCAGTCGGAATGTTGTTTTTCATTACCTGGCGGCCAGGTAACGACAGTGACTGGCGTAGCTTCTGCACTAAGGACAAAGTGTACCCACATAGCCACGGATAGTGCCTGTTCTCTATCTCAGATATGGAAACAACTCTTACTTCCTGAATTACACACGAAACACACACATTGCAAAGTTTTGGAGCAAATCGTCTCCATGATTAACGAATTAGATACTCCCATCAACTTTTACAAAGTTAAAGCCCACATTTGTGTGATTGGAAATGAATTTGCCGATGCTGTAGCAAAACATGCTGCTCTCCATAACTATGGACATGACGAAGAATTCCCACCACCATTACCTGATGGTAATCCTTTCGCCCATATATTCTGGCTTGCAGAAGAGAAAAATGAGACTTCTCACAATACCACAAGAATCAGACTTTCACCAATACAAAACATTAAGGACAAAATAAAAGCTCACATGACCAAGCATAACAGACTTGGAGATGCTAATACCAACTATGGTTACTGTAACAATTGGAAGAGGCTGCTCACCTCCGTGAATCATACAACTAGCAATTCTTTCTGGAACAATACAAGAATAAATATATCACAGAAAAGGAATGCCATGAAATTTATAACGGGTACTCTTTACACTCAGAAAATGGCCCACCTCTACGGCAGAGCCACGAGTTCATCTTGTCTGTTGTGTCAACAGCCAGACAGCCAAATCCATATGCTTTCTGGTTGTCAGAATGCTTCAATTCAAACCATGGTAACTGAACGACATCACATTGCTTCCAGGCTCATCATCAAAACCCTGAACAAAAGCAAGTTTGAAGGAAACATGATTTTCACAGGTATTGGAAGTGAAACACGGATGGCTCAACAAAGTCTGGCCTTGCCGGCACATGAAGCCAACAGGACTTTGTCCCAATGGCTTCTACCAGGTTTTTCAGCAGATGAACTGCAATCCTGCTCTAGACCAGATGCTATTTGCATACTGCCAGTTAAAACGAAAAATGGCCATCAAAGAGACATTCAGGCTACACAACCTTCGCGCTGGGATGTGCACCTCATTGAAGTCAAATATTGTGATGACACACGACCAGAGCAACAACTAGAAGAGCAACTGAACAGCAAATTAGATTGAACCGCGCCCTTGCACAGCAATGCCAAAAAGTAAGCCTACATACTATCCTGGTTCAAGATGTCCCTCCATGCATGCTCTAGGACGTAATGCATCTTGATGGAAGAAATGTCTCTGCGCGGCAAGACTCTGTTGGCAAGGAAGATGAGCCGATTTGCAGCAGACCTGCGAATTGCAATGCATGAGGAGCACGACCCAAACAAATTAGAGCTAGTAGGTGCTAGATTGTGCTTAAACAAGTAGAAGATGAAAAAATATCAAAAAAATTTATATATAGCTCGTTTTACTGAACCCCCCCGCACTAATGACCTTCTGTCTAGTTTGATGGTGGAGATTTGCCTAGTGCTTGCATCAGATATAAACTTCTTCTTTATCTCACGCAAACAGGGGTTACCTTGCTGACGTAGTCTTTTTTCTTTTTCCTTTTAAATTTGGGCCAATAGTTCAACATCCACCAGGGGCAATACTGACAATAATCTTAGATGCTCAAAATGCAAGCATGCACATTGGCCCGGGGGCAAATCTTACAAGGACCCAGGTTAGGTTTGATTAAATTACATAGCTGTATCCACTGAACAAGGGCAGTTGAGCTGAAAGCTAGAAGGCCTGCAACCTGGACCTAAGAAAGAAAAGAAAAAAAAACTACACAAGCAGCAAGACGCTGCCTGCATCAGTTAAGGGGTTACAAGGATTACAAGAAAAGGCCTTCAGTCAAGAAGTGCGACTGCTAGCCTGCTTTCTAGTATAAACAGCTATCAGTGCACGAAGGAAGAAATAGAGCTTACTGTCTTCCTGGCCCAGAAAAGTAGACACATTGTTGAAGCCTGCGGTAGGAAATAGGGACGCAAAAGTTCTTCGGAGAGACCAGGTGTGGATGGGTGCAGTGCAAAATAATGTGTTGCTCATCTTGTAGGTATTGTGAGTCCAGGTCACAGTTCCAATTTTCAGGGCGGGCACAAAGTCTGAAGCGAGCGACGTTGCGAATAACATCACAAGGAAGAATCAATTAAGAGAATCGGTTAAGGAAAGGAGACACACTGGCCCAAAGTGCCGTGAGTCTCCTCCACCAGGGAAAAGGAAGAACTAGTGAGGACCTGGAGGGTGACAAGCATGCTGCGCAGCCCCCTGCATTAGACCAAGACCTTGAGAGCAACTGGATTTTGCAAGAGCTCGTCTAGTTGTTGTCAGTTCGTGTGCATAAAGCACAGAGTGAGCATGCAATTTAAGGGCAGTCGTATTGGCCTTTTGTGCGTCAAAGCCGAGATCTTTAAGATGATTTTAAGCATAAGAAGTATAGAAAGAACCTCCCGCACCAAGAAAGATGGTGTAAAGACGGCGCCTCTGGAGATCAGCTAGCTACCCAGGCACCCAGCGTTGGGCCGGTGGGTACGTTGCCTCCCCACGTCAGGTGCGCCCAGCAACCTCTGCAGCAGCAACTGCCCAAAGGTTCAGCGCCGCGTTGATGTTCCGGTGCACTCAATACAAACACTATAAATATGCTGAAGCAAATTGCCTACTCAGTACTGCGTACTAAGTACCAGCCGGACAGAAGGGCTTTAGAAGGAAGCAGGGAGAAATACACCAGCTTCAAAATATCATAATTGCCCTAGAAGATGCTTCACTCTTAAAACAAGAAATGTATCCCCTGATTGTGGATTTCACCTCGGCTTTCAACACAACAGACAATGATAGGATATTATGGATCATGTATGACCTTGTCTTTCCCATGGACGCCATAGAGCTGGTCAATGATTATTATTGGTATAGATTATAATCTATCAGATAATCTATACCTAATTGCCACAACCCTGGACCGCCTACCCCAAGGATCCTCCGGAGGACACACATACCAATTCCTGTCGAAGAGGGACAATCCAAGGTGATACTCTGTCCCCCTTTCTCCTCCTTCTGTACATGGAGCCACTCTTCAGGTGGCTCCAAGTGGAAGGACGCGGCAATGGCCATGCCTGCCGGCAAAAGGCGCCTTACAAACACCAACAAGCCTAGGAACCACAACACTCTTAAAACAGATAGAATAAGTGATGGTTTCTTTGCAGACGATATCTTATGCATAACTCAAAGGCTATGCATGCATAAGATTGCGCAATCTTCGCTTACAAGCTGACAAACTCTCAAGATATGCAGATTGGGCAGCCCTGAAGTACTGAAAATACTAAGGCTCTTAGTATGGACAAAAGAAACCGGACTTATCCATTCTATGCATATGGTCTTGCTTGAGCTCAGGTCAGGAAAAAAGGTGGTTGCTGGCACACGTGTGCACTTCAGACAACTCCTAGACTAGCATGTACTTACAGCGCAGGTTGTCATCATGCATAACTCGCAGGGCTAGCTATTGACCTACTTCAAAACATAGAATACCATCTGCACTGCGCAGTGCATGCATGCATGCCTGACATGCCTGGGGAAACATCACAAGGCTCACAATAAGTACTAGGAAATAATTATAAATTTTGAATGTAGTGCCATATTAAAAGAGGGTCTTCTCGATGGCCTGACTTTGAAGCTTGCAGCCAAGGGAGGATGTCAGTCAGCTCAGGCGGCAGCTCAGCTGGGCTGAGTGCTACCTCCTCACAGCAGTCTGCAGTACAGCATCTGAACAAGAGGTGGGAAGAACTGCGGCACCTTGTTGATTACAGGCGACCTGCCTGAATCAGGCCAGGTCCTAAACTGCGAGAGGATTAGTGTTACGGGGGAAGGCTCTGCCTTTTGCGTAGCCCAACTTACGAAAATGGATCGCTGGTCAGGGTTCTGCTCGCGTGAGTACAACGAAATATGCGGGTCTCGCTTATCACGGAACTCGCGAAGTCAAAGTGTCCCAGGGCCCAGGCAGGCATTTCATTTTGAATACGCATGCTTGTGAGGGCTGCTTGCCTCTCGCATGTGCTCCTGCCCTCAATGTGATATTTGCGCACTACATGCACTACATCTTGCGCGCGCACTTGCGCTCACCTGCATTTGTATGCATGACACAGAGGTGCACGGAGCACTATGGCCCAGCACCAGAGCAATGGAATGGCTCCAGTGCCACTCTTGAGGGATGTTAGAGTCATTGTTAACAATGCAGGGGCCTAAGAATCTTCTCTGTCAGCTAGCTCCAGGGCTGGCCAGATGGACCCAATGTTGGCAATGTCTATTGCTTCTACTGTCCATATCCAATCAATGCACGCAGCGGCTTTTATAAAAGGGTTGCAGGGAGACTAATAGTGCTTGCACTCTCCCGCACGACTCGTGACCTTTTAAAGGGCGCAATAAGCCTGCCAGACGGGTTTTCCTTGGGAATTTGAAGCCTTTGAAGACCTTCCTACTACCCTAATCAAGCTTGTAGTGGAGCTGAAGCTGGGACATATTAAAAGATTTGCACAATCATCATTGAACTGCAGGGCCAAGGCTAGAGAGGGGGGAGATGAGGACGAGGACCTGCTGGAGGAGAAAAAGAGCTACCTTGAGCACGTCTTTTTGTGCATGGACACCCTAACGGCGGAGAAAGCATTTGCAAATGATTGGAGAATAAAGTAAGCTCAGGCAGTCGCATGGCTCCCTGCACCCATATTTGCCCCAAACACTCCTGCTCCAGATTTTTGTTGCACACTTGACCACCATTGATGGTCATTGCTTGCACGCAGCGCACTCCCTCCAAGCCCATGCTAGCCAGTCAATAAAGAGTCTTTGCCCCCCGTGCCTGCAGTTTGGCGAAGATTTTGCTGGAAGGCCTCACAGCTTTCCTTGTCGTGTTCAACCCAGTTGTCCAGGTGATTGGCTGCCCTCCAGCGCACTGCCAGAATCGTAGCTGCAACCCCTGCTTGTGAGGCATTTCTCTTGTCTTCTGCAAACCTTGTGGGACATTGCGTTGGGCTTGCTTTCTTTGCCTGCAATTGCCACGGCAAATTGCTGACCTCAGTTGTTGGAACCCTTTGTGCTCTCTCCCTCTTTGCAGGGCTGGGACATTGACTACTACAACTGGTGAGTTTGAGTGGGGAGGATGCAGGCAGGCTTCACAGCTCTGCTGGGTCCATCTTCTGCGTCCAGAGGTGGAATGCTCGTCCATCTGAAAATTATATTGTGCCTGTCTCTGCTTGCACAGGTTCTGGCAGATCATCTCATGGTCTACATACCACTCTGCCGTAGCAGTGAACCGAGTGGGTGGTTGCAATAGGGTTCGCCCCGGAAAGTGTGTGACGCTTACGGGGGCAGGGAATCTTGTGTGCGATTGCAGTGAATCTTGTGTGCAGTTGCAAGCATGCGCCTGCCTCATTCTCGCTCAGCAACTGCTAGCGCAGCTCTGGTGTAGCTTCCAATTAAGCAGTGTGAGCGCTATGCTGCACATCAAGCAACCAAGGGACGTTTTCAGACTGTTAAATCAGCTTCTGCTCCATCATTGTGCCTCCCAGGACTACGACACGTACACAAATGTGGTGTACGTACATGTGGCGGTGGTGGGCGTGCTGCTGCTGGGGCTACTGGGGCTGGCATTGACCGTGCACAAAGTGCAGAAGAGCAGTGCCCTCAAGGGCTGGGTGAAGGTGCTGCATGTAAGTGACGCGTGACTCACATATGCAGTCGATACAGTGCTACTGCTTGTGCACCGATAATGCAGCTGTGCTTGCTGGTTCGTAAAGCAGGAGGCTGCCAAGGTGCTTGATCATGCACAACTTGCATTCAGCTTGAAGGGGGTACTCCTCTCTTGTGCTAGCCTGTCATAGCTGCTGTTTACCATGCGAGCGCATGAGCAACACAGCAACACATTGCACCCGCCATCCCCCTGAGCAGGTCACCTGCATGTGATGGTGATGGATGTGAATTATTATGCGGCAGGTAAGCCCGGGCTGCCCGGGCCGGCCAGTGCCTGAGTGCTTCTATCGCGCCGCACGCCATGCACACTTGCAGTTCTGCATGGACTTCGCGTTCTCAGTGGGCTTCATGACTTTCTTCAGCGTCTTCACCTTCATGTTCAACGTGAGTGTTGTGGGGCATGCTGCCCCACCTGCATGTTCAACGTGAGTGTTGTGGGGCCATGCTGCCCCACTGAGATCCTGCACCTGCGCTACTTCCCGTCCCTAGGGCGAAAGGGGGCCAGGGTTGCCGAGCGGTGCCTGCCAATTGAGAGCAGCTGAGCCGAGCTGGGCTGAGGCAAACACAGGCGGCGCCGCTGTCCCTGAGCAAAAGCAACGCTGTCAAGGGGCGGTATCAACAAGTAACATCTCGTCTGTGGGCCCATATTCTCCTCTGGCCTGACACCTTTCATGTTCAGCATAGGTGCCGCCGGTCAGAGGCCCTTCTGGCCATCCAGCGCCCGCACGATGTGCCTACTCGATGCCGCCACCTCTGGCCCCTGCCCAGTTTGCTGCCCCTGACGGCAATGCAGGCAGCAGCATCTTTGTGACCTCTCCCCTGCGCCTATAGTGCACGTGTTTTGCTGCCCCTGACAGCACCATTGACAGCGGCGCCCCCCCCCAAACCTGGTTTACCCTGCATACTGCCCGTGCTTACAGTGCGACTTTGAGAGCAACAACAATGGAGGTACCAACATGCACCTCCATTTCAGAGACGTCAGTGAGTGCGCAGATCGGCTGGGCACCTTACAACAAACTCTTGTGCCAATACAGTGCAAGAGCTGGCGGCCATTGCCTTCTCTTACCCATTGCTAAGGGGTCCAACAGCACAGCTCTTATGTTGCAGCCGTCCTCTTTTGGTTAGCTGCAGGAGGCGAGCTCAGCAGCTCACGCATGGTGAACCATGCAGCCTGCATATTTGCTTGTTTTGCAGCCTATGTGCTTTATCATGCAGCCTAGCCGAAGTGCCAGCAGGACCTGAGTTGGAGCCTCATGGCTACTCCTCATTGTCAAGGCTAGCCGCTCCTCTTTGTCAAGTCTAGCCAGATGGCCAGCAGGTCCTCCATTTGAGCTGCATTCTCGACCCCATATTTGGCATGGTTGACTGTCTCAGTGCCACAGCGCAGCATCCCAAAAGCACATGCTCGGATGACCCCAGCCCACCCCACCCGCCCAACCTGGACCGTGCACGCGCGGCGCTGTGCCTTGCCTGCAGACTGTGCAGAAACGCCACACCTTGCGCACATGATCGTCGGTGGCGTCTTTGCCCTGATCATGGGCATCGTGGCGTGTGTCCTGGTAAGCGGGCCTGGCTGTGGTGCAGCTGATTGCCAACATTGTCAGCCAAGAGGAGTAGAGTGCTGCTTGCAAAAGCCTGCCAAGCATAGTTGGCAGCTGTTGCACACGATGGCCACCACCTTGGCTCCATTGCTTGAGCAGCAGGGAGCCACCTTGCAGATTCAGGAGGATGCAAGGGCGTGCGGTGAGAGAGGGGCCTGTTTGTACAAACGCGCACACACGCATGTCTGTGTGCTTCCTGTGCCTCTCGTCTCATGTGCATGCTCTCTGTGCAGGCATCACTTGGCTGAGGCTTTTGGCTGAGGCTATTGACCGTGGCTGAGACTAGCTGAGGCTATTGGATGAGGCTATTGACTGTGGCTGAGACTAGCTGAGACTATTGGATGAGGCTATTGACTGTGGCTGAGACTAGCTGATGCTATTGGACGAGGCTATTGACTGTGGCTGAGACTTGCTGATGCAATTGGATGAAGCTATTGACTGTGGCTGAGACTAGCTGAGGCTTAACTGAGCTGCTTGCGGCCCTGAGCAGTGCCGCCATGCCCTCCTTGCTCCATTCCCTGATTATGATTCACCAGGGATGGGCTGCTCACAATGGTCATGCACATGGTCTCACAGCACACACACACACACGTACACCCACCCACCTCCCTCTGTCGGTTTGCCCACAGGCTGTGGCAAACTCCGAGCACAACCCCATCAAGCGCGAGTGCCTGGCCTCGCCTGCTGCCATGACGCGCATGAAGATCGTGGTGGCCAAGATGGTGATCATCGTGTGCGCCGTGGGCATCAACGTGGGTACTGCCTGCAGCTGGCAGTGTGCGCGTGGGTGTGCAGGGATGCACCAAGCAGCTCTGTGAATTCTGCACCAAGCGCTGGGTGCCAATTCCACGGTGATGGAGCCTTACCTCCCTCTCCCCGTCTTGGTCACCTCCTGCCTCTTCCTGTGTGTGTGTGTGTGTGTGTGTGTGTGTCTCACGATTTCATGGCTCCCAAAGGAGCCTTAAAGTAGGTCCTCCAAAACATGGGCGTGGCGTGCAGGGCCACCACCAACTGTGTCGTGACCGTTTGGCGTGTCCTAACATTATAACTACCTTGTGCTGCATCGTGAGATGTGTGTGTGTGTGCGTGCATGTGTGCTGGGCTGTCAAGCAGCCCTTGACCACCGCTTGAGGCTGACACGCTCTGCCTTGATACCACAAGCGCTGTGCTGCAATCACCGGGCGCACTGCCTTCATAGCTTCCTGCCAGATCAAAGCAGGGCTCCCCCTGCCCTTGCACGCAGTCGGTGCGGCGCGCGCCCACCATCATCGCGTGGCTGGCCGCCCTGTACACCTGGTGGCTGTACTTCCGCCAGATGCCGTTCTACAACAGCTGGGTCAACATCAGCATCAGCAGCATGTGGCTGGGCGTCGCGTACACCGCCAGCCTGCTGATGGTGCTGTCCTGGGACCACCGCTATGGCGACCCCGACTTCCA
>LFIK01004701.1_pt1:0-10000 | contig 11023 bp, 19 predicted proteins | sample 643401 | NCBI WGS metagenome assembly LFIK01 (sample SAMN03777447, study PRJNA286221) | soda lake metagenome | biome: soda lake; feature: Kulunda steppe; material: water; isolation source: sample T5-Br brine of Lake Tanatar-5 | place: Russia: Kulunda steppe | collected 2010-07
ACACACACACACACACACACACACACACACACACACACACACACACACACACACGTGCACCACCTGCAACCTGACCCGCTCGCAGTTGTGGTGGCGGGCATCACGCCCACCCCGCTTGGCGAGGGCAAGAGCACCACCACCATGGGGCTGGGCCAGGCGCTCGGCGCATACATGAAGAAGCAGGTAGGAGGGGGCCTCAGCATGCTTGTGGAGGGGCGAGCCGCGGCGGTGGGGCGTCAGCAGCGGGCGGCTCTGTCGCAGGGGTTGCAGCGGCAGGGAGCAGGAGGTGCAGAGGGGCTGAATTGGCACTTTGTGGTAAAGGTGCGTGCGCGCAACAGGCTGGCATCAAAGGGCGGCGCCTGGCAGAAGCACCGCTGGGTGGTTCAGGACCGTATGACAGTATGACCATATGACCGTATGACTGTTACAGCCATACAGTATGACCGTATGACAGACTGCAGGAAGCTTTGCTTGCTGGCTGGCACCACGCAGGTGGTCACGTGCGTGCGGCAGCCCAGCCAGGGCCCCAGCTTTGGCATCAAGGGAGGCGCCGCTGGCGGAGGGTACAGCCAGGTGAGGTTGAGACTGAGTGGCGGAGGGTCAGCCAGGAGAGGTAGTGAGTGCTTGCTTCCAGAGGTGCGTTCCGTTTCCAACCTCTAAATGCAAGGCAGATGGGCTCACAAACCTCGAACCATCAGAGGGGGCCTGCCAGCCTGGGATGGTCGGGCCGCTCGCCAGGGCGCTGCCCTGGGGCTCGTGGGTGGTGCATGCATGATCCATCCATGGGAAGGGAGGGGGGCGGCGTGTGGCGCTGCATCCCGCACAGGGGTACCCGCACCGACACCTCTGTGCAACCCGCTGTGCCTCGCAGGCTATCCCCATGGGTGCGTGGAGGTGGAAGGAGGGAGGGGGCCGGTGGCCGGTGGGGGGGGGAGTGGCCTGCTGCTTGCTTCCACTTGGATGTCATGGGGTGCCTGCACCTGCCTCCCCCTGCCTCCCCCTTGTGTGCCGGCGTGATGGCCGCCCGTTTGCAGCAACGCGCGCAGTTGGGTGCAGCCCACCCCCCCCCCTGCTTTCCTCGCCCTGACAAGGAGGAGTGCCTCACCACCACAGCTGCTGCTGCAGCCTAGCCTCTGCTCCCTTGGCACGTGTCTCATGCCCTCATGCCCCCCACTGAGGTTGCGCCACAGAGGTCTTCAACCTGCGCCTGGCAGCGAACATCAACGCCATCACGGCCGCTAACATCGCCTCTGCAGGCCGCTTACCCTGACCCTTTACTGCAACCCTTGCCCTGAACCTAATCCCTACCCTCAACCTGACGTGACCCTTACCCATAACCTCATCCCTACCCCTCACCCTCTGTCTAACCCCGAACCTAAACCTGGCCCCAACACGCCACAGAGGACTTCAACCTGCACCTCACGGGCGACATCCACGCCATCACGGCCGCCAACAACCTGCTGGCCGCGGCCATCGACGTGCGCATGTACCACGAGGCGGCGCAGAAGGACGAGGCGCTGTTCAACCGGCTGTGCCCCGCAGACAAGCAGGTGGGCGGGGGCTGCTGTCCGCACCGGGATGTCAATTTCTTTTATTTATTCAATTTCTTTTATTTATTTGATGTGTCACTAGTGGGGTTGCCCATTCTTGCGAATGGTGAGATGAAGCAGTGCAGTCATAGTACTTGATGATGGTGAGCGGCAAGACGAGCACTGACCAGCCGGCTGGGCAAGCATGTGGGTGGGGTGAGCTGCTGGTGTTGGCTTGAGTGGCTCCTGTACCCCGAGGCGGCGCAGATGGACAATGCGATGCTCAACCGGCTGTGCCCCATGGATACGTGCAGGCCTGTGGGGCAGGGGCTCGAGGGGCTGATGCATGTCTCTATGCCGCTGCTGCTGACGTTGAAGCTACATGGCCTCGGCCTGGTCAGGGGCAAGCACCCCTGTGCCTGTCAAGCGATGCCCCCAAACCCAGCTGCTTAATTCAACTTAGCACAGTGTGCTTGTGTCACCCACCTGAGGAGCCCTGGACGATGCACCTTGGCTCTTCATTCCCTTCAGGGCAAGCGCCGCTTTGCGCCCGTCATGCTGCGGCGGCTGGAGAAGCTGGGCATCAAGAAGACGGACCCCAGCGAGCTCACTCCGGAGGAGGTGCGTGCCCTTGCTCCATCCTTTCTATGTGCCTGCTTTGGCTCCCCCCTGGCCTGATCCAGTGCCTTACCACTTCTAGCACTGAGCTGGGCAGCAGGGCACAACTGGCTTGGACGTGCACAAGCCGCTCAAAGGAGCGGGAGTGCTTGATGGTTACTGGGTGATTGAATACCTTCGCACTCGTGCCCCTGGCTTGTGACCATCCATACTAGTTGCGCCCTGCTCTCATGCCTAGCTCGCGGTCAGCAGAATGCAAGGAGCGCATGCATGCACAACACACACACGCACACATACACACCTGCATGCACGGTTCCACCCCTGCAGGTCCGGCGCTTTGCGCGGCTCGACATTGACCCTGCCAGCATCACTTGGCGCCGTGTGGTGGACATCAATGACCGGTGCGTAGCTCAGAAGGCGGGGGAAAAAAGAGCCCGCCGCCTCTGCGTACACTCCCCTCCTCTCCCTTCCTCAGCTCACCTGAAGCGCCTTTTTAATGACCGCTGGCTGACTCGTGCTGGCCCCCTTCCAACCACTCCCTCATTCCGACCTGAAGGTTCCTGCGCAAGATCACCACGGGCCAGGGCCCAGAGGAGCGCGGCCAGACGCGCGAGACCAGCTTTGACATTGCGGTGAGCAAGCTGCGCTGGGCGTGCCTGATGTACAATGCAGGCTGCTGCTAACAGGGCTCTCATCAAGCCCATATCGCAAGATAGACCAGCTGTGTGACATGCGGGGAGCGGGCTGCTCTGGGCGTGCCTGCTGAAGCTGCTGCTGGGGCTCTCCTCAAGCCCGACTCGTGGAGTAGGGCCAGCTGATTTGTGATGATGGGGCAAGCTGGCTGCTGTACTGACAAAACCTCTCAGCCCTCGTGTGCCCTGTGCCCCCGCACTGTGCCAGAGAGCATGTGCCTTGCAGGCCTCTCAGGGACCATGGTATTGGCTGATGAACCTCACTGAGCTTCAGCGTGCATGCCTCGCAAAGTGTCCACGCACAACCGTAATTGCCCCTTACCCCCGTGTTTTGCCTGCAGGTGGCCAGCGAGGTGATGGCGGTGCTCGCGCTGTCCGCAGACCTCAGGGACATGCGCGACCGCCTCGGACGCATGGTCATCGGCAACAACAAAGCGGGTATGTGTGTGTGTATTTCCAAGGAGCGTGTTCACAAGGAGCGTGCTCACAGCCCTGAGGCTGAGTAGGAGCCCCTTAGGATGAGAGCTGCTGGCCCCGCCTCCCTCCGCCCCACCTCACACCCCTCTTCACCCTTCTCCCATCCTGCCCCACCGACAGGCGAGCCACTGACTGCGGACGACCTGGGTGTGGGGGGGGCGCTGACGGTGCTCATGAAGGACACAATTGAGCCCACGCTCATGCAGGTGGGTGCGGGCGCAGCGCCTGCAAGCGCAGGTTCCGTGCCAAAAAGCCATGCTGCGCCCGCCACTCCCAGCACCACCTGCACATCCAGAGCCCCACGGGCACTGCATCCAGTGCCTGTGCAGCCGGCCCCCTGCCAGCAGCGTGCTGCTGCACAGCACCATGGCCCTGACCCTGCCCCCTCGGAACTGCGTGCATTGTAGATGCTGGTGCAGACGCCTGTGCTGTCATGGCCCTGCCAGCAGCGTGCTGCTGCACAGCGCCATGGCCCTGCCCCTGCCCTGCCCCGGCAACCCCTTGGAATTGCGTGCACCATAGACGCTGGAGCAGATGCCTGCGCTGGTGCCCTGCGCGGTTGCCCTGACCTTGCCCCTGCCCCACGCCAAACGTTCGCCCGCCGCAGACGCTGGAGCAGACGCCTGTGCTGGTGCATGCGGGCCCATTTGCCAACATCGCGCACGGCAACTCGTCCATTGTGGCGGACCAGATCGGGCTCAAGCTGGTGGGGCCGGAGGGCCTGGTGGTCACTGAGGTAAGCTGCTGCCCTGGCTCCATCGGCTCAGGGTCCAGGGTGACTGCAACTCAGTGCCCGGCAGACTAGATGTGGTGCATAGGATGATGACACAAGCATGTGCATCCACACGCACACAGACGGTTTGGATGCATGCTGCATGCACAAGCCAAAACATCCACATCAACACACCTTCTCAAGGAAAAGATGCATACACACGCATATATACAAAATGTGCACACACACATACATAACACACACACATTACAACACACATACAAACCGTCCACAACCATGCACGAATGCACAGGCCGGCTTTGGGGCGGACATCGGGCTGGAGAAGTTCATGAACATAAAGTGCCGGGCCTCTGGGCTGAAGCCCAACTGCGCAGTGCTGGTCGCCACGGTGCGCGCGCTCAAGATGCACGGAGGGGGACCGCCCGTGGTGGCAGGTGCGCTTGCGTATGTGCATGTGTGTGTGCGTGTTAGCTTGCTCGCTTGTATGTGGTGAGTGTGTGCGTGTGCGTGTGTGCGTGTGTGTGTGTGTGTTTTCTTGCTCGCTTGAATGTGGTGTGTGTGTGTGTGTGCGTGCACGCATCCGTGCGTGTGGACACGTGTGCCAGGGCCTGCGCTTTGAGCCAAGCAGCTCCGCACCGCCCAACCCTGTGGCTTGGGCCCACACGCAGGCACCCCCCTACACCATGACTACACGAACGAGAACGTGGAGCTGGTCACCAAGGGGTGCTGCAACCTGGAGCGCCACATCAGGAACACTATGAAGTACGGAGTGCCGGTGGTGAGCGGCAGGGTGGGGGTAGCGCCCCAGGCCTGCAAGCATGCTGGTGTGACGGTGCCATGGCCCACCCTGGCTGTCGACGGTAAAGGCAACCAGCTGGTGGTGCACTGATGCTGTTTTATCTTTATCTGCCCTTGGCCTTACCATGGCGTGCGCCGCAGGGCTCAGCTGAAGCCCCTGCGGCCTGCTCTCCACACGGCGCCTAGCTGCTGTGCTCTGCTCCCTCACGACCGTTGCACTGCTTATAGTGTTCATCACGTGTTGGCACACGCACACAACCGTGCAGGTGGTGGCGGTGAACCAGTTTGCCACGGACACGGCAGCCGAACTTGAGGCGGTGCGCAGCGCGGCACTGGCCGCAGGTGAGAGCGCGTTTTAGAACAGGGCAGGCATACAGATACAGCTTGGAGAAGGTCGTCACAAAACCTCTCTTGCACTCATGCACACACACACACTCACAGACACACACCCACACACACATACACACACACACACACACAGACACACAGACACACTTTTCCACTCACATGCACACACATACATACACACACAAATGCACTTATTTGCACACACAAACATGCACGCACACTTACACACACACTTACACACACACGCACACACAAACACGCTTGCACACGCAGGCGCGGAGGCAGCCACCATCTGCAACCACCACGGCTTGGGGGGCGCGGGCGCCCTGGACCTGGGGCAGGCTGTTGTGGCGGCGTGCAGCAAGCCCAGCACCTTCCGCTTCCTGTACGACGTGCAGCGCCCCATCAAGGTGAGACCCGCGCTCCTCCCCATCAGAGTGGGCGCGCCTCTTAGTGCATGGATGTGTTGCACTGAAGAGCATCAGCACGGCGGTGGTGGCTTTGTTCACGCTCTGTGAGCTTGTGGGCCTGGCGCGCCCCCAAAATCTGCGTCGTCCCGTGCGTGAGCACGTGCAGCTCCGCTCTTCCCTTGTTGCTGTGAACCGCCTCGGAACCAGTAGTAGGGAAGGCCGTCATGGCATCGCTGGAGGCACACATGAGGCACACATGGCGCTGGCCCTTGCACCCCACTGCACGCTGCACATGCAGGAGAAGATTGAGACCATCGCGCGAGAGATGTACCATGCGGCAAGCGTGGAGTTCACGCCAGAGGCGGAGAAGCAGGTGGGGCCGTGTGAGGGCTCTGGACATCCTGACCAATACAGCAGTGTGGGGTGGTGGAGGATGGAAAGTGGGTCATCAAGGCTGGTTGCAGTGTCTATGTTCACCTCCCTCCTCTCTTCTCGCCTCTCTCTCCTTGCCTCAACTCCCCTCCCCTCTCACCCCACCTCGCCTCTGCCATGCCCTCACCTCCCACCTCTCGCCCCTCAGGTGGCCATGTTCACAGCCATGGGCTTTGACCAGCTGCCCATCTGCTTCTCGCCCCTCAGGTGGCCATGTTCACAGCCATGGGCTTTGACCAGCTGCCCATCTGCTTCTCGCCCCTCAGGTGGCCATGTTCACAGCCATGGGCTTTGACAAGCTGCCCATCTGCTTCTCGCCCCTCAGGTGGCCATGTTCACAGCCATGGGCTTTGACAAGCTGCCCATCTGCTTTGCCAAGACGCAGTACTCCTTCAGCCACGACGCCTCGCAAAAAGGTGGGTGTGCTCGGCACCTGCATGGGCGTGCCACGCAGCGCACGGACGGGTGGGCTGCGGAGCTTGTGGTGCCACCTGCGTAAGTGTGCTTGCAGCACCTGCGCACCCACAGCATGCTCGCCGCCCATTTTGGGGCTGCCATAGTCAGACTGTCTGTGCCGGGTTCTCTTCCAACCCCAGCGCATACCGCACGTTCCACACACACATTCTCCACGGCATGTGCCCGGTGGGTCCACCGGCAGGGTGGGCAGCATTCAGGAGGTGCACGCACGCCCCATCCCTAAGGGGGCGTTCGCACTAGGCTGGAGTAGCTAGCCTAGTGTGCACGCCCCCTAACGGCCCCATGCAGCCCCAACTTGCACCCCCACAAACACACCCTTCCAACCAATGGTCCAACCCATGGCACACGTCCATGCAAACACGGGCCGCAGGCGCGCCCAGTGGCTTTGTCCTGCCCATCCGGGAAGTGCGCGCCTCGGTGGGCGCGGGCTTCTTGATCCCGCTGGTGGGGACGATGATGACGATGCCCGGTGGGTGCAACATTCTCGCATGAGTGTGCCTGCGGACTGGGGCTCCCTGTGCACCCAACGCACCAGCGCGCTGTGCTGGCCGGCAGCTGGGCGAGGCGTGTGGGGGAGGGCCCCGTGTCCTGCAGGCTGTGCGCGCAACTCCCCCCCTCGGTTGCACCTGCAAGCTGTCGGACGCAGCTGCACACATGGGAAGTGCTCGGCACGGTGTTCCCTGGGTAGTTGCCCTTGCTGGATACGCTGGCTGCATCCTCCAAGGCCTCACTCACCCCCGCCTCCATGCCCCACCTGGTTGCGCACAGGCCTCCCCACGCGCCCCGCATTCTACGACATTGACCTCGACATGGACACGGGCAAGGTGGTGGGGCTGTCGTGAGCCGGGCTGGAAATAATAGCTGCTCGTGGTGGGTGGGCGGTACGGCAACAGGGAGAAGGCGCACATCTTGACTGCCTCCATGCATCAGCTGGGTTGGGTGCATCAGCTGGGTGCATTAGCTGGGTTGGGTGCAGCAGGAGGTGTGTGCCTCAGCGTTTCAATTTTGCATTTAAGTTGGGATCGGACGGGTGACGGGTGCGGCAGTGCTCGAGCCCAATCTGCTTATGAGGATTCATTGGATTTATTGTCAGGCTGTGTGAGCTGTGTGAGGGCCAGCAGCCACAGTGCCCTCCCAACAGGGGCCGCGCCTGGCGGCCCGGCTCACCAACGCAGCACACCCGCACTGCGACCTGGGCGCCCTGGCCGCCAGCCACCCCATCAACAGCACGCTGCAGCTGCTGCTGCCTGGTGGCTCTGGCCCCCCTGCGGCCACAGCCGAGCGCGGCAGCCGCTGGCAGCAGGACAAAGGGGCGCACCACACGCTGGCCACCGTGCGGCTGGGCGACTTCGTGGCAGCGCTGGCAGCGCAGCAGTCAGGCCAAGAAGCCCCCCAGGCCACCCAGGCCACCCACTGGCCCTCAGCCGTGGCGCTGGGGCCGTCGCTGGACCGGCAGGGCGGCATTGCGCTCACGCCGGACGGCACGCTGCACCTGGCAGTCACACGCGAGCTGTACCAGCGCCTGGGGCTGCCCGGCAAGCACAGCGCAGCGGAGGCAGGCAAGTGTGCTTGTTTGTGCCTGCGCTGGCACAGTCTGCGCTGCGAGGGGCGCACGAATCGCACGTGTGCGTGCATGCATGCATGCGCGCGCGCGCTCGCCAACCAGCGTGCCTCTGCCCTCCCCACCCCCCTCCTCCTCAGGAGAGCGCTACAATGTAGCCATCAAGCTGGGCGCAAGGGGCTTCAAGGCCGGGCAGGCCTTCCACGACAAGGCAAGCTGCGCGCGCGTCCTGCGATGCTGCACGCAAGCGCACGCATGCCGGGTGGGGGGATCCACTCCTGCACACCTTGCATGCACTTCTGGGACGTTTGGAACTTCCCAACACCAGTCCCTGCCTATGTGTGTGCAGGTCGTGGCTGCGCTCAACACGCGCATTGGGCCATGCACGCTGGCCCTATCCTGGGGCGACCAGGCGCCCATCAGCACCATCCCCTGCTGCGGCGGCTCCCTGACAGAAGCAGCAGCAGCAGCAGAAGCAGAAGCAGCAGAAGCAGCAGAAGCAGCAGAAGCAGCAGTGGTCAGCCCTGGCTGCGTGGATGTGCAGCAGCCGGAGCAGCAGCCCTCCGCTCGTAGCGCGTGCCCGCCGCCGCACGGCCGCCCGCCTGCCGCGCTGCTGCCGGTGCTGCACGCCCTGGGCAGCTGCTGCACGGTGCCGCTGCAGTGCAGCCAGTGGCGGGTGCAGGGCGTGCTGGTGCCACAGTTGGACAGGCAGCTGCTGGTGGGGGGCCAGGGGGAGAGCAGCGGCGCCACTGGTGGCGCGGGCGGGGAGGTGCGCGGGGGAGGGAGGGGCGGCCGGAGCAGGAGGCGCGGTGACAGAAGCGGGCGGGGAGCTGCTGCCTCTCGTGCTCCAGCAGGGGGGCAAGGGGATGCTGCGCCTGCTGACATGATGGAGGTGGACAGTGGGCAGAGAGGGGTGCAGGGAGAGGCGATGGAGGACGCAGTGATGCTGGATGGGGAAGGGAGCCCCAGTGCGCACGTGGGGGCAGTAAGCATAGAGCACCAGCACCAGCACCAGCAGCAGCACCAGCAGCAGCACCAGCAGCACCAGCACCAGCAGCAGCAGCAGCAGGGGTGCCAGCAGGGGTGCCAGATGGAGTGTGGAGGGTCTGGAGCAGCCGGGCCCAAGGGCGGATGCGATGGAAGGGGCGCACAGCCGGGGCGGCACCAAGGCGGCAGCAGCAGAGGGGGTGGGGGGTCCGGGGGGGGCGGCCTGAGGGCAGAGGCCCTCAAGGAGCTGCACCAGTGGCTTGGCGCGCTGAGCTGCAACCTGCCGGGTGCGCTGGGAACACATGTGGGAGTGGGGTGACTGTAGCGGGGTGACTGAAGCTTGGGCTGCTGGAGTGCATGGGAGTGTGCGAGGTGCGCAGGACGGGCGGCGGCGGCGCCTTGGGCTGGGGCGCGGGCACTTGAGTCGGCGGCGGTGCTTTGTTCGAGGGGGGCAGTTGGTTACGTGGCGCCCTGGGTGAGCCCGGATAGGGACATGCAGATGCGTGGGGCGTGGTGGAAAGCTGCTGTGCTGCCGTGCTCACAAGCGCGTGTGGGAGTCGGGGCGGTTGACGCACCGGCCCCTGGCAACTCCTGACGTGCCGCCCCTCCTCCTGAGCCTGCCCCCAGGTGAGGCGTGCAACAAGCTGCTCCTGAGCCGAGCGGGCAGCTGCACGGGGAGCGTGCACGTCCAGCAGTGGGCGGGCCTCATCTCTGCCAGCCTGGTGAGGGAGCTGCGGGCAGCGTTTTGACGCCTGGCGCCTGGATGTGTGCTCTGGACGGTGGAGTGCTGTTGTGGACTGTGGTTGTGAGCTGGCCAGGCGCGACTTGATAGCCAAGCGCTGTCCGGTGGTAGGGCGGTGTGTCCTGTCTCTCAATCACACAAGCACACAACACACACGCAAACATACACACGCACATGCACGTGCACACATACGCAC
>LFIK01004702.1_pt1 | contig 11022 bp, 15 predicted proteins | sample 643401 | NCBI WGS metagenome assembly LFIK01 (sample SAMN03777447, study PRJNA286221) | soda lake metagenome | biome: soda lake; feature: Kulunda steppe; material: water; isolation source: sample T5-Br brine of Lake Tanatar-5 | place: Russia: Kulunda steppe | collected 2010-07
CACACACACACATACACACACACACACACACCAAACCATGCTCAGGCACACGCGCGTGTGCATGCATGGGATGCCATGCTGCGTCTATTTGTGCATGCCTGTATGCATGCTCACCCATGGGCGTGTTGGCTTCTTGTCATCAGGCTTTGGCTGAGGCGGCTCCCAGTGTGCTTGTTACCATCTCGCAAACCTGCACCCTGCGCCGCTCACAAATGCACGCGCACAGGCCACGTACACCACCGCGCGTATGGGCCTATTTAGCCAGATCTCCAGCACCCTGAAGACCATGAACAATGGCGAGAACCTGCCCCTGTGGCAGAAGGCGGCAGCCGGCCTGACAGCGGGCGGCCTGGGCGCTCTGGTGGGCACACCCGCGGATCTGACCCTCATCCGCATGCAGGTGCGCACAGGAGGGGGTAGAAGGGGTGGGGTTAAACAGTCATCTGTGCATGCATGAGGCTGCACAGGATGCAGGTGTGCAGCTGGGCGTGTGCGCGGGCTGGTATGTGCCAGCGTGGCAGGCATGCCCTTAGATGCATCAGACCTTTATGTGGCGCGTATGTGGGCACAGGTGCTGCCGCGGGCGTGGTGCCCCATGCGCCCTGCGCGGGTGTGGCCGCATGTGGTCCGTGCAGTGGTGCCCCGAATGGTACACGATGGGGCTGGGCGTCGGCTTGCACACGCGCGTGCTCCTTCCTGCGCACGACCATGCCGCAGGCGGACAGCACCCTGCCCATGGAGCAGCGCCGCAACTATAAGGGCGTCGGCGATGCGTTTGTGCGCATCGTGCGCGAGGACGGCGTGTCTGGCCTGTTCCGCGGCGCCACCCCCACCATTGTGCGCGCCATGGCGCTGAACATGGGCATGCTTGCCTCCAACGACCAGGTGGGTGGCGGTGGTGCATGCCCCTGGCGAGAGGGTGGGAGTGTGAGCGCAGGCTCAATGGCAGCGGGTCATTAGGAGACGCTCAATCACCTGACCTAGATGATGGTGGTGGGCGTGCTTGCGCCTCACATCCAGCCTGGTTTCCTGCGAAGTTGTCACCGACTCACACTTACACAGATCATTGTCCACCTTAGACACTGCTCTTTTCGATTTTCAAGGCAAACAACAATCTATATGATTATGAGTGAGTGATGACGAGGCTATTGAAGTGTAAGTTGGTCAATGTGACCGGAGTGGGGTTGTGAGGCATCGGATTTGTAGCAACAAAACGAGGCTTCACTGATCTATGCACTTGCCACAGGCCAAGCAGACAACCCAGTTATCCTGATCCATGCATGTGCCGCAGGCCAAGGAGATGATCCAGTCGTCCTTTGGCTACGAGAAAGGCCACCCAGTGCCCACCCTGGGCGGCTCCTTCGTGGCGGGCTTCTTTGCATCTGCATGCTCCCTGCCCTTTGACTACGTCAAAACCCAGCTGCAGAGTGCGTGTGTGTCTGACTGGGCCAAGACCCAGCTGCTGAGTGTGCATGCGTCTGATGATGGCAAGACCCAGCTGCAGATTGTGTGCATCTGACTGCGCCAAAACCCAGCTACAGAGTGTGTGCACACTGTGCTGAGTGCAAAGTGCATTGCAGAGTGTGTATGTGAATGAGCAAGGGTATTTATGGTTGGCGCGGGCATGGGCACAAATGCCTGCGTTTTAGTGGGATGAGAAGGCGTGCGCGCGCGTGCATGTGTGCTTACATGTGTGTGTGCATGTGCAAGTGACCTGGACACAGCGCACCTCTAGGGTGAACGCGCACACATCACCTGTGCATGCATTACCTGGGTGCTGCAGAGATGAAGCCGGATGCAGAGGGCAAAGTGCCCTACACTGGTGCTGCTGACTGCGCGATGAAAACGCTCAAGAACCATGGCCCCCTCCAGTTCTACTCTGGCTTCTCCACCTACATCGTCAGGTGGGCTTGTTGTGCACCTGTGTGTGTTGCTGCTCTGCAGCAGCATTGAGTGATGGCAAAAGTGATGGTCATGCATTTGGTCCCTGATTCGTCCCAAATCCCTTGCCTTGATGGGCTCAAGAGCTTGTGCTCATCTGGTGATGTAGATTAAATTGATCAGCCGGGGCGTCTGAAGGGAGGTATGATCACGATGCCCCAAGCTGCAGGGCACTGCAGCACATGTGTCCCCCAGCCAGGCCTGGAAAGCTCCATTGTGTAAAAGGACGCCAACACCCATGCGCTCCTGCCCCCTGCCTGCCTGTCCGCTTGCAGGATTGCCCCCCATGTGGTGTTCACGCTCATGTTCCTGGATGCCTTGCCCAAGCTGGAGAAGCAGATTGGCCTGTAAGCGCCACATCCATGCAGACAGCATGCAGCTGCCTGCCAAGAAGCCCAGCACTTGAATTACAGCAGGGGCTTAGCCAGCTTTGAAACTAGCAGGGGCCCGCTGCTAACCGCTGGCGACCCTTCCTCCCGTCCCAACATCCAGCAAAGCTGGCATTCAGAGACGAATCGCAACAAGCAGCTGCTGGTGCGCTGCTTTCTTTGGGGGGGGGGCCGTCGGCGCGTGCTTCTGCCATACCAGGGCAGCCCTGCTGTGCCCACAGGCGAGCTTTGTTTCTATAAGGCTCATCCTGACGGGCAGAGCCCTAGTGTGCTGAAGTCCGAAGCAGCAGCGGCAGCTGCAGATGCTGTGGCTGTCTATACCTCACTGTGAGGCTGCTTCAGCTACCTTGTGCACAGAGCAGCACAGAGCGCCAGCAGTGGCCTGGGTGTTAGGGCAGCTGTGCTGTGGGAAGCAGGCCCGAGCGGGCCCATGACAGGCATGGCCGCAGCCGCTGCCCATGTGGCTATTCCATGTTCTAGCTGCCACTATGGCGCGCCCTAACTGCTGGCAAGACCTGGGGCCTCACGTGCAGCAGCAGGCCACCGCATGGCGTTGCAGCAGAAGTTTGCAAGGGCCGCCTGCGAGGGCACGCCAGCGCTGCTCTGCTGTGTCCTGATACGTGTGTGTATGTGTGTGGCTGGGTGGGTGCTGAGAGGCCACAGCTGACCCCTTGTCCCTGAGGTCCTGAATTTAAGATGCCCGCCACTAACGCGTGTATTTGTGTGTGTACCATGCAGCATTGTCGCCTCATGCGCCTGCACACCCCTGAGGGGACAGAAAACCCGGGGGGGGGCCTGCTAGGGCATCCCCCAGTGCGCACTTACATGCTGAAATGGTAGCCACTATTGTCCTTGTGGAGTTTCTGCAGGGCCAGACAAGGCTTGGCAGTTTGTATGTACCCGGCTCAAAAACATGCCATTTCAGAGCAGCGCGTCTAGCCTAATAGGGTTGCAGGCTGCACTGCTCTTGTGGTCACGCAGCTCAGTGCGAGTCCATGAGGCCTTTGCCGTGACGGCGATCCTGCACTCATGTGCTTGAGTAGGCGTGCTTGAGGAGGCGCGGTACCTGGCATCTTGGTGGTGCCCCTGTGCCTGTGAGAATTGATTTGTGCAAGCCTTGGCTTTTATGTGTAGCAATGCACTTGCTGAGTGTGAGAGCTCTTACCTTTGAGACACATGACTGCAGCACAATGGACACAGTGACTCGTGCTGAGATACCTGACTAGATTCCCTGGCATGAAAGACATTTAAGGCGCTCTCTTGTGTCCTTCCTCGTCGTCTGCTTGTGCATGTATTTTTTGTTCCTTGCATGGACAAGACAAAAATACACTTTCACAACACTGATATTGTCAATGTAAAACCTGCATTGGCTATCACAGAGTTGGGCTGTCCTGCTCATGATGAGGCCTGCAACCAATACCAACAAAAAAGGCAATTTACAATTTGGGTTAACCGCCAGCCAGGTCGTTAGGCTAATTAATTTGTTTCTGGTCTTCGCCAGCCAAAAAAATAGTCCTTAATGTCCGAAATGAAATGCCAGAGTTTATTGTGCCATTGAGAAAGAAAACCAAAGACAGTTTGACTAGGCAAGGCATGTGGAACTTCCTTATATTGAATATAAGGGGCCTGCATAGAAAAGGATTGGCAGAAAGGTAAGAAAAGGAAAGAGTACTCTCTTCTGAGAGAGCATACAAACAAGTCTTGACAGTGAAAAAGAACAAGCACCTCATTGTGAACAGCAGCACAGGGACACTTGTCACAGTGGCCATTTCCATCACACCAGATGGAGGATTCCGCACCCGGGTGCGTGAATCAGCTTGAAGATCTAAGAGGGGACAGGCAAACCAAGAATGGTAAGTCACCAGTTCGTTGTCGCTTTCCATAGGGTTCCTGTCAACCACGTTCCTGCACACTTTTCTCATCCTAGACCTCAGGTCAGCAGTGAAATCCGAGTAACAAATAGGGAGCCCCTGCAAGAAAATGTGTATAAGTGTCACAGCCTTGCAATCCCTCAAAAGCGCGCAAAATATCCGTAGCCCAAGATGTTTAAGCCCGAGGCACCAGCTTCAGGTCTGCATGAAGGGCCTCAACTAAGGCAAGCAAGGTGGTGTTCTGAAACACCTAGGAGGGGCACACCTGCAGGGCACAAGTTACAAGTTAAAATTAACCGCCAGCCTGGTTGTCAGACTGATTGATATGTTGCTGATCTTTGTCAGCCAACTTACAAGTTAGGGTAAATCGCCAGCCTGGTCGTTCAGATGATTAGTTTGTTGCCGGTCTTCGCCAGCTGAAGATGAGTCCACAATGTCCCAAACGAAATGGCAGAGTTTGTTGTCCTGTTGAGAAAGGAAATCAAAGACAATGCGACAAGGGCTGGATTGCGGGGCACAGCAATCCAGCCACTCATGCACAAACAAGGCCAGGCTTTTGGTGTATGTTTGGCCAATTAAGTCTCTTAAGCCTGCTTGAGCCACTTAAGAGGGTGCGAAAGAGGTGCTTGGATTACACGGACGACACGGAGAAGCCTTCAGTTAAGAAGTGCCACTTGCACGCAGCGCGACAATTAGTTATGGTGCCAAATCAGCTTCAGGCAGTCTAAAAGTATGTTCTTTTTCTTGCACACCGTGCCAGTTGCATTTAGCACACATTCGAAGCTTGCAAGGGACTCCCGTCGGACTCTCTGGTTTTGTTGCCATCTCACTCATGATGAGTAGAAAGCTACTAGCTTATGCTAGTAATTGGTAGTGGAAATCTAGTGTCATAATGCAAATTTTCAAATTTGTCTCCAAATCTTACGTTTTGGATTGCTGTGACAAGGGTTTTTTGAATCATAAAATCAATTCAAGCCTATCAAAATGATCTTCAAGGCAGAGCTACTAGTTGACCGTGCCTGCTGTCACAATATGGTGTCACGTCAGATTATTGCTATGCCAGATTTGTGCTGCATTGTGACCCAGAGGTCGCTTGAGTCGGTTGGTGGAGTATTTGATCCGGTTGTCAGTTCAGCTACATGCTATATATGTATCAATCTGCCTGAGTATCTGCTGACAAATTGTCCGGCAGCAGCAGGAGTTTAAGCGGATCATGGCTGACATTGTATAGCCCTGCCGCAGGCACGAGCTGTGGCGCTCCCATCCCCCTCACCTTCCTTCCCGACCATAGGCAGCAACCTCTGACTCTCACTGCCTGACATGGCACCCAGGGCATTCTAAAGCTTTGCATACATTCTTCAAAATGCAGAACATCAATTTGCTCCAACTGGAGACTGCTCAGGCAGCTAGGCATGATGCCTGGCATCCTTGTGCTGAGAAAGCTCTTATGCTGTGGGCCTGAGGAAGTGCATCTTCTTTTTTGCACGCGAACAGATACCTCTAGAGAAAGATCTTTTCTTAATTTCACTATCAGGTACAATTGACTTGAGGCTGGCAATAACCAACAATCCTAGCAGGAAGTCCATCTGGCTGACAGACCACCCCTCATGTGTTTAAATGTCAGCAAAAGCGCTGGTCTTGGCAGCGCAGGGAGCACCATTGACTCTCGTAAATGCACCCATGCCTTACTACAAATAAGCCGGACCAAATGCAAACCTTGCTCACCTGTTTAGACGAGTAAGCCGAGAAGAAAGGGTTAACCATTAATATTGCTCAGTCTGAAGATGTACATTCTGACTCACACGGCTTTAACATCCCTGCTTTCAGTGTGGTGGGTGCTCCGCTAGCCAACAAGGACTCATTCAAATACCTAGGCATGGTTTCCTATAAGACTCATAACATTGCCAAATCTGCTGAACATATGCTTGGTCCGTTCATTGGTAGTCACAAAATAAGGCAATTTGCGCGAGAGCACCATTTGATGGATAGGCCCCATGCTTGCCTCTGGTTGGCTAAATGCCACACTATCCCTGCCAGTATATATGCTTGCCAGGTCTGTTGCACACGGTTCAACGTTCAAGAAGTTCATGAAGAAGTGCAGTGAGTTTGACAGCCCCTTCAAACTGTGCATATGTGTTTCCTCAAAGGTGTGCTTGGTGTGAAAAGAACCACGCCTAACTGGGCTGTGTTGCAAGAGTGTGGACAGGAGCCTTTGCAGTTTATTGGTTGTATGCTGCTTCCAAGTTTTTAAACTCTTTACTTGCAGGAGAAGTGGCTTGCTCAAGAAGATTGTGCACGCAGATATTGCTCTCAGTGCTTCTTTCAAAAAGGGTTGAACTGTGGAGGGCATGGAAGCGTGTGAGGAATGTGTGCGTCAAATAGGTATACCGATTGCATAAGGCTGCTATCCCCCTTCTAGTTCAAGACTTTGTGGTTAATCTGCGTGAGCGGTTGCAAGCGGTATGGGGAGAATTGGATGGCAGGGACCCTAGGACACACGCTCAAAAACTGGCTACTTATCATGCATGGATGGCCTTGCCTCTTGAAACCAAGCATTTCGCGGCGCCCTCCCCATTTGCTGCCTAGATACCTGCAGCTGGAACTGAGTAGGCATGTCCTTCATAACATTGCTCGTTTCCTCTTGCGTGCCCATACCCTGAGAATTTAGACAAGATGTTGGCAAATCCACAAAAGACACTGTGACAAATGTAACTTGCCTGATTTCCAGGATGAAAAACATGTTCTTTCTAATGCCCTTGCTTGAAAATATGCTGATTGAGAAGGAAATTTGCTGATGTTTCTAGGACTGATAAAATTTACATTGGAGATGCAAGAGCTTTCACTTTGACAACTTCAGTGCCGAGGATGTTTGTTTCTCTTGAAGCAGACATACAAATCACTTTTTCAATCTGAGATTATTGATTTTTTTGTTTGGCTGGCAGTGCCCAGCAAGCTCAGCAATCAACCCATCTGGCTGAAGGTCTAAAGAAGAAAAGAAAAACTATGCAAGCAGCAAAAAGCTCCTCACATCAATTAAGGAAAAGGGGCCACTTGGAAAGAAAAGCCCCTTTCACCAGAAATGAAGAAAGCAGTCAGTGAGGATCAAGAGGGTTGCGGGCAGATAAGCCGGCAGACCTCTCCTGATTGGTTTGAAGGTGAGGAGAATGCTCAAGAGAACGTCTGGTCTGAACAAGCTTATGAGCATAGTGCACAGAATGAGCATGGAGCTTGAGAGCAAGTTCCTTGACTCTTTGTGAATCAAGGCCAAGACTCTAGAGAGGAGCCAAAGTGTGAGGAATGTAAATAACACCCCCTACACCTGGTAGAATGACATGAAGAACATGGTCTCCTGCAATGCTGCGTCTAAGATGACCATGCTGAGCATGGGCAGCTCGGAGCTGCCGCTCAGGGCAAGTGCCTTCACAGTACTTGATCTCAGTGAAATGGGTGGTACGACACTGCCAAGGGAGGTTCTCAGGGCGAGTCTGTCAAGACCGGTAAGCAGTGGCTGGTGATGGGAGTCTGCCTCCAGCTGCGGTGGCTGCCGCTAAAGAACCCTGCCCCCTACTCAAAACCACCCTCCTTCCACTCCTTAAAGTAAGGGCCTTGATCATTGGGATGGTTCTGTTGATTTTAGGACTTGATATTGCATGTTTTCTTCGGAGTCACTAAAATGGCGTCAGGGCGAGAAGTGAGTCTATCTCTTCGATTGTGGTGTATAGCAAAAATCCGAGCCGAAGGAATTCTGGATTCTGCTGTCACAGGTATTTGAAGATTTTGCATATGAATCATATGATATGATGCTTGTCAGCACTGCCCATATCTACTGGCCCCGGGATACAAGACAAGATCCTTGGGAACTTTTACTTATGACATTTGTTATAAGTCTGCCTGCGATATTGTGGCGTTCGGTCACCATGTTTCTAATGATGGGATGCTGGCACCCTGAGAGGATGTGAAGTGCACTGTCTTGGCAGGAGCAGATGGGGCAACTAAGGCTGTTGGACTGCTTAAAACGGACAGCGTGTTTTTAGTTGTAGATCGTGCCAGACCAATATTTAATCACTGTCTCTTTTTCCTTGTGAGAGATGCCAGGTATGGACCAGAAAGCATACCTGATTTTGCTGTGGGCCCTCTTATTCTTGATTAAATTCTGGTAGTACATGTAGTAGCTGGTAACAGTTTGTGCGTTGCCTAGTTTGTGGACCTTCAAGTACTACAGTCACTTATAGTATAAGTTATGCGTATAATTATGCATGTGTGCTTGTACTACAAAGCGCTAGTAGCGCGCCACGTTTGTTGGGGAGGTAGCACATATGGGGTTGGTAAGGTTGGGATTGATTACCGTTGTCAATAATAGGACGTTGTGTGTTTGCATCATCCGCGGAGGTTGCAAGCCAAATGACGGTGTGAAAAAAGTTACCTTCACGCCCTGCCATTTTTCTACCAGTGTCAGCAGCTTAAGGATGTTTGGCCACATGCTTTGCTATCTGTTCAGCGCGCTCATTACCAATAATGCCGGTGTGGGATTTTACTTTAAGAAATATGATGGAGAGTGTTGCAGTGTTGCGGATTGCTTTGATGATAGTCTCCGAGGTTGTAATGGATGAGGGTGGTGTGCAATTCTGGGTACCTGATCTGCTTTCTGATTTGTCTCAATGAGTTTTCACTGTCGGTAGCTACCAGAAAGTAGTCATGAGTAACGGCTGCAGCAATGCCTGCAAGCTCAGCCCTTTGGACAGAATGAGTATTATTGCATGGTATTATTGGATCCATTGGGATACACGTGATGAATTCTGTTGGTGTCTGGTTTGTAGACGCCTGCTCCAATGATCTGCTGGTGATCATGACGGATGCAACTCCCATCTGTGTAGGCTGAAGGTCTAAACCCATTGTAGCTTAACTTTCATGCACCCCCTGTCAACCATTGGTGGTGGGGCTTTGTCTGTTGTCTGCACAAATTGTTAACCTCCCCTGCAAGCAATATAAGAATAATCCCTGCTGGCAGAGGCTTTTTGTGAAGACTGGAGTTCTTAAGGCGCCAAGTTCTTATAAATGCCCAGGCGCCACTCCTTCAAAAACACTTGCCAGTGCCAAAGCAAGACAGCAGCCACAATCCTTTGCCAAGCTTGCTACTGCGATACATTCTGCTTCGGCAGTGGATAGAGCACATACAATTAAGAAAACTAGACAAAGAAAGATGCATGCGTGTGTGTGCGTGTGAGAAAGAGGCGCTATGTCGATCTTGGATCGTGTACCAATTGGAGTTGCAGCGAGGAGAGGCGGTCTTGCCCATCCAGAGAAGCCTGATACTATGCCACAAAAGACCTCAATTCAATGCTGTGCATACAAGCTGGTTCTGCGTTGGGACTTGTGCTTCTGCTGCCACCTATCCGTATCTCACAGGCGCTGTTGCCTTTCTGCTCTCATCCTTGCTCAGACCGAACCAGGCACGTGTCACGCAATAGAAGAGCAAGATCCAAGCACAATAATCAACTACAATCACCCAACTACCCGCAAATGGACAGAGACATTGATTTGGCAATGACACTAATCTGTTGTGACATGGCCTTGATTCTCAGAAACCAACCAAACTTATTACATGACTGAACAGCACACTTGCAAGAAGATGGAAGGAAGCAGAGAAGAGCTACGCGTCCAAAAAGTTTTGCACACCAAGGGGATCAGACTAAGTGTTGGCACAAATGTTGAACTTGCTTTCATTTCTGTCACCGGCATCGGGGTGTGCGCGAATGGACAAGTAATTGAATGACCTAGGTCAAGGCACATGCGATGCAAAAATGTTATTATCAGATGCAGTGCCCAACATTATCACACTCTTACACCATTCTACAAGGGATACAAAACTATGTGTGATTTCAATCAGTGACAACATGTTAGGCTTACACTGGGGATCTGGATCCCTCACGTGCACGCACCATCATACTCTCATGCCCCTCATTATTTTACGGAGCTTCTACATTCAGTGGCAAATAAGGCTGTCACAGGCATGGAATTTCTGATCAGGAGACCTTTCGCAATTCGTTCTTATTACCTGTGGCAACAACACTTCCCAGCTCATGCTCAGCTCGCATTTCCGTTTATACCGTGAAAGGGCGACCCTTCACATCCATTTGCGCACCACCACAGGACGCTGATCATACTCTGGCAGCGCCAAAGACGACCTCACACATGAGTTGTCCACTCTGCCCACACCATAGGGCTCTATTGACCATCCTCAACCTTCGATGATTATTGTACCCATCGCAGTGGTACACACACTCCTGCCCAACCCAAGCAACAAGCTGTGGCCCACACCACACCACACAGAGAAGCCATCACACAATCTTTATTTTGCCGCCTGCCACCTCTGCAACTGACCGCTTGTCAGCCTCAGTCCGTACGCCCACCAGCACGCTGCCTTTGCCCTTGGCCTGCCACCCGCCACCATTGCTCCCTGCACACTTGCATTCATCCTGGAGAAGCGCGGTCGCGCCATCATCCACAAAGACGCAGCACCCCTTGTTGTGGCTAAAGCTGCATGCGCTAGCAGTAGCCAAGCTGTGCTTGCAGGACACCCAAAGTCCTGCAAAGGCATGAAAAACCACGCAGCAAAGCGTGGAGGAGGCAATAGGGCTTGAAATGGGCCGCCTGCTGCAATTGCACAGGTTTGCACGGGCGCGGCACAATTTGGGAATGCAGCAAAGGAACGTACGACTGTGTGCAATTGCACTGTGCGTGTGTTTCTTCGGGGGGGGTGGGGGAGAGGGGCTTGCACACAGGTATTGATGAGAGTGTGTAGGTATAGGTATGCATGTGTA
>LFIK01004703.1_pt1 | contig 11022 bp, 13 predicted proteins | sample 643401 | NCBI WGS metagenome assembly LFIK01 (sample SAMN03777447, study PRJNA286221) | soda lake metagenome | biome: soda lake; feature: Kulunda steppe; material: water; isolation source: sample T5-Br brine of Lake Tanatar-5 | place: Russia: Kulunda steppe | collected 2010-07
AGCAGGAAGCACGTAGGCTCTGGCGGTGCACTGAGACGTGCGGGTGGCTTGCCAAGAGCTAGAGCAGAGGGTACACAGAGGCTCAGTGAGAAGCAGGAGTCTCCAAAAAAGCTTTGATACCTCACGGTTGACGTAGCGCCCCAATTTTTACCCATGGACCATGTCCATTACTTGTAGAAGGCGCTCGTCCTTCTATAAGGGCGCCCCCAATGCAACCAACAGCCTTGCACCCCACCATGGGTATGCTTAGGGCACTCGTCCTGCTACAAATGGCACCCTCACCAACAAAATCAGCTTTGTACCCTGCCACAGGCAACAAATATACCCTGGCCCTTTGATGTGCCAAGCAGGGTTTGGAGATTTTGTATACATGCATAGTGCAAGGCCTCACGACCTCAATGGAATCATCTAGGGCGAGCTCTGTTAGGTTTAGAAGTGTGTGCTCACAATTAAAAGAAAGCATGTTTTGCGTGCTTTTGCGCGCGCATGTGTGTGTGCGCGCCTGTTTGCATGAGTTACACATTGTTTGCATGTGGTCCATAAAGGACTTGCACATGTGCATGTCAGACCCAAACACCCAGAGGCCATGCACGCACCTGTAAGAAGTCAATGAGCTTCAGAGCATGGGCACGGTTGCCAAAGAAGAAGTCCAAACCCTCGTGGATGTCTGTGATTTTTATACAGTTGTCTGCCACACCATACTTAAGCAGCAGCTGCTCCAGGAACAGGAAGGTGCGCTTGTGGTACACATGCTGTCGCACCTGCAATCGGACAAAGCACAGAGGGCTTTGGTAGAAAGGCACAAAGTAAACACACAGGGAGTTGGATGAAAAGATGCCAGCAGGCCACACAATTTCAAGTGTTATCTCATTAATATGTGCTTAATTAAGTGTAATCTATCAATTTTAAGTGCAAGCATTTTAAGAAGCAAGATTCTAGGATGTGTCCCCCCAAACTTGCTAAGACCCTGAAATGATGTTCCCTATTGCTGATCAACAGTGTACACCAATAAAAATCAGGCATATGCACTCGAAAATCAGATCTGCCCGGGAGCCCTTGCACACCTGGGCACAAGCAGTCCAAGAATTTGGGTTGGCATTGAAACGGTTGCAGTCTGGGCACATGTTGTTCTCCACAACAAAGTCCACTACAAAAGACTGCTGCAAGATCGCACCATTGAACACCTCCGCCTGCGCATGTGCCCATTTGCGCGTACAGACACGTGTGCAAGTGTGTGTGTGTGCACATGTTTGTACGTGCATGCACATGTTAGTGTGTCTGTGCGCGTGCATGCGCAATGCATGCTTAATTTGCCCAATTTAGTGCCCATACACAGGCAGTTGCATGCTTGTAGACAGCATGACTTTGAGAGGCAGGCAGATCATGATATGCACCCTCCAGCTACCTTCCTGCAGGGTCTGGCTCCAGGGATGCAAAGCAGCACAGAGCACACATTGCTGTTTCCTGAGTGTCAGATTCCGAGCTCGCGCAGCCGCACTTATCAAGTCAGACACATGCGTGTTGTTCATGGGCCAACCTGTCTAACACCTAGCTAATATGATCATAACTGACCCTTATCTTTACCTTGAAGGTCCCCTACTAACCTGAATGGTGAGCTTGACCTTTAAGCGTTTGCTGTGCGGCTCAGTCCAAATGAAGCCGGCATCAACTAGCTTGACCTGAGATGAATTGGTGGGGGAGGAATATTTCAGGGCCTTTCAGCACAAAAGCAAGCGTCTAACCTTTTTGTGCCCGCCTATGAGCATGCACCTGGACCTCACTTCCAAACACATACACAGGCTTGAGTTGAGCTTGCATGCTGTACTTTAGAATAACCTTCCATATGATTCTTGGTGAGAAGGCCTAGTGAAAAAAGGAAGAAAGAGAGCGCGGGTCTTGAGAAAGTGACTATGTCAGCCTCCAGCAGACACAAACAAGCTGACAACATGGGGTGTCCGGAAAGCACACATGTAACAAAATGGTCAGTATATTCAAGCTGTGTTGAGAGATGGTATCAGATACAGAAGCACACAGAGTTGTTGGCAAATTCATTCTCACTCAGCAAAATCAGACCTTGTACAAGAAAAGTGCGTCGCGTTGACACTGCATGTACTGTGGCTACAGCTACTCCTTGCGCTAAGAGTCGCCACTCAATTTCTACATGCGTTCCTTTAGGCATTCTTCTGCTTTCAACTGCAGGGCCTGGCGCTTGCTTTGCCTGCCTAGCCATGTCCTTATGGAGACACGTACCTTGGACAAGCCTTTGATTTTTTTTATGCAAAAGGTCAGAAGCTCCTTGGATTCTAGCTCTGCCTTCAACCAATGCTTCGGTGGCTGCAGGTAGCGCCCACAATCCTTGCACCACAGCACGGTAACTTGCTTCTGCACGCCCTCTGTGATGTCCACTTGGGAGCGTATGCAGTTCACGCACATGTTGGAGGGGTTGGGCTGGATGTTACAGCCGCACAAGCAGCACAGGCTGCAAGAAGGAGGAGGAGCAGGTGGAGGAAGGTAGGCACCCGGTGAGTGTATGCCATAAAAAGCCGTTAAGCGCCAGCGCCTCAGATGCGGCCGGCGCGGCACATATCAGCGTGCTTGTACCCATACCACCTCAAGCTTCAAACTCACACAGATTGTATTGGACAGGCATGCTGCTTCCCAACTGCCCGCACACTCACACATAGCCCTGTGTGCTCTGCGCCTGGTATGTCTGCATGAGGGGAGCCTGCATGGTGAGCTCTCGAGCTTGGGCAGTCCCTTTCAGTTCAAGAAAACTCAACGCCAGGCACTCGTGCTGATGGCCTCAGCAGGTCCTGGCTTTTCCGAGTGCCGCCTCCTCCACACCGGGACCGCTCGGCGTCTGGGCCTAGCAGCACAGTTTGTAAAGGGAATGCATGCACAGAGCAAATTCTATTTAATTGAATTTGAATTTGAGTTGTCCTGCCCGTGATAACCCTAGGTTCTAGCAATTGACTTATTTCACTTGTTTCATCATATACCTTTTTTTTGTTACGTCAGTGAAACTGGGAAGGTAGTGGCCTTGCAAGCTGAAGGAGGATGCTTGGGAGGAGGCAGGAGCTTGCATTGAAGCTGAATGCCCAGAAGCGCAGGCATTTGACAGCTGAGGAAGAAGAGGAAGAGGTGCGAGCACTTTTGCTTTGATCCATGCTCTCTAGTGCTGGTGTTTGCAAATCCTTTTCCTCATCATGTAAGTCAGTTAACTGGCCCGCATGCACCGAAATAAGCAGGGAGAGAGTGCCACAAAATGCGCCACAAAGAGCCATCCAGCATCCCCGTCCTCAAAAATCTGCAGGCAATCAAGCAAGAACTCGCAGACCTACCTGATGATGAAGGCATGGAAGCTGCGGGTGGAGAGGCAGGCCTGCAGGTAAATGAAAAAGAAAAGCGCACTTGTTTGCTGCTTTTGCCACATGGTGCACCACATTTGCTTTCATGTATCTCTTAACGTACTCTTAGGTGTTCATTTGTATCTTTATGCTTGCGTGTGGGTGCACGTGCGTGTCTGCGTGAGTGCATGTGTAGGTGATGCATACCATCAGAAAAGATGCTGCACGCGCTGATCATGGAATGCATGCTGCCTAGATGCACAGGAGGAGCCACAGATGGGGGCCATGGGTGACTTGAGGCGCCGGCCCCGGCGGCCTGATCCAAGCGATGATGATGAAGAGGAAGAGGAAGAGGGGAGATTGGACGTCATTCAGGAGCCAGAGCCCCCGCAGCAGCACCTGCGGCGCAGGCCAGCTCGTCATGAGGAAGAGGAAGAGGCGGCAGAGGATGCCAAGGCTGATGTGACGGCCTTGCAGCAGCAGCTGCAGCAGCACGAGCAGCAGCAGCAACAGCAGCAGCAGCTCAAGCGCAGGCTGGCTCAGCATGATGAGGGCAGGGAGGAGCAGGAGGTGGCCCTTGAGCAGGCGGGCTTGACGCACAGACCAGCATACAACAAGGAGGCAGAGGTCGGGCAGCCACAGCAAAAGCGGGCCCGGGTGAAGGAGGAGCAGGAGGGAAGCGGCACAGGGCCACGCGTCCGCTTCCAGGACAGCGGCAGCCAGCAGGGCACGGTCACGCAGGAGGCGGCCATCGCGCAGGTGTGTGTTGTGCGTGTGTGTGTGTGCGCGCGCAAGTACGTATTTGTTTGCTCACATGTATGTGTGTGTGTGCATGTGTGCGTGTGTACACAAGCATACATTGATAGGCACAGGCTCGGTGTTCCTGGGTGTGTGTGCGCGTGCACGAGTACGTGTGTGTTTGCCGCATGTGTGTGTGCATGTGTGCATGCATTAGGATGGGTGCAGGCTTGCTGTTCCTGGGTGTGCATGCATGATCTTGAGTGTGAGTGTCTCCTAGTGGGTAGAGCTGTGTATTGCTATTCAAGCAAATGTCAGCCTAAACAGTCATACTAAAGGCATAGGAGCTCCTGGGCTACAGCTTTGGCTTCCATTAGTTGGAGCAAGGCTCCAAACCTGTTGCACTTGGGTACGCAGAAGGATGAAGTCAATAAGGATGTAGAGAAATGGCTTCAAAGAAAAAATCAAGTGCTTATGCATTCTCAGACAAAAGCAAATTTTACTTCAGTATCACATGCTAGTGTGTCATTCACGTTAATGTGCCCTCATCCCACTTGGAAGCACCCAGCCTGAGCCTTGGCCCCAATATGGCAAGGTCCAAAAATAAACTCGCAAAGCTGGCTTGTAAGGGCAACAAATTCTTGACGAAATTTGAGGCGTTGGACGAGCTGGCCATTGGAAGGTAACTGTCCTCTCTGATGGAGCCCATGTCCAAGTCTCCCTCAATTCCCCCAAGCATCCCCTGCCGTGCAGAAAGACTTGCTGTGTCTTTAGGGCAATCCGTAGATAATGCTCGCTTACATGCGGTCTGCATACAGGTGAGCATGGCGCTGTCCAAACTCATTACTCACATCGGTAACCCCTCAAAGTTCCCCAAGGCAGCACCCCTCCTGCGGCAGCTACTTGAGGGAGACAGGTACGTACAGGCTGGATGCCCCTTATGACGACTAACTTTTATTTGCTGGTCGCTTTTCGCAAAAGCCAGCGAGCCCAGTTGTTGCTTGTACTGGCGCAAATGCTGCTTCAAATGCGCAGAGACCAAGCTGACTGTGCATGCGGACTTACTCTGACTTAGAGGACTCATCAAATGGGCATTGCGACATGGTGCATCCAGAATCCTGGCATTTGCTGGTCTCAACTCGTTTTATATCCTCACCAGCTGCGCTGCATGTGCGCAGCTTGACCAAGGAGCACAGGCCCCTTGCGTTTGAGGCACTAAGGATGGCATTCCCCGTCCAAGCAGAGCACTCCAAGCACCTGCTGGACCCTCTCCTGCGGAGGTGTGTGCAGGTGCTTTGAAATTGCATGTCAAATTGTGAAGGAGGCTGTGGATCCTAATTTGCAAAAGTGCATGCAAGGAAAGCTTGAGCTGTGTGGAGGGGCAAGCTCCGATTGAGTTCCCTCCTTTCTGAATTTCTCTAGGTGCCTGGCAGGCTTATCAGGATGCCGGGAAGTACTAAAACAAAAAAAATTTGGAACTGGAAAACTGGGCAAACACTTGCTTGCATCTTTGTAAGAAAGTGCTGGCAATTAAGGGCTGACCCTGCTGAAGTACCCTCTGACTCACGCCTGCACGCGCACAAAACTACTTTCACACCGCCTCGTGTATGTGTACAACAAATATGCACGCACTACACACACACACACACACACACACACACACACACACAACCCCTCCCTTCTATCTCCCACTCTTCCCACACACTTACACATGTTTGGGTTTACTCTGCAGGGAGGTCATTAAGCTGCTTGCCAGCGCACAGTCCCGCGTGGTCTCTGGGTATTTTAATAAGGCGGAGCGGCTGCAGGTGCGCATGGATTGCGATTTTAATAAGGCAGGATTATAAGCTTTTGATAAGGCAGGATTACAATATTTTATTATGGCAGAGCGGCTGCAGGTGCACGTGGATTGCAATCTTGGTGCCGCGCATTGCTCAGAGTGCAATGGAGCACAAGCATGGTTGCGGAAGCTCACACAAATTGTGCAGGTCAGTCTAAGATCACCAGCTTACTGGCAAAACACAAGACATAAAGTAATAAAGAAAATGTAATTGGCCGGAAATGTACAAAATTTGAGAAGATGAATATGAGAATGCGCCTTGTGTATACACGCGCATCGTGCAGGTCACAGAAATATTTCACCTCATAGGGGGCGTGCGCCACCAGATGCACACAGACGACAGCTTCATCTTCTCAAAGGTACAAGACAATTCAAGGCTGCTTGCGACCAATCTTGAGCCTAACATTAATGTTGAAAGGTTGCTTAGTCATGTCTGCTAGCCTAGCCTGTGGTCTTGCTGCTTCCTTTCACAATCGCAAAGCAGAAGGTGACCCCTTTGTCAAGGTGGGGTTGCACGCTGCATGGCATGCAACCAAATTTCTTCTTCACAGTTGCAAAGCAGAATGTGACCGTCTTGTCAAGATGGGGTGTACGCCCCATGCTACGTAATCAAAGTGACCAGAGCAGCCTTGATATCATGGTTAAGGATGGGCAAATAGGTAAGTCCAATCCGCCAAAGGGATTCGTTGTAGATGCAGGGCCTAGATGGGAGATTATCCTTCGAAAACTGCTTTTCTCAGGCGCCTCATCTCGTCCTGAAAATTCCCAGTTTACTTTGATACAGTTTAAAACAAATTGATTTAACAGGGCCAGGCCTCCCAGATGCCGGGACAAGTCACATGCTGTTCTGTCCTCTTCCCCCCAGTCCCTTCCCCGTTCCAGCTGCTCGTCCCACAGCTCGTTCCCAGGCAACCTTGATCTGTTTATCAAACAGCTCCAGGCTCCAGATCATCCCCTGTTAAGTCCTGGGTGCTTCAGCGGATGTGCTCCTGTGCATGCTCCGAAGCGCTAGAGTGCTCGGAGAACAGCTGTGGTGCTCAGTGAGCAGCTGCCAAACCGACCAGTTTGCTCACTGGCACAGCTATGATGTGCAGGTACAAGCCATGGGCTGCGCATCGGCCGCTCTGTGGCAAGGGTAGCTGCGCATGCATGCATGGAATTCCTTCGGAGCCCACTGGCCAGGCTGACATGCTGGTGTTGGAAAATGTTCCTCCCTTCTCCTCCCATCATTTCTCACTTGTAGGTGACATCAGCATGGTGCTAGCTGCCTGGAAGGATGGTAAATCCTTTCCATCACCAGCCTGTCTGTCATTTCCAAGCTCAACATCACCTTCTGCACCTCGTCCCTCGCTTTAAATCACATCAATATATTTCCAATTTTTTTAAGAGAAGTTTGAGGATTTTTTGACGTACTATTGCCGAGTTTCGGTGATTTCCATGTTAAGAAGAACTTGTCAATGACGTGGGTGCCCCCCATCCCCCAAAGAGACTCGTTGAGCCTGGGCAAGTCTCGGCGGGACCACTGCCCAACCTTGATAATGGTCCTTTCCCAGCAGACTCTCCGTGCTGCAGACATCAGTTGTGCTGGCAAATCCTGGCAGTCATGCTGGCAATCATAAAGAGGCGCCGTGCTCACAGAAGCTGTGCACTCTGATCTGTGCGGCAGCTGCTTGGGAGTGCCTTGTCAATATGAACAAAATTGTCGGCGGCCGATTGGAGTCATCACAACGACAGAGTGGATGGTTATCTCTGGGCCCGTTATTGCTGTGCTGTCAGGTCCTGGCTGGATTGCGCAAAGAGATTGGCCACCTGCCAGAGGCCACGGGTGAAGAGGACGATGCCGCGTATGAGCGGGTCATGACAGACAGGATCACGGCCAACCAGCAGACAGGTACATGTCTTGTGGGCGTACAGGTGCATGTCATGGGTCAGACAGGTATATGTCATGTGCTCAGACTAGTACAGTTCATGTGGTCGTGACAGGATCCCGGCCGACCAGCAGACAGGTACAAATCATGTGTTTTGGGATGCGAGTTTGAAGAATTGTGGTAGCAACAATAAACCTTGCATTGCAGTGCGATGTCGGCATGCAACACATGTTTGCGCTTGAATGAAGCAGTCGGCATCATTTGCTTAAGAGGACCACATTTCATGCACTTCTTCAGCTTGGCCCTATCAGGCTGGAGGCTGTTTGCCGTGCACAAGCTGGGTTCCAATCATTGAGCAGCCGTGTCGTTGCATGATGAAAATGACTGACAATGAATATGCTTGTTGCTTGATGGAAAATGAAATAGTTGTTGCTTGATGACAATGGATGACAATGGATGTCAAAGCCTTAATTGATTCTTAATTGATGTAGGGGGTGTTTGAACGCCTGTGTAATTGTTCTTTCCTTTTCTTTGTAAAAGCAATAGCCTGAGAAAGACTGCTCCTTTGCATGCCATCATCCTTGCAGAGCAGAGCCAGCCAATGCACAAGCAGGAACAGCCACAGCAGCAGCAGCAGCAGCAGCAGCAGCAGCAGCAGCAGCATTCCATTTCAGAGGCACCGGCAGCTCCAGCACATGCTGAGAAGAAAAAGCAGGCTGCCAAGCAGCAGGCGCAGACTGCAGATGATCCTTTTGGCTTGGACAGCTTAATAAGTGGGAACAACGGCCAGGCAGCGTCAATAAATGAGGACGACCCATTTTCATTGAACACCCTATTTGAGCCCAAGGTGGGCAATGCCTGTCAATGAAGCCTGTCAAGCCAATCCTCGATGGAAGACGCTATGTTTGACCGGTGCCTGCATATCATGCAGCCCGGCTTTGCTACATTTCTTAATTACGAACACCCTTCTGACATTGTTAAACCTCTTTTAAGATAGGATGATCTTGATGTAGCCCAAGCCTTGGTCTTGCTGCATCGCAGTTTGGTCTTGCTGCATCATAGGTATGGTCTTGCTGCATTGTAGGAATGGTCTTGCTGCATCATAGGGATGGTCTTGCTGCATCGTAGGGATGGTCTTGCTGCATCGTAGGGATGGTCTTGTTCTTCCCAGCACAGAAGCTTTTGTGTTTGGCTGCAGAAAGCTGCTGAGCCTTTCAAGCCCAGACCGCCCAAGGTCAAGGAGCTCCCCAGCAAAACCTATAACCATGAAGAGGTGGGTTGAGGCGCCATGAAAAACCAGACAAGGTAGACAACCTTTGATTGACCTCTGTTTGGCCCACAAAGCAATAATTTTTGAGAGAGTGTATATTAAGCTGTTTGAAGGATTTGCTGTCCATTCCATGCAGAAATTTGCTACAACTAATGCATACCGACTCCCAATTTCACAGACTGAAGCATGCAAGCCCTTCATTGCCACTGATGCCGTGCAGCTTATTGCAGCCCGGAGACGAGTGCTGTTGGATTGTGTGCACCACGCGCGCACATTCCACAAGCATGCGTGGGCGCAGACAGCCATCGAGTTGACAGCTGAACACTGCTGGCAGAATAAGTGAGTGATCAGATCAAGCCTGCACAGCACGTGCTTGCATGTGTTTGCGTATAAAGAAGGGCATGCTCTCTCTGTCATGCATTGTTAAATGTCAAGTTGCCGACTCACCATTATTTAGCTTATTGCTTCCTTTTTTCCTCATGCTCTTCAGCAGCCAGCTCGCATGCTTCAATACATTCAAAATGCAAACATTGCTTCATAGAATGTGGCCCTAGAATAGAGCTGAGCTGTGCGGGCATTCAGGATCAGGAAAACCCCCCTTCCTTACTCATTAGCATTCCCTCGGGCTCAAACTACGTTGGACCTATAACAAGAAACAGTGCAGCTTTTTTTTCTCTTTGTCTCGGGATACGCACGTATTGGACGAGTGGTAAAAACCATCAAATGATATTACAGCTGAACTTGGGCTGTGGCAATTGATTGGAGAAGACTCTCATATCTGAAAGGAGGAAAAGGGGTGGTGGGGAGTGTGGAGGGATAAAATGAGTTTGGGACCTTGTGTGGCCAGATGGAATTCATGAAGTCTTCGCCCTCGCAGCACAGCCAACGACCTTCACCAGAAAAATTTAGACGAAGATTTGCGCAAGTGCCTGCTCTGGACTTAGTTGTCACGTGTTTAGGTCCCTTCTGGAGGGGGTATACATAAGGGCTTTCAGAGCAATGCGTTTCCCTTTCTCCCTTAATTGATGTAGAGGTTGTTTTACCGCCTACGTAGTTCTTCCTTTTATCTCTTAAGTCCCCTGTTTCATCAAGACAATATTGATAGCTTCATTGCAAAACTGTTTTTTGCCTTGAAATAAGTCATCCAGGCAAAGGCAAATCCAAAAAGGATCCATAGCTTGCATGCGGCTGTTGAAGGATGGAGAACTGAAAGATTGATTTGTATCGCACATGTGCCTTTTTTGCTGCAGGACTCGGTTCTGCACTCAGATGCATGAAGAAGTAGATGAGCTGTGGCGTTGGGTCCGCTCTGCAAGGGCAGCACGAAAAAAGGTGAGGCTGGCAACTATAACATTGAGGGAGCTGCCAAAGCACAAACGATCTAGGTTGGCCAAGCATGGTACATGGCAGTTCATTGCTGTAATACACAGTATCGTATCGTTCCTTGGGCTATTACGAGTTACATATGATTATTTGGGGCTCTGCGCTATGAAATCTGTTTGAAAAAGACTTTTAGAAAGGCCTTGCAAATTATTCAGGTTTAGTCAGGGCCAGGCTCAGGCCCAATCATGGAGCTCCAAAGGAGCAAAGCACAATATTACCAGCAATATTAGGTCGTCCCCACCACTGGGTCACCCCATTCTTATGCAAAAGTGGTCATCAAGCTCGCAACACCATATCTCGGCACACACCCCACCGCTTTGGATGATTTTTTGATTGTTGGCCTGCGCTTGTTTGTGCCGTCGCGCTCATGCAAAATTCATTCGAGTCGGGCCAGTGGGTGCGGAGAAATTCGACCGCGCATTTTTCAGGTGGGGCAACCTGACGGACCCGGCACCCATCGCACCATTTGGGCCACTTTTTTGACAGAACGACTGCGCTTCTAACCCCCAACGCGGCTGTTGAAAAATTTTGACGCGGTGCTCTGGGTTCTGGGAGGTGGTCGTTGATCTTGCAGGG
>LFIK01004705.1_pt1:0-10000 | contig 11018 bp, 23 predicted proteins | sample 643401 | NCBI WGS metagenome assembly LFIK01 (sample SAMN03777447, study PRJNA286221) | soda lake metagenome | biome: soda lake; feature: Kulunda steppe; material: water; isolation source: sample T5-Br brine of Lake Tanatar-5 | place: Russia: Kulunda steppe | collected 2010-07
CCAGACCTCACTTTAGCTGGCACGCCTGCAGGCAGACTTCACACCACACCTCACTTTAGCTGGCACGCCTGCAGGCAGACTTCACACCACACCTCACTTTAGCTGGCACGCCTGCAGGCAGACTTCACACCACCCCTCGCTTTAGCTGGCACGCCTGCAAACAGACTTCACACCACACCTGACCAGCCGGCACACCCATGCGCAAGCCATCAAGAGCGGCGCCCACGTGGGGCCCACGTGGGCACCAGGAGCCCGCAGCCACAGCAATGACTCCGACTGAGGCACTGCACCAACTCTCGCAAGCATGCCGCATGGCTGAGAGGGCACGCGCGATGCCCACCAGACTCTACCTTGACCTGCCCCTGCTTTGTTCTTTGCAACCACCTGGCAACCACTGCAACCACCTGGCAACCACACTGCAACCACCTGGCAACCACACTGCAACCACCTGGCAACCACATTGCAACCACATTGCAACCACCTGGCAACCACATTGCAACCACCTGGCAACCACACTGCAACCACCTGGCAACCACTGCAACCACCTGGCAACCACATTGCAACCACCTGGCAACCACTGCAACCACCTGGCAACCACTGCAAGTCCTGGTCATGATAAGCAACGATCGTGAGGAGGCCCACCGGGAGCTCGTGTACAACCTACGTGCTTGTCCGCACATGGCCCTACATGGGCTGGCCATCTGCACATCTGCCGACGGCACGCGGTCCTCACCACCTCAATCTGCCCCTTGGCATCTTACCCGCCCCAGGGCACACAGCCTTGACCCCTGGTCGCCCATCGATGCATATGGCCTTACCTTGGTCAGCCATCGATGCAAATGGCCCTACCTTGGTCAGCCATCAATGCATATGGCCTTACCTTGGTCAGCCATCAATGCATATGGCCTTACCTTGGTCAGCCATCGATGCATATGGCCCTACCTTGGTCAGCCATCAATGCATATGGCCTTACCTTGGTCAGCCATCGATGCATATGGCCTTACCTTGGTCAGCCATCAATGCGTATGGCCTTTCCTTGGTCAGCCATCGATACACACGGCCTTACCTTGGTCAGCCATCGATGCATGGCCCATCGATGCATATGGCCCTACCTTGGTCAGCCAGGTCGTAGATGAGCTTAGAGTCCTCGCCGTATTTGCCCATCAGCGTCTCCCTCAACTCAAACACGGGCGTGTCAATGGACACTGCTCCGTGGCGCTTGAACACGCCGGTGATGATGTTGAACGCAGCCTGCAGGCATTGCCCCAGGGAGCCAAGCACCTCTCAGTCGCACTCAGCGCACAGGCAGCCTGCGTGCACTCTGCATGGCGGGGTTGCCGGCACCCATGCACGCACACAGAGTCCTAGCGAGACTTGCAAAAGCCGATTGGGTGTGTCGACCAGGGTGAGCCGCCCAAGCTTCTGGCGCGCTTGCACGCTCCGCGTGCTTGCTGCACAACGAGCATCGGCCTCTGCAGCTGCACTCCAGGCTTACAGCCTTCTGAGGTGTTCCGGTAAAGTCTGCGCATCTGATAGCCTGGAGCATGTCTTGCTCACAACCCACTTCCAGCCACAGTCGCAGCCGCGGACGGCACAACCGGCCAGCCTAAGCTGTCATTGCTGCAGCCGCAGCTGGGCTCGTGTGCAGTGTGCGCTCAGCACTTGCTGCACCTTGGCCTTTGCCTTGTGGAGACTCTTGCACACGCCTTGTTTGGGGGCGCTTGGTGTCAAGTGTGCTTGGTGAACTTTGCATTCATCTGGTGTGCAAGAGGCACAGGGCGTGCATTCTGGGTCAGGAGTGTCTGCTTTGTGAGGAGGGTGTGCTTCTTGGTACCCTTTTTGCCTGCTGATCACGCGTGGGGTGCTAAGGTGTGCTCTCCTATTTACTTGCAACTGCACCAGGCGTGGCAAGATACCCTTGATGTGCTTCTGCATGTGCGCACCTCGCCGACAACATGCACACCAATAAGTATGCTTGCATGTGCACCCACGTGCTTGCATGCATGCACCCACCTCGCGATGGCCGAGGGCGCACCAACATGCATGCTTGCATATGCTACCTTTTACATGATTGCCTGTGCACCTCAAGGACGCCCATGCACACCAAGAAGCATGCTTGCCTGCGCGCACTTCAAGGATGGCCATGCACACCAAGAAGCACGCTTGCATGTGCGCACTTCAAGGATGCCCATGCACACAAAGAAGTGCGCTTGCCTGCGCGCACCTCACGGATGGCCATCTGGTCAGGCATGAAGTCCCGGGCACCTTTGGCCACTTTGGGCTTCCGCCGTGCCTGCAACACATAACGGAAGGTGCAGCACAATTAAACGTACGAAAACGGAGGCACAAAATGAGGTATGACTTGCAAGGGCTGCCAGCATAGAAGGAGCTCTCCACGGACGGGGATGAAATGGAGGTTGTACGCAGGGTCGGTTTGAAGCCTGGGGCTTGTGCCCTCTCGGCAGGTGCAAACGCCTTGGTAGCAAATGCTGGCAGGACGCCTGTTTGAGTGTGCCAGCTCTCTTGCAATTGTCTTGAAAGTGCTAGGGAGCTATTGCAAGCAAAGAGGGCAAGCAAACTGGCAATGCTGTGCAGAAACAAACAGGTCAAGGAAGCTGGCAAAGCTGTTCAAGCCAACAAGGCCAGCCAGCTAGCAAAGCTGGCAAGCCAGCAGGGCAAGCAGACAGGGCGAGCAAGGTGGCCAAGCTGGCAGAGCTATGGCAATCAAGCTGGCACAGCTGATCATTCCATCCTAGCGGGATGCCATCCTCCCACTACTGGCTGCGTTGCACAGTCTGCAGAAAGGTCTAATAGTGACCTCGCAGGGGCTAACTGCCGCCGGGGCTCGCCCAGCCTTGGTGAGTCTACTTGGCAGACTGAGGCACAGGACCATGTCACCCATCATGTGCATACTGCTCTGTAACCTCTCAAGCACGCAGTCAGAGCCCTCGGAGAGATAGCCCCTGAGCCCAGCATGGTTGGCCGGCATGCCGCCTTCAAGCCCTGGCAGCTCAAGCTCGCCCCCAAGCCGCGGCGCACACACATTCATGGGCGAGCACACCTCCACACACGCGCGCACCTTGCAGGGCCCCACCTGGTCGGCACGAGCACCCACACATACGCGTGCAGGCGGGGCACACAGCCGCGCATGCCTCGCGAGGCACCACCCACACATGCGCGTGCAGGCGGGGCACACAGCCGCGCATGCCTTGCGAGGCACCACCCACACCCACCTGGTTGGCCTCCACGCAGCTGCGCAGCTCGACGAGCATCTGGTCCAGCGCCGCCGAGTGCAGGGGGTCCAAGGCGGCAGTGACAGCTGCCAGCGCCTGGGGGCCGGCGCACCCCTCCACCAGGCTGGCGGCCGCTGGCGGCTCTGCCGGCACCAGGGGCAGCGCAGACCTACAAGATCAACATCAGAGGCAGCGCAGATATTGTGGGGTCAGGGGCAGCGCAGCCCTGGGAGGGCGAGGGATAAGGAGTCCCCCTCAGCCCTGAGAGCTTGTAGAGGATTTTCAAACTAAGATCCCTTTTGGAGCTCAGGGTGCGCCACCCAATCAGGGTGTGCAGATCAGGGTACCCGTGTCGTGTCTGTGGGCCTGGGCGGTGCACAGCAGACTCAAGAGAGAGGAGGGTGGTTGAGGCTGGTGGCATGCCTGGACAGAAGTGCTTGAGTTTGGGCACGCGCACACTGGTGCTGCCCACAAGAAAGCCCCGCAGGTGTGGGGCCCAGCACAGAGCCGGCCTGCCAGTCAGGGAGGAGAGGAGAGGCTCAGCATGGGTGGAATGAAGGAGCGGCACGCCTAAAGGCAGGGGGTCAGCGCACAGTGGCCGCATCGCTGGGGCAGCGCAGGCGCAAGAGCGGAAGTAGAGGAGCTGGAGCGGGGATGGGAAAAGAAGCGGGAGCAGCAGCAGCGGCGGCAGCAGCAGGAGGAGCTCAGCTGCGCAGCAAGGAGGACAGGACTTCAGCCGGGCATGCATGCTGCGCATCCACAGGCAGCCCATGCAAGTGCGCACATAGAGGCAGACACACACGTGCCCCTCAGCATGTGTGGCAGGAGCACAATCGCATACATAGCCACAAGCGCCTGCGCCAAAAGCCCTCCGCATGGACAGCGTCAAATCAGCCCATCCACGCACGTATGCGGGCCCTGCATCTCCTGCACACTTGCGGGCACAGAGACAATGCACGAGTCTCAAGCGCCAGGGGCGCTCACGCAGCTCCTGGCATGCAAGCACGTGCACGCAAGCGCACGCTTACGCCAGACGCCCTGTGCGCCAAGCGCCTCCTCCCTCACGCAGCCCAAAGCACGCGAGCACGCTGCAACGCTTTGCATGCGCCACCGCCCGACGTGCCAGGGTCTCCCCACACAACCCACCCAGGGGCCCCCACAGCCATGCCCTCCACGAACGCCCTGGCCAGGGCCGTGCTCCTGCCCAGCACAACACCCCCGCCGCCCTTCTTGTCCTTCTTTTTGGCCTCCTTGTCGCCCTTCTTGTCGGAGCCTGCATTGGCGCCATCCTCAGCGGGGGGTGCGGGCGCGGCCACGGGCGCAGGTGGGCCCTGCGGGGCCGCAGCCATGCAGCACCATCATCATCAGCAGCAGCATGATCATCATGATCATCGTCATCATCATCAGCATCATCATCAGCATCATCATCATCATCATCAGCAGCAGCAGCAGCAGCATCAGCATCAGCATCAGCATCAGCATCAGCAGCAGCGCAGGGATGCCCAGCTGCACCTTTGGCGTCAGCCGGGGCTGAGCGCACGATGTTCAGACAGGAGTTGGGCAGCTGCGAGGGCCATCCCTTGGCATACAGGCTTTCAGCACAAAAAGGGGATGGAGGAGCATGTGGCGTGGCGCTCTGCACGCGCATGCAGGCATCACGCACCCCACAGCCTGCCACCGCCCCGCCCTTTTCACCACCACCCCAGTAGCTTACCCCGCCAGAAAAATAAACAACAACAGAGCACGACTGGTGGTCACAATGCAGCGACTCATCCGCCACAGCTCCTGCAGTCACCCGCCTGCCTCCAGCGCCCACCCATTGTTTTCCTGCACCCACCCACCTCAAGCAACCGCAACATCGCCACAGCTGCCAGGCCTTCCAAGGACACGGCGGCTACAGTGGCTGCCAGCGCTGCATCAGCGGCGCGCGCTGCCGCCAGGGAGGGGCAGGCGGAGGGGTCCTGCAGTAGCAGTGAGCCGACTGCCAGCAGCTGCTGCTGCGCGGCCTGCAGGCCCGCCTCCACCTGCGTGAAGGACGCGTCCTGCAAAAGGGGGACAGGACAGCACACAGGCGTGTGACATGGTGGGCACAGGCGTGTGACATGGTGGGCAGGACAGCACACAGGCGTGTGACATGGTGGGCAGGACAGCACACAGGCGTGTGACATGGTGGGCAGGACAGCACACAGGCGTGTGATATGGTGGGCAGGACAGCACACAGGCGTGTAACATGGTGGGCACAGACTGGAAAAGGCAAGCAGGGTAATGTGCTGAATTTGGCGCCACGCACTGTGTACAAGCCTGCACAAGCTGCTGTGGCGCTGCGGCTGCGGCTCTCCATCCGACCGTGCCAAAGGCAGGCAAAACCATTGCATGCCCACACTTCGCGCGCAGCAGTGCGCCACCACTCAGCCTCTGGGACTGCTCCTCCACCAGAAACACTCTCCACATGCCACAAACCCCCTTCCTTCGGACTCCCCATCACAACCCTTTCCCCCCAACACCTGTATGCCCAAACACCTGCTCTGCCCACATGCTCCTCCCATACTCCCCGCACCCCCCCTATTATGGCCCGCCTCCAAAAGCTAGCTGCCCGAGCGCATCATCAGCTTCCCCCATATGCCACTACAGCCTTCACCACCTCTCCTGGTGGTGGAGGAGGGTGTTTGTTGTGGAAACGGACGCCTTCCCCCCATCAACAGCCCACAAGCATGTCTTTCAGGTGCGCCTTTATCTCTCCGCGTGCTCATCCTTCCCCACCCATTGCACTCCCACACACACACCACCTGACCCACCAACCATCATCACACCTCTGCTCCCATCACCCCAACGTGCCACCCCAACCCCACCATCTGCGCTGCTGCCGTGGAGCCCTGCAGGACCCTGCGCGCGCGTGTGAGCGCGTCCCGCGCCGCCAGACCCACGAATGCGCGGCCCAGCTCCAGCAGTGCAGGCGCCAAAGAGGGAGCGACAACGTTGCCGGGGCGGGTGCCCTGTGAAAAGGGAGACGAGTGGGCAAGGGTGCGGCAAAAGGGAGGGGGGTTGAGGAGCGGGGAGAGGTGGTGAGGTATGAACTATCCTAGACCTTCAGACGACCTTTTGGTGGCTCAGATAACGTGGGGATAACAAGGGGGTGGGGGCAGGCCACGCTGGAGTGGGAGAGCAAGGCCCAATGCGTGCCCTGCAGACGGGGCTGCACACCCGAGCAATGCTTGGAGCAGGCGAGCGACGCAGACCCTGAGACTCTGCTAGGGCATTTTGACATACGCTTTCGCACACACAAACACGCACACATGCACATGGCATGTGCTCTCCCCTCAAGCTGTATTACGCGGCGCTGCTTAGTGCTGTCAAGGCCTGCAGCAGGGGCTAGTGAGGGGGGGCCCAGGCCTTATGGGGCGCTGAGGAGCCCTGTGGGGTCTACACACAGGCGGCGCTGTCCTGGGAAACTGTGCTTGGCAAGCTGCAACAGAGCCCGGCTACGTGCGCGTTAAGAGGGCTTTGTGGCCCAAGGTGTCCTTGTACTACTCCAACAGGTTCTGCAAGCCTGCAAGCTCCCTACAGTTAGCAATGGATATCCATCACCCAAAGCAAGCATACACACACTTAAGCATGTGTGCGCGCATGTGTGTAGTGGACATGTCCACGACACGTGTGCATGTCGTCTACACACATGCACACGATTTGCTCTCACTTCTCTTCATTTGCCCAACGCACCGCCAAGTAAAGACCGGCAAGCCAGTGCAGGGCTAAGTGCACGCACCTTTGGCGGCAGTGCCTCACTCTGCACCTCGGGCCTGATCAGCGTGTACGCAGTAGCCAGGGCATCTGCGACGCCACCCAAGCGCTGCAGCCATGCGACGTTGGAAAGTACCCAGGATTGCGAATGTGCTGTTCCCACACGGCCCTCAGACGCATCGTGGTAGCAGGTGCTGTGCGCGTGTGAGTGTGTGCTTTGTGCGTGCACGCATGTGTTTTTTGTGTGTGCGCGCGTGTTTTGTGTATGTTATTGTTGTTGTTGTGTGTGTGTGTGTCCGAGGAGGGGGGGTGGAGCTTGTGGGTGAGTGGGTGTTGGTTGTGGGTGTGGGTGGATATGAGGGTGTGTGGATGTGTGTGCTTGTGTGTGTGGATGTGTGCGTGCTTGTGTGTGTGGATGTGTGCGTGCTTGTGTGTGTGCGTGTGTGTGTATGTTCGCGCATGCGCGCATGCGTCAGTACGCGTACGTGTGTGCATGTGTGTGCACGTGTTTGCTGCATGCAAAGAGCATGTGAGGGAGCACAGAGGCGGCCTCTGCACACAAGCGCCATACGTCATGCGGCATGCAGAGCAAAAGGTATCCAAGCAGTGCAGAGCTGGAAGTCTCAGAGGGTGTAGCAGGTGACACCAGGACCATGTGCCAGAATTGTCACGAATACCACCGACACAATATCATCAATGGAATCATCATTAAAATCATCATCACCAGCAGCAGCAGCAGCACCACCACCACCACCACTACACCCCTCTACCGCAATCACATGCCCCCACCCCTACGGCCATCAAAGCTGTCACCGCAATCGCAGGAGACGGAGCTGCACGGCAGTCAATAGTGCAAAGCCAGCCACATACCTGGGCCATGGCGTTGAAGGCATCCCCAAGTCCCTCACTCTCTGCGGCCTTCATCACTCCCACGCGCTTGCTGCCCTCGAGCAGGCTGCGCAGCTCGTCCGCCACAGCAGCTGCGCCCTTATAACCCTGGGCCTCCATCACATCTGCATCTAGAACCTTGACCTGGATGCACATGCACATGCAAGCTGGAGGAAGATCGGAACGAGCAGGAAGCGAAAGGAGAAGGGGTTGATTCTGGCCGAGGGTGCAGGCACAAAGGCAACTTTTCACAGGATAAGAGGTAAAAGCAATGTGGCGCGAACATTGACACATGAGCTCATCCTAGGCACACATGTGGGTGCGTGGGTGCGTCGGTATATGCGTGTGTGTGTACGTGAATGTGTGTGTGAGCGTGTGCGCACATGCGCGCGCGCGTTTGCTTGTGTGCATGTGCGTATGTTTTTATACGTTCTTCGAGTGTGTATGCGCTTGCGCGCACTCTCTTTTAACGTGCACCAGGAACCAAGACTGGCAAATGCTGATGGGAAGAAAATGCACTCATGTACCAGACATTGCAGCTGAAGGGGTGAGTGCATGTGCTGCTACTGCTGCAGCTGCTGCTGCTGCTGCTGCTGATGATGTTGATGATGATGATGATGATGATGATGATGATGATGATGATGATGATGATGAAGGGCCCATGTTTCGTTCGCTGGTGCAGGTGTGTACTCCATGCTCAACGTGTGCTCGCCTGCCTGTCAGTGACAGAGCGCTTGCATAAGACCTGAGCTTTTAGCTGATGCGCATTGTCTACATGCAGCTGCCTACCTGCATGCCAATTGCCTCAATGGACAGAGCGGCACCAGCCTGCGCCATGCCCAGGAGCTTCTTGCCTCCCTGCACCACCAGGCAGGCCACCCCAGCGGTGGCTGCAGCCCCGCCCTGCAGCACCAGGCGCTCTAAGCTGCTCAGCTTGGGAGTTGCAATGCTGGCTGCTGCCAAAGAGGGGCCCAGCTGCTGCTCTGGCAGGCCATAGCAGGCGTGGCCGAGCTGCTCAAGTGGGCTGCCCGCCTTCTGCCCGTCCGTCTCCGCCCATGAGAGCTGCGGCAGCACGCCCGTATTTAGAAGCGCGACGAAGTATTCGGCGACCTGAAGACGCACGCCACTGCGTCCGTTCATGAGCTGTAGCAGCTTGGTCACCAGTGCTGCGCGGACGTGGGTATGGGGCATCGGGGCAAGAGGGGTGGCCTGCTTCTCCTGCTGCTGCTGCTGCTGCTGCACGCTACTGCCCTGCAGACTGGAAACCAGATCATCTGGCTCTGCCTGGAAGCTTTTGGGTGGGGGAGAGGAACGCTTGACTCGCTCCGCACCCGCAGGGTCCAGCGCTACAGGGATCCCGCCCACCGCCACTGCCACTACATCATCCAAGGTGGGCTGTGCCCCTATACCTCCGACCGTGAAGGCCTTAGGGGCTGCAGACATGGTTAAGGAGCTTTGGAAAGCTTTATTTTTGACTGGGGTTTGGAGCTGTTCAGTTACTGGGGACCTCGCTTATGCCTCGCCTCGCGAGGCGGGGCTGTTCAATTACAATAAGACAATGAGATGGAGCTTAAGGAGTTACCCCATTCAAAGATCTGAAAAATTGCTTGGCCATTTAGACCCCTGCCTGCTCTGGGCGCTCAAAGCGCGCAATCAATTTACTGGCCCAATCATTCCATGAGATCAATATTTTGATGGATACTAGAAGGAATCTTATGAAGAAATCCTTGGCAAGTATCAAGGAAAGATCTGAAGAGGCATGAGGAGGCTGACCCACACGTGCATGAAACACAAGAAAAAATATATTTAACTGGCAACACTTACAATATAAGTGATACTTATTATTACTTATAAAGCACGCAGAATAGCTCCATACTTGTGTGCAGGTGCACACTCTTGCCTCTTGTTCGATGCACTATCTATTCAAATTAAAATTTATTTTTAAAAGAATTTTCATCATGTGTCGTTATACAGAGCTATAGGCGCTCGGACCAATTTAACTTTCTTTTGGAAATATTATTTTCCACCGGATCCCGCCGGGGGGGCTAGTCCAACAAACATGTGTACAGCGCTCCCTTCGCGTGGAGGAACTGCGAAGGCAGGACAACGTTTGAGACTACTGGGTTGGCTGAATGGTGACC
>LFIK01004706.1_pt1 | contig 11018 bp, 14 predicted proteins | sample 643401 | NCBI WGS metagenome assembly LFIK01 (sample SAMN03777447, study PRJNA286221) | soda lake metagenome | biome: soda lake; feature: Kulunda steppe; material: water; isolation source: sample T5-Br brine of Lake Tanatar-5 | place: Russia: Kulunda steppe | collected 2010-07
CCCCACTAATGACCTTCTTCCTCGTTTGATGGTGGAGGTTTGCCTGGTGCTTGCACCAGATGTAAACTTCTTCCTTAATTCACGCAAACAGGGGTTACCTTGTTAGCGTAGTCTTTTCTTTTCTTTCCTTCTTGTAAATATTTTTTCTGGTTGCATGCTGGCTGCCCTTGTTCAGCAGTAATTGTTCTGTAACCCAGCACCGCACCCCTCAAAACCCATATCAGACATTATGGCTTACCAATCAGCTGGCGTCGATGAGTCACAAAAATACCTTACCTTTCAGCAAGTTTTTTTGTGTGACTGATTCATGATAACCTAACAGTCATAAAACAATCTCGCCCTGGAATGTGATAATTATGCAAGAATGACCCAGCTATAACAAGATGCAGATGCAAGCATTAGCTTTCATGTTCATCACTCTTACACTCACAAACTTTTTAAATATAATATAGGTTCCTTATAAATGCATGTCAGGATGAATGTGACTTTGTCAGGGTCTTGTGCATGGAAAGCCTGTTTCCTATTCTACGCCAGAAAGGCAATTATTCAGGCATATTCTTCATTGCTACAGGCTCACACAAATGTGAGCAGAGTGATTAACCAGCCTCGATGCCACTTTTGAGGGGGTAAAGAGCTTCAATCTTTCATGCGCGGCCTGCAATAAGTTGAAGTGCAGTATGCAGCCGAGTCAGCTTTAACATGCTTGTGTTACGCTCTATATGTAGGGTGTGAGGCGCCCTCATCATATTATTATCGTGCAATATTATATAATACCAATATCATATTATGCCTGATATTATGAGGACCCAGCATCATATGATATTTTCGGGTGTTCGAAATGACGCTTAACTGCCAACATAAGTTTAAAAATGGAGAGGAAGTCATTTGGGATAGCTCTAGGCGCTGATAGCAAATGTCGCTAGTAGCTCATGGGGGTCAGCTACACCCCGCTGGAGCTCAAGACCCGGCTGTATAAAGACCACAAGCAGTAAGACCATTGCAGGATACGATGCAGTCATCATGGACCTGCAGCATGAGCCTTCTGCACTGAAGTGCCGGTCATCAGCCCCAGCAACCTATCCCAATTATTCAAGCAGCATGATCAGCAATGCAGGGTCCCAGCTCAGCCTCAGGAGGACCTGATGAATCATCAGTGATGAAGCATGAAGGAAGCCCTGGAGCAGGTGGGCCACCCCAAAAACGCAAGGTACGACAGCTCCATGTTGCACGTTACGCGCCAACATCCAAGCTACAACAGGACTGCTGCAAGGAGCTCATGCGCTTTGTACTGATGCTGAGATCCTATTCAAGAAGATGGACAACTCCTTTCTGAGGCGCGCATTAGGCGTTCACCATAAGGTCAACATGAAGGGCCAGCAGCAGTGGTCAGATGGGTGCAGCTTGAAAAGCAGCTTCGGATAAAATTTGAGCAGCAGCAGTAGCCACATCCTTCTTTCATTTTATTCATTTGACAGCCTTATACAGACCTAAATTAGTGGATAAACTGCACCTCAAACAACATCTCTTTTCAGCATGCTGCTGGCCACACTCAACAATTTCCTGCTCAACCAATCCTTTCAGGGTTTTCATTAATCAATCCCTTGGGTCCAAAAAACCCCGAGCGCAGCCTGGGGTAGAGCCTTCAATTCCTGGGAATATTACACACTAATGATATGACACATCACATGATATCATATTTTTGTGAGTAACATATTATTATGCCTCCCACCCTAATTATATGCCAATGCCTCATATGTAAGGTTGGCCAGTGGTCTCGCCGAGGCTCGCCGATGCCAAAACGCGAGGCAAGTCTTGGCGAGTCTCTTTGGGGGATGGGGGAGGTACAAGCCACGGGGTGCGCATCAGTCGCACTGTGGCAAGCGCAGCTGCATGGAATTACTTCAGAGCCCACAGGCCAGGCTGATGCGCGGGGTTGGAGAACTTTTCTCCCCTCTCCCCCCCATCATTTCTCACTTTTGGAGGTGACATCAGCAGGGTGCTAGCTCCCTGGATGGATAATAACTCCTTTCCATAACCCGATCAGCCATTTCCATCTTCTGCACAATCTCGTCCACTTTTTAATCACATTGTACATTTCTAACATTTTGGGGAAGTTCGGGGGCTTGTTGGAGTAGTATTGCCGGTTTCCGTCAATGTCCATGCGAAAAGGTGACATCACTGATGAGGACGTGCACCTCAAACCTTGTGCCAGTGAGCAAATTGGTCAGTTTGGCAGCTGCACACTGAGCACCACAGCTGTTCTCCGAGCACTCCAAGGCTTCGGAGCATGCACAAGAGCGCATCTGCTGAAGCATCCAGGACTTGGGAGGCTTTCAGTTCGACAGAGGCGTCTATGAAAAGTAGCTTTCCAACAATAATCTCTCATCTAGGCCCTACCCATCTACAAAAAGTCTCACCGTGCCTCTTTGGCGGATGGGAGCACCCTATTTAACCACCCTTTCTCATATCTTCAGCGCAAAACACCAAGGTCACAATATGCTCTTTCATGCATCTCTTAAAGGGGTCAGTGTCGGCTTACGCAGCTTTTAAATTGGTTTTGGATGTAATGCGTAGGATCCCACCCCAAAATTGAATTCTGCTTATTCGCTCGCTTCTGGCTCACCTTAAGTGATGAGTGGGCCTGAATCAGTATTAATCGCAAAACTACACGAATTCTGTTGTTGCGGACCGGTCCTAGCGCGCCTGGCCTGGGAAAGAGAGACCCAGGGGTCTGATGTGTGCCAAGTGTCTGCACTTTTGGTAAACAGGTTGGGCAAGCCGCTCATAGCACCTTGGCCGGCTGCATTAGCTGGAGCTCAAGGCCAAGGAATGGGTGCAAGCAGCGGCAGCAAAGCAAAGTGCAGCTGAGCATGGCATTACAAGTGGTGCCACGTTGCCTGTACAGCTCCTATCTTTCTCTCTCTCTCTCTCTCTCATCCCTCTTGGGCAACCCTTCGCCTCACATATCATCAACGTGCATTAATGTGCACACATCCCAAGCATAACGGACACACAAACTACACCAGCATGCTTGTATGCACATTCATACATGTACATATACACGCTTACACATGCTTGCGCAGCTACAGGCATGCACAAACACTTGCCCCATAAAGCTGTGACATATGTTCTTGCCAGTAACAAGATATGGACAAGCAATCCAATTAGATACCTGCCAAATTGAAGATGTGGGGGTGCACAGTGGGTGCTTTGCATAGGGCACCTGGCCCAACTGGTAGCACTGGTGCAACAAGTCAAGTGCTTAATCGGACCTGACATCGCCATGAAAGCGTTCATGTCACTCTTCTTGTAAGGTCAGTGAACACACCATATCCATTCCAACATTGAAGTTTGATGACAGACGTTTTGGGCTGCCTAGAGGGAATCCAGCATACGTATGAAGTGCCTGAGATATTTTGGTATTTTGGTATAAAGTGCTACAGCTTTGTTGGTCTGGCACTGAATGCCAACCAATAATCTCTTTTTTGGTGCGTGTCCTCACGCAGGCTCAAGAATGTACTTAAAGGTTCTGCATGTGCTCATGCTCCCTCTACCTTCAGCAGCACGTCTTAAATTGCGGAAATTATAGATTCATTAGAGGCTCTCAGCTATCTCTTTCCTCGCATTTTCTGAAGTGCTTTTTGATAACTATTCACCTGTATGCCGTAACAGGGGGACTTCATCATCTCTTCCGCCAGGATTTTGTATCTGCTTCCCTGCAGGCTGCTCTTGCTGATTCTGCTGAGCTCCTGATGCCTGCGCTGCTGCCTTGTTGGCTTGGAACTTGGCGTAGTTGTAGTAACACAGACCTAGAAAGGACAAACCATAGCCTAGGAGCTGGGTCATCGTCACAGGAGTCCTGAGAGGCACACGCACACAAGCAGGACAAGGGTTCACACAAAGCGGGCACAGGGCTCTTGGTCACAAGAGTCCTGGAAAATCATTGGAAAGCACGTACATAAGCAGCTCAAGGACTGAGATTTGGTGAACCAGAATCATGAAGGCCTTCTAGGCTTGCAGTAACAAACTGCACTAAGGCCAGACAGTCTGTCAGAAAACAGGTCAGATGTGAATAGAGGACACTCCAAATGATGCATAAGAAAACTCATGTAAGACAAGCTAGTTTACACCATGAGTAGGTGCGGTAATGACATGGTCAAGGGCAGGCCATGGTTTGAGCAGCTCCGCGCTGACCATGAACCTGTGCAATCAAGCGAGCGCTCCAGAAAGGTGTGTGCGCACGCTTGCGTACACACAGACACACACGCGCGCACAAGCACATGCACGCGCCCACAAGCACACACACATACATGAACAGACGCACGCACAAACACACACACCCAACTCACCCAAATAAAACCACAGAGAGCAAGATCAGAATCCAGTCCTTGATTACGCCTGCCAGGTTCATGGTCAGCGCGGAGCTCTTACCGATGAGCAAGAACACGGCCATATTAAGGGCTGCACATGAAACAAGAGAAACAGCAATTTAGGAGAGATGCATGAAATGAAGCATGAAATAAGTGTCAATGAGTGACTGCAAAAGGAGCATTGGCCCTGCAATTACGTTTGTGCATGCTGCAAGCACACAATTCAATCTTTGTTTTGGCTGCGTGGGTCCTCCCCACTTTGCACCAGCCTATGCCAACAATTGGTCCAAGCAAAGGGAGATATTCCCAATCTTCCTAGACCGCGTACAAAACCTGGATCAGTGGCAAGCACATGTGCATACATACACCATCTATCATTCACACGCATGACTCTTATCATACATACGCAAACATTTGATGGTGGGTGAGAGGAAGATGGGAACACACCAAATGCAGTGAACGCGCTCCCCAGCAGCAGATAAGGCTGCACAACCAGGCGCTCATCATTCATCATCTTGGGCAGTTCCAAGAACACAAATGGGAAGGCCAGGAAGACAAAGCATGCGGGGCTAATGTAGAACCTGCATGGAGTGGAGTAAGTAAGCACGAAGGCGGGCATGCAGGTAGGTAAGCCCTAGTCTGCAGCGAAGAGCCTCGTTCCTGAGCTGCGACAGATACTCGTTTTGTCCAATTAGTCTGAATGCGACCCTATTCACAGGCCTGAAAAGAGAATTATGGATTGTTTTTTGACTGGCAAACACCAGCAACAAACCAATCAGCCTAACGACCAGGCTGGTGCTTAATCCTAACTTGTCTACTTGTCAACTTGAATACAGAAGCACGGGGAGGCCACCTTTCTACTTGCAAGCCCCAGCTCAAAGCCGCAGTGACCCCACAACAAAGCATGGGCAGGCACCAGGACGTGCAGCTTCACGCAGCATGTGTTCTCTTAGATGAACTTCCTTAGATGAACTTTCCTTCATTCCACAGCAGCTCCTTCTTGTCTAACTCACAATGTGGTGATGGGGTTAAGCTTGATGCCTCTCCTCTGGAGCAAGATCTGAATCAGCACCAGCCTGAAACTTTCTGTCACAATGGAGGAGCACTGCAGGATAACACCTATAGTACTAAACAGGAGCTCTCCTGGAAGAAGCAAGTGGATAAGAAGGCAAAAGGGACAGGTCAATGGCCAGGAACAGACTGCTGGAATGCAATTGTCAATTTGGTGCCAATCCTTGGCTTATTTGTTAAGGGTTTGCTCATTTGTGGTGCTGCAGCATTCCTCTCACAGCATGCACATAGATACTGCAGCATTCCTCTCACAGCATGCACATAGATATTGCAGCATTCCTCTCACAGCATGCACATAGATACTGCAGCATTCCTCTCACAGCATGCACATAGATACTGCAGAATTCCTCTCACAGCATGCACATAGATACTGCAGAATTCCTCTCACAGCATGCACATAGATATTGCAGAATTCCTCTCACAGCATGCACATAGATACTGCAGAATTCCTCTCACAGCATGCACATAGATATTGCAGAAAGCAGTTGTCCAGAAGCTGCCTGCAAGGGGGACAGCAAGTGCAGAGATTTGGAGAACCTGTAGCAACCCACCATGGGACGCAATGAGCACGCCTGTTACCACCACTATCATATTGATTGATACCCCCCAACTTAAGGCCTCGGTCGACATTAACACACCAACAGCGTAAACAACAATTGGCATCACCGCCTGCAGTCATTGATGTGCACACGCGTGGCTAGCTTCAGGAAGGGGCCAGAAAGGATGATTTGGTGGCCCTCTAGCTTTCAACTCATGAGGAATCGCCGAGTGTTAGGTCTTGGCAATAGAAGGCTGCTGTCGTACGCACAGCACAAGGTCAGCACACGGCCTTTTTGACAATGTCTGCATACAGTGAGCGCGTTGTTTGCTGCTAGATCAACAAAAGCAACCCTTGCGCAGGTGTTTCCTGGCACCTTGAGCATCTGGATGAAAGACACGCTCAGGAACATGTACGCTGCATTACCCAGCCAAAGAGTGCCTGCGCAGACAGGACAGCAGCAGCGCGAGAGAGCACATGTCTGCAAACAAGACATCAAGGGCCCAGCTGATATGAACGGTCTGGGCTGATCAAGGCGCTGATGGAAAGAGAACATGCAGAGGAATCAACTCTGCGTGTCGGCGTGCCATTTGCTGCTCATGGCACATGATGCTTGTAAAAAGCATTTCATCAAGATTGCTGTCACATACTTGCAGGCAGGCAAGGCAGACGGCATAGAGCTTTTTTCACAAAGAGCTTTGCTTAGGGATGCTCCAGGGATGCGCTCGTATTTTACAAGCTGTCCAAGAAAGCTTTCTGGCGTTCAATGCATGATAAAGTACTAGCCCTAACTCTCATCCTACGTGCATTCTAAATTCAATCCATGCGCACAATTCTAGCCCCTAGGCACGGTAATTGTGCATGCGCACGCACACGCGCAAACATGCACACATGCACGTGTGCACACACCACACTTACACACACCTGAAAATAGGCCGGCAATAGGCACCACGTTCCTGCAGCATTGAAACAGACACACCTTCTGGCAGCAGGCTAAGCTAAGGTAAGCAAGGTAAGTTGCAAGCTGCATAACAGCAAGAATTAGATTGCACATGCAAGCCTGCTTCATGCTTGCAGTTAGCAGGCTTGTTTCATTGCCGCCTAGATCAGCCACAATCCAAACCTCAAGCATAAGGCATTGCTGTGACATGTGTCCCTTCAAAGGGGCCCTGGAAGTATGGCCATGCAAAACTGCAGTTCAAGACAAGCTCCATGACTCACATTAAGTATGTTGTTGTGTCCAAGTTAATTGGCTCTGTAACTTTTAGAACCTTGACCAGGAAGAAAGCAAGAATGGAGCAGAAGCCCATGTGGGAGAGAGTGAGAGCAACGGGGTAGGGGAAGCCGGAATAGGACAGCACATATTTGTTGATGAGGATGACGAGGGAGCTGAGCACAATCCAGAGCAGGACATACCTGCAGGAGAAAACCAAAGCATCCATTCCCCTAGGCGTTGGGTTTGTTGAATTAGCATAATCATTGAAATTGATTGAGCCTAGCAGAAGGCACGTTGACCTCTGGCATGCGGCAAAGCAGAATGAGATTGATGATAGGAGCGACACATTTTCTCCGGTATGCACGTTGGCTCTTGTACAGCGCTAGGTCACACATCATCACATCAGAGCAGGCTCGCCGCATCATGTCACGGTTGCACTTGAGGTGCAGGCTGCAGGCAACTCATCAAGGCTCTGGTTGTTATACTGTTCTGGGATCTATTGATACTTGCTGGCCGCACATCTGTGCTCCCCGATGCGCGCTTCTACAAATCCGATGCACACATGCTTAATTGAAAACAGCTAGAAGCACCGGGCGTGCAGTTTTTCTCATGTGTAAGGACGTTTGTGTTCACACAATCCTACTTCCTGATGTGAATGTTTGAAATCAGGCAGCTTCCTGCGATGTAATTGCCTGCTCAGACTCACATCATCACACCAACCTGCAGCATTCCCTTGGATTTGCAAAAGAGACTTACAGATGGGTAACGATGAAGTCTCGGACGAGGTGCTTGTGCAGCTCAGCATCTTCTCTGCTCCGGCCTTGGCTCATTTTTGTGCGGCCCACGCTACGCGCTCCAGGTAGACGACCTCAGGCTAAGATCATCATAACATTTTCATCATTAATATATGCAAAGGAAAAAACTGTTGCCTCGACCCAGCAAAATTTTCCTGCTACCAAAATTATGCAACCAAATCCTGCAACCAATATCAAATTGTGAAATCATATTATTTTGTGACACAAGTAGCCGCATCCGATGGGACCAGACACTAGCAAAAATTCAAATGAACAGGCCAGCTAGGCAAGATGCGAAGATGATTAGAATCATCGGCAAGATGAAGTGCCTAAGATTATGATATTGAGTGGCTTCATCATCGGGCATTCGATTTTAACAAGAAATTCCTGCTCTTGTGCGGGGTATGGATGCAGCTGATCAACACAGGCAGCACGATGACAGCCAGGAGATAGGGGAATTACTCATGCAGGTAGGGAAACTCTACCACCTCATACACGATGGCCTTGAGATCAGGTTGGACCTGGAAGTTGTGGGAAGGTGGGCTGACTGAACTACATCTAGTCTGGGATTCCTCCTTCCCCCTCCTGCAACCCTAGGATATCCAATTCTGCACATTAGCAATTCAGCGGAGGTTCTTCACTGCATGCCTGTGATTCTGCAGCCATTAAAAGCTCAGTCAATTTTGGCCACCTGACGTATCAGTGTACATTGATTCGACTATAACACGGGTTGAGTGTACACTAGTCATTTGATAACACGTCACTATAGGATGAGAACTAGATTTAAATACATCCAGAGGCTTCCACTGCCTTTAAAAGGTGAACCCAAAGGACCTGTCCTCGGGGTAGACAGTAGGGCCCTAAGCAATGAGAGCGCCACCATCCATGTCCTGCAAAAAGGTGTAGTCCTGTATATTGTGTATTGCAGCACAGTGGTGTACGCATAGTTGAAAGTCAAATGGCATGGAAGACTGATTCCCTGGTTGTGTTGCGGCTAAAGAAATCAAGGCGGCATCTGTGTCTGTGGCCTTGTGGTCAAGTACTGCATGCACGCACGTGAGGCCAGTGCAAGCACCAGGCATGCACATTTTTTCACATTCTAGAAAAGCAAATATCATTCGAGTATCTTGATGTGCAGGCCCCAGCACATGTTGCGGATCCTCTTTCCAGGTCCCTCCCAGCCCACCTGCAGCTGTCACTGCAACGACACCGCACCTTAAGGTATGCCCTGCTAAGTAAGCTCACAATCCAAAGTGCTATGGCTGTTTTTTGCTGGTGCATGCAATCACGCTAAGCTGGTGGAAACGCTGAGGCGCTAGTTGCCTCATCAAATAAGGCAGAGGAAAAGAGCTAAGCAATCGGGGTGCTGGGCAGAAACAGCCACCTCGCCTACTGCAGGCCTAGTGGTTGTAAAATGGGCAGGCGTGCGTTGCATTTGTGGTATTCCTGATGCAGGAATTAAATTTTGCATGAGGCTCACCAGAGAACGCACCTGTGCTGAGGGTTTGGTAGGAGCATCAGGTCAGCGCTTAGCATGTCAATAGCACACCGTCTGCTGTAAATTGCCCACATCAGCTCTAGGCACTCGAGCGTTCCCGAAGCCCAAAGATAAGGTTATCTGTTCAGCTGGAGGTGCTTTGAGCATACGGGACACAGTTTGAGTCTATCTAGGGGTATTGGTTACTTTTGCTTTGGCTGACAGGTGTTCGGATATTATTCCTCCAATTCACACCATTTCTGGGCCCAGAACAGCTTTTGGTGCTTTGTGGCTGTTTTGAGGAAGCAGGCATAAAGGGCAGTAGATCACTGTGTGCCATGAAAGCGAAGATGGACGCTGCCTGCTCATGAAGTTCGAGATGGCGCCCAATTGGCATGGAAGCAAAATTTAAGATGGGCGGCAGCCTTGTTGCTGCTGGCATGTGGACATCTGGTCGCCAAGCACCCCGCAGCAAAATCCTCCTGGCATGCTCCTGCTCACATGCACTGATTTTGCGCGTCTTGGACCCTGTGACACTCTTGCTGCCCAGCGCTGCTGCGGGCGCCCTTCGGCTGAAGGCTGGCAAGGCATCCAAGGCCATCAAACCTTCTCAACCCCAGCTGGTGCTCCAGGCTGAGCACCACCCCAGCATCGACCCTTCACCTTCTGTCCCTGTAGGTCAGCGCCAGTTTAGGGAGCAGGGAGCTCACATGGCACAGCTTGCGCAGCCAGTGGAGCAGGGGGTTGCACGTGCACGGCAGGGGCAGCCACCAGCAGGCACCGACCAAGAGCTGGACCAGCAACTGCAGCAGCAGCAGCCGCAGCAGCAGGCGCAGCACCAGCCCAGCACAGGTGCACTGGGGGAGGCAGCACAAACGAGCTGCTGTCCGCACCAAGGGCGCCCAGGCGAGGGCCAGGGGCAAAGCACGGAGGATCGGATTGCCGAGGTTCTGCAGCGCACGTTTGGCATCCGAATCCGGCCGCCGCCGCCGCCGCCGCCCCCGCCGCCGCGGCCGCAGCCGCAGCTGGAGCAGCAGCAACCACTTTGGAATGGCGCTCTGGCAGCCTCCTCTCGCTTCGGCCCCGCTCTGGCCCCAGCCACCTCCCCGGCCACCCACCCGCAGCGTGGCGCTCTGATGCAGGCCCCAACACCCAGCCCCGCCCTAGCCCTAGCAGCCCCTGCGACAGACAGCCCCTTGCCCCGCCTGCTGCTGCCCCCCTCGGATCCAACCCTGGGACACCCTTGGCTCCAGCGCCAGCAGCCGCCTGCCACCCTGGCAGGTAACAGGCACGGCCGCCATGATGAGGACTCCCCGCAGCAGCACCTAGCCCATGGACAGAGCCCCCGCGCAGCTCCCCCAGATGCGACCAGGCTTGTGCAGCCGCCATCCGGCCCCCAGCAGTCCTTGCCGCAGGTACACAGCAGTGCAAGGTGTGGGGACCCAGCACCCAGTGCCAGCAGGCAGCACACCATGCTGGGGGTTGAGGGGGCAATACAAGCACGAGATGAAGCAGACGCGCAGCCGTGGAGGGGTGGGGCGCGCAAGCGGGG
>LFIK01004707.1_pt1 | contig 11016 bp, 5 predicted proteins | sample 643401 | NCBI WGS metagenome assembly LFIK01 (sample SAMN03777447, study PRJNA286221) | soda lake metagenome | biome: soda lake; feature: Kulunda steppe; material: water; isolation source: sample T5-Br brine of Lake Tanatar-5 | place: Russia: Kulunda steppe | collected 2010-07
ACCCTAGCAAAACCAAAGCGTCCCGTTCTTTCAACGAGTTGCATGTTGGATGGTGTTCTAATTTGATGGTGACATTCATTTTTCCTCGAGCTAAGTACCAACAATATCTCTCAACTGTTGGTACGAAATCTTGGAAATGGTGCGGTATTGCAAGTGCATATGCTACTTCAAAATTTCCTTCGTTGCAAGTGGAACCGCAAGTTTGCTTTCTTCGTAGATGGCACGGGGCATATTCTCGTGATCATTGTTCGGCTTACCATCCGTATATCTCTAGGGAGATCACGATGTCCCAGGCAAGAGCAATGCAATTTCTTTTGCCAACATATATTTTATTGTTGTACCTACATGCGCTACATCTCCAATGGGGGAGTGGTGCATAAGCCCCGATGCCTTACCGTAGCTAGAGAGAGCAACAAAAGGCACACTTTGGGTGCTCGACATTGTAAGAAAGTTGTTGTTTGCACGTGTCAAATCAAGACATTATTCCTACTCCGAGAGGAGAAGCTTTGCATTTCTAAAGCGGGATTGCTAGATCTGTGCTTTACACGAATGGACGGAAGGCCCATTGAAACACAATGGTTGTGTGCCCGAGGACCGGCGCGTTGTATCCCCCCCACCATGTATATACCAAGTAGAGGAAGGAGCAAATTGAGGTGATTTCGACACACCGCACGTTGTCCTAGCAAATGTGTGTATGTGTGGTCGATGGCCACCTCGTATGTTCTTCACATGTGGGTTCGAGTAGGAGCGGAGAGTGGATTCCTTGCGGCGGAGAGTCCTTCCCTCTCCCTTGAATCCATCGATGGATCCGTACCACCGTGCAAGCGTCACGTGTTGAGATTGGTCCTCCATGGTAGCACGACGTTGGCCGACCTTCGAAGTTGACGTTCCCCCGACACCTGGACGACGAAGTCGAGGACCGCCTCTGCGACATTCGACACGTGACGCACTCATTGGACCGATCTTTCGGTTCTGACGGACGGATGTTTGGACAGTTGCTGTCGAGGCAGTTCTGACCTGGACCGCCCCGACCGTTCGAAGGACCGTCCAGGATGTCCCCTTTTCAAACCGGGCCTTGCTCCTTTCGAACCGAGATCATCCTCCTTTCAACCCGATCGAGTTTCCTTTTCGTCCGGAGAGACGTCGATCTCGGAACAGCCACACCGCGTTGGCCAGCTGCACCTCGGATTTTTCCCTTCGAAGTTCGGATCCTTCGTTCAGATGCACCCTCTTTTTCCAGATGCACCCGTTTATCCTCGAGTGGCAGGAGCAGGAACGGCGCCATTTGCGACGCGTTGCGACGACAAGGCGCGCGCTCCTGCGTGGACCGCACTTTCCTACGATCGTAGGCGGTGGCGTATGCAGCGTGAAGGTACTTGGTCCTGGTGAAAGCCTGCGAAAGACGTCCTTGATTGAACGAAGTGGCCAGGTGCGTCATCCGATTCGACCTCCGGAGCTTCGAGCGAGCGAACTTGTCCGAAAATCTCCGTCCATCGACCAACTGGCAGTCGGCGGTCCACCGCGATGGAGAAGAGAGAGAAACGAAACGAAGAGGTGGAGAATTCGGTGGGAATTGCAAGCATGAGTTCAGGATACGGATGGATTGGGCATTCGAGAAAGGGGTCGAAGCTAGACGACAAAATGCGAACGAGTGACGTAAGGGATGGAGGGACTGACGGGAACTTCGGCCATCGCATCATGCGTGATGCTTCATTCCACGTGCGCCGATGAATCATCGGACATTGCCTGAAGGACGGGTTGGTCTCATAGCGTGAAGCCGGAACGCGTGCAAGAGGATGACGGGGAGCATGGATGTCCAGTCCAAAAATTCTCTTTCTACGCTGCCACCCTTAGCAGAGAATCGGAGGTCTCTGCAAAGGCACAAGAGCGGATTCAAGCTATCTGAAATCAATGCACAGGTTCTCGAACGATTTGTAGAAAATACAGGGGGTGATAAAGTCATTCGAAGTGTGCTGGTGGCAAACAATGGGATTGCCGGTGTGAAATTCATCAGGAGTATTCGTATGTGGGCCAGCAAAACATTCGGAAATGAAAGAATACTGCCAATTGTTGTCATGGCCTCACCAGAAGACATGAAAGCAAATGCAGAGCACATACGCTTGGCCGACCAATTCGTAGAAGTGCCAGGAGGAACTAACAACAACAACTATGCAAATGTTCCACTCATCGTACAGGTTGCAGAAAGAAGTTGCGTGGATGCGGTGTGGCCAGGATGGGGTCATGCATCTGAATACCCAGAACTGCCCAATGCTCTAGCTGAAACAGCCTCGGGCATTGCATTCTTGGGCCCGCCTTCTGGCCCGATGGCCGCCTTGGGCGATAAAGTTGGTTCCTGCATCCTTGCGCAGGCTGCCGGAGTGCCAACTCTTCCATGGAGTGGCTCAGGTGTCAGTCTCAGTTATCAAGCATGTGGTGGTGTCATTCCAACGGATGTGTATGAGAAGGCATGTATCAAGACCCCTGACGAAGCTCTCGAGTCCTGCCGTAGCATTGGATACCCGATCATGTTGAAAGCATCGTGGGGTGGTGGCGGAAAGGGCATTCGGAAGGTCCAGAGCGATGATGAGGTCATGAACGCCTTCAAGCAAGTCCAGGGCGAGGTCCCAGGTTCTCCAATCTTTGCCATGAAGCTAGCTCCATTATCTCGACATTTAGAAGTCCAGCTGCTTGCTGACAAGTACGGTAATGTTTGCAGTATCTTTTCTAGGGACTGCTCTGTACAACGCAGGCACCAAAAAATCATCGAGGAAGGACCAGTGACGGCGGCCGCTCCTGAGGTGTTGCGTAAGATGGAAGACAAAGCTTGTGAGCTGGCTCGCCAAGTAGGCTATGTTGGAGCTGCCACAGTGGAGTATTTGTTTCTGATCGAAACTCAGGAATTTTTTTTCTTGGAGCTGAATCCTCGCTTGCAGGTTGAGCATCCAGTTACAGAATGGATTAGCGGAGTCAATATTCCTGCTGCTCAAGTGATGATAGGGATGGGAATTCCGCTGTGGAGAATACCTGACATCCGCTCCCTGTATGGATATGATGTTGAGGGTAGCAATGCAATCGACTTTGTCACTGCTCGCGCTGTTGCGCCCCAGGGGCATGTTGTTGCTGTTCGCATTACTTCAGAAGACCCCGATGACGGATTCAAGCCTACAAGTGGTGCAATTGATGCTTTGAATTTTCGAAGCAGCAAGGAGGTCTGGGGGTACTTCTCTGTTGGGTCTCATGGTGCCATACATGAATACAGTGACAGCCAATTTGGCCACCTATTTGCGCACGGTGACACAAGGACACAAGCTATCAAAAACATGGTGGTGGCACTCCGGGAGCTCAACATTCGAGGGGAAATTCACACCATCGTGGATTACGCAGTTGACATGATCAAAAGTGAGGAATTTGTTGGAAACAGCATCCATACTGGTTGGCTGGATGGACGCATTGCTGCTCAAGTTCGCTCAGAGCCTGTTCCATGGCATGTCGCTGTGGCAGCAGGTGCCCTACGTGGTGCGATGCAGCACAGCGCGGAGAGGAGATCCGATTACCTTGGTTACTTGAGCAAGGGGCAGATCCCACCAAGCAGGCTCAGCCTCACATCCTATGAGGAATCGATACTAATCGACGGTAACAAGTATCACCTGAAAGTTACGCAGAAGGGGCATGGTAGTTTTGGTTTGCACCTCAACAATAGCACCATCTATGTGGAGGCTCGAACATTGAGAGATGGAGGTATTTTGATGCAGCTGGATGGTCGCGCACATGTCATCCATTGGGAGATGGAAGCAGTGGGCACTCGTTTGTCCATTGATGGCAAGACCTGCCTGCTGCAGAATGAGCACGACCCATCAAAGCTCATGGCAGTTACTACTGGGAAGCTGATTCGTAAGCTTGTGGATGATGGAGCACATGTTGAAGCGAATCAGCTGTATGCAGAAGTGGAAGTCATGAAGATGGTTATGCCTTTGTTGGCGCCGGCTGCTGGGAAGATCAGCTTTCACATGGTGGAAGGCTACGCGATGGCTGCTGGAGATATGATAGGTCAGCTTGAACTCGATGATCCAACTGCCGTGAAAAAGTCTACTCCCTTTCATGAACCATGGCCGCTTGCCACTGGACCTCCGAAAGTTGTCGAGGCGCGTGTCGATCAGCGTTTCAAGGCCACCATGAGTCAACTAGATGACCTACTCAAAGGATATGATGTGGATGTCGACCAAGTTATGGAGCAACTGCTGTCGGGGCTCGCAGAGCCTTCCCTTGCACTCCTGCAGTGGAGAGAGGAAATCTTTGCTATCAAGTCGCATATTCCCGCATCGCTGTACTTGGAACTTGATCAGGTTGTCAAAGAATTTGAAGGCCAGCTGGGCTCAGCAGTGCTTGCAAACGGTACTGGAGAGATCGGAGCACAGGAGGGCATTGATGAGGAATACTACGGTGGTCTTTGCCTTCCCAAATTCCCAGCATTGAGCCTGACGGCTATAATGCAGGAAGCTGTTCAATTTGCAAGTTCGTTTGAGAAGGCAAACTTAACCAATGTGTTGAAGCCTTTGTTTTCTCTGGCTGCTGCACATGCTGGCGGGCGAGAGGTCTACACGCACCATGTTGTTTCCAAGCTCATCCAGCAGTTCTTGGATGTTGAATCTCTCTTTGGTAGTGAAGCTGACAAGACCGAATCCGAGGTGATTGATCGTCTGAGGTTGGACTTCAAAGATGATCTGGAGTCTGTCGTTGATATTGTTGTCAGTCACCAGGGAGTCAAGAGGAAGTGTGCACTCATTAGCGCACTCCTGGGTTCTATTGCCCTCACCAATCCTTCGGCGTTTCGTACACAGCTTCGCCTCATAGCGGCTTTGCAAGGGAAAGCCTACCATGCCCTTGCAGCTACTGCTCGTCAAATGCTTGAGCACAGCCTTCTTGGAGAACTCAGAACTGTTGCTGCTCGAGCGCTTACTGGACTGGACATTTTCGAGGATGGTTCCCCAAGAGAAGCTGGAGCAACGTCCCCACGGAGTGTTGCCCCAGTGACCCGTAAAGCGACCAAGGATGAAGGTCTATATGCTGGCCTTGACAGAGCAGCAGGCCCTTCATTGGAACAACGGATGGCGAACCTAGTTGAAGCACCAGCAGCAATGGAAGACGCACTGGCTTCCTTGCTGGATAGCCCAGATGTCACTCTGGTTATGCGTGTTCTTGAAGTGTACATCCGAAGGGCGTATCACCCTTTAATAAGCGGCAATGTGCTTGTCACTCGCGAGGGGATTCCGCAGGGCTGTTTTCTTGCCAGGTGGAAATCAAGCGAGTATGGCAACAAATTTGAAGTTTCACGCAGTAACATTCTGCCCCATGCGATGGTTGTCGCAAAGTCAGTAGATCAGCTCCGCGAGGCTATTCCAACTGTCCTGGCCACTTTCGCTGAGACCAGGGAGGACAATCAAGGGGCTGTCTTGCATGTTGCCCTTACCGGTCATGAAAATACGCTGGAGTCAGGTTCAGGCAGGGTGTCCCATAGACACAAGAGGAGCAGTTCCTTCTCATCTGATGCAAGCAGTGGTGATGAAGCGACTGAATCGCGTGCAGAGGTTCTCACGCAGATCGTGCTCGCAAACAGCAAGCAATTGAGAGGTGCTGGAGTTCAAACTATTAGCTTGCTCTGTTGTTCAGGCGGGGACTCCAAGATTCTATCACTTGCAATGCTTGTACCATGGCGGTGTGGTTTGAGATTTGATTCTGCCAGCCAAACTTACTGCAAGGATCCCCTACTTCGCCACGTCGAACCGCCAGTGTTTGCTGCTTTGGAACTGATGCGTTTTTCATCAATCCCCGATGGCCCGAAGCACTGCTTGTCTAGGAACCGACAGTGGCATCTGTACGTGGTCAATGAGAGACCACATCCCAAGGCACCCCCTGCCAGAAGGGTCTTTCTGCGAGGATTGGTGCGTCGTATGGCAGCCACACATGCCGCTGCAAGGTTTGCAAGAGCAGGTGGCAACAATGAAGTTGAAGTTGCTCAGGCCTGTGCATTTGCTGCGGTTGAAGAAGTTGAAGAATCGCTAGCGGATGCCTTGACCGAACTTGAGCGTGCTTTGTACGACGACGAGGACAGCCGGGTCCGAGGCACAGACTGGGCCAGCATCTTCCTTGCTTCCTTGCCTGAATTACCCAGCGTCACGAACCACTACGAGAGTGTGGTTGCCGAGTCTCTCAAGTGTGCTGCGAAGGCTTTGGCGGAGAGACGCAGATCCATGTTGCGCCATACTGCAGTCTCGCAAGTTGAAGTCAGACTACGTGCCCCTAACGACCAACCTGCATGGCGATTGGTCATTTCCAACCTTTCCGGGCACGAAGCTTCTGCAGATGTGTACAGAGAAGTGAATGGGACATACACTGGTAATGGATCCATGCATGGCAAGCCCTTGAATGCACCTTACGAGCCTTTGGAATTCTTGATGACGAAGAGGATTGCTGCCAGAAGGCAAAATACCACTTACTGCTATGACTTTCCAGCACTCTTTGAAGAAGCTTTGGGAGAGCTCTGGGTTCGTCATGGAAAGAACCTGGATTCTTCCACAAGACTGGTGGAAGCAACAGAACTTGTCTTACGCAGTGATGTGAAAGCGGAAGATGTCCTTAATGGCAGTGCCATGGATGCTCTCTGCCCCGTTGCAAGGCTGCCTGGTCAAAACAACATAGGTATGGTAGCCTGGAGCATCCTTCTGCGCACACCTGAGGCACCTGATGGGCGTCGCATCGTAGTGGTAGCGAATGATGTCACGTTCAAAGCTGGATCCTTCGGCCCTTGTGAAGATGCACTCTTCAAGGCGGCAGTGGAATACTCTCTGCAAGAGAAGCTGCCTTGCGTTTATCTTGCTGCAAACTCTGGAGCCAGGATAGGACTTGCAGAGGAATTGAAGCAGAAGTTCAAGATTTGCTGGGTGGACGAGAACAACCTCTCCAAAGGCTTTGAGTACTTGTATCTGGATGAGACCGACTATGCAGAGGTAGTGGAGAAGCATGGTCCGGAAGTGGCAAGATTTGAAGAACAAGACGTACAAGGTTCGAAGCACTTCATTTTGCGCGACATAGTCGGAAAGGACGATGGTCTTGGTGTAGAATGCTTGTCGGCGTCTGGGGCAATTGCAGGTGCCTATTCACGAGCTTTCTCCGAAGGACTCACAATCACCATGGTGACTGGGCGCACAGTTGGAATAGGAGCTTACCTTGCTCGTCTTGGCCGTCGTGTCATTCAACGTTTGGACCAGCCAATCATTCTCACTGGCTATGCAGCGCTGAACAAAGTGCTTGGCAGAGAGGTGTACACTTCTCACATGCAGCTAGGGGGACATAAAGTCATGGGTGTCAATGGGGTCTCGCACATCACCGTCGAAGACGACCTTGCTGGAGCCCTGTCGATACTGCAGTGGATTAGCTACATGCCTCTTCGCGTGGGCGGCATTCCACCAGTGCTGGCGGCGGAAGACCCCGTGGATAGGTCCGTAGGCTATTCTCCCCAGGGCGGTGCTTTTGATGCCAGGCTCGGAATTGCTGGTTCGGAGGGCTCTGAAAAGATTCAAGAGTCGTTTACTGGTCTCTTTGACCAGGGAAGTTGGAACGAAGCCCAATCAGGGTGGGCAAGGACAGTTGTTACGGGCCGGGCAAGGCTTGGAGGGATACCAGTGGGAGTGGTAGCTGTGGAGACCTCCACCGTCATGGTCACAGTACCTGCAGACCCTGGCATGCCGGATTCCTCTGAGCGGGTTGTGCCTCAAGCAGGTCAAGTGTGGTTCCCGGATAGTGCGGAGAAAACTGCACAGGCTATCGAGGAGTTTGGGAAGGAATCTCTTCCTTTGTTTGTGATTGCCAATTGGCGTGGATTCAGTGGTGGGCAGCGCGATCTGCTGGAAGGAGTGCTGCAAGCCGGATCGCACATTGTCGATCGACTCAGAGAGTACATGCAACCGATATTCGTATATGTCCCTCCTGGTGGAGAACTCAGGGGCGGTGCATGGGTGGTGGTTGATGCACAGATCAACAATCGAATGATTGAGATGTATGCAGACCCATCAGCAAGGGGGGGCGTCCTGGAGCCAGAAGGGATCGTCGAGATCAAGTTCAGAGAGAACGACCTCATCAAAGCAATGCGCAGATTGGATGGTCAACTGAGGGAACTTCATGAAGCAGGCGCAACAGCAACAAGCGATGACGTTGCCACCTCAAAGCGGCGCATGGCAATGCAACGAGAAAGCGAGCTGTTGCCAATGTACCGAAATGCTGCCATTCACTTTGCAGAGATGCATGACACACCCTGGCGCATGAAGCAGAAGCATGTCATACGGGACACAGTTCCATGGCAGTCTGCTCGCACTTTCTTCCACTGGAGGCTTAGGCGTAGGATGGCAGAAGAATTCTACCTTCATAACTGCACAATTGGTTCCAGGAAGGATGAACTACCTCGGCTCCAGGCACGTTTCCTTGCCTCTGAGTCCGGGTCTTCCTGGGAAAATGACCAATCAGTTGCATTGTGGTTGGAGTCCCTGCAAGGTACCAAACGGACATCACACGCGACTGAGGCATTGGTGATATTGGACAGAGCAAGAGAGTACTTGTCTGCATGCCCCATGCAGGACAGGGACAACACAGCCTTGCTAGAAGCAATTCAAAACCTAGCCGCTTCATTGCCTAGGAGTTCGAACAACTGAGAGTACAAGCGGTTCATGCAGCTATGTACAATGGACCAGGGTGAGCCGCACAGCGGAGCCAAACAAGATAATTATGCATGTAATTCATACTAACGAACTTTCAGCAACATTTATTCAAAAACTACCTCTCATACTATTCGGGGGAGGACGTACCAACTTATTCTCTTCTGCTTTCACCCCTTCGCAGCCTGCTGAGTTGGCCCAATCCAGATCGTTTGAACCAAGCTTGCGATCAATTTCCTTCGTCAAGTCCATGGCAGCCTAGACGCAACTGCCCTCAACGACCAGCTCATGGCCTACGGTGGGTCTGCTGGATGGGCTGACAGTGCTAGACTACCAAAGATCGCCATACAACTCCCTTGCCAACAGTCTGACAGACGCCATCTCGCGCCATGCAACCGCATCATTGCACTTCCATGCCACACTCTCCTGCTAATTGGAAGGAAGATTGGATATCTGCGATTGCTACAAACTCAACTTGCGTTGGCAAGATTGTTGCCATTTGCAGGGACGTGCTGCTCTTGACGATGCTCCTCTGTTGTAAAGGGCTGGGCGACCCGCGTACCATCGTTAGACACTGGCATACTTGCTTTCGCAGCTGGCTGTGGTACTTCCACATCGGGACGGGGGTCAACACTTTCCCATGCTCCTGTTCCAGCTGGAGCCTGCTGGTTCTCCTCTTGTGCGAAGGGAGCGCTTGCCTCGGCACCATCCAACTTGTGTTCTTCTCTAGTCGGTTGCGCAACCGGGGAAGCCTCAGCCCCAACGACTTCCGTCGAACCAGCGGGATTCGTATGCTCCGCCCCATCCTGTGGGCTACCTTGCCTAGGAGTGTCTGCCTTATTGGTAGCAAGGGGAAGCGAGGTCGAGGCTTCGTTCACATCGAATGTGGCAGGTTTGTTCAACCCCGCTTCTTTTGAGTCCTTCGAATCGCCACCTTCCTCCCCTGCTAGCTCAGGTTTCTTCGAACCTCCATCCTCAAGGTCACTGGAGAACTCTGAGTCACTGCTGCTTGAGCTGCTGTCTAAGTTCTTGTCCTGTTCAATTTCTACGTCACCACCTTCAGTGGCAGCCGTACCGCCAATGTCCACCTCGTCTTCCCTTCTACCATCCAGTTTGCTTTCGACTTGTGCCAGCTCGTTCACCGTTCCTTCAAGGTTGCTCTGCACGCGACCCATTCTCTCTCCGTCTGAATACCTGGATCGCTTTCCTGACTTGATCTTCAAGCATGACTTCACATACCTATCCAGCCGCCAGAGGGTGTCGTTGTCAAGGGCGTCAATGTCCAGCTCTATCTCATCCTCGCCTTGGTTGATATCCCCTGTACCCTGCTGGATGATCTCCACGACCCTGGACAGCTTCTCGCCTGGAAGGTTGCCCAAATTCACAGAGAGGTTGCGCTTTTCGTCAAACGTCATGGCCCTCGTTGGTCGGAAGTCCATGTCTGGGCTCCTCATGTGTCCTTTCTTCCCTCCCTTGATCTCCTCCAGTTCGCGAGACAGGTTGGCCAGTTGGGATTGCAGAGCCTGCGCATCTGGAATGCGATCAGACATGATGGGAGTGTTTTCGATTTCCTCCTCTTCTGCTGCAAGCCTCGATTTTTCCTCCTCCAGCTTGGATTCGATCCTTGAGTTCTCCCACCGCTTCTCGAAGACGCTTTCGAGGGAGTCTCCCATGAAGCGCACGTCCTGTCCGGGTTTGTTGTAGGTCCTGCAGTTGCTGAACACGAGCCTGACGTCATCCCTAAACTTCAGGGGTGAGTCGTAGTACCCGTCCTGGATTCTCTTCTCAATGGTTCCGAAGTCCATCGGATGCTGGATGATGTCGTAGTAATCTGGTATGTTCAGCTTCACCGCATCCACCGGTTCCAAGAACGGCCATCCGTATCGATGTTTGGCGAGCATCTTGAGGATGGAGAGGCACGAGTTCCACATGTTGTGCATTCTCCTGTCTCTTTCTTGCGCGAACTTGACACGCTTCTGTTCCCTAGGATTGTCCCATGCCTTCGACGGGGTCTTCCTTTTGGTGCCGCTGGTTTCCTTCTGTCCGGACTTCTTCTTTCCGCTCCGTTGTCCGGCTTCTTCGCCGGGTTGGAAGGTGTAGTGCGTGTTGGCTTTGTGCGGACGTTTCCCTTCTCTGGATCCGGTGCTGCGTTCCGCGGGTTCCGCCTGTCGCATCTCCATGAGCTTCTTGTCTGCTTCCAGCAGTGCGGCGCGACACTCCTCGATTTCCTTGCGCAGCCGCTCTCGGATCTCCTTCTTCGCCTCCTGGCTTCCGCCCACCATGCCGTGCCTCCCGTTCATGCCCACGTCCT
>LFIK01004710.1_pt1 | contig 11012 bp, 13 predicted proteins | sample 643401 | NCBI WGS metagenome assembly LFIK01 (sample SAMN03777447, study PRJNA286221) | soda lake metagenome | biome: soda lake; feature: Kulunda steppe; material: water; isolation source: sample T5-Br brine of Lake Tanatar-5 | place: Russia: Kulunda steppe | collected 2010-07
CGGCAAGACTGACTGCTCCCGACGCGGTGTCGATCGACGTCACTGACACGCCACCATGGGCTGGCGCCGGCAGTGGCTGGACGTTGATTTCGGCGCAGCAGCCTGGCATTGCAGTTCCGGTCAACGTCGACGCGCAACTGCAGTCTGACGCCGTCGATCTGCTCGCGCACGCGCGTCTGCGCTGGCAGGCGGGGGAGGTGGTCGATCCGGTCGCGCTCGAACCGTTGTATCTGCGAAACACAGTGACGCACGGTGAGCGCTGAACGGGGTTGCGTTTCAGACGTCGAGTGTCAATATTGGTTGACGCTTCTGGCCGCCTTGTCCTCGCTAGCCGGTTCTCCCTCTCTCACCGATTGACTTGTATCAACATGGCAGACAGGTCGCTCACGTACCGTTGCCGACATGGATCGGTGTTTCGGTCCAACAGGACGAGCAAGGAGTCGACTCATGCAAGCCATTCCCTTCGATCGCGCGTTGCAGCTCAAATATGACGTGCCTGGGCCGCGATACACGTCTTACCCGACGGCTCCACACTTTTCCTCTGCCTTTGATGCCGATGCCTATGTGAATGTGGCCGCCGAGAGCAATGCTGAGCCGATGCCGCGGCCGTTGTCACTGTATGTGCACATTCCGTTCTGCGAATCGCTCTGTTTTTATTGCGCTTGCAACAAGATTGTGACCCGCCATCGCGAAAAGGCCGACGTGTATCTATCGTATCTCGAGAAGGAGCTTGCCCTGCAGGGGCGGCTCTATGATCGTGACCGCAAGGTGCGTCAGTTGCATCTCGGCGGCGGTACGCCGACCTACCTTAACAATCAGCAGTTATGGCGGTTGATGCAAGCTGTGCATCGGCACTTTTCGCTGGCCGATTGCCGTGATCGTGAATTTTCGGTCGAGGTCGATCCGCGAGAAGTTGATGGCGATACGCTCGCTGTGCTCGGTGATATCGGATTCAACCGTCTCAGTCTGGGCGTGCAGGATTTTGATCCTCGGGTGCAGAAGGCGGTTAACCGTGAGCAGAGTGCCGAGCTGGTAGCAGATGTGGTCGGACGCGCCAGGCGTGCCGGGTTTGACAGCATCAGCTTCGATCTGATCTACGGCCTGCCGTTCCAGAACGCCGACACCTTCCGCGAGACGGTGGAGGCGGTGATCGCGATGCGCCCCGACCGTCTCTCGGTCTACAACTATGCACATCTGCCGGAGCGGGTGAAGGCGCAGCGGTTGATTCGCCGGGATGATTTGCCGACACCGTCCGACAAGCTGACGATTCTTGCCAATACCGTCGAACAGCTCACCGATGCAGGCTATATCACGATCGGTATGGACCACTTTGCGCTCCCCGGCAGCGACATGGCGCAGGCGATGGAGCGGGGCAGCCTGCAGCGCAACTTCCAGGGCTACTCGACGCATTCGGAATGTGATCTGATCGGTGTCGGCGTGACGTCGATCGGCAAGGTCGGTGACAGTTATATTCAGAACGTCAAGCACTTGCGGAGTTACTATGCGCGTCTCGACAACGACGAGCTGCCGGTCGAGCGCGGTTGTGAGCTCGATCTTGACGATGTGTTGCGCCGCGAGGTGATCGACGCGGTGATGTGCCGCGTGCGGGTTGACTACGCGGAGTTCGAAGAGCGATTCAATATCGATTTCAAGGAGTATTTCAGCGACGAGCTGCGTAATCTCGATCAACTCGAAACCGACGGGCTGGTGACGCGCGAGGAGAGCGGGCTGCGCATCCACCCGCGCGGACGCATGCTGTTGCGCAACGTCGCCATGGTATTCGACCGCTACCTGCGCGAACAGCGAATCCAGGTCCGCTACTCGCAGACCGTCTGAGCAGACCCGGTCAGCGGCAACCCTCAGCCTCTGGAGCTGCGCTCCACCGTGCTGGTGGGGTTGCCGGTCATTTCGCGGAGCGCATCGAGTTCGCGGAGCTGGATTTCACGGCCTGATGCGGTAATCCAGCGCTGATCGACAAACCGCTTGAACAAACGGCTCATGGTTTCAGGCGCCAACCCCATGTAGTTGCTCAGATCGTGGCGCGACATGGGCAGGCGAAAACGGGTTGCCGACAGGCCCCGTGCGGCAAACCGCTCGCTCAGATTCAGCAACACGATGGCAAGACGCTGTTCGGCGTTGCGCCGGGCCAGCGCCTGCATCATTTCCTGTTCATGGTGGATTTCGCGGCTCATCACCCGCAGCAACTGCTGTTGCAGCTGCGGTATGACCGTTGATAGCTGCTCGAGGTCCGGGAACGGGATTTCGCACAGGCTGCTGGTTTCGAGCGCTTCTGCCGATGACGGGTGGCTACCGAAGGTAATGGCGTCGAGGCCGATGATCTCGCCAGGCAGATGAAAAGCGGTGATCTGTTCTTCGCCATCTTCCGACAGTGACGTGCTCTTCAGTGCGCCGCTGCGCACGGCAAAGATCGACGTGAATGCGGCGCCGGCTCGATAGAGATTCTCGCCGCGCCGAAGCGGCCTGCCACGTTGAACGATTTGACTGAGCGCGTCGATCTTGTCTTCCGTCAACCTGACCGGAAGGCAGAGATCACTCAGATTGCAATCGTTGCAGGACGCCTGTTCCTTGTGAGGATGAATGCGGAGGTTGGGGTTCGGATCGAGTGGCATCGTAGCATCCTTACCGAGATATCGGTTGACGGGGGTGGCCGGGGCTTGCCTTGTTCCCCGATGACCACCCGAAGCCGCTGTGCAGATCATCGTCGTCCATGTCATCCGGTCTATTATCCGACACCGAAGCGCCGAGCCGGCCGTCGCGGTTGCAGCCGGATTGTTGTATCCGCCATGACAGGTTCTGTTCACCTAGTGTACAGGAAATTGACACTCAGCCAACTCTCTTCTGGTTGACAGGATGCCATCCACTGATCGTGGTTTCCAGTCTGCCAGTCAGTGGCCTGAGTCGATGCGACAGAGACCCAGGATGAACGCTGCCACACCGTCGGGTTGGTCGAGGTCGAGGAGCGGCAGGTCGGGTGGTGGTGACGCCGCTGGCAGTGCGTTGCAGGCGATCGCCAGAATGCACGCATCATTTGGAAAGAGCAGCGGTTTGCCGAGCGCCGGGCGGTGTACTTCGATCTTGGGAAGCCGCTGGTTGCGGAATCCTTCGACCAGAATCAGGTCGCAGGTGTCGCGCAGCGCGTGGTCGAACCAGCGCAGCTCGGACTCGAGCACCGGGTCACCCGGTTGCTGCCGCTCGACCAGTAGCGCCCGCCGCTGACTGCTGCTCAACAACACCTGGTGCGCACCGGCTGAGCGCAAGCGATAGCTGTCCTTGCCGGGCTGGTCGACATCGACGTGGTGGTGTGCATGCTTGAGCACGGCGACCACCAGCCCGCCATCGCGCAGCTGCGGAATCACCGCTTCGAGCAAGGTGGTCTTGCCGGCGCCGCTCCAGCCGGCCAGGCCGAGCACTGGCCTGCGCATCTCCGGCGGCTGCAGAGCGCGCAGCCGACGCGCAGCGGTCTGCAGCGGGTCGCTTCCGGGTTGCTGGCTCATGGCGGTAGTGGTTGATCCGCCATGATTCGGCAGGGACGAGTGAGTGTTCGCCCATCGAGCGTGGGTTGTGCGCCGTCAAGGCGCAGCCTGCCGCTGGCGAACCAGCCGACCACATGCGGCAGGAGGCGATGTTCCTGCACGAGGACGCGTGCCGCAAGCGTCGTTTCGGTATCCGTTGCCTCGATCGGGACGGCGATCTGCGCAATGACCGGACCGGCGTCGAGCGTTTCGGTGACGCTGTGGACGCTGCAGCCGTGCACTGTCTGACGATCGGCCAGCGCTCGACGGTGGGTATGCAGGCCGCGGTAGGCCGGGAGCAATGACGGATGGATGTTCAGCATGCGGCCGGCATGCGCAGCAATGAAAGCAGCGCCAAGAATCCGCATGAACCCGGCCATGACGACGAGATCAGCCTGGTAATGAGCGATCGCCTCGGCCAGCGCGGCATCGAAGTCGGAGCGGTTCGCATAGTTCGCTGGATCGATGTCGACGGCGGGGATGCCGGCCTGCTGCGCACGGTCGAGGGCACGAGCGCCAGGGCGATCGCTCAGCACGGCGCGCAGTCGCAGCGCTGGTTGATTGGCTGCAGCATCGATCAGCCGTTGCAGATTGCTGCCCGAGCCCGAAGCGAGCACGATCACCGCGCAGGCGCTCACGGAGCGTAGCGCACCGAGGGGGTGGGCTGGTCGGTTGACGCTGCTTCGATGACACCGATCGGCCAGGCACTTTCCCCGGCGCGCTCGAGCGCATCGAGCACGGCGCGCTGGTCGTCCTGGTCGATGACCAGCACCATGCCGACGCCGCAGTTGAATGTGCGACGCAGTTCGAGATCGCTGATGCCACCAGCCTCCTGCAGCCAGGCGAACACCGCGGGCAGCGACCAGGTTGCAGTGTCGATCAAGGCACGCGTTCCCGCCGGCAGGCTGCGCGGGATGTTGTCGGTCAGCCCGCCGCCGGTGATGTGCGCAATGCCCTTGATGCGCCCGCCATCGCATAGCGGGCGTAGCGCCTGCGCGTAGATGCGGGTTGGTTCGAGCAGCGCGTCGACCAGACGCCTACCGTCGTCGAGCATGGTCTCTGCAGCGGCGATGCCGCGCTCGGCGAGGATGTGCCGGATCAACGAATAGCCGTTGGCGTGCGGCCCGCTGGAGGCGATGGCAATCAGTCGGTCACCGGGAACGATATTGCTGCCGTCGATGATCTGATCGCGTTCGACGATGCCGACGCAAAACCCTGCCAGGTCATAATCGCCCTGGCTGTACATGCCGGGCATTTCGGCGGTTTCACCGCCGATCAACGCCGCTCCGGCAGAGCGGCAACCCGTGGCAATGCCGTCGATCACCGCGGCGGCGACGTCGACATCCAGCTTACCGGTTGCGTAATAGTCGAGAAAGTAGAGCGGTTCTGCGCCACACACCAGGATATCGTTGACGCACATGGCGACCAGATCGATCCCCACCGTGCTGTGGCGGCCGTGTTCGACCGCAAGCCGCAGCTTGGTTCCGACGCCGTCGGTCCCGGACACGAGCACTGGCTGACGATACTGATGAACCGGGATTTCGAACAATCCGCCAAAGCCGCCAAGGCTGCCCATGACGCCAGCGCGACGGGTCGAGGCCACGGCCGGGGCGATGCGATCGACCAGGGTGTGCCCTGCATCGATATCGACACCGGCATCCCGATAACTGAGCCTGGACGCGCTGGCAGCAGCAGCGCGAGAATCGAATCTGTCTTGACTGGTCACGGCGCGATTTCCGAGTCGACGAAGCAGGTTGTAGTATACGTGACCGACACCCGCTTTTCAGTGCCGAATCGGAGGCAGCCTGTATGGTCAAGGTACGATTGCAGAGCAGGCTTGTTGCGCGTCTGCTGTTGTGTCTGTTGCTGATCGGTGCTGCCATGCCCGCCAGCGCGCGCATTGCCCTGCCGGCGTTGTACGAAGCCATCCTGCCGGTGGCGTCCGAGTCGGCCGCTGAGCGCGATGCGGCGTTGCGCCGTGGGCTGTCGCAGGTCATCCTGCGGCTGGTGGCGCAGCCGGTCACTGATCGGCAGGCGCGGTTGGCACCACTGCTCGATGACGCCGGTGATTTCCTGCAGCAGTTTACGTATCTGCGCGATGCCGAGGATGACTTGCTGGTGCGTTTCGAGTTCGACGGCGGCGCGCTGGTGCGTGCTCTACACGCAGCTGGTCTACCGGTCTGGCTGGAGGCTGATCGGCCACGCATCCTGATCTGGCTGGTCGTCGATCGTGGATCCGACCGCGTCATCGTCGGTGGCGGTGATGAGCTGGAGTTGCAAGCTGCCTTACGCGAGCAGGCAGCGTTGTTCGGCCTGCCCATCGTCCTGCCACTGCTCGATCTGCAGGATCGCCGCGCCGTTCAGCCGTCCGACCTCTGGGGTGGTTTTCGCGCCCCGGTGATGGGCGCCTCGGCGCGTTATGCGACCGATGTGGTGTTGCTTGGGCGCGTGGTCGAGCATGCTGGTGGAGTCCGTGCGCGCTGGCAACTGTTCTCCGGAGATGAAGGCCGTGACGAGTGGTCGGGAGCAGCACGCAGTCTGCCCGACGCGTTGCGTGGCGGTCTCCAGGCGGCGACGCAACGGCTGGCGGTCGAGCTCGCCAGGCGCCCTGGCGAGCAGGTCTTCCAGGGCGTCCGTCTCAGTGTTGACGGGGTTGACGGTCTCGAGGACTACGGTTATCTGCGGCGGCGTCTGGCGCAGCTGCGCGGCATCGAGCGCATCGATGTCGTGATGCTGGAATCGACTCGCGTCCTGTTGCATGTGCAGAGCGTGCGCGATGCCGACCAGTTGCGCGCCGAGCTGGCGCGCAGCAGCGCCCGGCTTGAATCGCTTGCGTCCGATCCGCCGGACGGGGCAGCGCTTTGGCACGATGCTGTCGAGTCCGTCACGATGCGGCTGGTTGAATGACTGTGTGGATGCAGTTGCCGCTCGATATCCGCTGGCATGCAGTCTCTGGGCTGGAGCAGTTCCAGGTTGGCGAGAATGTCGCTGTTGTTGCAGCGATCCGTCGTCTGGTGCGCGGCGAGGAGTCGCTGCCGGTCTACCTGTATGGCGGTCCCGGCGCTGGCAAGACGCACCTGCTGCACGCCGCTGCGCGGGCGATCGGCGAGTCTGGCCGACCGGTCGCCTATGTGCCGGGAGATCTGATCTGTCAGCGCCCCTCTGCGCTCGACGGGCTGGAAGCGATGGCGCTGGTCTGCATCGATGATCTTGACACGATGGCCGGCGCTGCGGCGGCGGAAGAGTCGCTGTTTCATCTCTACAACCGTTGTCTGGAACGCAATGTCGGATTGTTGCTCGCGGCGCGATGCAGTCCGGCCAGTCTGCCTTTCAAGCGAGAAGATCTGCGGACGCGGCTCGGCTGGGGGCTCAGCCTGCACGTCGCGCCGATGAATGATGGCGACCTCATCGCAGCGTTGCAGGAGCGCGCTCGCCAACGCGGTCTCGATCTGCCCATCGAAAGCGCGCGTTACTTGCTGGGCCGCCTTCCACGCCACTCGACCACGCTGTTCCCGGTGCTTGATGATCTCGACCGTGCTGCGCTGGCAGCAAAACGGCGGCTGACCATTCCGTTTCTGCGTGATTACCTCGAGCGAGCGCGACGCCCTTTGGAGCGGGCATCGGAGTCACCGGTCAGCCGCACATAGGCCATGGTACTTGCGAACAGCAACAACGCGAGGATGGTGCAGGCGATCGCCAGTGCACGCACCGGTTGCGGATCCGGCATCAGGGCAATGCCGTAGGTGACATAGAAGAGGCTGAGCAGGCTGGTCCAGGCAGCGGTATAGCGTTTGCCATGCAGCAGACCGCGCAGCGCGATGACAAGTGGCAGGATCAGCAACAACAGCATCGGCGCGATGAAACCGCTCTGCGCTGGTGGCGAAAGTGTTGTCGTCCACGCTCCGAGCAGCAATGCCAGTGCCAGCAGGCTGGATAGCATGACAACCCAGGCAATGCGCGCACGTTTGTTCATCGCAGGCTCCCCGCGCGTTTCAGATCGAGAGCGGCTTGTGCAAGCCGACAACCGAGTGATCGGGCAATGGTCTGCTCGTCGGCGCTGAGCGCGCGCTGGCTACCGTCGCTGCCTGACCAATGACTCGGCCCATACGGCGTTCCGCCCGACGTGGTGGCCGACAGCGCCGGCTCGGAGTAGGGCACGCCGAGCAGCAACATACCGTGATGCAACAAAGGCAGCATCATGCTGAGCAACGTCGACTCCTGCCCGCCATGCAGCGATCCGGTCGAGGTGAACACCGCTGCCGGCTTGCCGGCGAGGCTGCCCGACATCCACAGGTCGGAGGTGCCGTCCAGAAAATATTTCAACGGCGCGGCCATGTTGCCGAAACGGGTCGGGCTGCCGATGGCGAGCGCATCACACCCACGCAGGGTGTCGCGGTCGGCATACGGATGACCGCTGTCCGGCACTGGCGGCTCGGTGGCTTCGCAGACCGCCGAGACCGGCGGGACGGTGCGTAGGACCGCTTCGGCGCCGTGCACTTCCTCGACGCCACGGGCAATGCGCTCGGCGAGTTCACGCGTTGCGCCGTGCCGGCTGTAGTACACAATCATGACCCGTGCTTGCATGCTTCACTCCGTGGCGGCGGTTATCCGATCGATGCAATCAAACCATTCAGTCTACCTGAAGCCCCTCCGCGGGGCGACTGACGCGCCGCATGTGTTCTGCAGGCTTTACCCGCACCAAATTACATGAAAAGATTTAGCAGCCGAGATTGCTGCACAGCGCGACGCCTGCCGTTTCCTGCTGATGCCGTCGGCTTTTTCATTCATTCCGTCAGTCGCTTGAGAGGCCCCATGAGAGTGATGCGTTCCATGCTTGTTGGTCTGGCCGTGCTGGCCGCCGGGCTAGTCGCCAATCCGGTGCTGGCAGTCGATGGTGATCCTGAGACTGGCGCCCGCCTCGCCAACACCTGCCTCGGCTGCCATGCGGTCGAGAGTCTACGAAATGCCTATCCATCCTACCGCGTTCCCATGATCGGTGGTCAAAATGCCGAGTACATGCTGGATGCCTTGCGCGCCTATCGCGATGGCCTGCGGCGTCATCCGAGCATGAACGCCAATGCTGGCCATCTGACCGATGAGCAGATGCGCGATATTGCCGCGTTTTTCAGTCAGCCACGCTGAGGGTCGGATCCGTCATGAAGAAAGCCTTTCCCGTTGTCCTCGCGGCCGTTTTGTTGACAGTCGCCGGCATTGCCAGCGCTGTCGATCGCGGCAATGCAGCGCGTGGTGGTGAGCTCGCTGGCGCCTGCCTCGCCTGTCATTCAGCTGCCGCCGTTGCCGCCAACCCGACCTGGCCGAAGATCAAGGGTCAGCATGCCGAGTACCTGCTGAGCGCCTTGCGGCATTACGCCAATGGCAGGCGGCAAAACGCCATCATGCAGGGGCAGGTGGCGGCGCTCAGTCTACAGGATAAGCGCGATCTGGCGACCTGGTTTTCGCGGCAGCCCGGTGATCTTTACACGCCCGAGCGCCCCTGAGCGCCGGGCATGCCCGCCAACAGCTCGGCATACCCGGCCTTGAAATCCGGGTATCGAAACCGATAGCCGCTCTCGACGAGACGACGGCTCGAGCAGCGTTTTCCCTGATTGCCACCACCCTCGCTGCGCGGCGGTGGTGGCAATCCTTGCGCATTGGCCAGCCAGTCGAGCACGGTATGTAGCGGTGTCGGAGAAGTGTCGACGCCGATGTAGAGCCGCTGTGGCGTGTCCAGCGTCAGCAGATGCAACAGAACCTCAACGCAGTCATCACGATGAATGCGGTTGGTCCATGACGGCGGGTTGTCGCTCACCGGCTGCCCCTTGCGTGCACGCTCGATCAACCGTGTTCTTCCTGGCCCGTAGATCCCGCCAAATCGGACCACCACTGCGTTATCCCGACCGTCAAGCAGCTGTTCGGCCTGCAGCAGGAGTTGCCCGGAGAAGTTGCGCGGCGCGGGTGGCGTGGTTTCGTCGACCAGTTCGCCGGCGTCTTCTCCATGCACCGAGGTGCTGGACGTGAACAACAAGCGGCAGCCGCCGTGACCGGCGCCGGGAATCGCTGCCAGCAGGTTGGTCAGACCGTCGACGTACGCCAGCCGATAGTGCAGGGCATCGTAGCGCTCTGGTGTGGCAATGTAGGCGATGGCGTCGACTGCTTCGGGGAGGCTGCCAAGGCTTGCCGGGTCGGTGAGATCGGCGCTGACCGGGATGATCGGTGACGGGATGCGTGCAGCGTTGCGGCGCAGGCCGAACGCCTCGCCTCCCGCCTCGCACCAGGCAAGACCGAGGCCGGTGCCGAGATCGCCGCAACCGGCGATCAGCAATCGACGACCGCGCGGCGATGTTTTTGACGCTGACGTGTGCATGTGTTGCCTCCGCGTGGGGTGTTCAGGAGGGCTCCGCTGCCGAGGCGTCGATGCGCAGGCGAATCGCGTCAACCACCGCTGCCACGCCAGACCATGGCATCTGTTCGGCAGTGTCGGCGCAGCGTTGACGCACCTCAACAGTGCCCTCGCGCAGGCCACGATCGCCGATCACGACGCGTAACGGGATGCCGATCAGCTCGAGATCAGCGAACTTGACGCCCGGGCGCAGATCGCGGTCATCGAAGCAGGCATCGATGCCTGCCGCCAGCAGGGCGGTGTAGAGCAGCTCGCAGGCGTCGCGGACCGCGGCCGATTTCGCCAGGTTGATCCCGACCACGGCAACCTGAAACGGCGCCAGCGCGGCGGGCCAGGCAATACCGGCATCGTCATGGTTCTGCTCGATCGCTGCCGCGACGATCCGTGAAACGCCGACGCCGTAGCAGCCCATTGCCATCGGGACCGGCGCGCCGCGTTCATTGAGCACCGTGGCGCCCATTGCTTCGCTGTACTTGCGGCCGAGCTGGAAGACGTGCCCCACTTCGATGCCGCGGACCAGCGAGACAGGGCCGGATCCGTCCGGGCTGGGTTCGCCGGCGAGGACCTCGCGCAGATCGGCGACCTCAGGCAGTGGCAGATCACGTCCCCAGTTGATGCCGAAGAAGTGTTCGTCGTCCTGGTTCGCGCCGGCACCGAAATCGCTGCACACCGCCACCGCCCGATCGACGATGCAGGGGATGGGCAGATTGACCGGCCCCAGTGAGCCGGGGCCAGCACCGATCGCAGCGCGGATGTCGGCCTCATCGGCCATGGTCAGCGGCGCGGCCACTGCCGGATGCTTTTCCGCCTTGACCCGGTTCAGCGTGTGGTCGCCGCGGATGATCAACGCGACCAAAGGAACATCCTGACCGCGAACGATCAGCGTCTTGACGGTGTTTTCGATCGGCACGCCATAGCTTTCAACCAGGTCGGCGATCGTTCGCGCACCCGGCGTCGGTACCCGTCGCAGCGCTTCTGTTGGCGCTGGTGGAGCATCGCGCGGCGCCACCGCCTCGGCAAGCTCGATGTTGGCGGCATACTCGCCATGCTCGGCATAGACAATCACATCTTCACCGGAG
>LFIK01004711.1_pt1 | contig 11012 bp, 9 predicted proteins | sample 643401 | NCBI WGS metagenome assembly LFIK01 (sample SAMN03777447, study PRJNA286221) | soda lake metagenome | biome: soda lake; feature: Kulunda steppe; material: water; isolation source: sample T5-Br brine of Lake Tanatar-5 | place: Russia: Kulunda steppe | collected 2010-07
CCCATGCGTGGCAATTCTGCACCATCGCGCGGGCGTTCGCTGTTGGGGTGTTTCCTTCATATTGCATTGGCGGGGGGAAAGAGAGAAACAGGCTCAGACCCGGCGATAGGTCCAGGGTTCGTCCTTAAAGACAACGAGGGAAAAAATGAAAAAGCTTCTTCTTGCTTCGACCGCTCTGGTCGCATCCGCCGGCATCGCCGCCGCTGACGTGGCCCTGTCCGGCGACGGCCGCATGGGTGTCGTTTACGACTCTGACCAGACGAACAACTTCATGTTCACCAGCCGCGCCCGCGTGACCTTCACCCTGTCGGGTGAAACCGACACCGGCCTGGCCTTCGGTGGTTCGTTCCGCGCTGACAACGCCGACGACGCATCCAGCGGTACCGATGGTTCGGTCTTCATCTCGGGTGACTTTGGCCGCCTGACTATGGGCAACACCAATGGCGCCGCTCAGTTCGTGGTCGGCAACATCTCGGGCGTCGGCCTGACCGGTCTGGGCGACTTCCAGGATCGCACCTACCTCGCCAACCCCGGCGATCGGCGTCCGATCGCACGCTATGACATCACCATCGACGGCTTCACGGTCGCTCTGTCCTACACCAACCCCGGCAGCGCTCTGAATGACGTGGCATCGATTGGTGTGGGTTACGAGTTCGACGGCTTCTCGATCGGTGTCGGTTACGAAAACGTTGCCAACGGCACCGACCACTGGATCATCGGTGGTTCGGCCGAATTCGACGGTGTCACCGTGGAAGCGAACTACGGTCGTTCGGGCGGTTCTGACCAGTACGGCATCGGCGCTGGCTACAGCTTCGACGACATCGGCGTGAACGCCTACTACAGCCGCAACTTCGACGGTGAGGAAAGCTTCGGCCTCGGCGCAAGCTACGATCTGGGCGGCGGCGCGTCGCTGGTCGGTGGCATCGTGCGCACCCGCACGACCACCCCGACGAGCACCCGGGCCGACTTCGGTATCTCGTTCAGCTTCTGAGCGATCACCGATCCAATCGGGAAAGAGCGGGCCTTGTGCCCGCTCTTTTTCGTTATGCCCCTGCCCATCGCAGCGGTTGATTCCCCCGCGCGCAGGGGGCAGATTACACGCCATGCCCCACGTGACACCCCTTGCCGCCCCCCTCGCCGCCCTGCTGGCCCTCGCCCTGCCCGCCGGGGCCGACAGCCCGCGCAGCAACACCGGGATCAGCATCACCGGCGACGCGCGGATGGGCGTGGTCTGGGATAGCGGCGACAGCCTCGGCCCGGCGGAAACCGGGCTGCGCCTGACCTCGCGCGCGCGGCTGCGGTTCCAGTTCACCGGCGAAACCGACGGCGGGCTGCGCTTCGGCGCCGAGTTCCGGCTGGACGAAGCCACGGGCCAGCCCACAGGCGGGTCGGTCAGTATCGGCAGCCCGTCCAGCGGGCGCCTGACGGTTGGAAACTGAAACCATGCAGCTTGACGATATCCGCGCCCGCATCGCCCGGGCCGAAGCCGACGCGGCCCGCACCCCCGGTTCGGTCACGCTGATCGCCGTGTCCAAGCTGCAACCGCCCGAACGCGTCCGCGCCGTGCTGGAGGCCGGGCACAGGACCTACGGCGAAAACCGCGTGCAGGAGGCAGCGGGCAAATGGCCCGACTGGTGCGCCGAATTCGACGGCGTGGACCTGCATCTGGTGGGGCCGCTGCAGACCAACAAGGCGCGCCAGGCGATGGAGCTTTTCTCCACCATCCACACGCTGGACCGCCCCAAGCTGGCGCGCACACTGGCCCGGCTGGCGCAGGACCTGGGCCGGTGCCCGGACCTGTTCGTGCAGGTCAACACCGGGGCCGAACCGCAGAAGGCCGGTGTCCTGCCCGAGGATGCCGACGCCCTGATCACCGAGGCCCGCGCGCTCGACCTGCCCGTGATCGGCGTCATGTGCATCCCGCCCGTGGACGCGGACCCGCTGACCCATTTCCGCGACCTGCGCGAGATCGGCGCCCGCAACGGGCTGGCCGGGCTGTCGATGGGCATGAGCGACGATTTCGAGGCCGCCATCGCCGAGGGCGCGACCCATGTCCGCGTCGGCTCGGCACTCTTCGGCGCAAGGGATACCTGAGCGCCCTCAGCGACGCAGCCCGTCCGGCGCCCCGGCGCCGGACAGCGCCCCCGAGGGGTGCATGGGCGGGTGGGCGGGCACCCCGAGGGGGCGCTTCCCCGCCCGCAACCGGCACCCCCTACTGATCGGCGCTCTGCGGCAGCCCCTTGCGCGTGCGTTCCTCCAGCAGGCGGGTCAGCCAGTCGGGGTCCATCTCGGGGACCGAGGACAGCAGCAGTTCCGTATAGGGTTCATGCGGCGGGTTGAACATCTCGGGCTTCGGCCCCTGCTCCACCACCTTCCCCTTCTGCATCACCACCACATCATCGGCAATCGCCCGCACCGTGGCCAGGTCATGGGTGATGAACATGTAGGCCAGGCTGAACTCGGACTGCAGCTTGTCCAGCAGCCGCAGGATCCCCTCGGCCACGATCTGGTCCAGCGCCGAGGTCACCTCGTCGCAGATGATGAAGCGCGGCTCGGCGGCCAGCGCGCGGGCAATGCCGATGCGCTGCTTCTGCCCGCCCGAAAGTTCCGAGGGCAGCCGGTCGATATACTCGTCCGGTTCCAACTCGATCAGCCGCAGCAATTCGCGCACCCGCTCGGTCAGCGCGCGCCCCCGCAGCCCCAGATACATCGCCGCCGGGCGCCCGATGATCTTGCGCAGGGTCAGCTTGGGGTTCAGCGCCGTATCAGCCATCTGATAGATCATCTGCGCATGGCGCAATTGCTCGCGCGTGCGGCTTCGGTAATCCGGCGGCAAGGCCTCGCCGTCGAACAGCACCTCGCCGCGGCTGGGCGGCAACAGCCCGGTGAGCACCCGCGCCGCGGTGGACTTGCCCGACCCCGATTCGCCCACCACCGCCACCGTGCGCCGGGCGTGGATGTCGAAGCTGATGTTGTCCAGCACCTTCACCGGCCCGTACGCGGCCGAAATGTTGCGCAAGGACACCACCGGCTTGTCCGTCGCCGCCCCCTGTTCGGCGCGCTGGAAGCTGCGCACCGCCCAGAGCGATTTGGTGTAGTCATGCTTGGGCGCGGCCAGCATGGTTTCGGTGTCGGCTTCCTCGACCTCGTCGCCCCGGAGCAGGATCTTGATCCGGTCGGCCATCTGCGCCACCACCGCCAGATCGTGGGTGATGTAGATCGCCGCCGTGCCGAACTGCTCGACGATATCGCGGATCGCGGCCAGCACCTCGATCTGCGTGGTCACGTCCAGCGCCGTGGTGGGTTCGTCGAAGATGATCAGGTCCGGGCGGCAGGACATGGCCATCGCGGTCATCGCCCGTTGCAGCTGCCCGCCCGAGACCTGATGCGGAAAGCGAAAGCCGATCCCTTCGGGGTCCGGCAACTGCATCTTGCGATACAGCTCCACCGCGTCCTTTTCCGCCTGCGAGCGCGACATGACACCGTGCCGCACCGGGGCTTCGCAATACTGGTCCATCAGCTTGTGCGCCGGGTTGAAGCTGGCCGCCGCCGATTGCGCCACATAGGCGATGCGCTTGCCGCGCAACCGGCGCAACTGTTCCTGACTGGCCGCGCGCAGGTCGATCCCGTCGAAATCGATCACCCCGTCGCTGATCCGGCAACCATCCCGCGCAAAGCCCATGGCGGCCAGGCCGATTGTGGACTTGCCCGCCCCGGATTCGCCGATCAGGCCCAGAACCTCGCCCTTGCGGAGCGTCAGGTTCACGCCGTTGACGATGGGCAGCCAGTCATCGCCGGACTTGCCCTCGATCTTCAGCCCGCGAATGTTCAGCAGCACTTCCCTGTCCGCCATGGCCGTCACTCCTTCAATCCGCTGGCACGGTAAAGCTGCCAGTCCACAACGAAGTTCACCGCCACGGTCAGCAGCGCGATCGCGCCGGCAGGCAGCAGCGGCGTGATGTCGCCAAAGGTGATCAGCGTGGCGTTCTCGCGCACCATCGACCCCCAGTCGGCCGTGGGCGGCTGGATGCCCAGACCGAGGAAGGACAGCGCCGAGATCGACAGGAACACGAAGCAGAAGCGCAGCCCGAATTCGGCCACCAGCGGCGCGGTCACGTTGGGCAGGATTTCGCGCGTGATCAGATAGACCAGCCCCTCGCCCCTGAGCCGTGCGGCCTCGATATAGTCCATCACCACCACGCCCTCGGCCACCGCGCGCGACAATCGAAAGACCCGCGTCGAATCGATCACCGCGATCACCATGATCAGCGTGATGACCGAGGTGCCGAAGATCGTCAGCAGCAGCAGTGCGAAGATCAGCGACGGAATCGCCATCATCACATCCACCAGGCGCGACAGCCCCTGATCCAGCCAGCCGCCCACCGTGGCCGCCAGCAGCCCGAAGACCGAGCCGATCAGAAAGGCCAGCGCCGTGGTGGCAAAGGCAATGCCCACGGTGTTGCGCGTGCCGTATATCATGCGGCTGAACATGTCGCGGCCCAGCGCGTCGGTGCCCAGCCAGTGCTCTGCCGACCAGGGCATGAACTGGCTGCCCACCACCTCCCGTTCCGGGAAAGGCGCAATCATCGGCGCCAGGATCGCCACCACGAGGTAAACGAAAATGACCAGCATCCCGAAAGCGGCTGTCAGCGGCGCATTGCGCAGCGCGCGCTGCATCTCGCCCTGCGTGACGGCGGTCGCCACGGCCCGAAACCCCCACGCAAGCGCGATGGACACCGCGATGACGACGGCCAGCCAGACGAAGAACATCAACAAGGTCATGGCCACCCCCTCACTTGCGATACAGCAGACGCGGGTTCGACAGGGTCGAAATCACGTCGGCGGTGAGGTTGAGCAGCACATAGGCCGCGGCAAAGATCAGCGCGATGGCCTGCACCACCGGAATGTCACGGCGCGACACGCTGTCGACCATCAACTGGCCAAGGCCCGGGTAGACGAACACCACCTCGACCACCACCACCCCGGTGATCAGATAGGCGAGGTTGATCGCCACCACATTGGCGATGGGCGCGATGGCATTGGGCAACGCGTGATGGACGATCACCCGCGACTGGCGCATCCCCTTCAGGCGCGCCATCTCGATATAGGGGCTGGCCAGAAGGTTGATGATCGCCGCGCGGGTCATGCGCATCATGTGGGCGGTGACCACCAGCGTCAGCGTCAGCGCGGGCAGGAAGGCGCGGTAAAGCTTTTCGCCCAGATCAGCGCCCGCGGGCATCCGCGCCATGGACGGGAAATACCCGCTCTGCGCCAGCACGAAGATCAGGATGTAGGCGACGAAGAATTCGGGGAAGGAAATCGCGCTCAGCGCGGTGGAATTGGCGATCCGGTCAAACAGCGAGTTCCGCCACAGCGCCACCAGCACGCCCAGCGTCAGCGCCAGCGGCACCGCCATGGCGGCGGCATAGATCGCCAGGAAGAAGGTGTTGCCCAGCCGCGACAGGATCATGTCCGTCACCGGGCGCCCGCGTTGCGCAAGCGAGGTGCCGAAATCGCCCTGCAACACGCCGAACAGCCAATCGAAGTAACGCATGTAGACCGGCTGATCCAGCCCCAGTTCGCGCCGGATATTGGCCACCGCCTCGGGCGTGGCAGCCTGTCCAAGCACCGCCTGGGCAAAGTCACCGGGCAAAAGCTCGGTCGCGCCGAAGATGATGATCGACACCACGAAAAGTGTCAGCAGGCCCAGGGCCAGCCGTTGGGCGATCATGCGCCATACATGCGCCATGTCGCGTCCCTCCTTGTTGTGTCTTGATGCGGTGTCTTTGATCGCACCGCTTGTCGAAAAACCCCGGCGCCTTTCAGGGCGCCGGGGTTCTGGTCAGTCCCCGATCAGGCGAACCACCACCGTTCGGTGGCGCGCACCCCGTCAAGCGTGGTGTTGGCGCCGATCTGGTCCGGGGTCATGACATTGTCCGCCGTGGCCATGACGTAATCCGAGAACATCGGAATTACGATCGCGCCCTCGTCGCGCACGATCTGCTGCATCTCGAAATACATCTCGGCGCGCAGGTCCTCGTCGAGTTCCGAACGCGCGGCGCGTAGCAGTTCCTCGAACCGCTCATGCTCCCAGAAGCCATCGTTCCAGGGCGCACCGGCGGCAAAGGCGGTCGAGAACATCCAGTCCTCGGTCGGCCGCCCGCCCCAGTAGACGGCGCTGAACGGCTTGACCATCCAGACGTTGGACCAGTAGCCGTCCGAAGGCTCCCGCACCGGGTTGATGGTGATCCCCGCCTGCGCCGCGCTTTCGGAAAACAGCACCGCCGCGTCGACGGCACCGGCAAAGGCCGCATCCGCCGCCGACAGATCTACCGTCAGGCTGTCGAGCCCCGCCTCGCGCAGGTGGTGGCGGGCGCGGTCCGGGTCGAACTCGCGCTGTTCCAGATCGTCGGCATGGAAGCGGTTGGACCGTCCGATGGGGTGGTCATTCCCCACCACGCCAAAGCCCGACAGGATCGTGTCCACCATCTGCTGGCGGTTCACCCCATATTTCAGCGCCAGCCGCACATGGTTGTTCGAGAACGGATCGGCCCGGCTGTCCATGGCGAAGGTGTAGTGCTGCGTGCCCGAGACCGAGATGATATTGACGCCCGCGCGTTCCAGCATGTGGATGGTGTTCAGGTCCGGGCGGTCGATCACGTCCACCTCGCCGGTGATCAGCGCGTTCTGGCGCGCCGCCGAATCGAGGATCGCATAAAGCTCCACCCGGTCGAACCAGGCGCGATCGGATTTCCAGTAATCCGGGTTGCGGGTGAAATGCGCATCCACGCCGGGTTCGAAGCTTTCAAGAATGTAGCCGCCGCAGCCGATGCCGCGGTTGAAATCGATCCTGCCGTCCTCGGCGGGCAGGATCGGCAGGTGATAATCCGACAGGATGAAGGGGAAGTCGGCATCGCCCGCTTCCAGCGTGATCACCACCACATGGTCGCCATCGGCGCGGATATCGGTGATGGCTTCCACGATCGGCGCCGCGGCCGAGGCGCTGTCTTCGCCCCGGTGGTGGTTGAGCGAGGCGATGACGTCATCGGCCACCACATCCTTGCCGTCATGAAAGGTCACCCCCTCACGCAGCTTGAACGTCCATGTCGCGGCATCGGCCGAGGCTTCCCAGCTTTCGGCCAGTTCGGGTTCAAGCTGACCATCGGGGCCGATCACCGTCAGGTAGTTGTGCATGGTGTTGCCCAGCACCTGCACGAACGCCTGATCCCAGAGCGCGGGGTTGAGCGAGTCGGTCGTGTTGCCGTGCCCGAAGCCGATCCGGAACGTGCCGCCGCGCTTCGGCTCGGCCATCGCCTTGCGATAGCTGGCGGGCAGGATCAGCCCCGCCGCGCCGATGGCACCGGCACTTTTCATCAGCCCGCGGCGTGTGATGCCCGGTGTTCTGGGTAGGTTACTCATGGAGTCTCTCCTCTGTTGACCTTTTGTTTTCATAACGCGCCCTGATGACAGACGCCTGACGCCGATACTGCACAACGCACGCCACGCGTTGCAACCTTTTATACGCCGATCATGCGTTTGCACCGCAGTGTCGCGGGGTGTGCAGAGCGCCTCATGCATGCGGATTGCTGGCTGATCCGTCAATCAACAATCCGGACATGTCGCTGATATGGTGGTGCAGGGCCTCGGCCAGACGGTCCAGGTCCGGCGCCTGTAATCCCGGTGCCGACAGGACCGCCAGCGGTTCCACCCGCGCGGCCCGGCTGCGGCGGTAACGCGGGTCATAGTGCTCTTTCAGCAGCGAAGCGGCCAGCGCCTCGAAGGCCCCGACCTGCGCCCAGGCCTGCCAGCGGGACACGGTGTCGCGGCTGTGAAACGGGCGCAGGGCATCGATCCGCGCCGCCAGCCGCTCCGGCGCCGCCGTCAGATCGTCATAGCCTTCGACCAGATAGGCCGCGCGCGCGGTCAACGGCGCCTCGACCCGCAGGCGGGGTGCCACGCGCATGGCGGTCCAGAGCGCGGGCGGGACCATGATCCGCCCGATCCGGTGCGATTCGTCCTCCACCAGCACCGGGCGGGCCGGGTCCAGCGTCGCCATGCGCAGCGCCAGCGCGGACTCGAACGCCTTTTGCGACGGCTGCCCGCCCGGCATCTCGCCGAACAATGACCCGCGATGCCGCGCCATGGCTTCCAGGTCCAGCACCTGCACGCCGCGCGCCGCCAGCCGCGCCAACAGGTCCGTCTTGGCGGTGCCGGTGTTGCCTTCGAGCACGATCACCGGCGCCGGGAAGGGCCGGTCATAAAGTCCGCGCGCCACCAGACGGCGGTAACTGCGGTAGCCGCCCTCGAGCACCTGCGCCCGCCAGCCGACCTGCGCCATGACCAGCGCCAGCGCCCCCGAGCGTTGCCCGCCCCGCCAGCAATAGACCACCGCCCGCCAGTCGCGCGGCCGCTGCGCAAGCGGCCCCTCCAGCATCGCCGCCACATTGCGCGCCACCAGCGCAGCGCCCATGCGACGCGCCGCAAACCGGTCCTGCTGCACATGGACGGTGCCCACCTGCGCGCGCTCGGCATTGCTCAGGACGGGCAGGTTGATCGCGCCGGGCAGGTGATCCTCGGCGAACTCGGCGGGCGAACGGACATCGACAAAGGCATCGATCCCGTGCGCGGCGGGCGCCAGCAGGGGCGCAAGACTCTCGAGGCTCAGTCGCAACAATCGGTCCCAGGGTCGCAGACCGCGGCGGGTCCGGCGGAATGGCGACCCCGGCAGGATTCGAACCTGCGACCTGCCCCTTAGGAGGGGGCCGCTCTATCCAGCTGAGCTACGGAGCCGTGGCCTTGCCATAGCGAATGCGGGCCGCGTTGTCACGCGGGACGGTGCCCGCCGGACCCGCGCCCGGCCAAGCCCCTTGGCGCGGCGTCATATCGCGGGTATTGAAAGCGTGGGAGCCGAACCAAGCCCGGAAAGCGCCATTGTCCAGCACCCCGACCCAAAGCCCGCGCCGCCCGCTCACCCTGCGCGATGTCTCGGATGCCTGCGGTGTCAGCGAGATGACCGTCAGCCGGGTGCTGCGCAACCGCAGCGACGTGTCGCCCGCCACCCGCGAGAAGGTGCTGGCCACGGCCAAGGCGCTTGGCTACGTGCCCAACAAGATCGCCGGCGCGCTGGCCAGCCAGCGGGTCAATCTGGTCACCGTCATCATCCCGTCGCTGGCGAACATGGTCTTCCCCGAGGTGCTGGGCGGCATTTCCGATGCGCTGGACGGAACCGGGTTGCAGCCTGTGTTCGGCGTGACCGACTATCTGGCCGAGCGCGAGGAGAACGTGCTCTACGAGATGCTGTCCTGGCGGCCCACCGGCGTGATCATGGCCGGGCTGGAACACAGCGACGCCTCGCGCGCCATGCTGGAAAATTCCGGGATCCCGGTGGTCGAGATCATGGACGTGGACGGCGAGGCCATCGACTCGATGGTGGGGATCTCGCACCGCCGCGCCGGGCGGGAGATGGCGCGCGCGATCCTTGATGCGGGCTACCGCAAGATCGGCTTTCTGGGCACCAAGATGCCGGACGATCACCGCGCCCGCAAACGCTTCGAGGGCTTCACCGAGGCGCTGCACGCGGCCGGGCTGGAGATCACGGACACCGAGCATTACGGCGGCGGCTCGGCGCTCCTGAAGGGGCGGCAGATGACGGAAACCATCCTCAAGCGCAGCCCCGATCTGGATTTTCTGTATTACTCCAATGATATGATCGGCGCGGGCGGGCTTCTGTGGTGTCTGGACCAAGGGATCGACGTGCCCGGCACGCTCGGGCTCGCAGGGTTCAACGGGCTGGAAATCCTCGACGGCATGCCGATCCGGCTCGCCACCATGGACGCCTGCCGGCGCGAAATCGGCGAACGCGCGGCGCGGATCGTCGCGGGCATGGGCGATGAAGGCGAGATCGGCGGCGCACGGGTGGAACTGACCCCGCGGCTGGACCTGGGCGATACGATCCGGCGCAACACGGGCTGAGCGCCGCCTGCGGCGCCACGGCTGATTGACGCTCCGGCGACGCCGATCTATGCACATGTGAAATTTCCTTGCCCTAACGGACTTCCCATGCCCGCCGACACGCTTCCGAACCTCGGCCACGGACGGCCCTACGTGGCCATCCCCGGCCCCTCGGTGATCCCCGACCGAGTGCTGGGCGCCATGCACCGCGCTTCGCCCAACATCTACGAAGGCGCGCTGCCCGCGATGATGCCCGACCTGACGCGCGACCTGCGTGCGGCGGCCTGCACCACGCAGCATGTGGCGATCTATGTCTCCAACGGCCATGGCGCGTGGGAAGCGGCGCTTGCCAATACCTGCGCGCCGGGCGACCGGGTGCTCTCGCTGGCCACGGGCCGGTTCGGCCACGGCTGGGCCGAAATGGCGCGCGGGCTGGGGCTGGAGGTGACGCAATGCGACTTCGGCCGCAGCAGCCCGGTGGACCCGCAGGCAGTCGAGGATGCGTTGCGCGCTGACACCCACCATCGCATCCGCGCCGTGCTGGCCACCCATGTGGACACCGCCAGCACCGTGCGCAACGACATTCCCGCCATCCGCGCCGCCATGGACGCCGCCGGACACCCGGCGCTCCTTCTGGTCGATGCCATCGCCTCGCTGGGTTGCGAGCCGCTGCGCATGGATGACTGGGGCGTGGATATCGTGGTGGCGGCCAGCCAGAAGGGGCTTATGACCCCGCCGGGGCTGGGCTTTGTCTGGGCCAGCGACAAGGCGCTGGCGGCGTCGCGGAAGCTGAAGGGCCGCAGCCCCTACTGGACCTGGGACAACCGGATCGCGCCCGAGTTCTTCTACCAATACTTCGGCGGCACCGCCCCAACGCATCACCTTTACGGGCTGCGCGCCGCACTCGACATGCTGATCCACGAAGAAGGGATCGCGGCCGCCTGGACCCGCCACCGACGCCTCGCGCAAGCGGTCTGGGCCGCCGCCGAGGCCTGGGGGAATGGCGGCGCCATGGCGCTGAACATCGCAGACCCCGCACAACGCAGCCACGCGGTCACCGC
>LFIK01004712.1_pt1 | contig 11011 bp, 11 predicted proteins | sample 643401 | NCBI WGS metagenome assembly LFIK01 (sample SAMN03777447, study PRJNA286221) | soda lake metagenome | biome: soda lake; feature: Kulunda steppe; material: water; isolation source: sample T5-Br brine of Lake Tanatar-5 | place: Russia: Kulunda steppe | collected 2010-07
ATATCGATAAATATTTTGATTCAATTCATGGTTCTCCTACTCCAAAAAAGAAATTAGTCAATAACTTGTTAGAAGTATATCAATATAATGTGGAAGAGTGTTTATTAATTGGTGACTCTATAAATGACTATGAGGCAGCTGAGTCAAATTCGATTTATTTTTTAGGATATGGAAATCATGAAATAAAAAAATATTCTACGATTAATTAGTTGATGACAATATTAAACATTTCGCCTTAAGGGCTGACATTTACACATTTATCAAATTAGATGAGAAAAAATATATTAATTATTGGTGGGAGACCAGATCCTGTTATTAAAAGCTGTGATGTAGTATATTTTATTAATGGAAGTATTGAACACCAACATAAATTGCATGGTAACCCTAAGGTAGTCCACATAATTTCTAAATCAGCATTATTAAAAGCAATTAGAGAAAAAAAAGGTGAGAAATTATCGATTCGGCAAAAAAGATTAGCTTGTTATGATAATGCAAAACCAGATAAAACAATATTTGTTGATACAGGGGATGAAGACTTAATTATAAATAGCCTTTCTGATAGGGGGTATCAATTTGGTGAACAAGAAACGATTTCTTTAAAGGAAAAAGAGAATTTTATTTTCCAGGTAACAGGTTCATATCCTCCATTTGGAACAGTTTTATTAGCTAAATATAATATGAAAAAGGCTTATAAAAGGTATAAACAATTAATAAGGGTTTATTTAAAAAAGAGAAAAGGGGATGACGTTGAGTGGCCTTCTGATTTTATGCCTTCAAATGGAGTATTCGCCTTGCTGCATGCAATTACAGTTTTTGGCAAAGAATATCAATATTTACTATCTGGAATTAGCTTAGAGCCATATAATTATGGATACAAGATTGATGGTGAGACTCACTTTAAAAAAGGCCTTCGGCTACATTATGTTGCAGACAAGAAAATTCTAAAATCGTTGAATAATATAGAAATTAGTTCTGATGATGATTCGGTATTGAGGCAAACAACTTTTAATAAAATTATTAGCTAGCGTATAATGAGTAAAGATGATCTTATTTCAGTAATTATTCCAACTTGCGACAGGCCTCAATATGTTGAAGAAGCAATTGAATCAGTAATTAACCAAACATTACAACCAATCGAAATTTTGGTTATGGATAATGGTTATAAACCGTATAGTTATAATGGCCCAAATGAACTTGTTAATGTAGTTCGATTAGAGCCCCGGTGTGGTGTTTCAGTAGCAAGAAATAAGGGGGCTAGACTTGCTAAAGGTAAATACCTCTCATTTTTGGATGATGATGATTGGTGGGATAAAAAATTTTTAGAAGAAGCATTGAAAGTGATTGAATCTCAAGAGGTGAAGTGTATTTATGGAAGAAAAGATAAATTCATAAATGACGAACAAAAAAAATATAAAGAGCCAACTGAAAAAGATTTAACTACAAATGTATTGTTTAAAAAAAACCCGGGCACTGGAGGACAAAATTTGCTCATTGAAAAAAATATATTTCTCAAGATTGGTGGTTTTGATGAAAATTTAAAAGTGTCAGAAGATAGGTCTTTAGCTATAGATCTCTTGTTGGATGGGTACGAAATTAAACCTGCTCCAAAAGCAATTTCCATTCTTAGACACCACAATGGAGAGAGATTAAGGCATAATGAGAGTAAAAGGTTTCGTTTTTATAATAAATATAGAAATCATTTAGGGTTACGTAATTACTTAAAGCTATCATTTAAATCACTAAAAAAAATCATTCTCAAATGAGAATTGAATTCGTTGGTTTAATGGGCAGTGGTAAGTCTACAATTTGTAAAGAATTGTTGGGGGTAAGTAATATATACATCGACTATACAGAGGCACTTATACACTCCCATAAACGTTATTATTATAATAAAGGTGGGATTAATATTTTGTATTCAAACATAATCACCTATACTTTTAAATATAATAATAATATTTTTAAGACACTCATGAAAAAGTGGTTGTTGAATGAAGATATAATGACTGGTAGTGCAGATCCAATTATGTTGTTAAAGTATATAGAATATAACAGCAAAAGTCATGGAGGAGATTTTAATTTTATTAAGAGACTGAGGTATTACCTAACTGATTTAGGAATGGTTATGTTATTGGTTAAATACTTTGATAAAGATGATAAAATTATCATTCAATCTGAATCATTGGTTCAAAGAATCGTATTATTTGCTATAGCGGCAAAGAATCCGAAGAAATTTTTGACAATTGCATTAGAATTAATTCCACTTTCAGATGTAATTGTATTTGTTGAAGGTGACGTTAATGAATTTTATAAAAGAATGGTTAAAAGAGGTAAACAGGTAAGTAGGTTCAAATTCAAATACAATGATATAGAAAAATGCAAGAATATTGCTAAAATGATAATTAAAGAAAAATATAAAAATATAAAGGTTATAGAGGTAAGTGGTATGGAGTCGCCTAATTTAAATGCTAATCGTATTCATAATGATCTTATCAGTTAAAATATTTTTGTCTGTTAATAAAATTTTAGTGTAATGAGCCAACCTTCAGTACTCGTTGTTATCCCTGTAAAAAATCGCCCAAATGTAATTCTTCGAGCAATTAAAAGTGTTCTGAACCAGAATTATGGTGGTATAATGAAATTAGCTGTCGTCGATGATGGGTCGGATGATGAGACAACTAACATTTTAACGGACTTTGAAAAAAGTTGTGATATTGAAATTAAAGTGCACAGAAATAAAATTTCAATGGGGGCTGCATACTCTCGGAATCTTGGGTCAGATATGTATGACGCTGAGTATATTGCCTTTTTAGATAGTGATGATGAATGGTTATCTGATCATTTATCACGAAAAATTGATTTAATTGAACGCGAAAACATGGGGGGAGTCTATGGACGCTTCTTTATTAATAGACATAACACAAAATCTATCAGACCCAAAAAGGTTAATACTAAATTAGATGTTCCAAATAGAATTTTTAATGGAGATAGTGGAATAAGGACATCTTCTTTTATTTTAAATAAAAAAAAATTTGATCATGTTAGGTTTGATGAAGAATTATATAAACACCAGGATTGGGATTTAGCAATTCGATTTTCTGAAATTTATAAATTTGGCTTTGACAAAAAGCCTACAGTAATTTTACATGTTGATTCGTCAGGGAGAATGAGTTATTCACTTAATTTACCTGCAACGGAGCGCTTGATCAAACGACATTCAGAGAAAATCGACCAAATATTTCTTGTCAAATATTATATCAAGTTAAGTTTATATCTATTAAGGACAAATCAAGATCATGATAATTTCAGGAATATTATGCATAAGACTAAGAATTTACTCTATAAAAATCATCTAAAATTATTAAAGAGTAGCCCAAGGCGGTTAATTCAATATTATTTAATGAGGGTACTTGGAAGTAAATATCTAGTTTTAGATAGGATAAATAATTAGTCTTATATAATGAAAAATATACTAAAAAAAATTGCTTATAAATCTGGTTATCAAATTATCAGTAATCAAATATTACATCCAGCTAAATATCTTGATGGGATGATGTCCCCTTATGAAGCTTTTATCGATAATGAAAAAAATCCAGTAGTTGTAAATATTGATCCTGTTGAATGCCGGGACTGGCTAGGAATGCCTTTCTCTAAAATTAATAAGAATTATATTTCAAGTGCTATTTCGAGTGCACTTGAATCGGAAGATTTTAAAAAAATATTACGTAATACTTTCTATCATTATTACGATAACTGGTTATCCCGATCACTTCATCAAGCACTTGATATTAAAGCTGATGAGCTAAATATGGGTGCTGATTACAATGCATTCAGTCACTTATTTCCATGGTCACGACATCAAATTGATGATAGATTCGAAAAGCGATTCGCTATTGCTGCTAAGCAAGCTAAGGAACACAGAATAGATGGCTCGAAATCGATTGCTGGAGGATTGCCAAACATAGATGTAATTGCAAAATTGCGAACTGAACAAATATCAAAAATATTGAATTCAGTACAAAAGTATGGGTATCGACGTAGTGATAAAAAAGATGGTGATATTACTGGTGACTTGTTAATTTCAAAAGATAATAAGTCTATTCAAATTCGATCAGGGAATCACCGGCTTTTTGTATTATCTGCTTTGGGATATAAATCTATACCAGTTAGGATCACTTCAACTGTTTTGAAAGCTGAATCAATATTTTGGCCACAAGTTAATCGTGGTTTAATATCTATTGAAACTGCGGAAAAAATATTTGATCGTATTTTATTTGGGGGGCATTCGGTTTATGAATGAATGCAAAAAAAAAATAGCCTTTTTTATCCCTACGCTAGATGGTGGTGGTGCCCAGCGTGTCGCACTAAACCTCGCAAGAGGTTTAGTCGGGTTAGGGTGTGAGGTAGATTTGTTACTTGTTCGAAAAGAGGGTGTTCTTATAAATTCCATACCATCTGGTGTAAAAGTTATATCTTTTGAAAAATCTAGAACCTTATATTCAATTCCCGGATTAGTTAAAGTTTTATGGTCACGTGAGTATGATACGTTGATTTCTTTTATGAACTATGTTAATATTTGTGCTGCCATATCTTACCTACTCTCCTTTAAAAAAACACCTTTGATTATTACAGAGCACAAAACATTTTCAAGAGGGGGGGGGATTAAATGGAATTGGAATAGCATTCTTACTAAGATTTTATATGAACAAGTTACAAGTATTGTTTCCGTTTCAAAAGGTGCGGCTAATGATTTAAAAAATCATTTAAATTTAAATAAGAAAGTAAATGTAATTTATAATCCAATCTTTTTAGAAGAAACCTTTAATCAGAACTATGAGAAAAGTTCTGATGATTGGTTCAATGATTGTTTACCAGTTGTAGTATCGGCTGGAAGGCTAGTGCCTATAAAAGGCTTCGACCAACTTATTGATGTAATAAAACTTGTAAATGAAGTTATGCCATGCCGTTTAATTATTTTAGGTGAGGGGGAGGAAAGAAGCAAACTTGAACAATTAGTTATTGAAAAAGATTTGGTAGGATTAGTAAAATTGCCGGGATTTTCTCAAGATATACTTGAATATATCAATAATGCTGACCTATTTGTATTGTCATCTTATACTGAAGCATTACCAACCGTATTAATTGAAGCATTAGCATGTGGAACTCCAATAGTATCAACAAATTGCCCTAATGGGCCTGTAGAAATACTGAATGATGGTGAATTTGGAGAACTTGTAGAAGTAGGAAATGTAGTGGCTATGTCTAATGCTATAATTAAGAAGTTAAACACTGTAGAACCTTTAATAGCCAAAGAAAAAAGAAAACAAAGAGCTAAGATGTTTTCTGTAGAAAAAATATCGAAGGAATACTTAAAATTGTTGGATTCAGTGTGATAAGTAATGTTAGATATCTTTCGTTTTTAAGAGGTTTTACTTGGCTTACTATTTTTTTATTTATGGTCAATATACCAATTCAACAATTTGGGGTACCTGAATCTATACGCTTGTCTGATTTATTTTGGATTGTTTCTTTGATTCCATTAGTTCAATATTTCAATGTGAATAAATGGAAGGTTCCATTAGGAAATAAAATAATAGGATTATTCTATTTCTATATCTTGACAATTCTGATACTTCCATTAATAGGGATGATGCTATACGGTTATCCACTGAATATATATTTTGGGGATTTTAAGTGGATTCAATTAATTTCGCTTTTCATTTTATTATGGTATTTATACAAAAATGACATAGTCAAATTTGAAGCCCATATCATGAAATTTGTATGGGTTCTAATCTTATTTCAAGTTCCGTTTATTGTATCGCAGATAATATATGTATTTACCGGTACCGCTGGCCCACTTTTAACTTTTTGGTTTTACGAAGGGTTAAGATTTTACGGAAATTATGGAGTTCACATTAATCGGTTATCAGGTAGCTTTTTAGGGCCATCTTCATTGGCATTAATTGGAGCGATAGGCTTTTTGATTGCTGGGGTTAAATTATATGTTAAACCTGACTGGAAATTAGTTCTCCTTTTTTTGGTCTCGATGGTACTTATTATCGCCTCAGGCAGCAGAAGTATGATAGTGGGAGCACCAATAATATTATTTCTGTCCTATTCATTTATTTTTATTCGTAAACTGAAATTGAATAAAAGATTTTTAACTTTATCATTTGTGCTTGGTGGTGGGGTTATTTTATTAGTTTATTTACTTTTTTCGTTCAATATTGGTAGAATATCTGGAGGCAGACTAATTGCTGTTGTTGATATAATTTCTGGTACACAAACATTTGAAGCAGTATCAGGAAGAGGGGGGGATCGATGGTTTGTGCCAATTTATTTAGCTGTGTCAGAGTTTTCGGTATTTGGGACACTTGCTAATCCTGTCCATGTATTAAGAGAGTTACCTTCTTTTGATAATTATTACGTAATGATGATTGCACAAGCTGGCCCCATTCTTATCTCAATATATATTATTATGCTATTGAGCCTTTTATATGTAAGTATCAAAATGGTATTGAATAAACAAACAATAGGGATCGTTGTATTTTCAATTGTATGTGTATTAATTATTTATTCATTTACATCGAATTTGATGACTGGAATGGGTGGGAGATCTTTGCTTATGTTAGCAGTATTATGTTCTATCTTAAGAAGATAATAGACTTTCAGACACGTAAATTAAAATAATATATATATAAATGGTTGATTCATGTTATAACCAAAAGTTATAAATATCGGAATACATCTGTGTTAAAATGTTTTTATTGTCCTATATATTAATTTGAAATAGGCACTTACTTAAGTTGTCAACTACGAATATGTTTAATTTCATAAATGGGAACCTAAACAGAGCCGGATTCTTACTTAAAAAGTCCAATTCCGTGGGATCGGTAGCTCTATGAGGCAAGAAATGTACATAAAAACAGCTCAGAATGGCCTTTTGAAGGCTAATGAAGAGCTTTGTAAGTCCAGATCTTGTAAAAATATTGACCACGATAAGAAAATTAGGTCAACATTCAGCCATGAAAAATTAATCAAAGAACAATGAAGGGTTATTCAAAGCCTTCAAATGAACAGGCTCGAAAGGGTAGAAATTATATTTTTAACTCAAGTTCATGAAATTCATATTCAACTATACGAATTAGTATGCCAGCAGAAATTTTAATTTGTTTAAACCGTCTTGGTTCAGGAGGTGCGGAAACTCAAGTAAGAAGAGTTACTGCTGGGTTGGTAGAGAGGGGGTGGAATGTTACAATTGTATCGTTATTAAAGGATGTGATTGAGACACCTGACTTAACAAACAGTAAAGTTCAAAAAATTAATTTGAATGGAAGAAGAGGCATCAAAGCAGCATATATATAAATGTATTCATATTATGGATTCGTTTTCACAAAGTTCTGGTCCATTAGATAGATCAAGAGCAATTCAAAAAAAGTACCCAACTTTAATTATCGCATATTTTTCTTCTAATGAAAATTGTTATAATAGCGATATTATCGGGCTTGGAGCTAATAGTTTGTGGGATATTAATGCCCTTAATAAGTTAATTAAAATTCTTAAGAGATATCCTTCTTCAATTATTAATACCCATCATCATAAATCAGGAATGGTGGTTCGAATACTGAAATTGTTAATGATTCTAAGACATAAACTAATTCATAGTTTTGGAAATAAATTTATGTCTTTTAAAACAAGTACAAAATTTGCACATATATTTACACTTTGGTTAGTAAACGTTGTTGTTTTTGTCTCAGAAAGCAATTACAAGTCATTAAGAAGTTATTGGAAAATCTTTTTTCCATCTAATTATAAGATTATACGAAATGGAATTAATTTTAATGAAATAGAAGAAAATATACCCCCCCTTGTAACTTTTGATGAAAAAACTACTTTAGGTATAAATATGGACGGCTTACCTGTAATCACGACTGTAGGTCGCTTGATTGAGCAGAAAGATCATGAAACACTTTTAAAGGCAATTCAAATATTGGATGCTCAAGGAATAGATGTCCAACTATGTATAGTCGGGCAAGGACATTTATTATCTAAATTTAAAGAAAGAACAGTCCAGTATGGCATTTCAGAAAAAGTCATCTTTACCGGTTTTTTACCAAGAAAAAAAGTTTATCAAATTCTTCATTGCAGTAATATATTTGTGATGACTTCTAAATGGGAAGGGTTATGTGTTTCACTACTGCAAGCGATGTATTGTGGTTTACCTGTTATTGTTTCCAATATCCCTTCATTTCAAGAGATTGTAACAAATAACCAAACGGGCCTAATCGCAAACTGTGAAGATCCAGAATCCTTTGCTGATAAAATTAAATCTCTTCTTAATGATAAGGAAAAAGCATTAAAATTAGGTGAAAAAGGAAAAGAGCATGTGGAAATTAATTATTCGATCAGAAATACGACCTCAAGATATATTGATTTATACAGTGAAATGAGATTTTCTGATGGAATTATATAAATCTTATAAAGTAGGAGTGATTTTATTTTTAGAGCAACTTCATTTCGAGTCAATACATTACGTGAGCTGGAAAAACAACCATGAAATAAATCTTGCTCTCGACGGAAAGTCAGATCTTGACATATTGATTCCTCTCTCACAAAAAGAACGCTTTTTAAATATAGCAGTGGATCACGGGTGGCTGCCATTAGTCAACCCTGTAGCCAGCTATCCCAACGTTCTTCATTTATATAATTTTGATGAGCAATTAACCTCATACCATATTCACGTTTATTTTGAAGTAATTACAGGAGAGAGCTGGTTGAAAGAGTACAATTTACCGTTGGTTGATTTTTTGATTCAGAATCGTGAGAAATTAAATGATCAAAATATTTATGTTTTAAATGAACGTGCTCAAGCCTATATGTTTGCCTTAAGGCACTATCTTAAAGGTGGATCGATATTCAGCCGTATACTTTATAAAAAGGAATTGAAGTCGTACCGGGAAGAATGGGACCAGGTTCGGGAATCATATGATCCGTCGATTCATCCAGTACTGATTGATTTAACTCCGTTCCAAGAAAAAAGCGGCCTGCAAGGCGATAAACTTAATTTACCATCGTATCAGGTTGCTAAAGCCGTAAGAAAAACACTTAGAAGTTTTCTGAGATTTCATCCACTGTCGTTACCTGCCAAAAGAGTTAAGAGTTTGATTTACCGGGCGATGAATAAGCTGTTTTTTAATCAAAAGAAGACGTTTCTAAAAAAAGGTAAGATCATCGTTCTCACTGGTGCCGATGGTGTTGGCAAGACAACCATGATCCGTGAAGTATGTGAGAGTTACGGATCTTTTATAACGGTTAAAACTGCATCATTGGGTAGACCGCAGGGGACGTTTACTGAATGGTTGAGAAAAAAACTCCCTTCACCAAAAAAGAAAAAAATAGATCAAAAGAAGAACGATTCATCTGTACAGAGGCAAAGCTTAAAAAAACTTATATCAGCAGTCGTACTGGCTTTTCTACGGCTAAGAGCTGCTAAAAAAGCATTAAAAAAGGCGAAGAAAGGATATCTGGTTATTTCCGATCGCTGGCCCACCATGCAAAGAGGAAAGATGGATGGCCCTAAAATTCAGATTGATAAAGAGTCTTCTCTTTTGGTAAAACTATTCGAAAAAATAGAGGCTAAATTATACAGATCTATTCCTGATGCAGATTACAGCTTTATTTTAACTATTCCCGTTGAATCAGCAGTTGAAAGAAACAAGAACCGTGTAAAGACAGATAAAGAAACGGATGATGAGATTATTGAGCGCCATGAAGTAAATAAAGACTTTACTCCAAAAAGTGGAAAGATTTTTTATTTTGAAAATAATGGTCCGCTAAAAGAAAAGCGTGTTGAATTAATTCGTTTAATACATAAAACTCTGGTTGACGATCAAAGAAAAATTGTAATGTCTGACTCACTAACGCTTTGATAATAGAATTCACCGGCTTACCCGGCTCAGGGAAAACAACTGTGGCGAACAAACTAATCGACCGTATTGGTGGTGAGGTTGATGTAAAGAGAGGTACTTTTGATCACCTGGGAACGGTACAACGTGTTGGCTCAAAATTAGCTTCTGCGTGTACAGCGTTCATTATTTTCCCAAAAAACTCACTTCTTGTCGCAAAAGAGTTAATTGCCAATCATAACCGTAAAGTTGAGGCTGTACGTGATACTCTAAACATTCTTTACTTGATGACGAGGTATCACAAGGCAGGAAAAGAAAAGGAAACTATTTATATATTTGACCAGGGATTGACCCAGGCTTTTTTGTCAAGCTGTATGTATGGGCAGTGGTCGGATAGTATATTTGAAATTCTGAAAAGTTATTCAGAGCGTGTCATTTTTGTGGATGTTTCACCCGATATTTCCGCACAACGCCTTAGTGAAAGAGGAGATAAAAGCAGTCGTTCTCAAAAGCAGACTGATAAAATTCAACATTTAACAGAACAGAAAAATATACTAAACAAGATCATAGGTAACCTTAATGTACAGGACGGTAAACTTTTGACGATACAAAATGATAGGGGAATGGAGAACAAAGAAATTAATCAAATAAAAAGTTGGCTGCTCAATGAAGAATAAAAAACTCCTCTTCCTCGTCAACGTCGACTGGTTTTTCCTATCGCACCGCCTGCCGATTGCCCTTGCTGCAAAAGAGGCCGGGTACGAGGTTTTTGTAGCCACGGCTAACACTGGAAAAAAAGAAGAGATTGAGGAGTATGGGCTTACCTTTATCGAGATGCCGTTTTCCCGAAAGGGGACGAATCTCTTCAGTGAGGCGATGATGCTTCCCCGGATATTCAGGCTGTATAGACGCATTAAGCCGGACTTGGTACATCATGTAACCATCAAGCCGGTGCTGTTTGGCTCCCTGGTGGCGAGGTTTAATCCAAATATAAAGGTAGTGAACGCCATCACGGGGTTAGGGTTTGCTTTTTCAAAAGATGAGAAGGCGTCATCCATTAAAAGGCTGGTCAGCCGAGCCTATAAGATCGGCCTGCAAAATCCTCG
>LFIK01004713.1_pt1 | contig 11010 bp, 9 predicted proteins | sample 643401 | NCBI WGS metagenome assembly LFIK01 (sample SAMN03777447, study PRJNA286221) | soda lake metagenome | biome: soda lake; feature: Kulunda steppe; material: water; isolation source: sample T5-Br brine of Lake Tanatar-5 | place: Russia: Kulunda steppe | collected 2010-07
CCAAGCCGCCGACGAGCGGCTCGAACCCCGGCCGGGCGCGTCGTGGGTTCCCCCAGACCACCCGGTGGGTCAGCCGCGCCAGGCGGGCACACTGCTGGCCGAGGAGCTCGGGATCGTCGCTCTCCCAGCCATCGGAGAGGATGACGACCACCCCGCCGCGCACCAGACGGTGCTGGCCCCACTGGGTCAGGAAGCGCTGCAGCAGGCGGCCGAGGCGGGTCCCCCCCTGCCAGTCACGGACGGCGCGGGCGCTGCGCGCCAGCGCGAGGTCGGGATCGGCGAGGTCCAGGTCCCCGGTCACCCGGGTCAGCCGGGTCCCCAGGGTGAAGACCTCGGTCGGGAAGTCGCCGCCGCGGACCGCGGCGTGCGCGAACCGCAGGTAGGTGGTCGCGTAGTCCTGCATCGACCCGCTCACGTCGATCAGGAGCACGACCGGGCGGTGGCGGTGTCGCCGCCGGGCACGCAGGAGTTCGGCCGGTTCGCCGCCCGTGCGCATCGCGGCACGTAGGGTCGCACGTGCGTCCAGCGGTCCGGACGGGGCGCGACGGGTCCGGTGCGTGCGCCGGGTCGGCGTCCGGAAGCGGAACAGGCGCAGCAGCCGCTCGAGCTCCTCACGGTCCTGTGGCGCCAGGGTCGCGACATCGTGTCGCAGTAGCTCCTCCCGGCTCGACCGCGCCGGGATGTCCAGCGGATCGTCCTCGCCGCTGCCGTCCCCCTGGTCGTCCCGATCCATGATCGTGATCCGGTGGCTGGAGACCGGGCTGCGGGGCGCCGCGTCGTCCTGCGGGAAGAGCCACGCGGCGAGCACCTCGTCGAGGATCGGGAGGTGCTCGGGGCTGGAGCACAGCGTGGTCCGGGCGACGGAGCGGATCGTCGGCACGCCGTCGAACGGCAGCACGCTCAGCGACTCCAGGAAGCTGTGGACCCGGGCGGTGCCCACGGGGATGCCGGCGTCCCGGACGCGGTGGGTCAGCTGGGTCAGCTCGACCAACGTCGGATCGACGTGCTCAGGCGGGCGCGGCGTCATCGTCGATCACCGTCCCCGCCTGCAGGGCATGCCGGACGAGCTCCTGATCCTCGTGGTACTTCACCACCGCTCCGAGCGTCTCCTCCGCGAGGGTCTCGGTGAGCACGGCCACGCCGAGGGCGGTGAGCGCTTCGGACCAGTCCAGCGTCTCGGCGACGCCCGGTGGCTTGAGGAGATCGAGCTGGCGGATGCGATGCACCGCGGCCACGACCTGCTGCGCGAGGGCGGGTGGCACGTGCGGGAGCCGTCGACCCACGATGTCCAGCTCGCGTTCCAGGTCCGGGTGGTCGAGGAAGAGGTAGTAGCACCGACGCTTGAGGGCGTCATGCACCTCGCGCGTACGGTTCGAGGTCAGGACCACGATCGGGCGCCGGGCTGCAGCGATGGTCCCGAGCTCCGGGATCGAGACCGTGAAGTCGCTGAGGGTCTCGAGCAGGAAGGCCTCGAACTCGTCGTCGGCCCGGTCGACCTCGTCGATCAGCAGGACCGCGTCCCCCTGCTCGACGGCAGCCAGGATCGGTCGGGTCAGCAGGAAGCGTCGGGCGTAGAGCTCGGCCTCGAGCTCGCCGGCGTCGCGGGCCCCGTCCTGTGCGGCGCGTACGTGGAGGAGCTGGCGGGGGAAGTCCCACTCGTAGAGCGCCTGGCTGGCGTCGATGCCCTCGTAGCACTGCAGCCGGATCAGTGGCACGCCCAGCAGCTCGGAGAGCGAGTGCGCCATGGAGGTCTTGCCGACCCCTGCGGCGCCCTCGAGGAACAGGGGCTTGCCGAGTTTGAGCGCCAGGAAGCAGGCTGTGGCAGCAGCGGGATCGGCGAGGTAGCCCGTCGTCGCCATCGCCGTGGCGAGGCCGGCAGGGTCGGTGACCCCGGGGGGTAGCGCCCCGGCGGAGCCCGCCTCCTGGTCCACGCTCGCTGCGGTCGTCATGGCTGCCTTCTCCGCTCGGATGTGCCCGCTGGGCGCCGGCAGGTCGAAGGGTAGGGCACCTGACGAAAACACTCAAGGGTCCTGACCGTCTGCTAGGCTTGCCTCGGGAGCGAGTCGAGGTCCTGGTGCTTGACAGGCGGGTGCTGCGGTGAGCAGTATCCCCAACTGTCAGGATGCTTAAGTACTTTGTGGATCCGACCGACCCGGGCCAGGTAGAGCGACGACAAGGAGTGCAGCCGTGGTCATGTCCGTCACCCGTCTCTCGATCGAGGATGCCCGCATCCTGCTGGAGGGCGCAGCGAGGAAGAGCGCCGAGATCGGCGTTCCCATGTGCACCGCGATCACTGACGACCAGGGCCTGCTGCTCGCCTTCGAGCGCGAGGACGGTGGGAAGCCGACCAGCGTGTCGATCGCGATCGACAAGGCCTACACCGCAGCTGGGGCACGCAACCCCACGCGCTTCTACCAGGAACGCACGACCCCGGATGGCCCGACCTGGGGCATCCATGTGAGCAACGGCGGCCACTTCAACATCATCCCCGGCGGCCTCCCCATCGTCATCGATGGAGCGGTGGTCGGTGGCATCGGCTGCTCGAGCGGCACCGCGGACCAGGATGAGGTGGTCGCCCAGGGTGCGATCGATCACCTCTTCGAGACCCTCGACGTGAACGGATCCTGACGTGTACCCACGACCCTTCTCCTACGTACGAGCGACGTCGGTCGACCACGCGCTCGCAGCCCTCGCTGAGCACGGCGACGAGGCCCGGATCCTCGCCGGCGGCGCCAGCATCATCCCGCTGATGAAGTACCGCAACGCCTCGCCGGCGGTGCTGGTGGACATCGGTGGGCTCGAGTCCGAACTCCGGTACCTCCGCGACGGCGGCGAGCACGTTCTCGTCGGCGCCATGGCTCGTCACGCCGACGCGCAGGTCGCGGACGCGGCGCCCGGGCAGCCCCTGATCAAGCAGGTCGCCGACGTCATCGCCGACCAGCAGGTCCGCAACATGGGCACCGTCGTCGGCGGCATCTGCGCCGTGGAGCCGACGGGCGACTGGGCGCCGTCACTGATGGCGCTCAAGGGCACCGTCGTGGCACGGTCCACGCAGGGGGAGCGGATCGTCGATGCGACCGAGCTCGTCACGGGTCCCTTCTCGACGAGCCTGCGTCCCGACGAGCTCGTGGTCGAGGCGCGCTTCCCGGTCACCGGTCCCCGACGGGGCGCCGTGCACGAGAAGCTGACCGTCCGGGTCAACGCCGGCGTCGTCAACTGCTCGGCTGCCGTGCAGGTCGCCGAGGATGGCACCCTCGCCGACGTCGGCATCGCCCTCGGCGCGGTGGAACGCCAGCCGGTTCGTGGCAGGGCGGCGGAGGATGTCCTCCTGGGCCAGCTCCCGGAGGGTGCGGTGCTGGACGAGGCGGCCTGGGCGGCCGTCTCTGAGCTCCACCCGGGCACGGATGCCCGCGGAGATGCGGAGTTCCGCAGGGCTGCCGCCGCGGCTCTGCTCAAGCGCGCGGTGCGGGGTGCGTACCGCCAGGCGACCCAGAAGGTGAGCGCATGAGTACCGATACCCAGATCCAGAACGTCGCCGTGAGCCTGACGGTCAACGGTGAGGAGATCACCGGCGAGGTCGAGCCCCGCACGCTGCTCGTGGACTTCATCCGTGACGTCGCGGACCTGACCGGGACGCACGTGGGGTGTGACTCGACGAACTGCGGCGCCTGCACCGTCCACGTCGACGGCGTGTCGGTGAAGTCCTGCACGATGTTCGCGGTGCAGGCCGAGGGTCGTGAGATCCGGACGGTCGAGGGTCTGACCGACGGCGACGGCCTCTGCGATCTGCAGGAGGCCTTCCACGATCACCACGGGCTCCAGTGCGGCTACTGCACCCCCGGGATGCTCATGTCCGCGAGCTACCTGCTCGACCATAACCCGACCCCCACCCGCGACGAGATCAAGAACGGCATGTCCGGGAACCTGTGTCGCTGCACGGGCTACCGGTTCATCGTCGATGCGGTCGAGGCGACCGCAGCCAAGCGCGCCGAGGCGCAGGAGGACGGCCAGTGAGTCACGGGACCAGCACCATCGAACCCTCCCTCCAGGTCAACCTGGAAGGCCGCTTCATCGGACACAGCGTCCCGCGGTTCGAGGACCGCGAACTGCTCCGCGGTGAGGCCAAGTACGTCGGCGACGTCAAGCTGCCCGGGATGCTGCACGCGGTCGTCTACCGCAGCCCTGAGGCGCACGCGCGGATCGTGAAGCTCGACCTCGAGCGTGTCCGCGCCCACCCGGACGTGGTCCTGACGATCGACGGCACGGACCTGCCCAACTACGTCAAGCGCATGGAGCCGTTCCCGTTCCAGAGCCGCAACCCCTTCCGCGGCGGCAACCCGGACATCAAGTTCCACGACCGCTACGGCCTCGCGACGGACAAGGTCCGCTACGTCGGTGAGCCGGTGGCGGTCATCGTCGCCACCAGCAAGTACGCGGCAGAGGACGCCCTCGAGCTGGTCGACGCCGAGTACGAGGTCCTTCCGCCCGTGCTCGATGCCGAGGAGGCAGCGAAGGACGGCGCGGACAAGCTCTACGAGGACTGGGACGACAACATCGCGCTGAAGTTCCGCGTCAGCAACGGCGACATCGAGCAGGCGTTCGCGGACGCGGACGTGGTCATCAAGCAGCGGCTCAAGCACCACCGCTTCAGCGGGACGCCCATCGAGCCGCGCGGCGTCGTGGCGTCCTACGACTCGGGCGAGAACCTCGTCACCATGTGGACCTCGTCCCAGATCCCCCACGTGGTCGCTTCCCTGCTCGAGGACAGCCTCAAGCAGCCCGAGCATGTCAAGGCGCGTGTGATCGCACCCCGGGTCGGTGGCGGCTTCGGGCAGAAGTGGGGCTTCTACCCCGAGGAGCTCGTGATCCCGCTCGCCTCGGTCCTCGCCGGGGCGCCGGTGCGTTGGATCGAGACGCGTCGCGAGCACATGATCGCGACCAACCACGCCCGCGAGCAGGCCCACCACCTCGAGATGGCGCTCGCCTCCGACGGGACGGTGCTCGGGATCCGCGACACGATCTTCGCTGACCTCGGCGACGCCTACCCGGTGGGTGGGTTCGCCGCGATCATCACGAGCACGATGTACGTGCCCGGCTCGTACCGGATCCAGAACTACGACTGCACCCTCAACGGCGTGGTCACCAACAAGACCCCCTTCGGTGCGCACCGCGGCTTCGGCAAGTCCGAGGCAGCGTTCGTCATCGAGCGGATGATGAACATCGCCGCGGCCGAGCTCGGGATGGACCCGGCGGAGCTGCGCCAGAAGAACTTCATCCAGCCCGAGGAGTTCCCGTACCGCTGTGCCACGGGGTCCCGCTACGACAGCGGGAACTACCCGGAGGCACTCCGCCGCACCCTGGAGCTCATCGACTACGACGAGGTCAAGGACAAGGTCGGGACCCCGCTCGAGGACGGTCGACTCCTCGGGGTCGGGATGGCGCTGGCCATCGAGCCGTCCTCCTCGACCCGCATGGGCTCGTACAACTCCGGCTACTACACCGTGACCGTGCGCATGGATCCGGCCGGGCTCGTCACCGTCAGCACCGGCGGCAACGACGAGGGGCAGGGGCACCGCACCTCGATCGCGCAGCTGACCGCGGAGGAGCTGGGCATCGATCCGGCGGCGGTCAGCGTCCGGGAAGGGGACAGCCTCACGACCCCCTACGGCTCCGGGTCCTACTCGAGCCGCTTCTCCGTCGTCGGGACCTCCGGTGTGACCATGGGGGCCCGGGCGCTCGCCGAGAAGATCCGTCGGATCGCCGCGCACCAGCTCGAGGTCTCTCCTGACGACATCGAGCTGGTCGACAGCACGGCGCAGGTCAAGGGCGACCCGTCGACCGCGATCGAGATGCGCCAGCTCGCCCGGACCGCCTACCACCGGATGCACGACCTGCCGGAGGGCGAGGAGCCGGGGCTGGAGCTCACGTACCACTACCGCGATCCCAACATCGAGTTCCAGGCCGACGAGCGCGGCCGGGTGGCGATGTTCTCCGCGTTCCCGTACGCGGCGGACGCCGCCGTGGTCGCGGTCGACCCGGAGACCGGGCACGTCGAGATCCTGCGCTACGCCAGCGTCCACGACTGCGGCAACATGCTGAACCCGAAGATCGTGGAGGGGCAGCACCTCGGTGCGCTGGCGCACGGCATCGGTGGTGCCATGTCGGAGGAGTTCGCCTACACCGCCGAGGGGAAGCCGAAGAACTTCAACTTCCAGAGCTACTTCCTGCCGAGCGCGGTCGAGATCCCCGAGTACGAGCTCGACCACATCGTCAGCCCCAACCCGTTCACGCCTGGCGGGTACAAGGGCGGTGGTGAGACCGGCACGGTGTCGCCGCCCCCCTGTCTCGCCAACGCCGTCGAGAGCGCGCTTCGGCCGCTCGGGCTCGACGTGTACCAGCGGACGCCGCTGACGCCGAGCAACGTCTGGAGCGAGATCCAGCGGGCGACGTCGGCGTCATGACGACGCGGACCCTGGCGGAGCTCCTGGCGGACCGGACCGGTCCCGCCGGGATCTCCGCCGTGGCCGCAGGACGGGATCTGGAGGCGTTCGAGCTCCTGAGCGTCGACCCCGACGGTTGGCCGCATGCAGCCTGGCTCGGACCCGGGGAGATGGTGCTGGCCGGGGAGTCGCTCCGGTTCGCGACCTGGCCAGGATCGTCCACCACCGCCAACCTGCGTCGGACCGGCCGCGGCCTGCTGCAGTTCGTCTCCGACGCCGAGCCGCGTGAGCTCGTCAAGGTCCGACTCCACGTCGTCGAGGCGGGGGTCGTGGAGGTCGCCGGTCGTCGGCTCGCGGCCTTCGAGGCCGGGGTGGACGACCTCCGCATCGACGCCGTGACCTACGCACACGTGACCTCCGGCCTGAGCTACCGGCTCAAGGATCCCGACACGGTCGTCGACCGCTGGCGGCAGCAGGCGGCATCGCTGGAGGCCCTCGAGCTGGGCTCCCCATGATCGCGAGCGGCCTACCAGGCCCGCTCGCCGACCACGCGCTCCCGCGCACCCACGACACCAGGAGAACCTCCCCATGAGCGACCAGCTCGTCCATTTCCGCACCGAGGGCCGTGTGGGCTCGGTCGTCATCGACCGGCCCGAGGCCGGCAACCGGATCAACGTCGCCACGATGCAGGCCTTCATCGACGCGCTGACGCGCGCGAACGACGCCGACATCGATGTCCTGACCATCTCCGCGACCGGCTCGGACTTCAGCCTCGGCCGTGATCAGGAGGAGAAGCCGACCGGTCTGAGCAAGCGCGACAACCTCGCGCTCATCCTCGATGCGAACCGGTTGCTCGGTGGCTTCCAGGGCGTGACGGTCGCCGCGATCAACGGCCGGGCGCTCGGCTTCGGCAGCGGTGTCGCGGCCCAGTGCGACATCACCATCGCCAGCGATCTGGCCCAGCTCGGCTTCACCGAGATCCAGCACGGGTTCGCCCCATCGATCGTGATGACCTACCTGGAGACCTACGTCAACCGCAAGGTGGCGCTGGATCTCCTGATGACCGGCCGCATCATCAACGCCGCCGAGGCGCAGTCGATGGGGCTCGTCACCCGGGTCGTGCCGGACGAGCAGTTAGCTGCGAGCGTGCAGCAGACGGTGGAGAGCCTCACCGACAAGCCGGCGCACGCACTGCGTCAGTGCAAGTTCTTCCTCCGCGAGATCGCCACGGTCCCCGAGGCTGACCGTGGGCCGCACGCGCTGGACGCGCTGGCACCCCTCACCTGAGGAAGCGACCGGCGCCGGTAGCGCACCCGGATCAGACCTGTGGGAGACCGCACATGAGCGAGCACGGCTACAGCGATCTGCAGCAGCACATCGAGAACCTCCGGCAGCGCGACCTGCTGTGGGAGATCGACGATGAGGTCGACAAGGACGCGGAGATGCACCCCCTCGTCCGCTGGCAGTACCGCGGCGGGGTGCCGGAGTCGCAGCGGCGCGCGTTCCTGTTCACCAAGCCCGTTGACGGCACCGGCCGGCGCTACGACCACGGGGTGCTGATCGCCGGCCTCGCCGGCACGCCGGAGATCTACGCGGCGGGACTCGGTTGCGAGGTCGAGGAGATCGGCGATCGGTGGAAGCAGGCGTACGCCGAGCCGGTACCGCCGGTGGTCGTCGACGACGGCCCGGTCCACGATGTGGTGCTCGGACCGGAGGACTTCGCGCAGGAAGGCGGCGGCTTCGGGTCCATCCCGATCCCGATCTCCACGCCCGGCTTCGACAACGCCCCGTACCTGACCAGCGCACACGCGATCACGAAGGACCCCGAGACCGGGATCCGCAACGTGGGCCACTACCGCGGGCAGATCAAGGGTCCCACCACCTGCGGCATGTTCTTCACCGCGGCCTTCAAGCACGGCTACGTGCACTGGCAGAAGGCGCGCGAACGCGGCGAGGACCTCGAGGTCGCCTTCGTGATCGGCGCCCCCCCGGTCGTGTCGTACGCCGCCGTGCAGCAGGTCCCGGAAGGCGTGGACGAGTACGACATCGCGGGAGGGCTCGCCCAGGAGCCCATCCACCTCGTCAAGTGCAAGACCGTGGACCTCGAGGTGCCAGCGGATGCGGAGATCGTGCTCGAGGGCTACGTCAGCAAGGAGTACCTCGAGCCTGAGGGCCCGTTCGGCGAGTCGCACGGCTACGTCCAGACCCGCACGATGAGCCCGGTGTTCCACCTCACCGCGATCACCCACCGTCGCGACTACGTGTGGACCTCGTTCATCAGCCAGGTCACACCGTCCGAGTCGAGCGTGATCAAGAAGGTCGGCTTCGAGCCGATGATGCTGCGCCACCTGCGGGACACCCTCGGGATCGCCGGGGTCAAGCGCGTGGTGATGCACGAACCGCTCACCAACCTCCGCAAGGTGGTGTTCGTGCAGTTCGGCTACCGCGCGAAGCAGACCGAGGTCTGGCGTGCCATGAAGGGCGTGGCGTCCCACAGCGCGGAGGTGGGCAAGATCGTCATCGCGGTCGACGAGGACATCGATCCCGACAACCTCGATGCGGTCTGGTGGGCGATCGCCTACCGATCCCGGCCCCACCTCGACGTCCAGACCCTGCGCGGCCAGTCGAAGGGGCATGGTCCGCCGTTCACCGATGACCCGGCGCTGCTCGAGGACGCGAACCTGTTCATCAACGCGACGCTCAAGTTCGACCTGCCGCCGGTGTCCCTGCCGACGAAGGAGTACATGGAGCGGGCCAAGGCAAGGTGGGAGGAGGTCGCGAGCACCTACGGGCTCCCGAACCTGCAACCCGAGGCGCCCTGGCATGGCTACGTCATCACCGAGAGCGAGTGGGACGAGGAACTTGAGGAGGAGGCACGACTCGCGGTCGAGGGTCGCTGCTACGAGACGGGGACCAAGGCGGCAGGCCGGCGAACGATGATGGAGCAGGGCTGATGGCAGAGCACGGGTACAACGACCTGCGGCAGCACATCGACACCCTCCGGGAGCGTGGGCTGCTGTGGGAGATCCACGACCCCATCGACAAGGATGCGGAGATGCATCCGTTCGTGCGGTGGCAGTACCGCGGGGGGATCGCGGAGGAGGACCGTCGCGCGTTCCTGTTCACCAACCCGACGGACGCCGCGGGCCGGGACTACGGCCACGGGGTCCTGATCGCTGGGCTGGCAGGCTCGCCGCAGGTCTACGCGGCCGGTCTGGAGTGCGAGGTCGACGAGGTCGCCGCACGTTGGGAGCAGGCCTACGCGAACCCCATCTCGCCCGTCATCGTCGACGATGGTCCGGTGCACGAGGTCGTCCTCGGTCCTGAGGACTTCGCGATCGAAGGCGGCGGGTTGGGTGCGATCCCCATGCCGATCTCGACGCCCGGGTTCGACAACGCGCCCTACCTGACCAGCGCCCACGCGGTGACCAAGGACCCGGAGACCGGCGCGCGCAACGTCGGGCACTACCGCGGGCAGCTGAAGGGTCCCGATCGGGTCGCGGTGTTCTTCTCCGCGGCCTACAAGCACGGGATGATGCACTGGGAGTCGGCGCGCAAGCGCGGCGAGGACCTCGAGGTCGCCTTCGTGATCGGGGCGCCACCGGTGGTGTCCTATGCCGCCGTTCAGAAGGTCCCGTACGGCGTCGACGAGTACGACGTCGCGGGTGGGCTCGCGCAGGAGCCGATCCAGCTCGTGAAGTGCAAGACGGTCGACCTCGAGGTCCCCGCCGACGCGGAGATCGTCATCGAGGGTCGCGTCTCCACGGCGTTCCTGGAGCAGGAGGGCCCGTTCGGAGAGTCCCACGGGTACGTCCACCCGCGCTCGATGAGCCCCTTGGTGGAGGTCACCGCGATCACCCACCGGCGTGACTACATCTGGACCTCGTTCATCAGCCAGGTCACGCCGTCCGAGTCGAGCGTGATCAAGAAGGTCGGGTGGGAGCCCATGCTCACCGACTTCCTGCGCAACACCCTCGGCATCGCCGGCGTGAAGCGGGTGGTGATGCACGAGCCGCTCACCAACCTGCGCAAGGTCCTGTTCATCCAGTTCGAGCGCGGCACGAAGCAGACCGAGGTCTGGCGCGCGCTCAAGGGCCTGGCCTCCTACCGCGCGGAGCTCGGCAAGATCGTCGTCGCGGTCGATGACGACATCGAGCCCGACAACCTCGATGCCATCTGGTGGGCTATCGCCTACCGGTGCCGGCCGCACCTCGACGTGCAGACGCTCACCGGGCAGTACCGCGGTCATGGCCCCCCGTTCCTCGACAACCCGTACGAGTGGGAGGACTCCAACCTCCTGATCAACGCGACCCTGACCTTCGACCTCCCACCGGTCTCCCTGCCGACCCGGGAGATCATGGAGCGTGCGCAGGGTCTGTGGGAGCGGCTCGCGGACAAGTACGCGTTCCCGGAGTTGACGCCTGAAGCCCCGTGGCACGGGTACGTCATCACCGACAGCGAGTGGACCGAGGAGTTCGCCACCGAGGCCCGGCTCGCGGTACAGGGACGGCATTACGAGACCGGAAGCAAGCTGGCCGAGCGCCGCGAGGAGCCTGCATGAGCGACGAGG
>LFIK01004715.1_pt1 | contig 11009 bp, 7 predicted proteins | sample 643401 | NCBI WGS metagenome assembly LFIK01 (sample SAMN03777447, study PRJNA286221) | soda lake metagenome | biome: soda lake; feature: Kulunda steppe; material: water; isolation source: sample T5-Br brine of Lake Tanatar-5 | place: Russia: Kulunda steppe | collected 2010-07
CGGCCAGCTCAGTCCCCGGTCGCCGCCGTGGTCCGAAGCGCGGAGACGAAGGCCTCCTGGGGCACGTCCACCGAGCCCACGGACTTCATCTTCTTCTTGCCTTCCTTCTGCTTCTCGAGCAGCTTGCGCTTGCGGGAGACGTCCCCGCCGTAGCACTTGGCCAGCACGTCCTTGCGCTTGGCCTTGATGGTCTCGCGGGCGATGATCTTGGAGCCGATCGCCGCCTGCACGGGCACGTCGAACAGCTGCCGGGGGATCAGCTCCTTGAGCTTCTCGGTCATCGCCTTGCCGAAGGCGTAGGCCTCGTCGCGGTGGACGATGGAGCTGAAGGCGTCCACGGGCTCGCCGTTGAGCAGCAGGTCCACCCGGACGAGATCCGCTTCGAGGTACTCCCCGACCTCGTAGTCCAGGGAGGCGTACCCGCGGGTGCGGGACTTCAACTGGTCGAAGAAGTCGGTGATGATGCCGCCGAGCGGCAGGGCGTAGCGCAGCTCGACCCGCTCCTCGGTGAGGTAGTCCATCGCCACCATCCGCCCGCGCCGTCCCTCGCACAGCTGCATGACGGGCCCCACGTACTCCGTCGGGGTCAGGATCATCGCGCTCACCGTCGGCTCGTGGATCGCGAAGATGCGGTTGGGTTCCGGCAGGTCCTGGGGGTTGGCGACCTCGATGACCTTCGGCTCGCCCGTCTCCTCGTCGGTCACACCCTCCAGGGTCACCCGGTACCGCACGCTCGGGGCGGTGGTGACCAGGGGGATGTCGAACTCCCGGTCGAGCCGCTCGGTGACGATCTCGAGGTGGAGCAGGCCCAGGAACCCGCAGCGGAACCCGAAGCCCAGCGCCGCGGAGGTCTCCGGCTCGTAGCTGAAGGACGCGTCGTTGAGGCGCAGCTTGTCGAGCGCATCACGCAGCTGCGGGAAGTCGTCGCTGTCCACGGGGTACAGCCCGGAGAACACCATCGGCAGGGGCTCCCGGTAGCCGGGCAGCGGCGGCACGGTGCGGGCACCGCGACCGGCCAGGGTGATGGTGTCACCCACCTTGGCCTGGCTGACCTCCTTGATCGCCGCCGACAGCACCCCCACCTCGCCGACGCCGAGCGCCTCGATCGGGGTCTCCTCCGGCGCGTGCACCCCCAGGTCGTCGATCTCGCCCTCGAAACCCGTGGCCAGCAGGCGGATCCGGTCCCCCGGCTGCAGCTCCCCGTCCACCACCCGGAAGTAGACCAGCGTCCCGCGGTAGGTGTCGTAGATCGAGTCGAAGATCAACGCCCGTGTCGGCCCCTCCGCATCGCCGGCCGGCGGGGGGACCCGGTCGACGATGGCGTCCATCACCGCGTCGACCCCCTCGCCGGTCTTGGCGGAGATCCGCAGCACGTCCTCGGGGGCACCACCGATGATGGCCGCGATCTCCGCGGCGATCTCATCGGGACGGGCCGCCGGCAGGTCGATCTTGTTCAGGACCGGGATGATCTCCAGGTCGGCCTCGAGCGCCAGGTAGAGGTTGGCGATCGTCTGGGCCTCCATCCCTTGGGCGGCGTCGACCAGCAACACCGCCCCTTCGCAGGCGTTCAGCGCCCGTGACACCTCGTAGGAGAAGTCGACGTGGCCCGGGGTGTCGATCAGGTTGAGCAGGTACTCGTCCGCCGCGTCACCCAGCGGCTTGTAGGGCAGCCGCGCGGTCTGGGCCTTGATCGTGATGCCCCGCTCACGCTCGATGTCCATCTTGTCGAGGTACTGGGAGCGCATGGTGCGCTCGTCCACCAGCTCGGTCAGCTGCAGCATCCGGTCAGCCAGGGTGGACTTCCCGTGGTCGACGTGGGCCACGATGCAGAAGTTGCGGATGCGCTCGGTGCGGTAGGTCACGGCGGGGGGAGGCCTTGGGTCGGAGACCATCGAGGTCGTCGGCGGGAGGCGAAGGGCACGCCTTGGAGTGGGGCGTGGAGGCCGTTCGGTCCGGTCAGCGTACCGAGCCGGGGTCAGCCGGCCCCGGGACGCCGGCGGGTGGCCGGCGGTGGTGCGACGGGCCCGGCGACTACGGTGGAGGCGACGCCGAGGTGGGAGGGGCCGTGCGCGGGTTGGTGTTCGCGGGGCCCGGTGAGGTGCAGCTGGTCGACGGTCTGCCCGAGCCACGTATCGAAGCGCCCGGTGACGCCCTGATCGCCGTGGAGGCGGCGGGGCTGTGCGGGTCCGACCTGCACCCCTACCTCGGTGCGGAGCCCGCGGGTGTGGGCGTGGTCCCAGGGCATGAGGCCGTCGGGCGGGTCCTGGCCGTGGGCGACGAGGTGGTGCACCACCGGCCCGGTGACCGGGTGCTCGTGCCCTTCTCCACCAGCTGCGGGGCGTGTGCGCCGTGCCGGCGGGGCGTGACCGCCCGCTGCAGCGTGGGCCAGCTGTTCGGGTGGGGCCCACCCGACGCTCCCGCCACGGGCCTGGACGGCGCACAGGCCGAGCGGCTGCGGGTACCGCTGGCCGACACCACCCTGGTCGCGGTCCCCGACGACCTCGACACCGCCACCGCCGTGCTGTGCACCGACAACCTGCCCACCGCCTGGGAGGCGGTCGCCCGCACGGGCCTGGCACCGGGGGAGGCGGTGCTGGTCGTCGGGCTCGGCGCCGTAGGCCTGTGCGCGATCGCCGCGGCCCGGGCCCAGGGCGCTGACCCGGTGCTGGCCATCGACCCCGTGGCCGACCGACGGGCACGGGCGCTCGAGGTCGGTGCCGATGCGGCGCTGTCCCCGGAGGCGGCCGCCGACGTCGAACCGGTCACCGCGGTCATCGAGGCGGCGGGTACGACCGCCGCCCAGGCGCTGGCCATCCGCCGCACCGCCCCGGGTGGACGGTGCTCGGTGATCGCGGTCCAGACCGCCGCACGGTTCGCCTGCACCCCCGTGGAGGCCTACGACCGGAACCTGACCCTGATCTTCGGCCGTGCGAGCGTGCGCACCACCCTGCCGAGCGTGCTGGCGGCGCTGGCGGACGGTCACCTCACGGCACCGACCGCGTGGTGCGTCACCCATCCGGACACCCCGCTGGTGGACGGTCCCGATGCCTACCGCCGGTTCGCCGCCCGCGAGCCGGGCGTGGTCAAGCTGCTGCTGCGGCCCTGACCGCGTGGCCCCGGCCACGCTGCCCGGTCGCGTGCCCCCGGCCGCGCGGCGCTCAGACCGCCGCGACCACCGGACGCTCGAGCACCACCGTGAGCTCCGTGACGTCATCGACCGCCACGACCGTGTCGAGGTCCGCGGTGGGCTCACCACCATCGACCCGGATCCGGAGCACCCCGGCTGCCACGGCCTCCTCGACGGCCTGGACGCACCGCTCCACGTCCAGGGGTCGGGCCTCGGGCAGCTGACTGCCCGCCCGGTAGCGGACCGCGTCCAGGGGCTGCACCAGGCCCGTGAACAGCCGCGCCGGCGCCCGGTTGTGCGCGGTGACCTCAGCGCGGACCCGGTGGGTGAGGATCTCCCCCAGACGCACCGAGCCCGTGAGATCGTCCACCTCGGCGCGGGACAGCTCGTGTCCTGCCCGGCTCACGTCACGGATCAACACCCTGGCTCCTCACCTGCCGCCCGCTCGCGCCTGTTGCCGGCCGCCCTGGCGAGGCGGTACCGTACCGGCAAGCCGTACGCACGCGGCGCTGTTCGCTGCGTCGTCCTACGCGCGTCGCGCCACGTTGGTGGCCCTGCACCGCGTACCCCGGACCCCTCCCCCGCGACGCGCTCACCGCGCGCTCACTCATGAGGATCGAAGCTCGCATGGCCAACATCGCCTCCCAGATCAAGCGCAACCGGCAGAACGAGACGCGTCGCGCCCGCAACCGTCAGGTCCGCTCGAAGCTGAAGACCGACGTCCGCGCCTTCCGCACCGCCGCTGCCAGCGGCGACAAGGCCGCGGCCACCGACGCCTACCGCGTCGCGGCACGCGCCCTCGACAAGGCGGCGAGCAAGGGCATCGTGCACCGCAACACCGCCGCCAACCGCAAGTCCGGGATGGCGAAGCAGCTCGCCGAGCTCTGAGGGAGCTCCCTGCGCGCCGGCGGCCTCGTACACCTGCGGCCCCGGCCCGCTCAGCTGACGCCGACGGCGCCCCTCGGGGCGCCGTCGTCCTGTCCTGGGACCGTCCACGCACCGCGGACGCGCCGCGGCCCCGCGCGCTGACCCGCGCGTGGATGTTCGCCCGCGGCCGCCGGTCGACCTAGGGTCATCAGCTCCCGACTCAACGACGAGGCGTGGCCCGTGAACGACAACGACCCTGCCGTCGCACGCATCCTCGCTGCCCTGGCGGGTCAGGATCATCCCCGCGCCGCGCTCCTGCGCGACCTCGGTGAGGCCGCCCTGCGGCGCGCGCCGGATCACCTGCTCGCCGAGCCGGTGGAGGACGTCGTCGCGCGGCTGACCGCGCTGTTCGACCGGCTGGATGCGGCCCATCATGACCGGTTGCGCATCGCGTTGTGGCGTGACCCCGACACGCCCAACCGGGGGCTCGTCGAGGTGATGTGGCGGGACCGTCCCTTCCTGCTCTCCACCGTCAGCGCCCACCTGCAGGCCGCCGGCGTCACGATCCGTGGCACCTTCCACCCCATCGTCGGTGTCGAGCGCGACCCGGACGGGCGCCTGACCGCGATCCGCCCGGCACGCACCGCGGCCTCACGGGTGTCGGTGATCCAGCTCGAGGTCGGCGACCTGCCTGCACGGGTGGCCGGGACGACCGGGTCCGACGGCGCACCCGACCCGCTGCTGGCACCGCTGCGTGCGGCGCTGGAGGACGTGGCGGTGGTCACCGACGACCACGCGCAGATGCGCGCGGCGGTCGAGGCGTCAGCCGCGGCGCTGGCGACGGGGGACGCGCGGGACAGCGAGGTGTCCGCGTGGCTGTCCTGGCTGCTCGACGACAACGTGCTGCTGCTCGGGACACAGACCATCGCGAGCCCCAGGGCGACCACGGCAGAGGACCGTGCACTCGGCCTGCTCCGCGACCAGGCCCGCCGCAACCGCCTGCTGGCGCGCCTCCACGCCGCCACCCGCTGTGACGACCTGCCCCGACTGAAGATCTCGCGGACCCGTGAGCGCTCCTCGATCCAGCGTCAGGTCCCCATGGAGGTGTTCGACGTCGACCTGCCTGACGGCAGCGCGCTGCGGGTGCTGGCGCTGCTCACCCGCAAGGGCATCGCGGAGCCGGTGCGGACCACGCCGGTGTTGCGCCGTCGTGTCCGGCGCACCCTGGAGCTCGACGACGTCGTGGACGGCTCCCACGACGCCATCACGATCACCACCCTGGCGCACGCGCTGCCCAAGGACGAGCTGCTGCGGGCGACGCAGGACCGCACCCGGGAAATGCTGCTCGGGCTGCTGCAGGCCGAGCAGCACCGGCAGGTGACCGCCTACGTCAACCCCCACCGGCCCAGCGGCACGGTGTCGGTGGTGCTCGCCCTCCCCCGGGACCGGTGGCGTCCGGATCTGGCCGCACGACTGCGCACCGCCCTGCTCGAACGTTTCGACGCCACACGCGCGGAGGTGGACACCGCCACCGATCTGCAGCGCGATGCCGTGGTGCGCTTCCTCCTCGATCTGCGGGCCCCCGACGATCCGGAGACCTTCAGCCAGCGCCTGCCCGCCGCCTCCGAGGGCCTGAGCACGGACCTCACGGCCCTGGTGCGCCCCTGGGAGGACTCCCTGCTGCAGCAGCTCGGCCAGCACACCGACAGCACCACGCGGGTCACCCTCGCGCGACGCATCGTGGCCCGCCTGCCGCTGAGCTACCGGGACAGCGCCGACCCCGAGGAGGCGGTCGTCGACGTCCTGCTGCTCGCGCGCGCCATCGAGGCGGACACCGGGCTGCTGGTGACCCTACGCCCCGCCAGCCCGGGCAGCTCCGCCCCGGTACGCCTGCTCGCCGCCAAGAGCGGCGACACCCTGGAGCTGTCGGCCTTCCTGCCCATCCTCGAGAGCCTCGGGCTGACGATCGTGGACGAGGTGCCCCACGAACTGCAGGGCGCCGAGGGTCCCGACGCCACCCTCCACGACTTCGGGGTGCGCTCCGACACCCTCGATCCCGTCGCCGACGGGGCGAGGATCGCCGACGCGATCCTGGCGGCCTGGCGCGGCCACCTCGAGGTGGACCCCCTCAACGAACTGGTCGTGGTCGCCGGGCTCGACTGGCACGACATCTCGATCCTGCGCGCCTTCCGGCGGCTGCGGCGGCAGCTCGGCACCGCTTACACCCCGTCCTACGTCGACACCATCCTGACCTCCCACCCCGACACGGTGCGCGCGCTGGTCGAGCACATCCACGCCCGGTTCGATCCCGACCGTGCGCCCGACGCCGCGGCCGAGTCGGCGACCCGCGCGACGGTGCTCGAGCACCTCGACCGCCTGCAACGGCTCGATCACGACCGCATCCTGCGCCGGCTGCTCGAGCTGGTGGACGCCACGCTCAGGACCAACGCCTTCCGGCCCGACGCCCGCGCCGACGACTCCGGTGAGCCCTACATCGCCCTGAAGTTCGACCCCGCGCGGATCAGCGACGCACCGGAACCGCGCCCCTACCGGGAGATCTTCGTGCACTCGCCCCGCGTCGAGGGGGTGCACCTGCGCAGCGGCGAGGTGTCGCGTGGCGGCCTGCGCTGGTCGGACCGGCGCGACGACGTCCGCAGCGAGGTGCTCGACCTCGTCAAGGCCCAGGTGCTGAAGAACGCGGTCATCGTGCCCTCCGGCGCCAAGGGCGGCTTCGTCCTGACCCGGGAGCCCGAGGACCCCACCGCCGCTGCTGCGGAGGCACGCCGCCAGTACGTGACCTTCATCCGCGGGCTGCTGGACGTGACCGACGACCTCGACGGCGACCGGGTGGTGCCGCCGCCGGGTGTGGTCCGCCACGACGGCGACGACCCCTACCTCGTGGTCGCTGCCGACCGGGGGACCGCCACCTTCTCCGACACCGCCAACGCCGTCGCCGCACGGACCGGGTTCTGGCTGGACGACGCCTTCGCCTCCGGCGGCCGGCACGGCTACGACCACAAGCGCTACGGCGTCACCGCCAAGGGCGCCTGGGTCGCGGTCACCAACCACTTCCGTGAGCTCGGGATCGACGTCGCCTCCGAGCCGGTGACCGTGGCCGGGATCGGCGACATGTCCGGTGACGTGTTCGGCAACGGGCTGCTGCGCTCACGCAGCGTGCGGCTGGTCGCCGCCTTCGACCACCGCCACGTGTTCCTGGACCCCGACCCCGACCCGGCAGCCAGTTACGCCGAGCGCGAGCGGCTCTTCTCGCTCCCGGGATGCTCCTGGGAGGACTACGACCGCGCGAGCCTCTCCCCCGGTGCGATGATCGTGCCGCGCAGCGCCAAGCGCGTGGAGCTGACGGAGGAGGTCCGGCGCCTGCTCCGCGTGGAGCAGGCCGAGCTGACACCGCCGGAGCTGATCCGGGCGGTGCTGCGCGCCCCCGTGGATCTGCTCTTCGCTGGCGGTATCGGGACCTACATCCGTGCCAGCACGGAGCCGGACGGCGACCTCGGCGACCGGGCCAACGCGGACGTGCGTGTGGAGGCGGGTGCGGTACGCGCCCGGGTGATCGGCGAGGGGGCGAACCTGGCCCTGACCCAGCGCGCCCGCATCGAGCTCGCCCGTCGGGGCACCCTGCTGAACCAGGACGCCATCGACAACGCGGCCGGCGTCGCGACCTCCGACCAGGAGGTCAACCTGAAGATCCTGCTGCGCGCCGCCGAGGAGGCCGGCCACCTCGACCGCGACCAGCGCAACGCGCTGCTCGAGGAGCTCGCCGGGGAGGTGGTGGAGCGCGCGCTGCGGGTGGTGGACGACAGCACCCGGGCGCTGTCCCGCGAGGTGGAGCGCAGCCCCCGCAGCCTGGAGGCCTACGACGTCCTGCTGCGGCGGCTCGAGACCGACGCCGACCTCGACCGTGACGCGGAGGCGCTGCCCTCCAGCGAGGAGCTGTCGACCCGGGCGAGCTCGGGGGCGGGGTTGAGCCGCCCGGAGCTCGCCAGCCTGATGGCGTGGTCCAAGCGGGAGCTGAAGGAGCAACTGCTGGCTTCTGAGCTGCCGGACCACGCGCTGTGCCACCCCGCGCTGGGGCGCTCGCTGCCCCCCACGGCCGTGACACGCTTCGCGGACCTGCTCGAGGGACACCGCCTGCGCCGGGAGCTGATCACCACGGTGGTCACCAACGAGCTGGTCGACCGGCTCGGGGTGACGGCGGTATCCCGGTTGGCCGGTGAAGCGGGGGTGGATCTCACCACCTCGGCGGGGACGCTGCTGGCGGCGATCCACATCGCCGACGCGCGGCGGTGGTGGGCGCGGCTGGACGAGCTGACCACCGACCATGACCCGGCCCGGCTGCGCGAGCTGGAGCTGCCGCTGGAGGAGCTGGTCCTGACTCTGGCCCGGGTGCTGCTGACCGACCCCACCGCACCCGACCCCCTGGAGGCCGCCGACGAGCAGCGCGCCACCGCCGCGCGCCTGCTGGCGGGGCTGGAGGGCCTGGGCACCACCGCCCAGCGCAACGCGCGGGCCGCCCATGTGCGGTGGCTGCTCGACGATCTGGTCGAGCCGGATCTCGCGCACCTGCTGGCTGGCGCCCGCGACCTCACGCTGGTCCCCGACGTCGTGGCGGTCCGGGCGCTGCTGCCCGCCGACCCGGGGGAAGGGCCCATCGCCGACGCGCTGCTCAGGCTGTCGGAGCGCCTCGGTATCGACCGGATGGAGGAGTCGCTGCGGCGGGTGGAGGCCAGCAGCGGGTGGGCCCGGCGGGAGCGGCTGGGCCTGGCCATGGACCTGCGCCGGGCCCGACGAAGCGCCGCGGTGGCGACGCTCAGGCGCCTCGCAGCGCCGCCCGATGCCCAGCCCGATCCCCAGCCCGATCCCCAGCCCGACCCACGGCCCGACCCACGGCCCGACCGAAGCGACGGCGCCGCCGCGGCCATCCAGGTCGAGGGCGAACGCGTCGTCGAGGTGGTGGAGGCGTTCCTGGCCGAGCGGCGCACCCACCTGGAGCGGGCACGGGCCACCGTCGCGGCGGCGGACGGCGTCGCCACCGGCAGCCTGGACGCCCTCGGGGTCGCGGCCCGCGCCGTGCGCGAGACGATCGAACGGCGTCCGCAGCTCAGCCCGGACGCGACGCCAGGGGGTTGAAGGGCGCGCCGACCTCGCGGGGAGTGGCGAGCTCCAGCACCGCCACCTCGAGCAGCAGGGCGTCGGGCAGCTCCGCGCCCTTGAGCTGCAGATCCAGGGTCGCGAGACGGTCGTGGGCCCAGGCGAGCTCCCCGGGACCGAAGGCGCGGGCCTGGGCCTTGGCGTCGTCGCCGCGCTTCCCGCGCAGCTTGAGCTCACCGGGGGAGGTCCCCGAACGCAGTTGCAGCAACTGCCGGATCCGGTAGTTGAGCGCCCCAGCGATGGCCAGGGGCGCCTCGCCAGCCCCGAGCGCGCCGCTGAGCGCGACCAGGGCCGCCCGGGGGTCGCGGGCGGCGATGGCATCGGCCACCACGAACCCCGAGGCGCGGCCGTGACCGCGCAGCACGGACTCGACGTGCTCGCCGGTGATGACCGGTACCTCGGCGTGGGTGGCACACACGGAGCCGACCTGGGAGGCGATCGTCGCCGGCTCCGTCCCGGCGTGGAGCCGCACCGCAGCGATGGCGGTCGCATCCGCCTTGCGGCCGAGCCGGCGGAACTCCTCACCGACGATGCGCTCCCACCCGCGGTCGTCCCACTCGGCGGGCTGCTTGACGTCCACCCGCTCCCCGGCGGCCTTGGCCTGCCGGGCGATGCGCTGGATCTTGGCCGTCCCACGGGCCACCAGCACGAGGTGGGCGTCCTCGGAGGGGGCGTCGAGGTAGCGCTCGAGCTCCGCCTTCAGCGGGTCGGTCACCCCTTCCACCCCCCGCAGCACCACGCAGGTGCGCCCACCGAACAGCGAGGTGGTCCGCAGCTCGGGCAGCTGCTCGAGCTCGCCGACATCGAAGCGGTCCACCGCGAGCTCGGGGTCCTCCCGCTCGAGCAACGCCACACGCCGGTCGGCCTCCCGCGCCAGCAGGAGGTCGTCGTCACCGGCGATGAGCAGCACGGACATACAGCCAGCCTACTGCCGGGGCGTGACCGGTCCGCGGGGAGCGCGGCCCCGCCCGCCGAGCACGGTCCCTGGCGACCTCAGCCGCCGGGGGTGTACCCACCGGGTGGTGGCGGGGCGCCCGGTCCGGGAGGCCGTGGCCCGCCCTGCGGTGCGCCCGTCTGCGGGCCCTGGGGGGCCTGCGGCCCGGGCTGCGGCCCGGGCTGGGGGCCAGAAGGTCCGGCTGCGAACCCGCCACCGGGGCCCGACGGTGCGCCGCCCGGTCCGGCGGGCCGCGCTTCGAGCTGCGCTGCCATGCGCTGCAGCGCCGAGTGGATCCTGAACAGCACGATCAACAGCTCCGCGTACACCCGGATCAGGATCGGTGCGATGATCAGGACGGCCAGCCCGAGCAGCACGCTCTCGGTGACCATCGTGATCACCCCTCCCACCACCGCGGCCAGCACACCCAGCCAGAACAGCAGCTGGATCAGCAGCGGGGTGACCATCCGGCGGAACCGCAGGAAGTCGCCCATCCTCGTCATCTCCCTCGTCGTCACCCTGCACGAGCAGGGTCGTCGCTGTCGCAGGCGGACCCGAGGGTGCTCCCACGGGCACCTCGGGGGCGCGAACCGTAGGCGGTGGTGCGCCGAGCCGCCGTGGCACGACACCTACCTCGCCGTCAGGCGTCGGCACGACGACCCGAACCGTCCCTTCGAGGTCCGTGCGCCGCACCTCGGCCCCGAGCGCGGCGAGGGCGTCGAGGATCGCCTCGTGGGGATGCCCATGCCGGTTCTGGGCGCCTGCGCTGATCATCGCCACACGCGGTGCGACCTGCGCGAGGAAGGCCGGGTCCGTGGTGGCCGAGCCGTGATGCGGAACGGCCAGTACCTCCGCCTGCAACCGGTCGCCGACGGTGGCCAGCAGGTCGGCCTGCGCCTCGGCCTCGATGTC
>LFIK01004716.1_pt1 | contig 11009 bp, 18 predicted proteins | sample 643401 | NCBI WGS metagenome assembly LFIK01 (sample SAMN03777447, study PRJNA286221) | soda lake metagenome | biome: soda lake; feature: Kulunda steppe; material: water; isolation source: sample T5-Br brine of Lake Tanatar-5 | place: Russia: Kulunda steppe | collected 2010-07
CGCACGCACGCACGCACGCACGCACGCACGCACGCATGCACGCACGCACGCACGCACGCACGCATGCACACACACACACACACACACACACACATGCACGCGCACACATGCAAAGCAAGCATGGACGCAAGCTTGCGCCTGCTCACCAGGTACGCGCGGATGGATGAGCGCTTAGATGCCATGGAGCGGCAGCTGCTGGAGAGCGTCCGCGAGATCCGCACGGGCACCCGCTCCATCACAGGCGGGCACATAAGAGCATCCAGTCAAGCTATTTGCTCACAGCATGTCGCAACCGTTGAGCTTGCCCTTTGAGCTTCGAGCATGGCAACCTTACCCCTGGAGCTTGCTGCATCTCTTCCCACGGTGCTCAAGCTGCCGTGCGCTATGCTCCCTCAGCCGTCATCCCTGCAAATGCTGCGTCACTGAGCGCACCCTCGGCTGCACACTGCTCACTCCTACCCTACCACCGCTTCCGCCACCTCAGGTGCCGGAGGGGGCCTGGGGGCTGCAGCCTCCACGCTCCGCACAGCCTCCACCACTGCAGCGGCTGTGCAGCCCGGCGGCATGGGTGGTGGGGCGCAGGCACAGCCAGGCACTGTTGCTGCCAGGAGCGGAGGTGCGGAGGGCGGGGGCCCAGAGGCTGTGGGAGGGGCTGGGGCGGTGAAGGGGGCAGCAGAGGGCCATTCGCTGCCTGAGGCAGAGGCGGAGGAGGGGGGTGGTGCGAGGGGGGGTGAGGATGCGCAGGAGGAGCAGCAGCAGGAGCAGCAGCCGCAGCAGTTGCAGCAGCAGCAGGAGCAGCAGCCGCAGCAGTTGCAGCAGCCGCCACAGCAGCAGGAGCAGCAGGCACAGCAGCAGGAGCGGCAGCTGCAGCAGCAGCAACAGCAGCAGCAGCAGGAGCGGCAGCAGCAGCCAGACCAAGAGGCACAGGCACAGCCGCAGCAGCCGCTGGCGCCCCCCGCTGCCTCAGCAGCTGCAGCTGCGGCCGTGGCCAGCAAGCCAAGCAAGCTCGTGGAGCGGCCGGCTGGCAGCACAGGGGGGAGGGACCACGCTCTGCTGAGCAGGCAGTCACTCTACGACTTCAACAAACTTCAGGTGGAGGGGGAGAGGCGCAGCTCTCAGAGCAGGGGCGGCAGATGCCGGTACTGGCACCGGTGCCAGTGGGTATTGCAGGACGCGCTTCTTTGCTGAAATTAAGCTGAGCTAATGCACCCTGCCACCACACGCGTGTGTTTTGATCGCACTGGCTGCACCCACACTGGCTGCAGAGCACCATCACAGAGCTGATCAACAGTGGGTACGTGGAGAGTGTCAAACAGCTCCGTGAGACGCTGCTCGTCCAGGAGTGGGTGAGTCATGTGGGAAAATGCAAGCACAGGCAGGCAAGGGAGTCCCACCTGGCCCCTTGCTTGCTTGAGGCTCGGTCGCCTTGTCAAAGCAAACATGCTTGAATTACCTTTGCCTGACCCTACACCCACCTCTCGCTCCCCCGTACTTTTGAGTAGGACATGAACAATCGCCACCTGGCCAAGCGCCGGTGAGTGTGCTGCTGCTGATGCCTGCATGTGGCTGCGCCTTGCCACTTTATGCATCATGCCCCCATCAGACATCTCTCTTCGAAGAGAGTGAGGAATTCCTCACGCCTCATACACGCTCCGCCTGCACACCCCAAACCTCAACAGGGCGGTTGCCCAATTTGAGCGCTTCATTTCCGAGCATGGCCTGATGGAGGAGGTAGGGCGCATGCGCGCGCAGGGGTGGCTTTGCGCGGGCATGGCGCGCGTGCTCTCACCAATGGCTTGGCAGGTCCTGTCTGCAGGCACTGCAGTGAAGCTCTGCCTTCTGCTGCGCGCAGGCCAGCAACCGGCAGCCGCGCCACAGCGAGTCGCACCTTGCTTTCCTGTCAGCATCATCGCTAAGCACGCAGCAGGAGCCCATTATTACATTACGTCACAGCAAATATTCCACACACCTCCACCCAGGCTGGCGGCTTTGCGGCAGTATCCGCGCTGTACGAGGACCCTGACCGCTTGGCCGAGCTGCTGCCCACGGACCGCACCAGGATGCTGGCGCGGTCGATGCAGGAGGTTGGTGTTGATTGCATTCGTAATCCGCTGATGAGGTGACGGATTAGGAATCGACCTTGTTAGGGTAAGGACGAGGGTGAGGAGGGTGGGCAACGTACCGCAACGGGATGCTGGCGCAGTTGGCGCAGGAGATGACCTGGCCCCTGCAGTCTGTAGTCTGTAGTTAAGGGAGCAACTGATCCTGGTCCCACATGGGGGCCGCCAAGACTCTTGGCAAGAGCAATTACTTCAATTTAGTCCTTGTCCCGCCTGCACCCCGCCAGTCTGTGAGTGCCCCTATCTGATGGCGCACCCACCCCGGCGCAGGAGTGCCTGCACGAGCAGCGCCTGTCCCTCTACAACATCTGCAACGGACAAGCAGAACGCATGGTTACATTCACGACGGCAGGTGCGCTGGTGACGGAGGAAGAGGGCGGGGCTTAGGCTTGCGCAGGTCTAGCGAGAGGGGGGGTGGCCCTGTTTGGTGGCCCTTAACAGGCTGGATTGCTGGTTATCACCCTCCAAGCAAGCCTGCCCACGCAGTTGCAGACGACGCTCTGCACCGCCCCATGACGCAAGGCTCAAATGGTTGCAGCACCTCGCACTGCCCACCACCCACACGCAGGTCCAGCGAACCAGCGAGCCCTGCACCGCCCATGACTCTCGAGGCAATGAGCAATTGACAGCAGCACCACGCGCATACCCCCCCACCCACGCGCACTGCAGGCCCAGCGAGCCAGGCCATCCTGCCCATCCGGAGGGGCGCGCTGGGCCTCGTGCAGCGCGCGTGGCACCTGGCAAAGTCCTCGCTGCTGCCGCTCAAGCTGTCGGGGCGGGTGTGGGTGCTGGTGAAGATGATGCGCCGCCTGCTCGCTGGCGGCGGCCGGTGAGGAAGGAAGACTGCGCAGGTGGTGCGTGAGCACAGCGCCACCCGCATTTATAAGGGTGAGGTGAGGGTGGGTGCTGGGCGAATAGCCAGCGCAGGCCCCTCACCGGAATTCAGGCTAGTGTGGGTCTCTGAGGTTGTTGGCAGCAAGGCCAGCAAATTCCAGGCCCACAGGGTTTAAAACCCTTAATGGGCATTTTGGCGCTCGCGCGCGGTCGGCCTGATAACGAATCTCCCCTTTGATGCAATCTGTGTGATGCAGTCTGTCTGTCACAGACAGTGTCCTGGTCTTCAATACACAGAGTATCCGCACACACCTTCCCTTCCTTTTGCGCCTGCTCATTTCGAGGTGATGGAGCACAATACACAAATGGCAGGATGTCAGCCCCAAGCACTTGGAGGTGGTGCAGTGATGGTGCGGTGATGGCGGGGCAATGACCGCTGGCGGCAGCAGCTAGGGCGCCTGCCCCGCCTGCCACGCGGAGGCCGGGAGAGATGTCGCGGGAGCACACCCTCCTGCTCAGCCATGAGTGCGCCTCCGTCATCACCGCCATGCGGTACAACTCCAAGTGGGCTGTGGTGCCCCGCTACTACGTGAGTCCGGGGGTACTCAATCCTGAGGAGGACTAAGAGAGGGAGCCATAGAGCGCACGAGCGCCCGGCACGTATACGCACGCGCGCATGCACCTGCCCCCCTCCCCACCCACGCCCGCAGGAGGAGGACCGCAATGAGCCAAGCAGATACGATGATGCCTTCAGGACGCTGCTGTCCGAAATCAGCAGGCATCAAGGTCCGGGCGTGTGTGGGCACGCGTTTGCATGCAAGCGTGCGCATGGCGCGCCGTGCAAGCGTGCTCACCCGACCTGACTGCAATCGCCGCTGCTGCTGGGCCACCATCAGAAGCACCCCTGTTGCCCCGTGTGCTCTGAGCATGCAGCGGTCCGTGCGCAAGCCCGCATGCGCTCCAGTCCGCTGCCGTTGTTGCACACACAGCATTGCCAGGGGGCTGGTGGGTGGAGAGCAGCAGCACACGGGCGCAGCAGGCATCAGGCAGGGTGCATGCGCGCGTGCGTGCGTGCGTAAGGTTTGGCACGCTCGCATGAGTTACGCTCCCTGTAGCATGCACGCCCTGGCACGAGCGTCCCTACTACTCCCCCTACGGCGCTCACACAGACTGGGGCGAGGTGGACCCCATGCAGTACCTCCACCCCTTCCTGGCGCTGGTGAAGGCCTCGGATGTGAGCGGCCCCATCACCGGCGCGGCCGCGGTGGGGCTGCAGCGCATCCTCAGCAGCAACCTCATCTGTGAGTGTTGTGCGAGTGTGTGTGCGTGTGCGTGTGCGTGTGTGTATGCGTGTGTGCGTGTGCGTGAGCGTGTGTGCGTGTGCGTGAGCGTGCGTTCGTGCTTGCGTGCGTGCGTGTGCGTGTGCGCGTGCGTGTGCGTGCGTTCGTGCGTGCATGCGTGCGTGTGCGTGTGTGCGTGTGCGTGTGTGTGCGTGCATCGTTCATGGGTACACATGCTGCCGTGCATGCATGGGTGCGTGTGCAGAGCATGAGGCCGTGGCGCCCCCCTGCTCACCTGCTCACCTGCTCACCGCAGCAGAAGAGCCCCGCCTCAGAAGGAACGCTTTTATCGCAATCCTATCAATCCCTGACTAATACCACCACCATGCATCTCCTTAACAGCGCGATGGGGCCAGCAGCCCCGCTCCTGCAGCAGCAGCAGCAGCGAGTGAGGGCGGCCGCTCTACCTGCACAGCCGCGGCTGCCACTGCACCAGCAACACCACCAGCACCTGCAGCCACAACCACGGAGGGGTAGCAGCGTGGTGGCGCCTGCGCAGAGCGGAGGTGAGCCACGAACTCCTCTGCAAAACCATACACCGCATGTTTCATGTCGGCCGCACGTACGCGTGTGCACCCCATTGCGCTGTATTCGTGCTGCGTGTATGAACACCGCACGTGTGCGCAACGCTCGCGAGGCCAGCTTGGCACGCAATTCCTGCCTGCGCACCCTGGCCTCAAGACGCCTCTGGCATGCCCTCGCCTCCCTTCACGCACACGCATGCACACACTTACACACAACTTGCTGCGCGCAGATGCGGACATGCCCTCTGGCAGCCAGACGAGGGTGGAGCCGGTGCCGCTGGGGCGTGGCAGGGGGGCGGCCGCGGACGGCCCAGGCAGCTGGACGCACAGGAATGCGGTGGCCAAGGCTGCGCAGGCAGCCCTGCAGCTGCCAGAGACCAGCGGCGGCAGCGGCGGCAGCGGCAGCAGCAGCAGCAGCAGCAGCAGCAGCAGCAGCAACTTCGCACTCGCGCCCAGCTCGCCCGCCAGCGTGAGCAGAGGCAGCAACAGCAGCAAAATTGTGACGGTGGATGTGTTTGGGGAGCGGGACCGGCCGTCGGACGAGGACTTTGCGTGGGCGCAGGTGGGGCAGCAGCATCCTGCAGCAGCAGCAGCAGCAGCAGCATTAGCAGCAGCAATTGGGGTCAATTGGGGAACAGAATGCCCTGTAGCCGGAATGCCCTGCAGCCACCCTTCATAGAGAGAGGGTGGCTATCCCTCTCTATACCCACACGTGCCGCGCCCTCACCACCCCTGCAGGACGACTACTCGGCCACGCAGCGCACGATTGACACCTGGGCCTTCTTCGTGACCTTCCGCTCGCGCCTGTACCTGCTGGACAAGAAGTGGGCGTACGCAGGTGTGGTGTGGTGACGTGACGGTGGCAAACGCATGGGCTGGGGGTGGGCCAGACCTCAATGACCCCAACGGCCATGGTGGGTGGCCACGCGCCGCCCAAATGGCGATGCACAAGACTCGCGGGGCCTTCAGGCCACCTGCAAATGGCATTTGCCCTCACGACCCGGGCGTCCCCCCCCCACACACACCCCCTCCCCACCGCCGCGCCCCTGCCGCAGGTGGCTACACGGAGGAGAAGCGCAAGGAGGCGGCGCGCAGCCTGGCCCGCTACATGCTGGAGAGTGTGCTGGGGCTGGGGCCCACCTTCATCAAGCTCGGTGAGTCTCGCGCGGGCTGCTTCGCTCGTGGAGCTTGTGGCAAGCTCGGGTGCGCTGCCTCGTGTGTAAGGTTGGGAAATTAGGATAACCCAGGTTGTCCTAGGATATCCTAGGATGTGCCCAACCTTTCCCGTGTGTGCTGGGACTCGGGCCCACCTCCTACCTCGTCAGGTGTGCTTGGTTTTCGAAACAAGGCCTTGCAGTTGGAGTGCATGAATGCGGGCTGGGCAGCATGCCCACACCGGCTCAAGCTGAGCGACTGGGTTGCTGCAGACCCACGCGCGCCGCCAGCCAGCCTTCAAACCCATTCATGAGGTTGCCCAGGACCCACTGTGCCCCCCTCCTCCCCCCTCCCCTGCGCCCCCCCAGGCCAGCTGTCCAGCACACGCAGCGACCTGTTCCCTGCTGAGTTTGTGGAGGAGCTGACCAAGCTACAGGTGTGTATTGTTGCACCTGGTGTGTAGCGTTGCACTCTAGCTGACTCACGGGAGCTGTAGGAGTCCCTCTTCCCAAGCTGACGGTTGAGTGGAAAGTGCCCTGCATGGCCATGCCATCCTCACCTGCCCTGCACAGCCAAGCCATCTTCACCTGCCCTGCACGGCCATGCCATCCTCACAAGGGTTGAGCTAAGTATAAAACTTAATCTGAACCTAAACCTAGGGTTTAGTTTAGTTTCGTTCAACCCTAACCCTAATGCTAAACCTTAAACCCTGCCCTTCTGCCCGCGCAGGACCGCGTGCCTGCCTTCAGCTTTGAGAAGGCGCGCGCCATCATCGAAAAGGACCTGGGGCAGCCGCTGGAGAAGCTGTACAAGACGTTCGACCCCAAGCCCATCGCCGCTGCGTCGCTGGGGCAGGTGGGCCCTGCCTGGGGCGTCGCCTAGCTGCCCTGCCTAAGGCGTTGCCTGCCTGCCCTGCCTGGGGCGTTGCCTAGCTGCCCTGCCTGGGGCGTTGCCTAGCTGCCCTGCCTGGGGCGTTGCCTGCCTGCCCTGCCTGGGGCGTTGCCTGCCTGCCCTGCCTGGGGCGTCGCCTAGCTGCCCTGCCTGGGGCGTCGCCTAGCTGCCCTGTGCCCAGTGCTGTGCGGTCCCTGCAGCTTGAGGGCCTCCCTGCACTCCCTGCACCCGTGCAGCCCTGAGGCCGCACCTCAGTCCCCAGGCCCTGCTTTGTTTCTTTCTGTATCGCCTGCTGGCCCGCCCGCGGTGGAGCCATGTGAAGTCAGCCTGTGGTTCTTGGCCTTGTGGCCTAGTGTACAGGAGTGCAACAGCAACGGCCTGCGCACTTCCTCATGGCCTGCAGGTGCCCGTGGCCACGCTGATGCTGTTCGACATAATTCAATTTCTTCGTAATTGTTTAGGAAATTGTCATTACTTTACGTGCTTGGCCCGCAGGTGCACGTGGCCACGCTGTGGAGTGGCGAGCAGGTGGTGGTCAAGGTGCAGCGCCCGGGGCTGAAGAAGCTGTTCGACATTGATTTGAATAACCTGAGGCTCCTGGCAGAGCAGCTGGACAAGCAGGACGAGGCCAACAGGTGGGGGGCAGGCCCAGGTGGTACCCCCTGCACCAGGGGATACTACAGGGTATCTGCGGATCTGCGGAATGGAGTGCCTGAGTTTGGTGCTTGGCACCCGTGCCCAACTACCATGCTGCGCAGGGGGGGTGGGTCAACAATCATCAAAGCGCGCGCTTGCATGCAGCTTTGCATGCATGCAGCTGTGCAGCCAGCATGCGCAGCCAGCACGGCTGAGCACCTGGAGCCCGCACCCATGCGGCCTGCCCCCTGACCGCCTCGCAGGGACTTCCGCGGCATCTACCAGGAGTGCTCACAGGTCCTTTACGAGGAAATTGACTACATCAATGAGGGGCGCAACGCGGACCGCTTCAGGCGCAACTTCAGGTGCGCGCGCCTGCTCCTCCTGAAGCGAGCCAGCAGGAGGCTCCCCACAGAGGCCCCCCACAGTGGCTCCCCACAGTGGCTCCCCACAGTAGGCTCCCCACAGAGGCCCCCCACAGGGAGGATTTTGGGCCTACCGCCCTGCCTCACTTGAGGCCGAGTTGTAAGAGAGAGTGTGTGTGTGTGTGTGTGTGCGCGCGTGCGTGTGCGTGTGCGTGTGTGTGTGTGCATGTGTGTGTGCGTGTGTGTGTATGTGTATGTGTGTGTGTGTGTGCATGTGCGTCCACGCAGCCCACGTGCCTCAAGTCATGTTGGGTGGTCCGGTGCGCACTTGAGCGCTGTGGGCATCCCACCTGCGCTGTACTGCTGGTGTTGGACCGCTCATGTGTGCAGCTAGTACTTGCTTGAGATGCGCGTCTGAGGCGCACATCACCAGTGCTCGAGTTGCATGCTGCTGGTCCCACCCGCACAGGGACGTGCCCTGGGTGAGGGCGCCCACTGTTTTACTCAAGCTGCATGCTTGCTGGTCCCACCGTCCCTCTGCACAGGGACGTGCCCTGGGTGAAGGTGCCCACCGTCTACTGGGAGGTCAGCAGCCCCCGCGTCATCACACTGGAGTACCTCCCAGGTGAGCGCTGCAGCGGTGTGCAGGGGCTCAATTCTTGCTCCGCAGGATGTGGATGACGGAAAGAAGGGACGGAAAAAAAAGGGGAAGTGTGCTCCTTTGTATGACAACGTTGGTGAACCTTGCCTGTGATCCCCATGCAGTGGGACTGGCAGGGCGCAGCGGGGGAAGGTCTTTGGGGGTGGGCTGGGTTGTGGCTTGCATGCAGGCGGGCTAGGCCCTAGGGGCCACGCATGCAGGGCGTGCCCTGCCGCCCCCCATTTGCCTGGCCCAGGCCAACCCCTCACCCCCCACCGTGGCTGCAGGCGCAAAGATAAGCTCCAAGGAGGAGCTGTTGGCGGCTGGGGTGGACGTCAGGCTGGTCGCGCAGCGCGCCACGGAGGCCTACCTCATCCAAATCCTGCGCGTCGGCTTCTTTGTGAGTGAACGAACGCGAAGAGCAGTCCCGGCAGTGTCGGGGTGAAAGAGCAGGGCTGGGGTTCAAGAGCTGCAGGGGGAAGCTGCACTGAGCGCATCATCAAAGCAGCGGGGGTGCCTGGAGTTGCAAAAGCGCTGCGACCTTGCCGCCTCCAACCCTGGCCTTGTCCCCCCCCAGCTTCACACAGGCCCCTGCCCTCGGAGCGCAAGCACCACCACTCTTCCACCACTCTAGCTGCGTGGGCCACACCCCTCCTCTTCACTGCAAACCTTCCCCTCATCACCTCCCAACCTCCTGCACTCCCTTGGATCCACATCTTGCCCCCACACCGTGCGTCCGCATCTCAACCCTGCAGCATGCGGACCCCCACCCCGGCAACGTGTCAGTGGACAAGGACGGCAAGCTGCTCTTCTACGACTTTGTGAGTGGGTCACCTTGCTGCAGTGCAGTGTTGTGCGCAAGCTGCTCTCCCGTGACTTTGTGAGTGGGGCCTTGCCGCAGTGATCCTTGCGTGGGCCAGTATTGATTCACATATGGAGGGATGTTGTGAATGCAACTGCCAGCATGGCAGCGTGTGGGCAACCACGACCGCCGCCATTGCACGCCCATTTGAACCTGCCCCACGCATGCATGCCCACGCTAACCCTTACCCCAACCCTCACCCTGATCCTGATCCTGACCCTGATCCTGACCCTAACCCTTTTGCACCTGAACGCACTGTTTGCAGGGGATGATGGGTGAGATCGTGCCCGATGTGCGCGAGCGGCTGCTGGACATGTTCTACGGTGGGTGCATGTGGTTGTGCTGGTGTGCGTGCACACAACTCAGAGCCTGTGCGCCCTCCTCTGAGTGCCTCCCTCCACTGCTGCTCTGGCTCTGCAACTGGCTCTGGTGTGGTGGCTCCTTCCCACAAGCCTCCCCCTGCTCTGGGTGCCCCCGCGCCCCCCAATTAGGGACACATTTGCTTGACTGCGGGCAGTCACTCCCCCCCCTAAAACGCAGGGGTGTACCGCAAGGACACTAATGCAGTGGTGAAGGCCCTGGTGGACCTGGGCGTGATCAAGACCACAGGTGACAGCCTCACCATCAAGCGCGCTATCGCCTACTTCATCGACAACATCTCCAGGCAGACGGAGCGGCAGGAGACCATCGCGGTGCGTGCCCCCCCCCCTGCTAGACCTTTTGGGCAACAGAGGGAGGATCTCCCGTGAGCTTGAATCAGACACATGTGCACACACACACACACGCACGCGCGCACACACATACACACACATGCACACACATACGCGCGCGCCCCACCGCCCGCAGGCCATCGGCGAGGACCTGTTCTCCATCGCCATCGACCAGCCCTTCCGCTTCCCCGCCACCTTCACCTTTGTGCTGCGCGCCTTCTCCACGCTGGAGGGCATCGGCAAGGGGCTGGACCCGGACTACAACTTCAGCACCGTGGCCACGCCGTACGCGCAGGAGCTGCTGCAGCTGCAGGTGTGTGGAGGCGTGGGGGGGGCAGGAGCTGCTGCAGCTGCAGGTGTGTGGGGGCGTGTGTGGGCTGGCGCCGGCGCTTGTGCGGTGCAGGAGCTGCTGCAGCTGCAGGTGTGTGGGGGCGTGTGGGAGCTGGCGCCGGCGCTTGTGCGGCGCAGCATGGTGGTGGGCCAGGGGACTGGGCCTGATGAGCCTGTGGATGGTGCATCAAGCAGCACTGTGGGAGGTGCCGCGTGTGGAGGTCCCTGCACCCTCCGCACGCCTCACAGGCGCAGCATGCCATGCCGGCAGCTCAGCTGCAGCAAACGACCTTGTTGCCCACCCACGGCTGCCCCCCCCCGCTGCTGCTACCCCCACCCTTACAAAAGACTTGCAGGCGCAGTAGGCCATGCTAGTGGCTCACCTGCGGCAAACAACTGAAGTGCTGATCCACTGTCAGCAGCTGCAACAGTGGATGGGCACTTCAGCTCTTTGCCGCAGTTGAGCCACCAGCAGGCCTGCTGCGCCTGCGAGCCCTGTTGTGGGTGGGGGGCAGGGTGGGGCCGCAGACCATGCCAATAAACCAGCTGCAGCATAGACCTTGGTTGCTCATCCACTGCTGCTCATGCGCTGCTGCTCCCCC